>Ga0214471_10003749_pt1 | contig 11756 bp, 10 predicted proteins | sample RVTome_5_FD_207665 | JGI IMG/M metagenome (GOLD analysis project Ga0214471, IMG submission 207665) | Soil microbial communities from uranium-contaminated site in the Upper Colorado River Basin, Wyoming, United States - RVT142D155 | ecosystem: Environmental > Terrestrial > Soil > Contaminated >... | reverse complement strand
CGACGTGGGGCCCGACACCCTAGTACGCATCGATCTCAACCCGGAGACCAACGCGCTCACCTTCGCCGCCGAGCCCCGCCCCGCCGCCGAGACCTCCGCTGCCAGGAGCAATGCCCAAGAAGAGGTGGTGACCGGTGCGGAGACCGGTGCCTGACAGCGTCGCGTGACGCCCCTTGAGGGGCGATGGCCGCTGTAAGTAGGGTGGGTCGGGGAATGCGACCCACCCTTTTTTCGCGCTGGTGCAAACCGATCGTAGACCCCATCCGAGGTGAGACGATGGTCACCGATATCCTGGTGGTGATCCCCGCGCGTTACGCCTCCAGCCGTCTGCCTGGCAAGGCCCTGCTGGAGATCGGCGGACGGCCTATGGTGCAGTGGGTATATGACGCCGCGCGGCGCGTGGCGGTGGTGGACCGGGTGGTGGTTGCCACCGACGACGAGCGGATCGTAGGGGCAGTGGAGCGGTTTGGTGGCGAGGCAGTGATGACCGACCCACATCACCCGTCAGGAACGGATCGGGTGGCGGAGGCTGCACGCCTCATCGGGGCCGGGATCGTCGTCAATCTGCAGGGCGACGAGCCGCTCATCGATCCACGGGTGGTAGGAGCCGCCATCGAGCCACTGCTCGCCGACCCATCGCTGGACATGGCCTCCCTCTACACGCGGATCCACGACGCGCGGGACTGGCGCGACCCGAACGTGGTCAAGGTGGTATGTGCCCAAAATGGGGATGCCCTGTACTTCTCGCGCGCCCCCATCCCCCACCCACGGGAGGGTGGAGAGCCGGCTATACTGCCGCTGTTCAAGCATCTCGGGCTGTACGTCTACCGGAATGACTTCCTGCAGCACCTGTCCCGGCTCTCACCCAGCCCGCTCGAACAAGTCGAACGGTTGGAGCAGCTCCGAGTGCTGGAGGCGGGGTACCGTATCCGCATGGTGGAGACCGCCGACGATTCCATCGGCGTGGATACCCAATCGGACCTTGATCGGGTCCGCGCCCTCGTGGTTGGATCGGCCGATGGCAAGACATAGCGCCGACGGCGGCTGGAGTCCCCCTGCGACGGCTCGGGTCGGGCTGCCCAGTGGGAGCTGTGGAAGTACCGTTAATTATTAGTGGCTCGGGGAGTCGAGGGTATGACTAAGTACATCTTCGTGACCGGCGGCGTCGTTTCCTCCCTGGGCAAGGGGCTGGCATCCGCCTCCATCGGCACCTTGCTGGAAGCGTACGGCTACTCGGTCACCATCCAGAAGCTCGACCCGTACATCAACGTCGATCCGGGTACCATGAGCCCGTACCAGCACGGCGAGGTCTACGTGACGGAGGACGGGGCGGAGACCGATCTCGATCTGGGTCACTACGAGCGGTTCATCAGCACCGCCATGACCCGCCGCAACAATTACACCACGGGCAAGATCTACTACTCGGTCATCGAGAAGGAGCGACGTGGTGTCTACCTCGGGGGCACCATCCAGGTCATTCCCCACATCACCGACGAGATCAAGGGATGTATCCGTGGGGTGGCGGACGGCTTCGATATCGTCATCGTCGAGATCGGCGGCACCATCGGCGACATCGAATCCCTCCCCTTCCTGGAGGCGATCCGCCAGTTCCAGTTTGACGTCGGCCAGGACAACGTCGCCTACGTACACCTCACCCTGGTGCCATACATCGAGGCCGCGGGGGAGATGAAGTCCAAGCCGACCCAGCATTCGGTGAAGGAGCTGCGCGCCATCGGTATCCAGCCAGATGTCTTGCTATGCCGCACCCGGCAGCGCCTGCCGCTCGACATGCGGCGCAAGATCGCCCTGTACTGCAACATGGAGGAGCGCTGCGTCATCTCGGCACTGGACGTGCAGTCGATCTACCAGCTCCCCCTGTTCTTTCACGAGGAGGGGCTGGGGCGCCTGCTCATCGATCGCCTGCGGTTGAAGGCGGGGCCCGCCAGCCTTGCCGACTGGGAGGCGGTGGTAGCTGGAATTACCCATCCCACCCATGTCACCACCATCGGTCTGGTCGGCAAGTACGTCGAGCTTAAGGAGTCGTACAAGTCCCTCTGTGAGGCCCTCACTCATGGTGGCCTGGCGAACGACACGCGAGTTCACTTCGAGTGGATCGATGCAGAGCAGCTCGACGGCGAGCGTGTCGCCGATGCCTTTGCGGGTTGCGACGGCATCTTGGTGCCCGGGGGCTTTGGGGAGCGGGGCGTGAACGGGAAGATCCGCGCCGTCCGCTACGCCCGTGAACACCGCGTCCCATTCCTCGGCATCTGCCTCGGCATGCAATGCGCGGTAATCGAGATTGCGCGCGACGTCTGCGGCCTCGCCGCGGCCAATTCTACCGAGTTCGCCCCGGACACTCCGGACCCGGTGATCGACCTGGTCACCGACTGGGTCGACCCGCGCACCGGTGAGGCGCAGCACCGTACCGCGGAGAGCAACAAGGGTGGCACCATGCGGCTGGGGTCTTACCGGTGCAACTTGGTCGAAGGCTCCCTGGCAGCCATGGCATATGACACCCTGGTCGTCCATGAGCGGCACCGCCACCGCTACGAGCTCAACAACCGTTACCGCGAGCAGCTCGAGCGAGCCGGACTGCGCTTCACCGGCCTCTACCAGGGCGATGGTTTGGAATTGGTTGAGATTGTCGAGCTGCCGGACCACCCGTGGTTTGTCGCCACCCAGTTCCATCCGGAGTTCACCTCTCGGCCGCGTAAGCCCCATCCGTTGTTCCGGGACTTCGTGGCGGCGGCGCTCGCCTACCACCGGGCGCCGCAGGAAGTGGAGCTGCTAGCGTGAGCCATCCCATGTTGTCCCTCCACACACCCCCCACTCGCACCGTCGAGGTGACCCAACAGGTGATCATGGGTGGCGGCCGGCCCGTGGTCCTGCTCGCCGGCCCGTGTGCCATCGAGAGCGAGGGCTTGGCCCTGCGCACCGCCGAAGCGATCGCCGCCATTGCCCGTGAGCTGGGGATCCCGTACGTCTTCAAGTCCTCCTTCGACAAGGCCAACCGCACCGCCGTAGACAGCTTCCGTGGTCCCGGACTGGAGGAGGGATTGCGTATTCTGCAGAAGGTGAAGGACGAAGTGGGGGTGCCGGTAATCTCGGACGTCCACACGGAGGCCCAGATTGCGCCCGCGGCCGAGGTCGTGGATATCCTCCAGGTGCCGGCCTTTCTGTGCCGGCAGACCGATTTCGTGGTGGCGGTGGCGAAGAGCGGCCGCGTGGTGAACATCAAGAAGGGGCAATTTCTGGCACCGTGGGATGCACAGAATGTCCTCGCCAAGGCGACCTCCACGGGCAACCACCGCGTCACCCTCACGGAGCGGGGCGTCTCCTTCGGCTACAACAACCTGGTATCGGATATGCGCTCCCTGCCGATCCTACGAGAGCTGGGGTATCCGGTGGTGTTCGACTGTACCCACTCGGTGCAGCTCCCCGGCGGGCTTGGCGGGAAGTCAGGGGGCCAGCGCCGCTTCGTGCCCTATCTCACCCGCGCCGCGGTGGCGGCCGGGGTGGACGCCCTCTTTATGGAGGTGCACCCGGAACCAGACACCGCACTTTCCGATGGTCCGAACATGGTGCCGCTGGCGGAGCTGAAGGGGCTACTGATGGAGGTCCGGGCGATCGAGGAGGCGTTGGCCGGGTAGTGGTGAGGCACCAGCCAGCGCACGACTCAGACATGGCTAAGGAATCCTGCCCCACCGACAGCCTGGCCATTGGGCGCCGGGTTCTGGAGATCGAGGCCGAGGCGATTCGCCACATGGGGGCGCGCCTCGGGGAGAGTTTCCACGCGGCTATCGACCTTCTCCTCGCCTGCCCGGGAAAGGTAGTGGTGACCGGCATGGGCAAATCCGGGCTGGTAGGCAAGAAGATTACCGCCACCCTCGCGAGCACCGGCACCCCGGCGACCTTTCTCCATCCCGCCGAAGGGATCCATGGCGACTTCGGCATGGTCACCCGCGGTGACGTGGTGATCGCGATCTCCAACAGCGGCAACACCGAGGAGGTGGTGCGGCTGATCCCGATGATCGAGCGCATGGCGTGTCCGCTGATCGCCATGACTGGCGGCCTCGATTCGCTCCTCGCCCAGCGTGCGCAGGTCGTCCTCGACGTTGGGGTCGAAAAGGAGGCATGCAACCTGAACATCGTCCCTACCTCCTCCACCACCGCCACCCTCGCCATGGGGGACGCGCTGGCGGTGGCGCTGTTGGAGCGACGGAACTTCCGGCCCGAGGACTTTGCCCAGTTTCACCCCGGCGGCAGCCTCGGCCGGCGCCTGTTCGTCAAGGTGGCAGACCTGATGCACAGCGGTGACGCCCTCCCCGTCGTCGCGCAGGATCGTACCCTCAAAGAGGCACTACTGGAGATGACCGCGAAGAAGCTCGGGCTGACGACGGTGGTGGACGGACAGGGGCGCCTTGCGGGGATCCTGACCGATGGTGACTTGCGCCGTGCCCTGGAGAGCCATGGCTCGCCCCTCGCTGAGCCGGTCTCCAACTTCATGGGCAAGAACCCGAGGACCATCGAGGCCGATGCCCTCGCCGCCCTCGCCGTGGCACGCATGGAAGAGCGGAACATCACCAGCCTGGTGATCGTGGACCCGGCCCAGGCGCCGGTGGGGGTCATCCACCTCCACGACTGCCTCAAGGCGAAGATCGTTTAATAGCAGGGGCTAGCCCGGATTTCTCACCATGAATCTGCTCCGCCCGCGCAACTGCCCGCATCTGTCCTCGGCCGTGGTAGGAGCCGATTCTATCGGCGACCCAATGTGGCAGGTCGCCGAAGGGATTCGGCTCCTACCGCGGGCCGGCCAGGATCTATGGTCATTTACGCGCGCTCGCCACGATCCCTGGTGAGAAATGCGGGCTAAGGATTAGGGGCCAGGGGTTAGGGATGGACGGCCGCTACGGGGTCATGAAGCAAAATTCTGTCTTCATTCTTCCCGCTATCCCGGAATTCTCACACCGCGTCCCGGAATAGTAGCCACCACCTATGGAAAATGCCGACTTCAGCCAGCGTGCCGTGGCCGTCCGTCTCATTCTCCTCGACGTGGATGGGGTGCTCACGGATGGGCGCATCACCTACGATTCCCTTGGACGGGAGTCGAAGAGCTTCCACGTCCGCGACGGCCACCGTATCAAGCTTGCCGGCCGCCATGGCCTCACCTTTGGCATCATCACGGGGCGCAGCTCGCCGGTCGTCGATCAGCGCGCCGCCGAGATTGGCATCTCCCTCGTTCACCAGGGGGCGAAGGAGAAGCTGCCGGTCTTCGAGAAGATCGTCGCCGCTGCCGGCCTGGAGCCAGGACAGGTCGCCTACATGGGCGACGATATCGTCGATCTACCGCTGCTTACGCGTGTCGGCCTCGCCGCCACCGTGGCCGACGCCGCGCGCGAGGCGATCGCTCACGCCCACTTCGTCAGCCGTTTCGCGGGTGGCCGCGGGGCGGTATGCGAGCTGGTTGAGCTTATCCTCAAGGCTCAGGGCAAGTGGGACGCCATCATGCGCGCCTACCTGAGTGAGTGACTCCCTGCTAGGCCTCTTTACCACAGAGACACAGCCGACACAGGGCGTCTGGTCGCGAGCCGTTACCCCTCTCCTGTGTGATCGTCGTCCCTCCGGTGTGAGCGACTTCTCCGTATGAACCTCCCCAATGCCCTCACTCTGTTCCGCGTGGTCTTGGTGCCGGTCTTCATCCTGTTCTTTTACCCCCTCGCCGTGGACAACCGGACCTACTGGGGAGCCGGATGGGTCTTCGCCATCGCCGCCATCACCGATTTCTTCGATGGCTACCTCGCCCGCCGATACGGCCAGGTGACGCGCCTGGGCAAGCTCCTCGATCCGATCGCCGACAAGGTGTTGGTGACGGCGGCACTGGTGATGTTGGTAGAGGTCGACCGGGTGCCGGCGTGGATTGCGATCGTCATCCTCGGCCGGGAGTTCGCCGTGACAGGCCTGCGTGCTCTGGCTGCCAGCGAGGGAGTCGTGCTCGCCGCCGAGTCCCTCGGCAAATGGAAGGTCGGGGCGCAGATCACCGCGATCCTGATGCTCCTGGTGGACCACATCTGGTTCGTCTCATTCCTCCCGTTCCGTGCGATGGGCACGTTCTTCCTCTGGCTGTCGATGGCCCTGGCGGTCATCTCCGGTCTCCAATATGGCTTCGGTTACTGGCGAGGAGGAGTTTCTGTCGATGGTAGCATCCGGGGGTAGGCGGCCGAGGGGTCACCGTGTCCTCCTGTGGCCCCCTGCTTTTTTCCCCGCGGGCCGCTAAAATACCGGCGCGAGAAAGGGTATGAAAAGTGGCGCAGCCGGGTGTTGTTTCCGCCCTATTGGGGGCGGGAAGCGTGCCCGATGGCTGCGTCGCCCTGGCTTGTGACGATGCGGCGGTACGTAGGGTGGAGGAGACCCGAGGGGTTGAGTCTGCATGCGCGGAATTGTGACAGACGGCCGGCTGTGCGTTGGTCGTGGCCCCGGCCTCTGGCCTGCATTTCTCACCATGACTCTGCTGCGCCCGCGCAACAGCCCGCACCTTCTGGCCGTGTTCTCAACGAGGGTAGGAGCCGGAAGCGCCGACGACCCGCGCCATCCGCGCGGCAGGCCCTGCGGGCCTAGTCGCCGAAGGGATTCGGGCTCCTACCGGGGACCACCCAGGATCTACGACCATTTGCACGGGCTAGCGACGATTCCTGGTGAGCAGTGCGGGCCTAGCACCGTCACCTACCGCGGTGCGCCGTCGGCCTGGCGCCGGCCACCGCGAGGCATCGCCGAAATGTGCTGCTGAGCCGAGCAAGGTGTATGTCCACCAGGTAGGAGTCGATACGTCTATGCTCACCACACCCCCCGTCGTTCCGTCTACCACCCCCAACCTCGAGGTCCGACTCTCCCCTGGCCGGGGACGGGGGGTCTTTGCGATCGCATCGATCAGACAGGGCGAGGTGTTCGACCGCGCGTACGCCCTGGTGATCCCGGACGAGCAGTGGCCGCACATCGAACGCAGCCTGCTGGTGAATTATTGCTATGCCTGGGGGAACGAGGGGGCGCTCGCCCTGGGTGCGGGGTCGCTCTACAACCATTCGTACACACCGAACGCCAGGTACATCAGACGCATGGACGAGCTGGTGATCGATTACGTTGCCCTGCGGGACATCGCGCCGGGTGATGAGATCACCATCAACTACAACGGGGCGACCGACGACCGCTCACCCCTGTGGTTTGAGGTGGTGCCATGAGCGACGGGCAGTCGGTCCATTGCTCTGCTTCACTCGTCGTTTCCCACACTTTCGCGCAAGGCTTGCTGGTGGCACTTGCTGCCGACCCGGGGGTGGGATGGGCCGCTACTGTTGCCCGATGGCGGCGGTGAGGATCGCCGCGATCTGGTCGGCGAGACGGGTCACCGTGGACTCGCTCTCCCCCTCCACCATCACCCGCGCCTTGGGTTCCGTCCCTGAATAGCGGACCAGCACCCGTCCGTGGTCTCCAAGCGTCGCCTCGGCGTCGGCGATGGCGGCGGTCACCTCCGGTAGCTCCTTCAGGGGAGGCTTGCTCTGTACCCTCAGGTTGCGCAGGACCTGCGGGTAATCGGTCATCACCGCGGAGAGCTCAGAGAGCGGCTTGCCGGTGGTGCGGGAGATGTCGAGCACCTGCAGGGCGGTGAGGACCCCATCGCCGGTGGTGTTCCAGTCGCGGAAGATGATGTGTCCCGACTGCTCGCCGCCGAGGTTGAGGTCGTCGCGCAGCATCTCCTCCATGACGTACCGGTCTCCGACCTGGACTCGGCGCAGGGCAATGCCGTGGTCGCGCAGGCAGACCTCCAGCCCCAGGTTGCTCATCACCGTCGCGACCACCGTGTCGTGGCGCAACTCACCGCGCTGCTTCATGGCGAGAGCGGCAATGGCCATGATGTGATCGCCGTCCACGATCTCGCCGTTCTCGTCCGCCATGATCAGCCGGTCCCCGTCGCCGTCAAAGGCCACCCCGAAATCGGCGCGGTAGGCGCGTACCGCCTCACGCATCCCCTCGGGGTGGGTGGAACCACAGGCATCGTTGATATTGGTGCCGTCCGGCGAGTCGTTGATGACGATGGTCTCGGCGCCCAATTCGGCGAACACCAGCGGCGCGACCTTGTAGGTGGCACCATGGGCGCAATCGATCACCATGCGTACCCGTTCTAGGTCGTACTGGGCAGAGAAGGCGGTCTTCAGATAAGAGACGTACCGGCCGACCGCATCATTGACGCGAAATGCCGAGCCGATCTCCTCGGCGGTCGGGCGGATATTGTCGATCTCGCCGCTCGCCACCAAGTCCTCGATCGCCGCTTCGATCTCATCCGGGAGCTTGTGGCCGGTCGAGTCGAAGAACTTGATGCCGTTGTCCATGTATGGGTTGTGCGAGGCGGAGATGACGATGCCGGCATCGGCCCGCAGGCCGCGGGTGATGAATGCGATGCCGGGCGTCGGCAGTGGCCCGACTAAGGTGACGTCCACACCCATCGAGCAGATCCCCGACGCGAGGGCGAACTCGATCAAGTAGCCTGACAGGCGTGTATCCTTGCCGATGACGATCCGGTGGCGTCGCTCGCCACCCTTCTTGAAGATGTGGGCGGCGGCGCGCCCTAGACGCATCGCGGTCTCCCCGTCCATGGGATATACGTTGGCGACGCCACGTACCCCATCCGTGCCGAACAGTTTGTTCGCCATCCTAGTTCTCCCGCTGCACGTGGACAGTGACCTCCACCGCGGAGTCTGTCACCTCCACCCCTTGTTGCGGCGTGATCACCCGTGTGGTGATCGTGGTGGCCTCCGTCAGGCCGCGTAAGGATATCGGCTCGGTAACCAGCTCGGACAGCCCGTTCACGCGCTCTGCCACGCCTTTGACCTCGATTTCCTTGGGTTGCACGACGACTTCTCGCAGGCGGAATCCCGGCGGTGGCTCGTCGACGAGGATCGCACGGACCGGCAGGCGGCGGTGCATGGCGGGGGAAGACATCAATGTTACGATCACCGCTACCCGATCCGGCTGGGCCGTCACTCCTCCCTCCGGCAAGAGTAGCCGCGCGCCACTGATCGTGTGCTCTCCGGCGCGTTCTGGATAACTCAAGACGGCGGTGGGAATTCCCTGCAGGTCGCGGAGTTGTCGCGATGGCCCTTGTAAGGCGACCTCCTCCGGGTCGACGACAACCCCTGCTACCCGTAAGCCCCCCTTCGGTGCACCGGAGAAGGCGGGTCGCACCGGGATTCGGCGCTGCACGATCTTGTCCTCGATCGGGACGATCACCGTGATCTTCCCCGCCGAACCGGTCCGCTCCACGCCGCGGGGAAGGTTCAGCGTGGTCTGTTGCATGGAGAGCTGCTCGAGGTCAGCGATCGTCACCGGCGCGGTGGGGATCGCTTCCAGGTCGACCACCTTCCGGTACGGGCCGGTCACCCGCACCGTGGACGGAATGACCTGCACCTCGCCCACTTGATAGTCACGGTGCGGCTTGCCTTGGAGTGTCGCGGTCACCGGCACGGTCCGCTGTAGCTCCTTTTCCTCGAGGGTCACCTTGACCTCCACCCGATCGGTGTCCGAGAGCCGGACGCCTTCCGCCGGGCTTTCCAGCCGCAGGGTGCGGCTGAACGATTTTTCCTCACCCGCGACGTTGATGGGTGGCGCCGTCAGCGCCTGGATCCGCTCCACTGACGGTTCCGGACCGGTGATCGCCACCGTCGCCGGGTCGACTTCCACGCCGGTGACCTTGAACGGTGTGTCCACCTCGCCTTCTAGCACCGGATGCACGGGCATTGTCTGGGTGACGATGCGCGGCACTACCACGATCTGCGCGCGAATCGGCTGGTTGGGCCACGAGACCAGACGACGCTGAAAGTCGACGTCGGCCGTCACCGTCGCGTCACCGGTCAAACCCGCCACGGAAATTGGGGTGGTGGGGATCTCGGAGATCTTGTTGAGCAGGGTCTCCGGTCCGGTGAGGAGCAGGGACCGTGGTGCAAGCACGACCTCTTTGACCTCGTAGCCGTGGGCCGGTCGTCCCGTGGTGACGGCGTGCAGGGGGATCTCCTTTTCCACCAGGGCATCGAGCTGCATCTTGATCGTGGCGGGAAAGATGCGGGAGATCGTTACCCCCGCGGGTGCCTGAACCGCTTCGCGGAAGATGGGCACGTCCACCTCGCCACGGCCGTACGGTGCCAGGTCGAGGATGGTGATGAAGGCGTCGTCCGCCAGGCGGTTGAGGATACCGCGCGGTCCCGATACCCGGACCTCGACGAATTGGTCTCCCTCATTGACCACGACCAGACCCTCGGGCACACGGCTGATGACTACCGGCGCCGTGTAACTGCGCTCCGAATGCTCCTCGCCCATGACGAACAGCCATACCAGGCAGGCGAGGCACAGCGATACGACCTTCAGGGGAAGGTTTTGCAGGAGCGCCTTCACGGGGCCTCGGCACGCGACCGCCAGGGTAGCCAGCGGCGGCGGGGCGCCGCGGACGGGGTGAGGAGGTCGGTGAGGCGGGCGTGGAGACGCGCCGGGTCGAGGTTGCGGAGCACGCGTCCCTCGACGGCCAACCCCAGGGCACCGGTCTCCTCCGAGACCACGATGACCACGGCGTCGCTCTCCGCAGTGAGGCCGATCGCGGCGCGGTGGCGGGTGCCGAGCTCCTGAGCGATGTCGGCGCTGAGCTTGATCGGCAGGAAGCATCCCGCCGCAACGACCTCGCCTTCACGGACCAGGACTGCCCCGTCGTGAATCGGCGAGCCATGGCTGAAGATCGCCTTCAGTAGCTCCTTGCTGAGGGTGGCGTTCAGGGGGGTGCCGATTTCGATCAGGTCACCCAGCGGCGTGCTACGCTCGATGGCGATCAACGCGCCGATGCGCTGATCCGCCAGGGTCGCCGCAGCCGTGACCAGGGCGTCGAGAGAGCGCTCCCATCCCTTGGCCCGCGACCCGGAGAGGATGGGTCCCTGCCCGACGTTGGCCAGGGCGCGGCGGATCTCGGGCTGGAAGATGATGACGATCGCCAGCAATAAGTAGGTCCACACGTGGGAAAGCAGCCAGTTGATGGCGTAGAGCTGACTCCACGACGAGAGGTAGGCGACGCTGGCGATTAACAGCACCCCGAACACCATGTTCATGGCGCGGGTGCCGCTCAGGAGCAGCAGGACGCGGTAGATGACGAAGGCGACGATGCCGATGTCGATCAGGTCCTGAGGGAATCTCAGCCCGGAAAAGAGACGGAGCGCTTGATCGAACGGTTCCACGAGCACCTGGCTACCCCACGCGATGACCTACAATAGAAAACCAACCCGCTCTCTCCCGGATCGGCAGAGAGCGCCGCAAGGTTGTGGGGAACGCCAGACGAGGCGTCCTGTCCTGTTCCTAACGATTTTCCCGGCGCCGAGCACGCCATGGTCCCAGGCGCGGTACCCGGTGCCCTGGGGAAATGTGCCTCAACCGATAAGTTGTTGAACTATTTTCAATACCCGCGCGGTGGCGTCAACATCATGCACGCGCAGCACCGCCACCCTTTGCAGGGCACACCAAACGGCGATGGCCAGGCTCCCCTCGAGCCGCTCCGCCACAGGCCACGGCTCCCCCGGCGCTGGCCCGCTCCGTCCCTGCACCAGGGCGGCGCCGATGAACGACTTGCGCGATGCGCCGATCAGCACGGGCAGGCCCAGGGCATGGAGGGTGTCGAGATCGCGCAGGAGCGCCCAGTTGTGCTCGGCCGTCTTGCCAAACCCGAGGCCCGGGTCGAT
>Ga0214471_10003748_pt1 | contig 11758 bp, 9 predicted proteins | sample RVTome_5_FD_207665 | JGI IMG/M metagenome (GOLD analysis project Ga0214471, IMG submission 207665) | Soil microbial communities from uranium-contaminated site in the Upper Colorado River Basin, Wyoming, United States - RVT142D155 | ecosystem: Environmental > Terrestrial > Soil > Contaminated >... | reverse complement strand
TCGCGGGTGATTGACGGATTCTCGGCCTTGCGGGTGATCTTGTCGATTTCGTCGATATAGACAATGCCGTGCTGCGCCTTCTCGACATTGTAGTCGGAGGACTGCAGCAGCTTGAGGATGATGTTCTCGACATCCTCGCCGACATAGCCCGCCTCAGTCAGCGTGGTGGCGTCGGCCATGGTGAAAGGCACGTCGAAGGTGCGCGCCAGCGTCTGCGCCAGCAGCGTCTTGCCCGAACCGGTCGGGCCGACCAGCAGGATGTTGGACTTGGCGAGTTCGACCTCGCCCGATTTGCCCGAATGCTTGAGCCGCTTGTAGTGATTGTGCACCGCGACCGAGAGCACGCGCTTGGCGCGGTCCTGCCCGATCACATAATCGTTGAGAGTGCCGCAGATATCCTGCGGCGTCGGAACCCCGCCATCCTTCTTGCCGGCCAGCGAGCCCTTGGTCTCTTCCCGGATGATGTCGTTGCACAGCTCGACGCATTCATCGCAGATGAACACGGTCGGGCCGGCAATAAGCTTCCTCACCTCGTGCTGCGACTTGCCGCAGAAGCTGCAGTAGAGAGTGCTCTTGCTGTCGGATCCGCTCAGTTTAGTCATTCCTGGTCCTGTATGCCGCACCCGATGGCGCGGGGGAATCGTGCCGCGAGTGTAGCCTCGCAACACTCAATATCAATCCGGCAAAGCTTAACATCAACGGCTTGCTGCCGCCTGAAGAGCCAAGGTTGCCAAAATGCTACAGTTTGGCGGCCGGAATTAAGCCGGCCTCCGAACTGCCCGCCGCGGCGCGGCAGACCTATTCAGGCGCCCCGCCGCTGCCGCTTTCATCGCCGGTCGTTTCATTTTCCGGACGGGATTCGAACACCTTATCGACAATGCCGAACGTCAGCGCCTCGTCCGCCTCGAGGAAGGTGTCACGATCGAGCGCCTTCTCGATATCGGTGAGGCTCTGCCCGGTGTACTTCACATAAAGATCGTTCATCCGGGCGCGGATACGCAGGATTTCCTTCGCCTGGATTTCGATATCGCTGGCCATGCCGCGCGCGCCGCCCGACGGCTGGTGCACCATGATTCGCGCATTGGGGAGCGCGATGCGCATGCCCGGTTCGCCGGATGCCAGCAGGAAGCTGCCCATCGAGGCCGCCTGGCCGACGCAGACGGTCGAGACGCGCGGCTTGATATACTGCATCGTATCGTGGATCGCCATGCCGGCCGTCACCACACCGCCCGGCGAGTTGATGTACATGCTGATCGGCTTCGAGGGATTCTCGCTCTCGAGGAACAGCAACTGGGCGACGATCAGACTGGCCATGTTGTCTTCCACCGCGCCGGTGACGAAAACGATGCGTTCGCGCAGCAGGCGGCTAAAAATATCGAAGCTGCGCTCGCCGCGGCTGGTCTGTTCGACAACGACGGGGACCAACGCACCGGTTACCGGGTCGTGGGAAAACGGGCCCTGGCTGCCATAAGTATCGCCAAGTTGGCCGGTGAGGTCGATCATTGGGTTCCTCTCGATTGGGTTGCCGCGCCTATCTCGCGATTGGGCGGCGAATGTTCAAGGGCGTTAATGCTTGCCGTCGCGGCAGGAATGACCGACCAAACACGTCATGCGCGTCCCAGTCTTGTTCACCTTCGCTCTGCTCGCCCTTCCCGCTGCGCTCCATGCCTCAGCCGGAGAGGATGCCGCCGCCTATCTGGCGCGAATCACCGCGCTCGACGATGCCGGGCCGCAAATCGGCGCGGTGATCGTCGCAGCCGATCCCGCCGATGCTGCAGCGCAGGCCGAAACGGCCGAGGCGGAGGCTTTGCCGCTCGCCGGCCGCACGGTGCTGGTGAAGGACAATATCGAGACCCGGGAATGGCCGACAACCGCGGGCAGCCTTGCGCTCGCAAAAAATGCGACCGGGCGGGATGCGCCGCTTATCGCCCGGCTGCGCGATGCGGGCGGTGTGGTGCTGGGCAAGACCAATCTCAGCGAATGGGCCAACATCCGCTCGCTACGCAGCACCAGCGGGTGGAGCGCCATCGGCGGGCTCACGCGAAATCCGCATGCGACCGACCGCAATGCGTGCGGCTCTTCCTCGGGCAGCGGGGCAGCAGTCGCGGCCAGGCTCGCTTGGGCGGCGATCGGCACCGAGACAGACGGATCGATCACCTGTCCCGCCAGCGTGAACGGCATTATCGGGTTCAAGCCAACTGTCGGCCTGGTCAGCCGGACGCATGTCGTGCCGATCAGCGCCAGCCAGGATACCGCCGGGCCGATGGCAAACAGCGTCTTCGATGCAGCGCTTCTGCTCAGTGCCATCGCCGGATCGGACCCGGACGATCCGGCCACCGCCCAGGCCGATGCGCACCTGGCCGACTTCACCGCCGGGCTGGCCGAAGCTTCGCTCGCGGCCAAGCGGATCGGCGTACTGCGCCAGGCGGTCGGCAACGATCGGGGAGTCGAAGCATTGTTCGAGACCGCGCTGGCGGACCTGGCGCGCGCAGGGGCAGAACTGATCGACATCGAGTTCGAGCCGGACGAAGACATGGGCGAAGCGGAGTTCGCCGTGTTCCTGTTCGAGCTGCGCGAGGGCCTTGCCGCATATCTGGCCTCCTCGCCTGCCGATATTCCGGTCCGTACACTCGATGAGGTCATTGCCTTCAACGAAGCGCATGCTTCCGAGGAGCTGCGCTGGTTCGGGCAGGAGATGTTCGAGATGTCCGCCGGGGCCACGGACCGATCCGCGTATGAAGAGGCGCGAGCCAAGTCGCTGCGGCTGGCCGGCGCCGAGGGGATCGACAAACTGCTAGCCGAGCATGACCTCGATCTGCTCGTGGCGCCGACCGCTGGCCCCGCGTGGACGACGGACCTTGTCAACGGAGACCATTATAATGGCTCGATCGGCGCGGGGAGCCTCGCCGCAGTGGCCGGCTATCCGCATCTCACCGTGCCGATGGGTGCGGTGGAAGGCCTTCCGGTAGGTCTTTCCTTCTTTGGCGCGAAATGGGCCGATCACCGGGTTTTGCAGGCAGGGGCCGCGTATGAGGCCGCGCGGACGACTCAAATTCCACTTCCTCGCCTGGCGCGTTGGGAAGCGGACTGAAGCCTCTGTCTTTTGGACAAAGTCAAAAATAGTGTGTGCGGCTGCTTGTTCACGAACAGTTGGCGGTCTACGCTTGTAATCTATAAGGGTCTGCAATCGAAAACCGCCGGGGGGATCGCGTGCCTGGGTACCGCAAGCTGCTTTGCGCAACCGCGATCGCCGCGCTGGCCTTGCCAGCCGCAATCCATGCGCAGCCGGAAGAAGGTGAGCGCGCTGTCCCCACCCGTCCCGGTGAAACCTTGCCCGAGGGATATCCCGGCGACATTCCCGGCGACATGCGCGTGTGGGAACCGGTCGATTTCGACCGCTTCGCGCCTAAAAACGCGCTCGACATGCTCCGCAACATTCCCGGCTTGCGGATACAGGGTGGGCAGGAAGAACGCGGCTTGGGTCAGGCTTCAGGCAATGTTCTGATCAACGGCGAGCGTCCGTCGAGCAAATCGGCTTCGATCTTCGACCAGCTCAGTCGTATTCCGGCCGACAACGTCATCCGGATCGAGATCGTCGACGGCGCGACAATGGACATTCCGGGCCTCTCCGGCCGCGCGGCCAATGTGGTTACATCCACCTCCGGCGGACTCCAGGGCCAGTTCGAATGGAACCCGCAGCTGGCCGCCGAATATTCGACCCTGCGCTGGGGACAGGGCAACATCTCGATCTCCGGCGGAAACGACATCGAATATACGTTTGCGCTGGAAAACGACGCCTTTCACGGCGGCACGGGCGGTCCCAATTTCGTCACCCACGGTGCCGGCACGATAGAAGAGCGGTTCAGCCACACGCGCTCGGTCACCAACGATCCCAAGGTCAGCACGGCGGTGCGTTTCAACAATCTCGGCAGCGCGACGGTCAACCTCAACGCCGCCTGGCAGTGGGACCGGTTCGACAATCGCGAGGACGAAGTGGTCGTTGCCGCCGCCGGCCTTCCCGCCGCGCTCGAGGAAATTCGTACGAAGAGGCGAGGCCACAATTACGAGTTCGGCGGCGATATCGCCTTCCCGCTGGGTCCCGGCACGCTGAAGTTGATCGGGTTGGAAAGCTATCGCACTTCGGATTTCTCTACCCAGTCTATCATCGATCCAGACAATGGCGATCCATCCTTCGGTATCCGATTCACCCAGCACAGCGAATCCGGAGAGCGAATCGGCCGGAGTGAATATAGCTGGCCCATGGCGGGCGGTGACTGGCAGATCTCGGCCGAGGCAGCCTTCAACCGGCTGGACCAGGTTTCCAGCCTTTTCGCGCTCGATCCGATGGGCGATTTCGATGAAATTCCTTTCCCGGCGGGCACGGGCGGAGTGCGCGAAGACCGTTATGAGGCGATTCTGTCCTACAGCACCCAGCTCGCGCAGAACCTGTCGATGCAGCTCAGCCTGGGCGGCGAATCCTCGAAGATATCCCAGATCGGAACCGGTGCACTGTCGCGCAGCTTCCGCCGCCCGAAAGGTAGATTTTCGCTGGCATGGGCGCCGCACGCCGGGTTCGACATCTCGTTCACTGTCGAACGCAAGGTTGGCCAGCTCGACTTCGAGGACTTCCTCGCCAATGTGAACCTGTCGGCCGACAACGCCAACGCGGCAAACAACGACCTGCGGCCCGAACAATCCTGGGAGACCGATCTCGAGATCGCCAAGGACCTCGGGGCCTGGGGCTCGATGACAGTCAATTTCTTCGACAACCGTATAACCGATTTCATCACGATCGTGCCCCTTCCCGGCGGCGGCGAAGGCGTGGGCAATGTCGGCAGCGCGCGAATCTATGGAGTGGCTTTCAATGGTACGCTTCGTTTCGACCCCGCTGGCCTCACCGGCGCGCAACTCGAAATGGAAGGGCAGTTCCGCAAGTCCAGGTTGGACGATCCGACCACCGGCGAGGAACGATCGTTCGACAATTCCATCCCGCGCAATGTCGAATTCACCTTCCGCCACGATGTGCCGCGCAGCGAATGGGCCTGGGGCGTCGGTCTGCGCAATACCGACTTCAACCCATACTACCGGGTCACCGAATTCGGCTTCGATTACAATGTGAAGACCAATCTGCGCGTCTTCATCGAGCACAAGGACATATTCGGCCTAACCGTGCAGGCGCGGCTGAACAATATCCTGGAACAGGAAGCGGTGCTGCAACGCACGGTATGGGATGGACCGCGTGACTCTTCACCGATCCTGTTCGCGGAGAACCGCCGGCGCGAAATCGGCAAGATCGTCAACTTCACGGTGAAGGGCAATTTCTAGGCGTGCTCGAACAGCGGGGAGGCTACTCAGAAGCTGACAAGGCGTTATTTCGTCGCGCCTTTAGTTCACACAGAAACCCATGCAGCACCTCGGTCGCGAGGCCGTGAAGCATCAGGCGGAAACCGGCTCGCAGCGTGCTTTCGGGAACCATGGGGTGCGCGTTGGTAACCATTGCGAGGTGTTTTTCCTCGCCCGTCAGCCGGGCACAATAGAGCGCAATTGTCTCGTCGATCTGGAGACTGTTGGCCGCGCGCCAGAAGTCGCGATCGGTCAGCCAAAGGGCGTAGGCGGGAGTGTAGAGTTCGATTGCCGTCTGCAGGTCGATGAAGTTGAGCCTGCTCGACGGCAGTTCGGTAATCCTCACATCCTCCGGCCGGATCGCCGAAAAATCGATGTTCTCGCGGCGCGTCAGCACCTCCCCGCGCCGTTCCAGTTCATGATTAAGCTGGATGAGGAAGTTGTAGATGTTCAGATCGTGCTTGAGAAACAGGTTGTCGCGCACATCCTCGATCGTCGACGGACGCATCGGCTCCAGCACGGGTTGAAACCCCGGTGTCGCATTGTCAGCGATAAACCGGAGTATTTGCGAGCCGAGATGGAAATGACGCAGGATCAGCCGATTGGCGTCAGGCGACAGGAAGCGCCTCATGCCGAACGCGATCTGCCAGTGCAGGAAACGCGGCGCATGGGGAAAGCGCGGAAATATCGCCTTGAATATCTGCACGAATATGATTGTGGCCCATGCGAGCGGACGCACGAAGGGTAACAGGAACTGGCGGCTGCGGCTGCGCTGATCGCGCAGCAGTGCGGCCTTTGCGGCCGGATCGAAAGGCAGGGACCGGTCCATCGCCAGGGCAGCCCAGGGATCGGGATCAGTCGGATCGTGAAGCCCGAACAGATGCTCGATCCGCTCCGGTTGAAGGGGCGGCGATTCAGACATTGTCGATTTCCTCCAGCTGCAAGCGATAGAGCCGCGCCACGATGCGCGCGTGGCGCACGATGCCGTCGCCCGCCGTCCGATCGGTCACGGCCAGATCGACCGCGCGATCGAATTCCTCCAGATGGTGAGCGTCATTCTGCGAATGATAGAGAAAGAAGCTGACCGCTTCGTCGGGCAGCGAGAGCTGCTCCGCAATCATCCGTCCCCAAGGACCGGCGATCCGGTTGCCGAGTCCCTCGATGATGAACATCGCGCCAAGCAGGCCGATGGGATCGCGCTGGGACGCAGCGTGGTACATGAAGGCGGACAGCGCTTCCGAGCCGATGTTTTTCGGAGTCGATACGATTTCCGACCGCTGGCCGCCCACGGCGACGAAATCGTCCTCCAGCATGCGGTAGTCGCGGTGCTCGGCTCGTGCGTGCTCGACAAACAGCGAACGAAGTTCCTCGTGTTCCGGGCCGAAATGCGATGCCGCGCGGCTGATCCAGCGGCTGCCTTCGACAACCTGCTGGCGAAGGTTTGCGAGAAGCCGGCGATAGTCTTCGATCCGCCATCTTCCAGCCAGCATCCGCGCCACGATGGGCACCTGAACCAGCGTGCTTTCGAATTCGATCCAAACCTGCGCCAGCGCCCGGTGTGTGGTCGCTACAAGGTCTGTCGGCGGGGTCTGGGGAATATTCATTCGCGCTTCTCCTCCGGCCCAACCACCGTCAGACCAGCATAGGCCATGATACACTGGCCGCTTTCCGGCACAGCGAGCAACACCTTGTGCCCTTCACGCAAGGATCCGCCGCGGATAAGGTCGTCAAGTATCAGGAAAATCGAGGCGGCTCCGACATTTCCCTTCGACGAAAGGTTGGAGAACCAGCGCTCTTCGGGAATCATGCAGCCGGCCCGCGTCGCGAGGCGGATCATCTCTTCGCGCAGTGAGTGCGCCGAATAGTGGCAGCAAAACCAGTCGACCGCCTGCGGATCGATCTTGCCCTCGTCCACCAGCCGCATGAATTCGCTCAACCAGACCGGCAGCATACGATGAAGCGCGGCTACATCCTGCCGCAACTGGAACGCCCCCGCCTGCGCCGCGGCGCCGATATTCGCATGATGAGACCAGGGCAGCAGCCTGCCCGATCCATCGTCGACTGCCCCGGCGGTCATGCACGGGTCGAAACGGTCGGCAAAGCTGCGCAGGCTGAGCCAGTCGATCCTGAGCGACAGGCCGCGCGCCGCCGGACGGGTTTCCAGCAGCACCGCGGCGGCCCCGTCGCTAAGCGTCCAGCGCAGGAACGCCGCGTCGGCGGGCAGCGGCTTACCTTCCGTCAGCGTGGCGGTGCCTTGGTAGAAGCCCGGGCGGAAATAGCGACTGGCGAACTCTCCGCCGCCGACCAGCGCCGCCCGGTGCTCACCCGCGCGCAATTGCAGCCAGGCGCTCTTCAGCGCCATCATTGAACTGGCGCAGACCGATTGCAGGCTGGCGACTTCCATTGGCGGCAGGCCGAGCGCAGCGTGGACCTGGCTGGCGAGCCCCGGCACCATCAGGTCGTTTTGAGTAGTCGCGGTGGCGAGATAGCCGACCGCCTGCCCCTCGATCTCCGCTTGGCTGAGCGTGTCGCGAATTGCTTCGGCAACCATGCCGGCCACTGTCCAATCGGTGCGGCCATCCGCGCCCATCGCATAGTGGCGCGTGCGGATACGGTTCTGGCGCAAGGTCGTGCGGCCGACGCGTTCGGCCGCTTCGGGCAGGAGACCGATATGGTCCGCCATCCGCTCGTTTGGTACTGGATCGCCGGGCAGGAACTGCCCGCTTGCGGTGATATAAGCCGTCGCCATCAGCACCGGCTGCCGCCTTCGAACACGCAAGGCAAGGCCGGGATACCGAGAGTTGGGGGAAACGGCGCAAGGCCCATCCCGCGGGTTGCGCGGGATGAGCTCCAGAGTTCTATTTCTTGGCCGGTGCTTTTTTCGCGGCGGGTTTTTTCTCTGCGGCCTTCTTGGCCGGAACCTTTGCTGCCGGCTTCGCAGCCGCTGCATCCTCGGCAGAAGTCTTCTTCGCCACGGCCTTCTTGGCGGCCGGCTTCTTTTCGGCCTCGGCTTTTTTGGCGGAAGCCTTCTTTGGAGCTTCCTTCTTGGGAGCTTCCTTCTTGGGAGCTTCCTTCTTGGGAGCATCCTTCTTTGCGGCTTCCTTCTTGGCCGGGGTCTTCTTCGCGCCCTTCTTCGGCGCGGGTTCGGCCGTGTCATCCGCCTCGATCGCTGCCTCGAGCTCGGCACGCGTAACCTCGCGCTCGGTCACTTCGGCCTTGTCGAACAGGAAATCGACCACCTTGTCCTCGTAGAGTGGTGCGCGCAACTGAGCCTGTGCCATCGGCTCGGTGCTGACATATTCGACGAAACGCTGGCGATCCTCAGGGCGATACTGCTGCGCCGCCTGCTGGATCAGCATGTTCATTTCCTGGCTGGAAATCTGTACGTCGTTGGCCTGGCCGATCTCGGAAAGCAGCAGTCCCAGGCGCACGCGGCGTTCCGCAATGCGGTGATAATCGTCCTTGTCGGCCTCGGCCTCCTTGCGCGCCTTTTCAGGGTCGGCTTCCTTGGCGATTTCCTGTTCGATCTGCGCCCAGATCTGGTCGAATTCGGCATCGACCATGGTCGGCGGCACGGCAAAGTCGTGCTCCGCCGCCAGCTTGTCGAGCAGCTGGCGCTTCATCTGCGTGCGAGTGAGACCGGCGCTTTCCTGCTCCAGCTGACCGCGTAGCAGCTCACGCAGCTTGTCGAGGCTTTCGATGCCGAGTGACTTGGCGAATTCGTCATCGACCTTCGTCTCGCCTTCGACCTTTACCGATTGCACGGTGACGTCGAACTCGGCTTTCTTGCCCTTGAGATTGGCCGCCGGATAATCGTCGGGAAAGGTCACCTCGATGGTCTTCTTGTCGCCGGCCTTCACACCGGTCAGCTGATCCTCGAAGCCGGGAATGAACTGGCCCGAGCCCAGCACCAACGGCGCACCTTCGGCCTTGCCGCCTTCGAACTCCTCACCGCCGACACGGCCGACGAAGTCGATGATCAGCTGGTCGCCGCTCTCGGCCTTCTTAGTCTTCGGCGCGTCCTTGTAGCTCTTCTGGCCCATGGCGAGGCGGTCGATTTGCTCGTCCACCTGCTCGTCACTCACCGGCACGACCAGCTTTTCAAGCTTCAGCCCCTCGACGCTCGGCGCCTCGATATCGGGCAGCAGTTCCAGCTCTACCGTCAGTTCGGCATCCTTGCCGCGCTCGTAACCGGGTGCGAAATCGACCCGCGGCTGCAGAGCCGGGCGCAGTTCCTTGTCGCGGATCAGGCTGTCCACCGAATCGCGCACAGTGGCGTTGATCGCGTCATTATGCAGCGCCTCGCCATGCATCTTCTTGATGAGGTTGGCGGGGACCTTACCGGGGCGGAAACCGGGCATGCGAACCTGCGGGGCGAGCTTCTTTACCTCGCTTTCGATCCGCGCCTCGATATCCTTGGAGGAAATCGTCAGCGCATAGGCGCGCTTCAGCCCTTCATTGGTGGTTTCGACGATCTGCATTTTTCTTACTCAAACCCTCTAACAATTCTCGCATGTTCCTGTGCGCCAGGAACTGGTGCGGGCGAAGGGACTCGAACCCCCACATCTTTCGATACTTGGACCTAAACCAAGCGCGTCTACCAGTTCCGCCACGCCCGCGGCCTAGCGAATCCAAGCAGGCGACGCGCGCCTGCGAAACAGGGAGCCGCCCTTATATAGGCGCGGCGAAAAGGGCAAGCCGCACGGTTGGGCGGCGCGGCAGGCGGAACGGCTTCGCCCAGCGATGCGTTGCAATGACAACCCAGGAGACGACAGCATGTCCGATAGAAGCCCCAAGATGCCCGCAAATGGCAGCGATACGGACGATCCGGGCCGCCACCCGGCAGAAATCCAGCCGGACAAGGGCGACACGGACCAGCCGGGCCGTTCCCCGCCAGAGATTCAACCTGACGAAGGCGACACGGACGAGCCGGATACGGGCCCGCAGGAAATGCCTCCGCCGGACCCGCAGCCCGACGAATTGCCTTCGCCCGATTGATTTTTGCCTCCGGACCGCTAGTGGCACGTCCATGAGTGACGACACGAGCAAGCCCGACCTGCCGCCCGACCGGCTGGCGATCAGCCCGCGCAGCGAATTCTTCGATGCGGACCTGCTCGGCAGAGGCGTCGGCATTCGTTTCAAGGGCGTGGTGCGCAACAATGTCGAGGAATATTGCATCTCCGAAGGCTGGGTGCGGGTGCAGGCCGGCAAGACGATGGACCGGCGCGGCAATCCGCTGACGATCAAGCTCAACGGTCCGGTCGAAGCCTGGTTCGAAGATCTGGGCGACGAGCCGCCCGTAGCAAAGGCCGGCTGAAGCCCGCCCCACTCCCTCCGCTTTTCCTTGCCAATCGTGCGGCGAGCCGCCACCTGCGGCCCCGCAATGGCGCAGAAGCGAGTTCTCCCTCAGGTAATCATCATCGGCCGGCCCAATGTCGGCAAGTCGACCCTGTTCAACAGGCTCGTCGGCAAGAGGCTCGCCCTGGTCGACGACCAGCCGGGAGTGACGCGCGACCGCCGCTTCGGCGAGGCTTCGATCGCCGGGCTCGAATTCACGGTGGTCGACACCGCCGGCTGGGAAGAGGAAGACCCCCAAAGCCTGCCCGGGCGAATGCGCGCGCAGACGCAGGTCTCGCTCGAAGGGGCCGACGCGGCGATGTTCGTGATCGACTCCCGAGCCGGCCTGACCCCGCTCGACCGCGAGATCGCCGACTGGCTGCGCACGAAACAGGTGCCGGTCGTGCTCGTCGCCAACAAGGTCGAAGGCCGTGCGAGCGAAGCGGGCATTTATGAAAGCTACGAACTCGGACTCGGCGAGCCGGCGGCGATCAGCGCCGAGCACGGCGAAGGCATCGCCGAACTGTTCGAGGCGCTGTTCCCGCTCATCGGCGACAGGCAACCGGAAGAGGAAGAACTCGCTGAGGAAGGTGAGGAGGAGGAGGCCGACCTCTCCGCCCCGCTCCAGCTCGCAATTGTAGGGCGGCCCAATGCCGGCAAGTCCACCCTCATCAACCGCCTGCTGGGCGAGGATCGGTTGCTGACCGGACCGGAAGCTGGAATCACCCGCGATTCGATTGCCATCGACTGGCAATGGACCGACCCAGCAAGCGGCGAGACGCGCGAGATCAAGCTGATTGACACGGCGGGGATGAGGAAAAAGGCCAAGGTCGCCGACAAGCTCGAAAAGCTGTCCGTCGCCGATGCCCGCCGCGCAGTCGATTTCGCGGAGGTCGTGGTGCTGCTGCTGGATGCGACGCGCGGCCTCGAAGTGCAGGATCTCAAGATCGCGGACATGGTGATCGAGGAAGGCCGCGCGCTGATGATCGCAATCAACAAGTGGGACGTGGCCGAGGAGCCAAGCAAGCTGTTCAACGGCATTCGCGCTGCCCTCGACGAAGGGCTGGCGCAGGCGCGC
>Ga0214471_10003747_pt1 | contig 11759 bp, 13 predicted proteins | sample RVTome_5_FD_207665 | JGI IMG/M metagenome (GOLD analysis project Ga0214471, IMG submission 207665) | Soil microbial communities from uranium-contaminated site in the Upper Colorado River Basin, Wyoming, United States - RVT142D155 | ecosystem: Environmental > Terrestrial > Soil > Contaminated >... | reverse complement strand
TATTTCCGCACCGGCACGGCACCGACGGCTTCTACGCCGCGGCATTTGTAAGAAATTCTTAGGCCAAAGGGCTTAAGAAAGCCGGGACTGCTCCGGAGCATTCGCGTAGAATGGCGAAGCCTTCAATAACGACGACTAGGGCAGGCTCAATCTGATGTTTTCCGGCTGGCTGGACCTCCCTTGGTGGGGGTATGTAGTAGCGGCACTCGCGATGACGCACGTCACGATCGCGGCGGTCACCATTTACCTGCATCGCTGCCAGGCGCACCGCGCGCTCGAGCTGCATCCGCTGGTGGCGCACTTCTTCCGCCTCTGGCTCTGGCTCACCACCGGCATGGTGACCAAGGAGTGGGCGGCGATCCATCGCAAGCACCACGCCAAGGTCGAGACCGCCGAGGACCCGCATAGCCCGCAGATCCACGGCATCAACCGCGTCCTGTGGCTGGGCGTGTTCCTGTACGTCAAGGAGTCCTACAACAAGGAGACGATGGAGCGCTACGGTCACGGCACGCCCGATGACTGGATGGAGCGCAACGTCTACACGCCCAACTCCGTTTGGGGGCTCTGGCTGATGGGAGCGATCAACATCGCGCTATTCGGCCTGGTTCCCGGCATGCTGATCCTGCTGGCCCAGATTGTCTGGATTCCGTTCTGGGCCGCCGGCGTAATCAACGGCATCGGCCACTTCTTCGGCTACCGCAGCTACGACGTGGCGGATGCCAGCACCAACATCGTTCCCTGGGGCATCCTGATCGGCGGCGAGGAGCTGCACAACAACCACCATGCGTTCGCCGCGTCGGCCAAGCTGTCCTCGAAATGGTACGAGTTCGACATCGGCTGGATGTACATCTGCATCCTCGAGTCGCTCGGCCTCGCGACGGTGAAGCGCCTCGCGCCGACGCCGCGCTTCGCGCATCCGAAGCCGGCAGCCGATCTCGAGACGCTGCAGGCGGTGATCGCGAACCGGTACGACGTGCTGTCGCGCTACGCGAAGTCGTTCCGCCGCACCTACCACGAAGAGCTCGAGCGCCTGCGCCACTGGTCGCCGCGTGACGCGGAACTGCTGCGCTCGCTCAAGCGTGCGCTGCTGCGCGGCCAGGCTGCGGCGGACAGCGAGCGCGCGCGGCTTGCCGAAGCGCTGAAGCACTCACGCGCGCTGGCGACTGCGCTCGCCATGCGCCACGAGCTCGCGGCACTGTGGGAGCGCTCCAGCGCTTCCAAGGAGCAGCTGCTGCGCCAGTTGCAGGACTGGTGCCGGCGCGCAGAAGCGAGCGGCATCGCGCCGCTCGTCGATTTCTCCAAGCGGCTGCGTTCTTACGCCTAGCCTAGCAAGCGTCTTGCCCGCGTAGCTCGCCGCTCCGCGGCTGTCGGCCTATCGGCGACAGCAAGATGGCCGCTCCTCCGATAGGCAGGGCGGAAACCCGCCGCTTAGCATCGTTCGGCAATCAACCTTCCGAACGGAGCCTCATGAAATCCTCTTCTTTTGCCTTCCTCGCAGCGCTCGCGCTCGCGGCGCCCGCGCTCGCGCAGACACAAACCACGACGACCGACACCTGGCGCATGCCGTACGAGCGCGGCTTCTGGGGCCACGCCGGAATCAGCGTGGGACGCGGCGAGCTCGATGCCGACTGCCCCACCGGCTTCGGCTGCGATCTTCGCGACCACCGCGTATGGCGCGCATACGCCGGAGGCAGGTTCAACAACGCGATCGGCCTGGAGCTCGGCGCGCTAAATATCGGCGACTACCGCCGCGGCGGCGGCGTGACCGACGGCTGGGGCATCGACCTCGCGCTCGTTGCCGGCATACCGATCGGCGCCAACTCCGCCATCTTCGGCAAGCTCGGCGGGATCTACGCGCGCACCGAGGTGACGGGCGACGCGCCCGGCTTCAATACGGGGAAGGAGCGCGACACCGGGCTGCGCTTCGGCGTCGGCGCCCAGATTGGATTCACCGAGAAGTGGGCGCTGCGCGCGGACTGGGACCGGTACGACCTTCCGCTTCCCGGCGGCAGGGACGAGCTGGACGTCTTCATGCTCGGCGTCCAATACACCTTCCGCTAGGAACTACTTGAGCTTGGTCTCTTTGTAGAGGACGTGCTTGCGCGCCTTGGGATCGTACTTCTTGATCTCCAGCTTGTCGGGCGTGGTGCGCTTGTTCTTGGTCGTGGTGTAGAAGTGGCCGGTGCCGGCCGAGGACTCGAGCTTGATCTTTTCGCGCATGGTCAGGCCTTTTTCCGGGCTTTGATTTCAGCGAGCACGGCCTCGACGCCGAGCTTGTCGATGCGGCGCAGGCCGGCGGTGGAGACGCGCAGCCGCACCCAGCGGTTCTGGCTCTCGACCCAGAAGCGGCGGTAGTGGAGATTGGGCTCGAACGTCCGGATGGTCTTGTTGTTGGCGTGCGAGACGTAGTGGCCCTTCATCGGCTTTTTGCCGGTGACCTGGCAGACGCGGGACATTGCAAGGCGCTCCGAAATCGCGAAAGGCGCTGATTTTACTATAACAATCCGCGCTCGGCGAAGGAAATCGCCTGGTTTCCGGCGATGATGAAGTGATCGAGCACCTTCACCTCGACCAGCGACAGCGCCTCCTTCAGGTTACGCGTCAGGAGCTCGTCGGACTGACTCGGTTGCGCCACGCCCGACGGATGGTTATGGGCGAAGATCACCGCGGCTGCATTCCGCGCAAGCGCCCGCTTGACGATCTCCCGCGGGTAAACGCTCGTCTGCGTCAGCGTCCCGGCGAAAGCATCTTCGATTCCAATCACCTTGTGCTGCGCGTCGAGCCAGATGCATACGAATACTTCGTGGGGTCGGTGACCGAGCGCGACCTTCAGATAGTCCCGCACCGCGCCGGGGGAAGTGAGCGCGCCCCGCTCCTTCAACTCTTCGGCCATGGCGCGGCGGGCGAGCTCGATTGCCGCGGCGAATTGCGCGCGCTTGGCCTCGCCCAGCCCCTTGATGTCGAGCAACTCCGGCCCAGCCGAGAGCAGGCGGTTGATGCTGCCAAAGCGCGCGAGCAGCTCGGCTCCGAGGTCGACCGCGCTTTTGCCGCGCACACCCGTGCGAAGCAGAACCGCGAGCAGGTCGGCATCGGGCAGAGTGCCGGATCCGTCGGCAAGCAGCCGCTCGCGCGGCCGCCTGTCGGCCGGCCAGTCCGAAATCGCCATGTCTTGGGCTTTACCTTAAAATCCCTTCCCCCTTAACGAGGCTCCATCCATGGGGTTGACGGGCAGGCGCATCCTTCTCGGCATTACCGGCGGCATCGCGGCCTACAAGGCGGCGGAGCTGGTTCGCCTGCTGGTCCGCGCGGGCGCCGACGTGCGCGTGGCGCTGACCGAGGCGGGCACGCGGTTCGTTACGCCCGTGACGCTGCAGGCGCTCTCCGGGCAGCGGGTGTGGAGCGACCTGTGGGACGCGCGCGTGCCCGACAACATGGGGCACATCGAGCTGTCGCGCGACCGCGAGCTGATCGTGGTGGCGCCCGCCTCGGCCGATTTCATGGCGAAGGTGGCGCACGGCCTCGCCGACGATCTGCTGTCCACGCTGTGCCTCGCCCGCCGCTGCCCGCTGCTGCTGGCGCCGGCGATGAACGTGGAGATGTGGGAGAACGCGGCGACGCAGGGCAATCTGCAGCTCCTGCAGGCGCACGGCGTGATGCTCGCCGGGCCGGCGGCCGGAGACCAGGCGTGCGGCGAAGTGGGCATGGGCCGCATGCTGGAGCCCGCGCAGCTTGCCTCCGAGATCGAGAACTTCTTCCAGCCCAAGCTGCTCGCGGGCAAGCGGGTGCTGGTGACCGCTGGCCCCACCGAGGAGCCGGTCGACCCGGTGCGCGTGCTGACCAATACGAGCTCCGGCAAGATGGGCTACGCAGTCGCGCGCGCCGCGCGCGAGGCCGGGGCCTCGGTGACTCTGGTGAGCGGGCCGGTAGCGCTCGCCACGCCGCCCGGCGTGACGCGCATCGACGTGCGCACCGCGGCCGAGATGTTCGAGGCGGTGAAGAAGGCGGTCAAGGCCTGCGACGTGTTCGTCTCGGTTGCGGCGGTGGCCGACTACCGGGTGAAGAACCGCGCCGCGCAGAAGCTCAAGAAGGGCAACGGCGGCCTGTCGCTCGAGCTCGAGGAGAACCCCGACATCCTCGCCTGGGTGGCGGCTCTGCCCAAGCCGCCGTTCTGCATCGGCTTCGCCGCGGAGAGCGAGAAGCTCTCGCAGCACGCGCGCGAGAAGCGCGCGAAAAAGAACATCCCGCTCATCGCGGCCAACCTGGCCCACGAAGCGCTCGGCAAGGACGAAAACTCGATCACGCTGTACGACGAGCGCGGCGAGCATCCGCTCGGCCGCGGCCCGAAGCTCGAGCTGGCGCGCAAGCTCCTTGAGCACGCCGCCGGCATGCTTCCCTCGAAAAAATGAGGAAGCTGGAAGTGAAGATCCTCGACGAGAGGATCCGCAGCATGCTGCCGCATTACGCCTCCGCGGGTGCGGCCGGGCTCGATCTTCGCGCTTGCTTGGAGAAACCTCTCCTTTTGAACCCCGGAGAAAGCCAGCTCGTTTCTTCCGGCATTGCCATCCACGTGGGCGATCCCGGCTACGCCGCGGTGATCCTGCCCCGGTCGGGCCTCGGCGCGAAGAGCGGCATCGTGCTCGGCAACCTGGTCGGCCTGATCGACTCCGACTACCAGGGACCGTTGATGATCTCGGTGTGGAACCGCGGCAAGAGCGCGTTCACCATCCAGCCGCTCGACCGCATCGCGCAGCTGATCGTGATTCCGGTGGTGCAGGTCGAATTCGAGGTGGTCGAGGAATTCGCCGCCAGCGTGCGCGGCGCCGGCGGCTTCGGATCCACCGGGAAAGCCTAGCCGAGCGGTTACTCGTGCTCGCGCTGAAGCGGAACGAGCTGCCCCTTCATCAGGACTGGGACGACCGAGCAGCGGTCCAGCTGGGCGCAAAAGCGCACGTCGTCCGCGTACCCTAGCGCGATCAGGTTGCGGCCTGAATCGCTGGCGCAGAAATCGGCTTCGAGCGCCGCCGACGACGGCAGCTCGCCGTGCACCCGTGCTTCGGGCAGCGCGCGCGCGATCTCGCCGGCGGCGAGCGCGTCCTCAGTCGCATTCTGGTTGTTGCGTCCTGCCATGAGCAGGGTGATGGGCACGCCGCGCTTGCGCGCCAGCCGTCCGGCGGCACCCGCGACCGCGCGCCGGTTGATAGTCGAGCCGACGAGCACGATGCTCTTGGGTCCTGCCGCGCTGAGCAGGCATTCGACGCCGTTGGTGGAGGTGAGGACCAGGGCCTTGCCGGCATAGTTGTGGCGCATGAGCTCGAGGGGGCTGTTGTTGTGGCGGCAGTTGGGCAGCTTGCGTCCGCCGCGCTCCCCCGCGGTCACTTCGCCCGTGCACTCCTCGGGGCTGGCGACCGGTTTGATCGCCGCCATGCCCATCTCGAGCGCGGCGATCATGGTCGCGCTCGCGCGCAGCGCGTCGATCAGGACGATGACGCCACCGCGCGCGCGCGCTTCGAGCGCGCCGTGGACTCCCAGGCCGAGGAAGATCTCCAGTCCGTGCAAGTGAATCTCGCGGAAGGTGTCGCCGCGCAGGCCGGTACGCAGGGTGGCGAGCGCCAGTGCCTCCTCCGGCGCGACGTTGCCGAGGTTCACTTCGGGTCCGAGAGTGCGGACCATCCAGAGCTGCTGCTCCTTGCGCGGCGCCTCGAACACCAGCCGGTCTCGCCCGACGTGCTCGACGATTCGCTGGATCATCTCCACCGCGGGTATGCCCGCACGGTCGTAGATTCCGACGGTCCCGGATTCGCGCGCCTCGAGGATGACTTTGGCGGCGCCGGCCTCGAGCTCCCGGGCGATCGCCGCGCAACGGTCGTCGATGCCCATCCGGGCGTCCTCGTCGGGGTCCTTCTTGCCCACCTCGCTCCACACGGCGAACCCGGCTGAGCGGGCCCGGGCGATCAGCCCCAGCTTGTCCTCTTCGCTCATGGGGTGAACGCCGTTCGATACTTCGACCATCGCCAGGCCCAGATCGCGGGCCCCGTTCAGGAATTCCGGCACGCGATTCTGGGCGAAAGCGATCTCGAGGAAGGTGCCGCCGCTGCAGACGTCGATTCCGGCGGCGCGATAGATCTCGATCTTTTCGCGCAGGGCAGCGCCCGGCGTGAGCCTGGCCGTTGCCCACCCGAGCTTCACGACATCAATCCACTCCCCGGCAATCGCCACGCGGTCACGTGCTTCGCCGGGCCCGGCACCGCGGTCGAGCACCGAGGTGATCGAGGTGGAGCGCGGCTTGGCAGGAAGCGCCGGGTACTCGATCGTCCCGAAAGGGTGTCGCATCGACGTCCTCAGGTCGCAGTTGCTGAAACGAGCCCCCGCCCGGGGGCTAGGCCAAGGAATCAGCCCAGATCGTGCGGGCCCAGTTCCAGGCGTAAGTCCCCTCGGCCTCGCTGCGCGCGGCCGAGACGCCCCCCGCGCCTTTCACGGGGATGAGGGTCTTGCCGTCCCATTCGTGCACCGACGAGACGCGGATCGCCTCCTTCTGCGAGACGAAGCTGTAGCAGGTGTTGATGATTTTCACCGGCTGCGGGCTGCGTCCGTTCAGCAGCTCGACTATCGCGGCCGCGGCGATCTTGGCGTGGTTGTTGGCCATGCTGCCTGACTTCGGCATGCCTGCTGCAGAGAGCGTGGCGTCGCCGAGCACGTGCACGCCTTTCACTGCCTTCGACTCCATGGTCTGCCAGTCGACGTCGCACCAGCGGTTGTTGGTGGTGATCAGGCCGGCCTTGGCGGCGATGTCGCCGGCGCGGTGCGGCGGCACGACATTCAGCACGTCGCCCTGCACGGTGTCGAACTCGGTGCGTACGGCGCCGGCGTCGACCGCCACCACCTTGGCGTTGCCGCGGTATTCGATGATGCCTTTGTAGAGGTCCTCCCAGGCGCGCTTGAACAGCGGCCCCTTGGAGGTGACGTCGGGATTGGCGTCGAGCACCAGCACCTTCGAGCGCGGCTTCGCCTGCTTGAAATACGCGGCCACCATGCTCACGCGCTCGTAGGGCCCTGGCGGGCAGCGGTACGGCGCCGTGGGAATCGACAGAATGTAGACGCCTCCGTCGCGCATCTGCTCGAGCTTCTGGCGCAGCGCCGTGGTCTGCGGGCCGGCCTTCCACGCGTGCAGCACGCTGCCCGCCTGCATGGCGGCGTCGTAGCCCTGGATCTCGCCGGACGTGAAGTCGATTCCCGGCGAGACGATCAGGCGCTCGTAAGCGAGATTGCTGCCGCTCGCGAGCCGCACCGTTTTCCTCGCCGCGTCGATACCGACGGCTTCGTCGCGCACGACCTGCACGCCGTGGCGGCGCAGGCCATCGTAGCCGCGGCTGATGTCCTGCATCCCGGTGAAGCCCGCGAGCACCAGGTTGGAGATCGGGCAGGAGACGAAGCCCGCTTCGCGCTCGACCAGCACCACGTCGATCGCGGGATCCCACATGCGGACGTACTTGGCGGCGGTGGCGCCGCCAAAGCCCCCGCCGAGGACGACTACGCGCGCCTTGGAAGGCGCCCGGGTCGCACAGCCGGCCAGTGAAACCGCGCCCGCGAGCTTCAGGAAATCGCGTCTTTTCATGGCCTACCTCTTCTGGGCGGCGAACCAGGCCGCCATGGCGTCGATCTGCGCGTCGTTGTATCCCTTGGCGATCTGGTGCATCACCGTCGCCGGGCGCTTGCCGTCGCGGAACGCCCGCATCTGCGTCGCGATGTGGTCGCGCGGCAGGCCGGCGAGCGGGATCAACGGGGCGTCGGGGGCCAGCTTGCCCTGCGTTCCGTGGCAGATGGCGCAGCCGGCGGCAAGGTTGCGGGCGCTGGCGTCCTGCGCAGCCGCGCCGGGCGCGGCGCAAACAAGCGCCGCGGCGATGGCGATGGTTCGTTTCATGAGGCCTCCCCTCGGGTTCGAAAAGTAAACCCGCGCCCCGGAAAAAGCAAAGGCCGCGCGACGGCGGCCTTTTTGCTGCGATATCCGGGGGAGTTAGGCGACCGGTGCCGCCTCTTCCTCGAACTTGAGCTTGATCTTTTCGTCCTCGCCGACCTCGATGGTGACCTTGCCGCCGTGCTGCAGGCGGCCGAACAGGAGCTCGTCGGCGAGCGCGCGCCGCACCGTGTCCTGGATGAGGCGCGCCATCGGCCGGGCGCCCATCAGCGGGTCGAAGCCCTTCTTCGCCAGGTGCAGCTTGAGCTCGGGCGTGAACTGCGCCTCGACCTTCTTCTCGGCGAGCTGCTCCTCGAGCTGGATCAGGAACTTGTCGACCACGCGCAGGATGACCTCGTGGTCGAGCGCCCGGAACGAGATGATCGCGTCGAGCCGGTTGCGGAACTCCGGCGTGAACATGCGCTTGATCGCTTCCATCTCGTCGCCCATCTTCACCGAGGGCGTGAAGCCCATCTGCGTGCGTGCGAGCGACTCGGCGCCGGCGTTGGTGGTCATGACGATGCAGACGTTCCTGAAGTCGGCCTTGCGGCCGTTGTTGTCGGTCAGGGTACCGTGGTCCATTACCTGCAGCAGGACGTTGAAGATGTCGGGGTGCGCCTTCTCGATCTCGTCGAGCAGCAGCACCGAGTACGGCTTCTTGGTGATCTGCTCGGTCAGCAGGCCGCCCTGCTCGAAGCCGACATATCCGGGCGGGGCGCCGATCAGGCGGCTGACCGCGTGGCGCTCCATGTACTCCGACATGTCGAAGCGGATGAGCTCGATGCCCATGCAGTAGGCGAGCTGGCGCGCCACCTCGGTCTTGCCGACGCCGGTGGGCCCGCTGAACAGGAAGTTGCCGATCGGCTTCTGCGGATTGCCCAGGCCCGAGCGCGCCATCTTGATGGCGGAGGCGAGCGCGTCGATCGCCTGGTCCTGGCCGAACACCACGGCCTTCAGATCCCGGTCCAGGTTCGCCAGGGCGCTGCGGTCGTCGCTCGACACGCTGCGCGGCGGGATGCGCGCGATCTTGGCGATGATCTCCTCGATCTCGGTCTTGCCGATGATCTTCTTCTGCTTCGCCTTGGGCGCGATGCGCTGGGCGGCGCCGGCCTCGTCGATCACGTCGATCGCCTTGTCGGGCAGATGGCGGTCGTTGATGTAGCGCGCCGACAGCTCCGCCGCGGTGGTGAGCGCGTTCGCGGTGTACTTGACGCTGTGGTGCGCCTCGAAGCGGCTCTTCAGCCCCTTCAGGATCTCGACCGTCTCGTCCACCGACGGCTCGATCACGTCGATCTTCTGGAAGCGCCGCGACAGGGCGTGGTCTTTCTCGAACACGCCGCGGTACTCGTTGTAGGTGGTCGCGCCGATGCACTTCAGCTGCCCGGTGGAAAGCACCGGCTTGAGCAGGTTGGAAGCGTCGAGCGTCCCGCCCGAAGCCGCGCCCGCGCCGATCACGGTGTGGATCTCGTCGATGAAGAGGATCGCGTTCGGGTTGTCGACCAGCTGCTTCAGCACCGCCTTCAGGCGCTGCTCGAAGTCGCCGCGGTATTTCGTTCCGGCGAGCAGCGCGCCCATGTCGAGGACGTACACCGTCGACTTGGTGAGCAGGTCGGGCACGTTGCCCTCGACGATGCGCCGCGCCAGCCCCTCGGCGATCGCGGTCTTGCCGACACCGGCCTCGCCCACGAGCAGCGGATTGTTCTTGCGCCGGCGGCACAGCGTCTGTACCACGCGCTCGAGCTCCTTGTCGCGGCCGATCAGCGGGTCGATCTTGCCGGCGAGGGCGAGCGCGTTCAGGTTCTGGGTGTAGTTGTCGAGCGGGCTGTTCGAGGTCTCGGCCTGGCTTTCCTGCTCCGCGTCCGGGTCGGCGCTCTTGCCCTGGTGCGCCTGCGGCGTCTTGGTGATGCCGTGCGAGATGTAGTTGACGACGTCCAGGCGCGCGATGCCCTGCTGCTGCAGGAAGTACACCGCGTGCGAATCCTTCTCGCCGAAGATCGCCACCAGCACGTTCGCGCCGGTCACCTCCTTCTTGCCCGAGGACTGCACGTGCAGGATGGCGCGCTGGATGACGCGCTGGAAGCCCAGCGTGGGCTGGGTGTCGACCTCGCGGTCGGCGGCGATGCGCGGCGTCTGCTCGGTGATGTGCTGCGTGAGGTTCTTGCGCAGCTCGTCCATGTTGGCCCCGCACGCGCGCAGCACTTCCGCCGCCGTGGGGTTGTCCAGCAGGGCGAGTAGCAGGTGCTCGACCGTGATGAACTCATGGCGCTTTTGCCGTGCCTCGACAAAGGCCATGTGCAGACTGACTTCAAGCTCCTGCGCGATCATGTTGCTAAGTTTCCTCCATCACGCACTGCAAGGGGTGCTGATGCTTTCGAGAGTATGCCGCGACTTGCTGAACTTTGGTGGACGCGACATCCCTCGGATAGACCCCACAGACGCCGATGCCTTCCCGGTGGACCCTGAGCATGACCTGGGTGGCGCGCTCCCGGGTCATGGCGAAGAACTTCTGCAGCACTACGACGACGAATTCCATGGGTGTGTAGTCGTCGTTGAGCAGCATGACCTTAAACATCGGCGGAGGCTTCAGCTTGGCCCGCTGCGCCTCCAGTAGGGTGTCGTCCTTGTGCTGCGCCATTCCGCCTTGCACTTATCCTAGCCAATGTGGGGGGGCCGTGCAATGCGACAAAAGGACGAGCGGCGCCGGATTACGGCGTTTTTTCAGGCTCTTGACGAGCCCCAGAGGGGCGCGTAAAAGGGCGCCTGTGTTTGGACACAGGCTGTCTGTTTGCCATTCGGGGCGGCGGGGCGTGTTTCAGGCATAGCACGGGTAAAAAACGCCCGGTAGCTCAATCAACAATCAGGGAGAGGGTATGGCAACAGGCACCGTGAAGTGGTTCAACGACGCGAAAGGTTACGGCTTCATCACGCCGGACGACGGCAGCGAGGACCTGTTCGCGCATTTTTCGGCCATCAACATGTCGGGCTTCAAGACCCTCAAAGAAGGTCAGAAAGTGAGCTTCGACGTGGTGCAGGGCCCCAAGGGGAAGCAGGCTTCGAATATCCAAAAAGTCTGAAAAGAACACCCAGAACGAAAAAGGCCGCCCCCCGGGCGGCCTTTTTCATCTGTGGGGCTTTTCCTACATCCGCTCGATCATGGCCTGGCCGAAGCCCGAGCACGACACCTGCTTCGCCCCCTGCATCTGGCGCGCGAAGTCGTAGGTGACGATCTTGTCGGAAATCGCCTTCTCCATGGAGCGGATGATCGTGTCGGCGGCCTCCACCCAGCCCATGTGGCGCAGCATCATCTCGGCCGACAGGATCTCCGAGCCGGGGTTGACGTAGTCCTTGCCCGCGTACTTGGGCGCGGTGCCGTGGGTCGCCTCGAACATCGCCACCGTATCGCTCATGTTGGCGCCGGGCGCGATGCCGATGCCGCCGACCTCGGCCGCCAAGGCGTCGGAGATGTAGTCGCCGTTCAGGTTGGTGGTCGCCAGCACGTCGTACTCGGCCGGCCGCAGCAGGATCTGCTGCAGCATCGCGTCGGTGATGACGTCCTTCACCACGATATCGGGCCCGCCCTTCGGGTTCTTGAAGCTGTGCCAAGGCCCGCCGTCCACCGGCTTCGCGCCGAACTCCTTCACCGCGAGCTGGTAGCCCCAGTCGCGGAAGCCGCCCTCGGTGAACTTCTGGATATTGCCCTTGTGCACCAGCGTGACCGACTTCCTCTTGTTGTCGATGGCGTACTGGTAGGCCTTGCGGATGAGCCGCTCCGAGCCCTCGATCGAAACCGGCTTGATGCCGATGGCGG
>Ga0214471_10003746_pt1 | contig 11760 bp, 10 predicted proteins | sample RVTome_5_FD_207665 | JGI IMG/M metagenome (GOLD analysis project Ga0214471, IMG submission 207665) | Soil microbial communities from uranium-contaminated site in the Upper Colorado River Basin, Wyoming, United States - RVT142D155 | ecosystem: Environmental > Terrestrial > Soil > Contaminated >... | reverse complement strand
CGGCAACGGCGGCGACGATACCCTGGTGGGCGGCGCCGGGAACGACACACTGTACGGCGGTGCGGGCAACGACACCTATGTGTTCACCCAGGGCGACGGGCAGGACACCATCATCGAGGAAGGCGGCACCGACGTCATTCGTATCACCGGCTTCAACGCCGCCGATCTGAGCCCGCGTTCCTCGGGCACCGATCTCGTCATCGAGTTCACCGGCAGCGGCGATCGCATCACGATATACAATCAAGGGACCTTCCAATATCGTATCGAGAACGTCGACGTCGTCGTCAACGGCACGAGCGCCGGCAATACCATAACTGCCCCCAACTTCAACACGGCCTTCTATCGCTTCGAGATCAACGGCCTGGGCGGTAACGACACCCTGATCGGCGCCATGGGCGACGACACGCTGGACGGCGGCGACGGCAACGACGTGCTGGACGGCGGCGCGGGCTCCGACCTGCTGATCGGCGGCGCCGGGGACGATATCCTCGGCGGCGTGCCGGGGTCGGACGATTGGTGGGGCGCCGGCAACACCTATCGTGGCGGACGTGGGAACGACACGCTGCGCGGTACCGGTCGGTACGACCAGTATCTGTTCGATCTGGGCGACGGCCACGACGTCATTGACGATCCCGTGTACACCTCGCCGCTGTACGGCACCTACGTCAACGGCGGCGGGCTGCTGAAGTTGGGCGTGGGCATCACGCCGGATTCCGTCGCCGTCACCCGCGTCGGCAATGACCTGAAGGTTATCGTCAGCAGCACCGACAGTGTGACGGTCAAGAACTGGTACCTCGATCTCGATGCCCCTGCCAACTATGGGCTCACGGCGATCGAGTTCCCGGACGGGACCCGCTGGAGCAACGGCGAGATCACCCTGCGGGGGCTGACTCAGACCGGTACTGGCGCGAACGACACGCTGATTGGCGGCGACTTTGGCGACCGGTTGCTCGGGATGCAAGGCGATGACACGCTTTATGGGTACTCGGGAGCGGACGAGCTCGACGGCGGTGCCGGCAACGACGTGCTCGATGGTGGCTACGGTGCCGATACCTATATCTTCCATCTCGGATACGGCACCGACCGGATCGTCGAATCCGCCGTAGATGTTAATGACCGCGTAGTCTTCGGTCCCGGGATCAGCGCTTCGCAGATCGTCATCGGCCGGTCGGCCAACGACCTGGTGCTATCGATCAGCGGCACCACGGACAAGCTGGTCATTCAGGACTACCTCACCAACCCGAACGCGCGCATTCAGAACCTCGTGTTCGAGGACGGCGGCACCCTCCCCAGCGCTGATGAGATTGTCAGCGGGCTGATCAACGTGGTGGGTACCGACGGGGCGGATGTCCTGACGGGCTCCGACGGCTACGACGTGATGACCGGCCTCGGCGGCGACGACACTCTCAACTCCCTAGGCGGCGACGACGTCGTCGACGGCGGGGACGGCAACGATACCCTGGCTGGCGGCGCGGGAAACGATATCCTGCGTGGCGGGGCAGGGGACGATATCTACGTCCTGAACACGGGCGACGGCACCGACAAGATCGAGGATAGCCTCGGTGCCAACACCATGCGCTTCGGGACGGGTATGTCCAGCACCGGGATCGGCGTATCGGTCATGTACTACACGGCGGGCCATGATCTGGTGATTTCCCACAGTGCCGGCGGCACGAGCGTAAATGTTGCCAACGGGTTGAACGGGACGATTCAGACCTTCAGCTTCAGCAGCGGGGCTTCCCTGACGCTCGATCAACTGCTCGCCGACGCGGTCAACCGCAACGGGCCGATCGTCATCCAGGCCGGCGACCTCGCGGTGCCGGTCATGCAGGGCACGCGGTTCGCGGACAGCATCTATGCGGCTTATTACGGGACCACGCTCGACGGACGTGAGGGCAACGACAGCCTCTACGGCAGCAGCCGAGGTGACAATTACGTCTTCGGGCGCGGTTACGGCGTCGACACCATCAACGAGACCGGCGACGACGACCGCATCACCTTCCTCTCGGACGTGGCGCGCGCCGACGTCGACATTCGCGTGAATCGTCGCAATCTGGAGTTTCAGATCAAGGGCACGTCGGACACCCTGGTCGTGTACAACTGGACCCAGGGTTCCGGCTATCAGGTCGAGGCCGCCTACTTCGGCGACGGCACGGTGCTGTCGCTGGCCGATCTGCTGGCGACGGACGTGCGCGGCACCACCAAAAACAACACGCTCAAGGGCACCAGCGGCAACGATCGCCTCTACGGCGATGCCGGCAACGACACGCTGATCGGCAATGCCGGTAACGACACCCTCGACGGCGGCACTGGCAACGACATCCTGCAAGGCGGCACCGGCAACGACACCTACCTGTTCGCCGCCGGCTGGGGCGTGGACACCATCGTCGAGAACGACGCCACCGCCGGCAACCTCGACACCGTTGCCTTCGGTTCCGGCCTCGCGTCGCTCGATCTCACCTTCACGCGCAGCGGCAACGACCTGCAGGTCCGCAGCCACGGCTCGACCGACACCGTGATCGTGCAGGGCTGGTACGGCGGCAGCGCCTACCAGACCGAGGTGTTCCGTTCGGCCACGGGCTCGACCCTGCTCAACACCCAGGTCGACCAGCTCATCCAGGCCATGGCCAGCTTCGGCGCCGACAACGGCGGCCTCACCTGGGACCAGGCGATCGATCAGCGTCCCGACGACGTGTCGGCGATCGTCACCGCCTATTGGCAACCGGCCGCGGCTTAAAGCAGCCCTATCCTCCGCCCGGACCGCGGAGAGACGACACGGCCAGGGACGGCAGGGAGACCGTACCATGTCGACATCCGCCATCCCGTCCGGCCCCGGTGGGGACACCGGCCTCGCGAGTCTATTATTGCTGGCCCGCCTCCACGGCGTCCCCGCCGACGCCGGCCAGCTCCAACACCAGTTCGGCCAGTCCGGGCAGGTATTCGGCGAGAACGAACTGCTGCGCGCCGCCAGGCACTTAGGGTTAAAGGCCGGCGCGGTCGACAGCGACTGGACCCGCCTGCCGAGCCTCGCGCTGCCGGCCGTCGCCGCACTGCACGACGGCCGTTACGTGGTCCTGGCCCGCGCCGACACCGACAAGGTCCTGATCCAGGACCCGACCGCGCCCCGCCCGGAGGTCCTCCCGCGCCCCGCCTTCGAGGCCCTCTGGTCCGGCCGCCTGATCCTCATCACCCAACGCGCGGGCCTTAGCCCCCAAGACCGCAAGTTCGACTTCACCTGGTTCATCCCGGCCATCGTCAAGTACCGCAAGCTCCTGGGCGAAGTGCTGCTGGCTTCGTTCTTTTTACAACTCTTCGCCCTGCTCACGCCCTTGTTCTTCCAGGTCGTCATCGACAAGGTCCTGGTCCACAAGGGCCTCACCACCCTGCACGTGCTGGCCATCGGCATGCTGGCGCTGACGTTGTTCGAAGTGGTCTTAGGGGGGCTTCGCGCCTATGTCTTCGCCCACACCTCGAGCCGCATCGACGTGGGGTTGGGTGCTCAACTGTTCCGCCATCTATTACGGCTGCCGATCGCCTACTTCGAGGCCCGCCGCGTCGGCGACACCGTCGCCCGGGTGCGCGAGCTCGAGACCATCCGCCAGTTCCTGACCAGCTCCTCGGTGACGGTGGTCATCGACCTGTTCTTCACCATCGTCTTCATCGCCGTGCTGCTGTTCTACAGCCCGCTCCTGACGCTGATCGTGCTGGCGACCATCCCCCTGTTCGCTGGCCTCTCGATCCTCATCACCCCCATCATCCGCAATCGTCTCAACGAGAAGTTCCAGCGCGGCGCCGAGAACCAGGCCTTCCTGGTCGAGACCGTCCACGGCATCGAGACCGTCAAGGCGATGGCCGTCGAGCCGGCCCTGCAGCGCAAATGGGAGGAGCAGCTCGCCGGCTACGTGCGCGCGAGCTTCCGCGCCAATAACCTGAGCAACGTCACCGGCCAGGTGGCGTCGTTCATCAGCAAGCTCTCGACGATCGGTATTCTGTGGCTCGGCGCCCACCTGGTCATGAATGGCGAGCTCTCGATCGGTCAGCTCATCGCCTTCAACATGCTCGCCGGCCGCGTCAGCGGCCCCTTGCTGCGGGTGGTGCAGCTGTGGCAGGAGTTCCAGCAGGCCGGCATCTCGGTGCAGCGCCTGGGCGACGTCTTGAACGCCCCGCCCGAACCCAGCTACAACCCCAACCGCACCACGCTGCCGGCCTTGAAGGGCCAGGTGGTCTTCGACAACGTGAGCTTCCGCTACCGCCCCGACGGCCGCGAGGTCCTGCGCCGGGTCTCCTTTCATGTTCCGCCCGGCCAGGTCATCGGCATCGTCGGCCGCTCCGGCTCCGGCAAGAGCACGCTGGCCAAGCTCCTCCAGCGCCTCTACGTCCCCGAGTCCGGGCGGGTGCTGATCGACGGCGTCGACCTCGCCCAGATCGATCCCGCCTGGCTGCGCCGCCAGGTCGGCGTGGTCTTGCAGGAGAATCGCCTGTTCAACCGCTCGGTGCGCGACAACGTCGCGCTCGCCGACCCCGGCACCGCCATGGAGCGGGTGGTGGCGGCCGCACAGCTCGCCGGGGCCCACGAGTTCATCCTGGAGCTGCCGGACGGCTACGACACCCTGGTCGGCGAGCAGGGATCGAACCTCTCCGGCGGCCAGCGCCAGCGCATCGCCATTGCCCGCGCCTTGATCACGCAGCCGCGCATCCTGATCTTCGACGAGGCCACCAGCGCCCTCGACTACGAATCCGAAAGCATCATCCAGCGCAACCTGAAGCGCATCTGCCAGGGCCGCACGGTGTTCATCATCGCCCATCGTCTCAGCACCGTGCGCACTGCCGACCGTATCTTCGTTATCGACCAGGGCGCGATCGTCGAGCAGGGCGGCCACGCGGAGCTGCTCGCCGGCAATGGCTACTACGCCCGGCTGCACCGGCACCAGGAGGGGGCGTATGCGGTGGCTTGAGCGCGCCAGGGAGCGGGTAGTAAACGTGCCCGCGATCGCCTCCCTGCGCCGCCATATCGAGGTCTGGCGCAGCGCTTGGGGCCAGGAGCGCCGCCAGCTTCCGCGCCAGGCGCCCAAAGGTGCTGAGCTCGAATTCCTCCCGGCAGTCCTCGAAGTCCAGGAATCCCCGCCGTCGCCGGCCGGCCGCGCCGTCATGCTCACCGTCATCGCGGTGTTCACCGTCGCCCTCCTGTGGGCCGCCTTCGGCCACATCGACATCGTCGCCGTGGCCCCGGGCAAGATCGTTCCGAGCGATCGCTCCAAGGTCATCCAGCCCCTGGAAACCGGTGTCATCACCGCCATCCACGTGCGCGACGGCAGCCGCGTCAAACAGGGCGATCCCCTGATCGACCTCGACACCCAGGCCGATGCTGACCACAGCCGCATCCAGAACGAATACCACGCCGCCCTCATCGAGGCTGCGCGCCTCAAGGCCCTGCTGGCCGACCGCGACACCTTCACCGCCCCGCCCGGCGTGGACCCGGGCCAAGTGGCCGCGGAACAGCGCCGCCTCATCGACGAGCTGACCGAATACCGGGCCTTGAAGACCCAGGCGAAGGCCTATAAGAAACTCCTCGACGCCCAGTACGTCGCCGAGCTCAAATACCTGGAAGTCGAGCGCGAACGCGCCGAGAAGGCCAACGAACATACCGCGGCGCTGACTGCAGCGGAAATCCGCGCCCGTTCGCTCGACAAGGAGCTCGACAAGGCCAAGGTCCGTGCGGGCCAGCAGCACCTGACGGCACCCATCGACGGTGTCGTCCAGCAGCTCGCCGTCCACACCGTCGGCGGCGTCGTCACCCCGGCCCAGACCCTGATGGTCGTCGCCCCCGAGGAGGGCCAACTCGAAGTCGAGGCCTTCCTGGCGAACAAGGACATCGGCTTCGTCCACGAGGATCAGACCGCCGAGGTCAAGATCGACGCCTTCCCCTTCACCCGCTACGGCACGATCGACGGCACGGTCGTGAGTCTGTCCAAGGACGCCGTGCCCATCGAAGACCGCGGCCTGGTCTACACCGCCCGCGTCGCCCTCGACCGTGCCACCCTCCGCGTCGAGACCCGGGACGTCCGGCTCTCCCCCGGGATGACCGTGGCGGTGGAGATCAAGACCGGGAAGCGTCGGTTGATCGAGTACTTTTTGAGTCCGCTGGTGCAGGCGGGGCGGGAGAGTGTTCGGGAGCGGTAGGCCGAATCCCTCAATTCACTATGAAGATTGACCATGGCGGATTTTCCCCAGCCCTAGATGTTATTTCATTCAGGATCCGCCGGAGACGATAGTCCGGCGCAACCTCTATCGCATCCTCGGCCGTTACTACCCGGGCGCGGTCATCAGTCACCGCTCGGCCTTGGAAGGCGGGCTGACCCGCGACGGCACCTTGTTCCTGACCTACAAATATGCGAAGCGGGTGACGCTGCCCGGTATCACCCTCCGGCTGCTTCAGGGCAAGGGGCCGGTCGAGGGCGACAATCCGTTCATGGAAGGCCTGTACCTAGCGTCGCGCCCGCGCGCAGCGGAACGCCCAAGAGCTGGTCGCGCGCCCAGATCGAAGAATATCTCGACGAGATCGCGCGCGTGCACGGTGAGGAAGAGCTCAACCGGCTTTCCCTTCAGTCCTTGCGGCGAACGCCGCCTTTCCGGATCCGCCGGTAGGTTTCCTCGTAGATGCTCTCGCGCGGTCCGACTGCTACGAGATCGACCCGGTTTCGCGTGGCCAACCCGTAAACGATGCGGAACCGGCCGACCCGAAAGCTGCGCAAGCCATCGAGCTCGTCCCTGAGAGCCTTGCCGGCATGGGGGTTCTCCAGGATATTCTCGAGCGCGGCTCGAATCTTGCGTTTAAGGTCCGGATGGAGGCCGCGAATCAAATCCGCCACCTCGTTCGGAACGCGCAGATGGTGGGTTTTGCGCGCCATGTGCAAATGCTGTCTCTTAGGGCTCGCTCAATCCAACAGGTCTTCCAGCGTGTAGAGCTTGGCCTTGCGGGCCTTCAGCGCCGTAAGGCCTTTCTTGATGTCGCGCATCAGGTTGGAATCGGCACGTACCGCCAGCGTCTCCTGCCAGCTTTCGTACTCGTCGGAGCTTACCAGCACCGCCGCCGGCCGGCCATTTTTCGTGATGACGATCTCCTCGTCGCGGCGATTGACCTCATCGACAAGACGGCTCAGTTCCGTCTTGGCTTCCGACAGCGGTAGTGTTTTCACGGCCCATCTCCAATCTGACCAGAATTCTGGTCAGATTAGCAGACCGGTGCGACCCGGTCAATCTACCCAAAAATTCAAGGCAGAAATTCAAGGGGTCGGTGTAATTGTAAATTCGAGAATCTATACTGACGGACTGAATCGCCGTTGCCGGTCGCACGATCCGGCGGCATAACAACCCACGGGAGCGAATCGATGATTGACTATAATAGCGGCGTGCGGTTGGTGCTGAAGCTGTGCGGCGTCGGACTCATGGTCCTCGGGGCCGTCAACCTCGCGACGTATCTGCCGATGCTGTTCCTGGTGTCGACCGACGACCAGCCCGGGATGTATCTCTCCTATGTGTTCACGCTGCTCGCGCCGTTTCTGTTCGGGGTCTTGCTGTGGCTGTTCCCGGCGCCGATCGCCAACTCCGTCGTGCGGGTCGATGCCGCCGCGGCCAAGCCCAAGACGGGTTGGGCGGACGAGCTCGAGCGTGTCGGGGTATCGTTGCTCGGCTTGTTTCTTCTCTATCACGCGCTCTCCGATCTGGTCTATCACCTGCTGATCCAGCGCGCCAAAGTCACCGCGCCCGGCGCGGTGCGGGCACCGGACGACTTCGTGCCGCTGGTGGTTGCGACCGTCGTCGAGCTTGCGCTGGCGCTGTTCCTTCTGTTGCGATCCAAAGGGATCGTGAATCTGCTGAGGAAGGCGCGTGGTCGTTGATCGGCCGTCCGGCGCCGGGCGGCTGTGCGCCGCGATCGCGGGTATGGCGGTCCTCCTCGCATTCGTGCCGGCGTGCACCGGCCCGGGCTCGCGCTTCAAGGGGGTCGCGCCGGCCGATGAGCACGCGAGCGCCGTCTATGTCTACCGGCCGGAAAGCGCCGCGGGCGGCGCCTATATTCCGAACGTGCTTATCGACGGCAGGGAGCAGGCCGGCCTGAGCAACGGCGGGTTTCTGCGCCGCGCGCTGTTGCCGGGCTTGCATATCATCGAGCTTCGGTCGCCGCCCGGCATGAACCCGCCGAAGCCGGTCAAGCTGCCGTTCGAAGCGAAGCGCGGGCGGATCCATTTCATCCGCTACCGCATCGGCCCGGCGGCCAACGCGATCGCCGCCCATCCCGCGGTGACGCCCGGTGTCGCTGCGGTGTCCGATTCCGGATTCACCCATACCGTGGACCTGGTCGAGGAGGCGGCCGCGGTCCGCGAGCTGGCCAGGACCCGCGCCGTCGAAAGCCAGCATCGCAGCCGCTAGCGCGCATCCATAAATAGAGCCCGTTCCGGGGCCGCCCGCATGGCGCGGTGGTCAGTGATTTCATTCCCGATTTTGGTGCCGGCACGCCGAATTCATCGACACGGCAGGCGCCCGTCGGGCCAAACGATATTTGGCCGGATTGTCCTGACGAGCGGCCGGTTCCTGTGATCGGTGACGTGGCGGACGCACCTGTATGGCGCAGCATTCTGCAGGCCATGATGTAAGTGTTGAGTTTGCCGGCATATTTCTGCGAGTTTATACCCCGCGATCAATCGCCGCCGCCACAACAGATCATGTGTAAACGACAGTAACAGATTACCGATTTTGCCCCTCAGGTGTCGGTCGCCTTGACACTGCCCCGGCTACTTTGGCATTAATGCCAGCGCATGTGTCAACACGCGTGCTACGCTAAATTTTAGAAGCACGTAGTGTCATGGACTCCCGATAAAGGTGGCCCGCGCGGTTGGCGGGACGCAAAGCGCCAGTCCCCCGGAGAGTGTCAGGCAAGGGGATATTGGAGCTGCCGAAGGATGCCCAAGCGGTGCAAGGGATTGTTATCCCGCGTGGAGATAACAAGGCGCAGCCACTTAAATAATTTGGGGAGTGCTCAGCATGAAAACCTCGCAAGCCGTCCGTCAGCTCGGCCAGGGCATGACGGAATACATCATTATCGTCGCCCTCATCGCCATCGCCGCCATCGGCGTGTTCACCTTTTTCGGCGGAACCATCCGCGGCCAGGTCGGTGCCATGAGCCAGGAGCTCGCCGGGGCGGATAGCTCGTCCAGCAAGGCGGCCGCGACCGCCAACGCCGGCCAGGCCGCGGCGCAAGGCGCGGCCAACAAGGACCTGTCGAACTTCAACGAAGGCAACAAGTAACACCCGCTGCGCCCGCCGTTGCGGCGGGCGCCCGTATTTGGAATGACGGGGAATCTTCCTGCATCGAGGAGGACGGCGGTGGCGTTCGTATCGCGACAATCCGGTCAGGCGATCATTCTGGGTCTTGCCATGCTGGTCTTCGGCGTGGTGGCGGCGCTGCTCGTGTTCAACACCGGTATCGCCACCTCGGAGAAGATGCGGCTGACCAACACCGCCGAGGCCGCGGCCTACAGTGGCGTGGTCTGGCAGGCGCGCAGCCTCAACTTCCAGGCCTACACCAACCGCGCCATGATCGCCAACCAGGTGGCGATCGCCCAGGTGGTGAGCTTCGCCTCGTGGATGGCCTATCTCGAAACCTTGACCCAAAACATTAATTACGCGGTCGGCTGGATCCCCTTCGTCGGCGCCTTCACTGGGCCTCTGGCCGCGGCCGTCGCCGAGGTCGCCGAAGTGGTGCGCGAGGTCGGGGAGGTGGTGGTGGGCATCATGGACGGCGTGCTCGAGGTCATCGCCACCACCCAGCAGGCGGTGCACTTCCAGGCCGTGGCCGCCACACCGCAGATCGTGGAGGAGGTCGTCGAGCGCAACGACAGGAATTTCAAGGTTACCGACCTGTCCCAGGCGTTCATGGTGAAGAACCTCGCGGACTGGCAGGGCTTCGTCGAGCACTACGACAGCGACGACGACAAGCAGCGCTTCGCCGACGTCGTCATGGCCTCGCGCGACAAGTTTTCGCGCGACCGCAACTGGAACATGAGCCTGCCGCCGCTCCCGCCTTATCACAAGCTGGAGCTGGTCAAGGAGGGCCAGACCAAGCTGCTCGAGCAGACCACCTGGCAGGCCAAGGACACGGCGTCGCTGCACTTCTCCTGGATTTGCATCAAGCGCGGCCGTATCCGCACCTGCCGCTCGGAGATGCCGCTCGGCTGAGGCGGCGCCTACTCCGGCGACGATCCGGACTACGACCAGCGCTTCGGCAGCCGCAACCGCTATGCCGAGCAGATGGCCGACAGCGCCACCTACGAGCTCGACGGCTATTCGGGCGTGCGGCCGTACTATGACGTCCGGGACTACGACGACACGCGCGAGGACCGCGACGGCGGCCGCCGCATCGGCCTTACGGTCGAGGTCTACAACGACGGCGGCAACATCCGGACCTCGTCCAATTCGCTCAAGACCAAGGGCCAGTTCGACCAGCCTGACAACTTCGCCGCCAACCGCATGAGCGCGCTCGGCAAGGCCGAGGTGTATTTCCAGCGGCCCTATCCGAGCCTGTACAACGCCGGGCGGGTGGAATACGGCAATCTGTTCAATCCCTATTGGCAGGTGCGGCTGATCGAGCCGGATCGCTCGGAGCGGCTCCTGGCCTGGGAGAGCCGCGGCGCGAGCGGCCTGTTCAGCGCGTTGTTTCCGTGAACGCCCGCGGACCAGCCGGCGCGGTATTACCGTAGGGTGGGCCTTGGCCCACCGCGTGGCCAACGGTGGGGCAGGGTCCCGCCCGACGAAGGTGAAGCGTGAACAATGCAGGAGGAGTGGTGGTGATGGACAATTGGTTGCGTAAACTCGGTATCGCCTGCGCCGCCCCGGTCGCCGGCCTGAGCGTCGCCGCGGCCGCCGCCGCGGCGCCGGATTTCGGCCTGCATGTCGTGCGCGAGGCGAACAACGCCGCCGCGGTCGACGCGGCCAAGCGCCAGCGCGAGCTGTGCATCAGCGAGAAGCGGAACTACCAGCAGACCCGCAAGACCCAGCCGCAGGCCTGGAACATGATGGAGGCCCCGCTGCGCAAGCAGCGCCCCGACTACGACCTCGACCGGCCGCTCGCCGCCGAGCCGGACTGGAAGGCGATCGGCGTGAACCGCACCGAGGAATACTTTTACGGCGATGCCTATGCCGAATACAAGACCCGCGCGCGCTTCGAGATCTCGACGGACGGCGGCTGCGCGGTGGTGGCCAAACCCGAGCGCCGCATCGACATCGACGACGGCAAATTCCGCTACGTCATCAACGCCGACAAGAATACCGGCAGCAAGCGTGTGAGCCCGGCGGTCAACCAGGCCGAGGCCCAGGCGGCGATGAAGGAGCGCAGCGCCGAGGTCGGCGCCGCCTGGGCGGCCCTGTCCGGCGGCGCCCGGCCGGGCGACGCCGGCGCGCTGCCTGCTCATCGCGAGACCGTCGCCGGTCAGCCGGTCGCCTGCCTGGTGAACGTCGTCGGCAAGAGCCGCGTGTGCTACTGGGCCGAGCACCGCCACTACCCGTCGCAGCTCGCGCGCCCGGTGATCCTCAAGACCGAGGTGCAGTCCGGCAATATCAAGCAACTCGATCAGGCGGTGATCTTCGAGAAATCGCCGCGTATCGACGCCAAGCACTTCACGCCGCCGGCCGGCGTGAACCTCAAAGACCAGACGCGTCGCTAGGAGCGCTTGGACCGAATGGCAGCATCCATCAATATAGGTCCCC
>Ga0214471_10003745_pt1 | contig 11762 bp, 6 predicted proteins | sample RVTome_5_FD_207665 | JGI IMG/M metagenome (GOLD analysis project Ga0214471, IMG submission 207665) | Soil microbial communities from uranium-contaminated site in the Upper Colorado River Basin, Wyoming, United States - RVT142D155 | ecosystem: Environmental > Terrestrial > Soil > Contaminated >... | reverse complement strand
AACTGCTTAATTATGGAATCATTTGAAGCTTTTAACAGTAAAAGTTCGCCTTCTTTCTTAAAGTTAATTTCAACTGGAGTGACCTTGGATTGCTTTTTGTCTTCCTTGCAAGAATAAGCGAGTCCGCTCAATAACGCCAAAAGAATTACTGCTTTTAAATGTTTCAAGAACATTAAGCCAATTTTGTTTTTGGTTTGTAAACAAACATAAAGTATAGCCCAATCAAGATGAATGGGATGCTCAATATTTGACCGGTATTCAACCCGAACCAAGAAATATATTCATCACCCTGAGGCTCCTTTACAAACTCTACAAAAAAACGTATCGTCCAAAGCAAGACCAAAAACAATCCAAATAGAAAACCCTGTTGTACCCCTTTTTTGGTTTTCCAATAAAAATACAAAAGGATAAAGAACACAAAAACATAACTTAACGATTCATAAAGTTGGGCAGGATGTCTCGGAAAATCTTCCCCCAACTGTTTGAAGACAACCCCATAATCAGACCCTGTAGGTTTGCCAATAATTTCAGAATTTATAAAATTGCCGATTCTTATGAACACAGCTCCCATTGCTACGGGCAGCACCACACGGTCCAAAATCCAAAGCACGGTTTTGTGCAACACTTTTTTGTTGTACAGGTACATGGAAATGATCATGGCGATAGCGGCACCATGGCTTGCCAATCCTTGGAATCCTGTAAAATGGATACCATTCTTAAAACTGAAGGGAAGAAAGATGCTGAAAAAATCTTCGGTTATGAGTTCGGACTGATAAAAAATGACATGGCCCAAACGTGCCCCAAGCATAATTCCAATGACAGCATACATGAATAATGAATCCAACGACTCGTTACTTTGGTTTTCACGCTTATAGATGCGTTTCATAATATAAAACCCTAGAATAAATGCAACAATCCACATCATACTATAATAGTGCAAAGTGAAAAGTCCAAAAACATCAATTCCTTTTGAAGGGTTCCATACAAATTTCAAGAAGTGCATAGGTTTAGTTTTGTGCTGTAAATATACTATTTTGAAAAAGACAAATTGGTATAGAAATGTTAATTAATCTTTTTTATCAGGGACAGGGTCATAACCCGAACCTCCCCAAGGATGACAATTTAGAATACGTTTTAAAACCAATGTTCCACCTTTAAAAAGCCCATGCTTTTCCAAAGCTTCCTTGGCATAATGGGAACAAGTAGGCTGAAATCTGCAGGTTGCGGGTGTTAAAGGGGAAATTAAAGTTTGATAGACTTTTATGAACAATAGAAAGGGATAGATCAGGATTTTTTTCATGGCTAGTTGGTCGTAAAGGTAGTCCCTTCCTTCCCATCCTGTAACTGAATGCCAACTTGCGCGAGTTCATCACGAATTTTATCGGACATCGCAAAATCCTTATTGGCTCTTGCCTGTTGCCGTAACCGAATCAAAAGCTCAACAGCTCCTGAAAGTCTTTCGGTGTTGGTTTCAGATTTTGTAACATTGACCAATCCCAAAACATCAAAAACAAACGCATTGATTGTGGTTTTAAATGTTTCCAAATCTTCTTCGGTCAAGGTCTCGTTGCCCTCCTTGATTTGATTGATATATTTTACCCCTTCAAAGAGATTGGCAATTAAAATAGGTGAATTGAAGTCATCATTCATGGCATCATAACAATTTTGCTTCCATCCAGCGATATTTAATGAAGACACTTCCGCAGATTTTAGATCCTCCAGAACATTGATGGCATCCATCAATCTATAAAATCCCTTTTCACTTGCCAACATACCGTTATTTGTAAAATCAAGAATACTTCTGTAATGTGCCTGAAGCATAAAAAATCGTGCGACACTTGGTGCGTAGGCTTTGGTAAGATGTGGATTTTCCCCGGAAAATATTTCGTTCGGCAAAATATAGTTACCAGTGGACTTGGCCATTTTTTTACCATTCATGATCAGCATATTGGCATGCATCCAATAATTTACTGGAGCTTGGTCATTGCTAGCCTCGCTTTGGGCAATCTCACATTCGTGATGTGGAAATTTTAAATCCATTCCACCTCCGTGGACATCAAAATGTTCGCCTAAATATTTGGTGCTCATAGCGGTACATTCCAAATGCCAACCCGGGAAGCCATCACTCCATGGCGAAGGCCAACGCATGATGTGCTGTGGTTCGGCTTTTTTCCAAAGGGCAAAATCCTGTGGGTTTTTCTTATCACTCTGACCATCAAGTTCACGGGTATTGTGGATTAAGTCCTCCACATTTCGCTTGCTTAAAATACCATATTGTTTGGTTTCGTTGTATTTTAAAACATCAAAATAGACTGAGCCATCGACCTCATAAGCAAAGCCTTTTTCCAAAATGGTTTTAATGATTTCAATCTGTTCAATAATATGCCCTGTAGCGGTAGGCTCAATACTTGGAGGCAAAAAATTGAATTTGTTCAAAATGTTATGAAAGTCCACAGTGTAGCGCTGCACCACTTCCATAGGTTCAATTTGTTCCAATCGTGCTTTTTTGGCAATACGGTCTTCGCCGGCGTCGGCATCGTTTTCCAAGTGGCCCGCATCTGTAATGTTTCTGACAAAACGCACTTTATAGCCCAAGTGTTTCAAATAACGAAACACCATGTCAAAGGACATAAACGTTCTTACATTGCCCAAATGCACATTGCTGTAAACTGTAGGCCCGCAAACGTACATCCCAACATGACCTTCGTTTATGGGCTTGAACAGTTCCTTTTCTCCACTTAATGTATTATAAACTTTGATTTTTTGCTTTTGGAATAATGGCATTGATTTACTGTGTTTTAAACTAAAACGTGGTGTCTAAATTAATATAATCCAGGAATTCCCTACGCGTTTCTTTTTCTTTAAATTTTCCACCAAATTCTGAAGTTACCGTACTGCAATCTATATCTCGTATTCCTCTTGAATTGACACATAAGTGTTTGGCATCGATGACACAAGCAACATCCTGAGTGTTCAAAACGTTTTGAAGTTCTTTCACAATTTGAATGGTCAAGCGTTCCTGAACTTGGGGACGCTTAGCGAAATAGTCAACAATTCTGTTCATTTTTGAAAGTCCGACCACGGTGCCATTGGAAATATAAGCCACATGTGCCTTTCCTACAATGGGAAGTAAATGGTGTTCGCAGGTGGAATAGACATTGATGTTTTTTTCAACCAACATTTCTCCATATTTATATTTATTTTGAAAGGTTGATGCATTTGGTTTTTTATCGGGATTTAAGCCCCCAAAAATCTCCTTTACAAACATTTTGGCCACTCTCAATGGCGTTCCATTTAAACTGTCATCAGAAAGGTCCAACCCTAAGGTTTCCATGATATGACGGACATCATCTTTTATAATGTCAATTTTTTCATCACTTGTAAGCTCAAAGGCATCAAGACGCAATGGTGTTTCAGACGAAGTGCCAATGTGGTCATCCCCTAAGGCTTCCAAATCTTCTATATTTCTTTCTATATTCATGTTTACTTTCACAGTTCCCAATCACTAATGGGAAAAATCTTATTAATTAATTGTCAAATATGTAGTTTATTAAACAGATTGCAAAGATAAGCAATTAAAAAAATCATACGCTAAATATTAATTTAAAACGTTATGTACACAATGTCGTAGTTCAATGAGATTATTAACAGTATGTTTATTTAAATTTTATTAAATTTCACGACCTAAAATCAATTTCAAATGCTATGAAGGTTGAATTATAGTGGTTGGCTGATTTTTTGTTTGTATAGTTTCAATAATTAAGTGTTCTCAATCATAATCTTATTTGACCCAAACAGAAACTAATGAATAAAGCACTACTTATATTTTTTTTAATGTTCTGTTGTTTTGGAATCGCCCAGAATGTAATCATGCAGGACGGGCTGGTTTATGGTTGTTCCGGGACATTTTATGATTCAGGTGGCCCAACAGAGGATTATGGCAATAATGAAAATTTAGAAATCACATTATGTCCAGACACTCCAGGACAACAGCTACAGCTCGTCTTTACAGATTTTAATACACAATCGGGGACAGATGTTATGACGGTTTTTGATGGTGATGATAGTACTTCCCTCGTCATTGGTTATTATTATGGACCCAATATCCCTGGAACCGTTCGGGCAACGCCATCAAACGCTACTGGATGTTTGACCATTCAATTTGAATCTGATGCTTCTGTTCCATCTACAGGTTGGGTGGCCAATATCCAATGCTTTGAGCCTTGCCAAACCATTACTGCTCAGCTAGATTCTGCTATTCCGGCACCCAATGTGGATGGTTATATTAGGGTTTGCCCTAACGAAGACATCACTTTAATGGGGAGCGGTGTTTTTTCTGATGATGGCACAGGAGCAACCTATGAATGGGATTTGGGAGATGGTAGAATCATGCCCGGACAAAATGCAACATTTTCTTATCCCAATCCGGGAGTTTATATCGCCAATTTAAATATCAGGGATACGAATACGGCCGTCTTTGCATCGGGTTGCCCGAACACAAATTTAATCAACCAAGTGATACAGGTAGGCAATGAACCAGATTTTACTGGAACTCAACCGGCCGAAACCTCCGTTTGTTTTGGAGATTCCACTACCATCGAAGGTGTAGTGACTCCAGTTGAATTTATTGAAGATTGTACACCTCCAGTAAGTGGTGCCAACTTTTTGCCAGACGGTACTGGTGTATCCTATGAGACAACCCTTTCTGTGGAATGTTTTGGATCATCACAAATACTGACCGATATCAACCAATTGTTGAGCATTTGCCTAAATATGGAGCATTCCTTTCTTGGGGATTTAACTATTGAAATTATTTCACCCAACGGGCAATCGGTTGTGATGCAGGATCCTTCTGTTATAACTGTGGCACCATCTGCAAATTTAGGAACACCGTGGGCCGCAGGAGCTCTTGATTCACAAAGCAATAACACAACACCAGGAATTGGTGGTCAATATTGTTTTGTCCCCGGAAATGCCTATCCAACTTTAGAGGATGGCGTTATAACAGGAGGTGTTTTTACTTTTGGTAATGGGCCTAGCACCTATATTGACTCGTACGTCCCAAATGGAAATTATAGTTCTATTAATCCATTGTCAGGATTAGTGGGCTCACCATTAAACGGGATATGGACCATAAGAATTACGGATAATTTTCAAGAAGACAATGGCTATATTTTTTCATGGGAACTTAATTTTGACCCAAGTATTCAACCTCCTGATTACTCATTTACACCTACCATCAATTCAGAATCTTGGGATGCTGATCCATCCATAACAAATATTACAGGAAATACCATTACTGTTCAACCAGCAACTTCGGGAACCCATTGTTATACCTATAGAGTTGTGGATGATTTTGGTTGCGAATATACGGAACAGGTATGTATAGATGTTTTACCAGAAGTTGTAACTGCAACTCCCAACACTTTGTTTGCTTGTGATACAGGTGCTCCACCTTATTTGTTTGATTTAACTGAAAACACTCCTGTTGTTCTTGCAAGTTCTTCCATTCCATCTGATTTGGTTGTGTCATATCATGAAACACCGGCAGATGCCAATTCAGGAACAAATAGCATAGATTCGCCCAGTTCATATTCTGGAACCGATGGTCAAACTATATATACGAGAATTGAATATCTAAACTCAGGGTGTTATGAAGTTGAGACGTTTACTTTGGGTCTTACCAATCCTCCCATAATTAATCCTGTTTTGGATTTGGAAACTTGTGATGATAACTCCAATGATGGCTTTGAAGCTTTTGATTTGGAAAGCCAAACCTTGACCATTTTGGGAGCACAATTGCCAGCAGATTATAATGTGACTTATCACACATCTTTGGCCAATGCCGAATCGGGGTCCAATGCCTTGAGCAGTCCTTATACAAATACAGTCAACCCCCAGCCCATTTACGTAAGGGTTGAACGGGCAGATGAAGCCAGTTGTTATTCAACTTCCGGTGCTCCACTTTTTAATTTAATTGTGGATTACAGGGCAATTGCAAATCAACCCAATACTTTGGAAAGTTGCGATGATGTCAGTAACGATGGTATTGAGCAATTTGATTTGACTTCACAGGATGGAACAATTTTAGGAGCTCAAGACCCTTCGTTGTTTACCATAAGTTATTATGACAATCAAACGGATGCAAATACAGGAACAAATTCAATTCCCAATCCAACAACCTATTTAAATACGACTTCGCCACAAACCGTTTATGTTCGAATAGAAGAAAATGCAAATACATCTTGTTATGGATTGAATACGTTTGACCTTGTGGTTAATCCAATGCCAAATGTGGTAATGCCAACTCCTTTGGACACATGTGATGATGAAACTCCTGACGGGATTTCGGAATTTGATTTAAGATTGAAGGACAACGAGATTACGGCTGGAGACCCAAATTTAGTGGTCAGTTATTATGAAACCAATGCCGATGCCCAAGCACAAAACAGCGTAATAACCAATCCAACAATGTACACCAATAGATCGGTTAATGCTTTGCCTGCCAATCCACAAACCTTATATGTGGTTGTTACGAATACCGTTACTGCTTGTGTGAACTATACCATATTGACCTTAAATGTTTTACCAAATCCAACACCTAATACCGATCCAACTGATCTCACACAGTGTGATGATACCAGTCCTGGAGATCTTCGAGAGGTATTTGATTTAACCGTTAATGAGGTCTATATTATCAATGGCCAATCAGGTGTTACTGCGACATATTATATTTCAGAAGCAAATGCTGAAGCAGGAAGTAATTTAATTACAACCCCAACAGCCTTTACCAATACCACGACACCCCAAACCATTTATGTTCGCATGACCGATGATGTTACGGGTTGTTATACTGTAGTAAATTTTGATATAATTGTCAGTCCATTGCCACAAGCGACGACAGTGACAGATTTAACGGTATGTGAGGATAATTCCACAGGATTTTATGCTTTTGATTTAGACAGTAAAACTAATGAGGTTTTAAATGGACAGGATCCAACAGTATTCGCCGTTACCTACCATGAAACCCAAGCCGAGGCAGATAATTTGATGAACCCATTACCAAGCCCATATCCCAATACAGCGAACCCACAGCAAATTTTTGTGGCCATAACCAATACGGTTTCTGGATGTTTGGTGAGTACACCAAGTTTTTATATTGAAGTTCAGGAAATTCCTGAAGCCAATAGTGATACACAGCCCATTGTATATACACTTTGTGATAATATTGGGGATAATGATGGGTTGGCACAATTTGATTTGACTACTCAAGATACAAACGTTTTGGATGGACAAAGCCCAGCGAATTTCACAGTGACCTATTATTCTTTATCGGCTGATGCAAATGCTGGAGTGAATCCAATACCCACTTTATATGAAAACACGACCAATCCGCAAATTATATATGCAAGAGTGGATGACGATTCAACACCCAATTCCGTTTGTTATGCAGTTACGAATTTAACCCTTCGTGTTGAATTGCTGCCAATGCCTGATTTGGAAGACAGCTATGTTTTGTGCGTAAATAGCAACGGGACAGAGGTTGTTGCCCCACCGGTATTGGATACAGGGTTGTCCAATACCAATTATAGCTTCGAATGGAGTTTGGACGGAACGGTAATTTCTGGAGAAACAAATTCAAGTCTAATCCCTGGCCAAGGTGGAACCTATAGTGTTACTGTTACCGATAACACAACATCGTGTCAAAATTCGGATAGTGCTGAAGTTATTGAAAGTGCTCCGCCAATAGTGACCGCCGAGGTTACAACAGAGGCCTTTGCTGAAAATGCTAGCATTGAGGCCACAGCAACTGGTGTTGGTGAATATGAATTTAGACTGGACTTTGGACCTTGGCAGGATAGTGGAATTTTTGAGAATGTTTCAGGCGGAGAACATACAGTAACGGCTAGGGATAAAGTAGGCTGTGGTATGACCAGCGCTACGGTAATGGTGATAGATTATCCATTGTATTTTACCCCTAATGGGGATGCTTTTAATGACACTTGGAATGTAAAAGGTTTTGGGAATCAGTATATTGCGGCAATATATATCTATGATAGGTTTGGTAAATTGTTGAAGCAAATCAGTCCTTTTGGTGATGGATGGAATGGAACGTTCAACGGAGCATTAATGCCATCCAGCGATTATTGGTTCACGGTGGTTTATGAAGAATTGGGAAGTGGTGAACGCAAGGAGTTTAAATCGCACTTTTCGCTTAAAAGATAAAGAGGCAATAAAAAAAGGGCCTAGGCCCTTTTTTTGTGATTTATAAAAATTATAAAAAAAGTTATAAATTAAAACTTAAAGTGGCCGTAACATTGGAAATCTTTGAATCCACATTGGCAGCATTGGTAAGTCCAACTGAATAAAACGGATTTTTGACACTTCTGTCAGATTGGTCAAAGGCCAAATCCAATTTCATAGCTCCAAAATTATAGCCCAAACCTAAAGAAAACCCGGTTAAATCCCCATAGAATGAATCATCTTCATAAGGGCTTTCTTCAAATCGGTACCCTCCTCTAAAGCTATATTGTTTGATGCGGTATTCACCACCAAATTTATAGGTTGAAGCATTTTTTAAAGTATTGCTGATGATATCGTTCTGTGACGCAAAATAAGTATCAGTAGTAGGCCTGAATTTTGCATTTCCAAAATCTTTTCTTGAATAATCAAAGCTAATTAATCCTTGGTCTCCAAATACATAGGCTAGACTTCCAGTGACCTTGCCTGGAGTTTGTAGTTTGTAATCTGGAAATACGTTTATTGTCCTTGGGTCAATATTTTGTGATATATCCGTACCACTTTCATTTCGCACGGTACCCAAATATTGGGTGGTTTCTTCACTGATCCTATACCACGTTGGAGAACTATAGGTTAAGCCTGCCCTGAATTCCTCACTTAATTTTAGAATGCCTCCCAATTGAAAAGAAAATCCTGTGCCTGTGGCATGTAAATTATTTTCAAAACCAACTTCGTTGACCAATGACCCTGGATTTGAGTTGGCTTCATATAAATAAGTTGATTTATCATAATCAATAAAATGAGAGTTAAGGTTTAATCCCAAAAATAAATTTTCTTGAAATTGTGAGGCAATGTTAAAGCTCAATTTTCCATTATAACCTCTAGCCGCAAAGGTATAATCATGATTAAAAGTTCCGGGAGCAATATTTGAACTGTAATCTGTGTTATCATCTGTATCACTGAATGGCTCTAGTATATAGGATTCATAACCTAAAAATGCCTGTTGATTTCCATAGCCATAAAATGAGCCAATTTCAGCATAAGCATCTTCTAAACTTTCACCAGGCAATGCTGAAATTTCATCCAATCGTAAACCTTGGGCATGGCTTAAAAAGTAATTGTCTATTGAGTTTGTACTGGTTCCAACCGCATACCAATGATTATTAAAATTGGAAAGCTTGTCATAATTGATGCTCAATGCCAATTTTTTCCAAGGTGAATTTTGATCCGTATTGTTAAAGACAAAGACTGCTCCCAATTGGTTAATATCAAATTTAGAATCTGATGAAGAACTGAAACCATTGAAGTAGTTTACATCATTTTTGGTATTTAAATTGGAGATAGAAAATGAACCATTGCTTCTAGTAAAAATGGCAGCTCCAGCAGGATTTATACTTATAGCTGATAAATCCCCACCCAATGCTCCAAATGCTCCACCCATCGCTCTAAATCGAGCGGTTCCTTGAACTTCATCTAGGGAATATCTAACGGCATCACTGATATCCTGAGCCGAGACATAAGACATAGATAGTACACCTATGAATAGCAAATTTAACTTTTTCATATATAATCTTTAAAATTTGAATAATAATTATTGGTTTCCTCTTCTTCCAGACGATGAGGATCTAGTAGAACTGCCACTCGATGATGATCTGGTCGATCCACTACTAACATTTGATCTAGATGATGAACTACTGCGAGAGGAACTTCTATTTATTGACGGCGAATTATTATTATTTGAACGCCTTGGTGTCGAATAACTTCTTGTTGTATTAGGCCTTGAAGTTGAGTTTACTCTAGGTCTAACAGTTGAATTATAATTTCGATTATTGGTATTCAATCTAGGTCTCACTACTGAATTTTGGCTACGTCTTGCTGTGGTTGAATTCGTAAATGAACGAGGTCTTAATATGTTGCTACCATTTCTTGTTAAGGTTGAAGAACTACGTCTATTTAAGGTTGAAGAACTACGTCTATTTAAGGTTGAAGAACTACGTCTGTTTAAAGTAGAACCTGTATTGGTGGTATAATTAGAGGTTCTATAAGTACTGTTAGCCAATGATCCCCGTCTACCGGCATTATAGGCAATGTTCCTGCTGCCGTAGTAACTATTATAATAATTATGGTTTCTGTAGTGGCTATACCAATAAGGGCTGTAGGACCAATATGGACTGTAAAAAGCAAAACCACCATAGTAGCCATCATAACCATAATAAGGGTAACCCCAGAATGAATCATAACCATAATAGCCCCAACTATAATAGCCATAATAAGGTCTATACCAATTCCATGAATAAGGTCTATACCACCAACTGGTGTAACCATAGCTTGGGTAAACATTGATGGTAACATCACTGTTTTCTCCCCAACCTGCATAACCAGTTACCGTAGTTGAATCTTCAACTTCATTATAATCACCTTCATAAGAATCTATATCTGTGAAAACTGAACCATCTTCAGATATATTTTCAAATTCTCGGGATTTTTCGGCAAAATAATTTTTGTAATAGTTATTGTTGTTTGCAGGGGGAGTTTCGTTATATGATTGTCGTTCATATACGACTTCTTCAGCTCCATAAATGCCATCATTGTCATAACCAACATATTGGTATGAGCCACAAGAAGCTAAAATAAAAGTAAAGCTTAGTGCAACATAAAATGGCAATTTCGATATTAAGTAGTTTGTAAATAGCATATCTCAATAATTTTATTGTTGAACAATACAAAAATAGTTAGTTTTGTCGAACTATTTTTTTATTTAACATAAGCACAATTTTTGTGCCAAAATACTGACAATGAGCAAAAATCTCACAAGTAGGGCTGAAGATTATTCAAAATGGTATAACGAACTGGTTGTAAAGGCCGATTTAGCCGAGAATTCGGCCGTTAGGGGGTGTATGGTAATAAAACCGTATGGCTATGCAATTTGGGAAAAAATGCAGGCAGAACTGGATAGAATGTTTAAGGAAACAGGGCATCAAAATGCGTATTTTCCACTTTTTGTGCCTAAAAGCCTGTTTGAAGCTGAAGAAAAAAATGCAGAAGGTTTTGCAAAAGAGTGTGCAATCGTTACCCATTATAGATTGCAAAATGATCCAGATCGCCCCGGAAAATTGAAAGTTGACCCTGAATCGAAATTAGAAGAAGAACTCATTGTAAGACCAACCAGTGAAGCTATTATATGGAACACCTATAAAGGTTGGATACAAAGCTATAGGGATTTACCAATACTAATAAACCAATGGGCCAACGTTGTGCGTTGGGAAATGCGAACACGGTTATTTTTACGTACAGCCGAATTTTTATGGCAAGAAGGTCATACGGCACATGAAACGAAGGATGAAGCCATTGCTGAGGCCATACAGATGAATGAAATTTATGCAGAATTTGCCGAAAACTTTATGGCCATTCCTGTAATAAAAGGGATAAAAACAGAAAGTGAACGTTTTGCAGGGGCACTTGAGACCTATTGTATTGAAGCTCTGATGCAAGACGGAAAAGCTTTACAAGCTGGAACTTCG
>Ga0214471_10003743_pt1 | contig 11763 bp, 22 predicted proteins | sample RVTome_5_FD_207665 | JGI IMG/M metagenome (GOLD analysis project Ga0214471, IMG submission 207665) | Soil microbial communities from uranium-contaminated site in the Upper Colorado River Basin, Wyoming, United States - RVT142D155 | ecosystem: Environmental > Terrestrial > Soil > Contaminated >... | reverse complement strand
AGAATGGCATTCAGGCCCTAGGGTCCACCCAGCAGTATTTGATGCGATACACACTGGTAGCAGCCATCGGCCTCGCCACCGCGAAAGATGATGACGGCCACGCCGCAGGGCTTGGCGAAGTTATCGACGCCGAGCAGGTTTCAGTTCTCCGCGCCTTGCTGGATGAAACAAATTCCGACACCGCTAAATTCTGCCAGGTGATGAAGGTTGACGGCCTGCCGTCGATCCCCGCCAGCAAGTTCAAGGACGCCGTTGACAAGCTCAACGCCAAAAAGGCGAGGGCAGTAGTATGAACGATTTTGACCAAGGGTCTGCCGATTGGTTCGCAATCCGCTGCGGCAAGGTGACAGCTTCGCGCGTCTCCGACGTGATCGCTAAGACCAAGAGCGGCCCTTCGGCCTCACGCGCCAACTATGCCGCCCAGCTCATTGCCGAGCGCCTTAGCGGCGGCGTGGCTGAAAGCTTTTCCAATGCCGCAATGCAGTGGGGAACAGATCAAGAGCCAGACGCGCGTCTTGCCTACGAGTTTCGCACCGACGCGGAAGTTGAGCAGGTGGCTTTCGTCCCGCACCCGACAATCGAAATGAGCGGGGCAAGCCCTGATGGGCTGGTCGGCACCGATGGCCTTGTCGAAATCAAATGCCCAAACACAGCCACGCATCTGGAGACGCTTATGACCGGCTCAATCCCCGGTAAGTACGTCACACAGATGCTTTGGCAGATGTCCTGCACTGGCAGGCAGTGGTGCGACTTCGTGTCGTTTGACCCTCGATTGCCAGAGAACATGCGCTTGTTCGTGAACCGCCTGCATCGCGACGACACCCGGATTGCCGAACTCGAAAACGAGGTGATCGGCTTCCTGTTTGAAATCGACACCACGGTTGCCGCTCTGATCCGCAAGTATGGATCACCGGACGCCATGGCCGCATAAGTTTTCCCAGCAAGGACCGGGTGAACCCTGCCCCCAGGGTGAGCAGCCGAATAAGCGGCCCGGAGGATTTTCAGATGACCGAGAGCAAAGAACACCTTGAAGCCGCAGACAGCGCCATGGCCTTGGTCAAGACCGAGGAAGACCTGATGGCATGGCACGACCGCTGGATGGCCAGCGACGACTATGCTGGCATGGCTGACGATGATGTCGCCCAACTTGAAGCGCTGTACCGCGCAAAGGCCGGTTGGTTCATGGGGGTAATGGCCGGATGAATACCATGCCCGTAATGATGCGTTGGGAAGGCGATGCAATGGTGCCCGCGTCTGGTCACTGGCAACGAGAGTGCGACAAGCGCTTCACCGTTGGCGAGACCTACTCGCTGGACGAAATCCACGCTAGGTCGAGCGCCACCCACGCTCACTTCTTCGCGGTCATCAAACAGATTTGGGACAACCTTCCTGACGCTCTGCGCCCGCAGTATGGCAACCCGGAAATTCTTCGCAAGCATGCGCTGATCCGTACCGGCTTTCACACGATGGTGCAGCACGTTGCCAAGTCAGCAGCGGAGGCCGATCGCCTGGCCGCGATCATCGCCACCTATGACGCCTACCAGATCGTCCAGACCGATGGCTGTGTTGTGACCGTCTACCACGCCTTAAGCCAGGATCACCGGCACATGGACAAAAAGCAGTTTCAGGATTCCAAGCAAAAGGTCTTGGATTGGTGCGCAGATCTGGTTGGCGCGGATCGCGATGAAGCCCGGAGCGCAGCATGACCCACACCACCAAGATCACCATCATCAACGGCAACTGGACCCGTGTTCCTGTGATCCTTACTCGAAAGGGAAATGGATTCAACATCCTCAACCGGCAAAAGCCGGCTGATTTTCCGCGGCTGAAAAGTCGCTTCGAGTTAGCGCTTCAACGGAGAGCCGATGCCCTTCCTCCACGCCCATAGACGCCGTGTTTCGGCGCAAGATATTTATCGCAGCGTTGTGGTCGGCATGGCCACGGAAACCGCAGTGCTGGCAATGAAAGACCGCTTGGCTTTTGCGGCTCGCTTTGTCAACGGTTCCGCATCCCGAACAGGTCTGCGAGGTATAGGCAGGATCGACGGTGACCAGGTGGCCGCCGCGCTCCTCCAGTTTATAACCAAGGATGGTGGCAAAGCTGCTCCATCCTTGGTTGAGGATGCTCCGATTAAGTCCGGCCTTCTGGCGCACATTGAGCCCAGGGCTTTCTACGGTGCCCTTCGCGCTCGCCGTCATGTTGACGACGCGGAGATGTTCCATGACCACAACGCCAAAGCGACTCGCGATGCTGTTGCTAGTCTTGTGGTGCCAGTCTCTGCGAATGCGCGCGCGTTTTGCAGAAAGCCGGGTACAGCGCAATATCGCTTTGCGCCTACGATTAGATCCCTTCTTTCGCCGCGCTACCACGCGCTGCGCGCTACGATAACGCCGGTCAATGGCATTCATACTGGCCGGCACACAGAACGCCTCCCCCGTAGAGAGCATGAGGGTTGTGGCCACACCTCGATCAATGCCAACGGATGGTCCGTCACACTCCGCGTCGGGCCTATAGGCCTCGCAGGAAAATGCGATGTGCCACCCAAGTGCATCAAGGGTAACGGTCGCATTCTTTATCTCGCCGCCGATCGGGCGAGTCATCCGAAACTTCACCCAGCCGGTTTTAAGCAGACGAACTGCAGCCCATTTGGAATTGATGACCCGAATGGCCACCTCACGGCCTTTGAAACGAAAGGTGTCGTGCAAACCCTTCTTGCGTGGGGTTGGATATCCTCCGCGACCGGCGAAGAAGTTGGCAAATGCCCTATCGAGGTCTCGCAAGGCTTGCTCTTCGCATACGCTAGGAACGGCCGCTATCCAGTCAACCTCCGCGCGGAGCATCGTCAGCTCGCGACTCTGTTGGGCGAAGTTCAGAGGGATGCCAGCGTAGGCGTATGTGTCTCGGTATTTCTCTCGCTGCTCCAGGGCGAGATTATAGACGAACCGGCAGACGCCAGCGAACTGCCTGAACAGCGTTTCCTGCTCGGGAGTTGGGTCCAACTTGTACTTGAAGCCGCGATGAATAAGTATGGCGTGGGCCTCGTTTCCGTTGCTTCGGATCGGGGTCAAGAACGCGCCGATGACCTTGCCAGGTCCGGCGCGTTCGCTTTTTGTACCCCGGCATTGCCGAAACGGCAAGCGCACAAGCAGGGGGCGTTCTGATGCGCAAGCTCAACGCCATCCAGTTCACATTGCTGCGGCTCATTGCCGACGCCGGCGGATCGTTCATTCCGTCCGAAGATTCCGATCCGATCAAGTTGCGGGCGTTGCGCGATCTGGTGAAGGCCGGAAGACTGAGCGTCGAGCCAACAGACGGCGGGGACCGATACCACCTGACAGCGCAGGGGTATTCAGATGCCGCGGCATAACTTCAGCGCGAAGGTTAAACGCCAGGCCAGGGAACGCAGCGAGGGACGCTGTGAGGCCGAAGGCGTTGTTTACGGCCTGCTCCCCGGTCAGCGCTGCAACGCCCTCCTGGACGGCAAGCGCGTCGAGATAGACCACTATCCTATCCCGGCCACCGACGAAGGCAGTGACGTGCTTGAGAACGCCGTCGCCTGTTGCGTCGACTGCCATCGTTTCAAGACCAGTTCCTATGACGTCCCAATGCAGGCCAAGGGCAAACGCATGGCTGATCGGCATAACGGGATGCGGAAGCCGTCGCAGATGCAATCACATGGCTTTGCCAAGGCGGCCCCTCAAAGACGAGCTTCGACTCCACTGACCAAAGGTGTGGGTCTGGCCTATTTCAAGGAAGAACTATGAGCGCGAAGCACACGCAGGGACCTTGGCACGATTACACCGATCCGATGTCGGGGATGCTCTACATCACCGATGACGCGGGCAACACTATCGCCATGACCTCACCCATGGAGGACGACCCGCAGGCCGAGAGCGCCAACGCCCGGCTGATCGCCGCCGCGTCCGACATGCTGGCTGCGTTGGAGCAGGCATTAACCCACATTGAAGTTGATGAAACAACGCATGGCAGGAATTTCGCCGCAGGCAACGTTGTCCGCACCGCCATCGCCCGCGCCACCGGAGAAACACCATGAGCCGAGATTGGGCAAACGCACCCGTCATCCGCGAATGGGTAGCCGCCCGAAAGGTTGACGGCAAGCCGCTCAGGGAAGCGGTCAGGAAAGAACTGGAGCCGCTTTACGCTGCCATCACGAGGAGAAACACCATGACCACCCAGCCATCGGCCAGCGCAGTGACGATCTCGGATGAGAGGATTGCGTTGCTGAAGGCGCAGGCGGCAATAGCTAAATGCCTTTCGGAGGGCGGTATCGTTCTGAAGCAGGACGGGACAGCCGCCGACTGGTGGGATGATATCATCGCCGCCCAGCAATCCATCGCAGCCGCTCTCCGCTCCGATCAAATGGGTGGGCAAGCGGCTGAACGCATGGCCAACTTGGATCGCCACATAGAGGCGTCTACCTCACCCCAGAAGCTGGCGGGGGCGATGATAGTGGCTTGGCGTTACAAGGATGAGACCAGCGGAATATGGCATTACGTCGAGGGTTACGAGCCTGTTCGCCGTGAGAATAGACAAGCCCTGACCCTCGCTGTTCTAGACGACATGGAAGCATCGCTTTCTCGGGGAGAGCCGCTATGACCGAAAAGTTGATCCAAGCCTTGCATGCGGGCATCAGCCGCCGCGACTGGCACAGCACCGAGGTTGCGGCAAACGCGCTTCGTGACGCTCTCCGCTCAGCTCCAGCACCGGAGTGGAAGGAACCCCCGCTGACGTGTCCGCACATTGATGCCGCCATAGCGAGCGGGGAATTGTCCGCCGAGGTGAAGGCGGAATTGGGCATGATCCGCGACATCAACTCTCAGCTGCGTTTCGGGACATGGTCGCTCAAAGCAATGCTCGCAGACGCCGCTCTAGCCCTCACGCCTGCTGGTGGGGAAGTGATGCCTTGGGCCTGTGTGAAATGCAATTCACCCAGATCTATTAACCCCTGCCCGAAATGTGGGACCGCCCTCACAAGGCCATCCGATGGATGGACGTGGCCTGACCTGCCGGACATCGATCGTATCCGAGAACTAGCCCGAGAAGTTGGCTATGCCATAGGTGTACATGGCTCTCTTGAGCGCGACCTCGACCTTATCGCCGCCCCATGGGTTGCCGACGCCGTAGGTCCTCTCGAACTTGCCGAACACATTGCCTATGGCCTTGGTGGCAACGTCGTGGACTTCGAGCGCCAAGACAAGCCGTGCGGACGCTGGGCCTGCAACATCCACACGCCAGGCTGGACAAAAATGATTGATCTTTCGGTCATGGAGCCCGCTGCGCCAAGCAAGGTGGTGGAGTTACAACGGGCGTTGCGCAGGATCGTAGAGTACCCGAAAGCCGCCCGAGACGATGACGATATGAAGATCAGAATGATGGCTGCGATAGCCATCGCCGCCCTTGGAGAAACCAAATGACCCTGAATAGCGAAGCGCACGTAGTCGAGGCGGGATATACGGATGGCGTTAGAGCCATGGCTACGAAAGTGCGCGCTCATTTTCTTGCGACCCATATGGTCAGCAGAAAGCCGATCATCGACGCGATCAACGCCATAGAGACGGAATTTGTCGCTGCCCTTGAAGCCGCATCAGCCACCCGCCGCGCTCCCCTCGCAGCCCTGCCGACTGGCGATCTGGTGGAGCGCAAGGTCGAGCTGATCACAAACGCACTTCTGCATTTGCCAATCAGAGGCGCGGAACTTCAGTTCGCCGCGCGACAGGTCGAGTTGGCTTTGCGCTCGGAACCGTCCGAAGCCGCCGCCCGTATCCAGACACTTAAGGCAGAGCAGATCGAATTGCGCAAAGAGGCTGGCGAACTGGTTGTTGCACAATATGCAATATCTGCCGCCGAAGCTCGTATTAGGACAATGGAAGCGGCGCTAACTCGGCAAAAGCTCAATATTGAACATTGGCTGGAAACCGGGGAGGCGGCGGGTCCCGATGAAAGCAAGTCGATCTATGGCCAGATTTGCGCCGCCCTCAACCCATGGGTGGGGGAATGAGCAAGCTGACGAAGGCGCAGCGTTGGGCGCTAGGCTTGATGAACGATATTGGGTCTATGTACCCCTGCAAAGCAGCAGGCCACACGAACACGTTCGCGGCCATGGTCAGGCAAGGGATGGCCACTCGCATAGGCGAAAACGGCCCGTTCACCATCACCGACCTTGGTCGCGCCGCCCTATCCGGTGAACAGCCATGAACCTCCACCACCGTCTATTCGCAATAGGTCTTGTTGCAGGTGTTCTCTACGGTATCGGGTATTGGGTGTGGGAGGGGGTGAGATGGTAGCTGCAGCACCACAGCTCTACACGATGGAAGAGGTTGCGGACCATCTGCGGATAAGCCGCCGCTCGCTCCAATCGCTCATCAAGGACCATCCCTTTTACAGGACGGCGGGACGGCGTAAGCTCTTTACCCCTACCGATCTGTCCCGGCTCATACAGGCGCTCCCATGCCCATTGAACTTGTCCCGCCCCGGAAGGGCAAAACGCCCAACTACTATATCAGGGGGACGCACTTCGGGGTCAGCGTTGATCGAACTGCAGGAACTGCTGACCGTAAGAAGGCCGTCAAAGTCCTCCAGAAAATCCGAGCCGACATTGAGACTGGTGCATTCGCACCAAAGGGAAGCATAAACTTTGCCGAGGCCGCGCTGTCATATCTGCGGGCCGGAGGCGAGGACACTTACATAGCGATGTTGGCCGCGCATTTTGGCGTGACCCCGCTCGTGCATATCGACCAAGCGGCAATCGACGCCGCCGCCCATTCGCTCTATCCGAACGCCACTGGCGCAACTCGCAACCGTCAGGTTTACACGCCAATGTCGGCAATCCTCAAACATGCCAATATGTCCTTCCCGCTCAAGCGCCCCAAGGGAGCGCAGGGAGAGGTTAGGTCGGACTGGCTGACCCTGGAGCAGGCAACGGCTCTATTTGACGCTGCGGAAGAAGTGGACGCCGAACTGCGAACCTTCCTGACGCTGCTGTGCTACACCGGCTTGCGCCTGAGCGAGGCCATCAATTTGCGCGTCAGCAACATCAACATGGCTGAGTGCTACGCCTTCATCCCCAAGACGAAGAACGAAGCGCCTCGCGCACTCTTCCTGCCCGCGCCATTGATTGCGGAGCTAGAGAGTCACCCTAGGGGCATGAATCGGCCAACGGAGACTGTCTGCCGCTTCCGAAAGAACGGCTACCTGTACACGCTGTTTGGCAAGGCCAAGGCGGCGGCTGATTTGCCGGACATGAAGTTTCACACGTTCCGCCACACATGGGCAACGTGGATGCGCCGCTATGCCAAACTGGACATAAAGGGCTTGGTCGATACGGGAGCTTGGAAGGACGCGAAATCTGCCTCCCGGTATGCACACGTGGTGCTGACGGAAGAGGCACAGCGGGCGTCAATGCTGCCTTCGCCAAAGCGCAAAAAGGCGGTAAAAGGTGTGGACTAAGCCAAATAATTCAATAGAATCAATAGTTGTCTCTGCCCTTGGTAAGGGGGAGGCCGACAGTTCAATCCTGTCCGGCAGCACCAGATTATCCCTTACCCATCAGAGACTTAGAGTTGACTTCGGCTCTACCTGTTCGGCAGGAGTCGGCGGAACGCTACTAGAACATACGTCTGGAACCATGGAAAATCCGTGGACCGATGTTCTCAACCTGTTCATGGGGTAAGCCGTGGAATTCAACTTTGACCGGGAAGTGTTCCTAAACACGCCGCTATCGCCTGCGACGTACAGCGGCGCGCCCGCGTTCCTGTACCTCATGGAGTGCGAGCACTTTGTAAAGGTAGGGATAGCCACGAACACTCAGGCCAGACGCGCCGAGCTGCAGCGATCCAACCCGTTTAAGATTCGTATCCTGTGGAGCAAGAAATTCGAGTTCAAGATGTTCGCCATGATCGCGGAGCGCGCTGTCCACAGGGCTCTTGGTGACTGGAGGCATGCCGGTGAGTGGTTCACCGTCAGTCCGGAGCAAGCCCGCGCGGCAATATCGATGGTTTGCGCAGAGATGCCCGCCCTGATGATCAAGCATAAGGAATTGGATTACCAGCGGAGAGTGGCACTGGCGGTGCGGCATGAGATGGGCCAACGGCGCCGAAACTACACGCCTGAGGAAGATGAAGCTTGGCAGCGGCGCAAGGCGCAAGTCATTGCCGATCTTTTCCCAAGCGCCTAGCACTAACCCAGGCTTAGGCCTGTTCTGGATGGGAGCGATGGCAGACTACAGGGAATTGATCTGTCGGCGCTGTTGGTGGCGAGAGGGCCGCGCTTGTTACAATGACAAGATGCTGCGAGCAGGCGGCGTCAACAAAATCCCCCGGACAGTCGAGGGTGACGATAGAAACGGCATGGAAATCACAGAGGGCCTTTGGGAGGCTTGCCTGCACATCCCAAAGCTACACACAAATGGAGCCGAGAATGAAACTGCCAATAGTCGAACGACTGAGAACAGCACAAACCGGGGTTAAAGTCCCCCTGACGCCGCATATGTCGTTTGCCCACACAATCGAGGACGCAAGCGGCCCAGATCGTCCCCGCGATGCCTACGAAACGATAACGGAGGCAACCTTTACCTTTCGCCAGACCGCAGACGACAGCCGCGCCCTGCCAGAGCTGCGAACCCGCGCGAGCCATGTAGTTCTAAAGGAGGTTTACGGTCCGGTGGAGGATAGGCTCCATTCCATCCTCCACATGCTTTGGGAGGGAGGCCCGCTGTATGACGACAAGGTCGTGCAGGCCGTTCAGGAGTTGATAGCCGACCTCCGCCCCTAGCCCTCTCCCCCTAGCCCCTGTTTATAGGAGTGAATGATGAGCGATGATATCGTTTCCCGAGTTGGCGGGGCTATCCTGCTGGCGGAAACCGAATGGACGCCCAAGGCTGGCGTATCGAAAGAACGGGCCATGGCGCTGGCTGCGATTGAGGCGATGCGGGAGGCAACAGACGCCATGATCGACGCTGTATGGGAGCAGACCGGAGACCCGTGCTGGCGGGAAAACGCCATACAGGCTTGGCAGTCCGGAATCGACGCGGCGCTAAAGCCATGACCCGCTTCCTTCTCTGGCTCTCCCTTCATTGTCCTATATGCCCGTTTAGACCCTATGTATTAGGTCTTGTTATTGGGAGAATGCCTAGGAGAAGTGGGACTTCTGACGCGGGAAATGATAGCCTGAAAAGGGCTTTGGAGAAGGTGAAGCGCGATGTTTGAAGACTTTATCCGCGCCGGAAACTATGGGCTAAACGCGCTGTCCGGCATAGTCACCGATCCCGGTCAGCAGCGGGGTATGAACGCCGAACAGATGGCCGAGTACATACGCCGTCATGGCGACCCGCGCAACGTTGGCATGTCGCACAACTACCTCGAAATGATGAACGCGGTCAACAGCAACCGTCTCGTTCCCAAGCCAACCATGACCCTAGCAGAATGGGACGCAAGGCGGGCGGCTTTCAGGGCTTTGGAGAGGGTGAAATGACGATAGCGCGCACGGACAGGGGTCATCTCTTGCGCAGATCATCCACAGCCAATTTGAGATAGTCCATATCGGCTTGAAGCCTGATTAGGGCGCGGCTGTCCTGTATTGATTGGACCTGAGAGGATTTCAGTCCTTCAATATCGGTCTGGGCATTTCCGATTGCCATCCCAAGCCCAAGGATCGTCCCTATAATCCCGACCCATGAAACGATAGACCCAATGGATATTTCGTTTTTCACGATAGGCATGTTCATTAAGACGCCCTCAATTTATTGAGCGTTGTGTAGTCAATAGCCATTGGTCCGGTCCTATATGATCGGGTTGTTGGTCAGATCAGCTCGGGCGGTTGCGCCCGTCCGTGCTGGTCGCTATTTGCAGATTGCGGTGAATGCCCGGTTGTGGCTGCGCACCTCTGCGACAGTCTCAGGCGTGTCGCCGCTGGCGCTGTAGGTGATAGGCCGGAACGCGCTGCAACTCGTGTCAGTGACGATCCCGGTTGAACGGGTCAGTGCTGTGCAAGCTGTCAAGCTCGTCAGCATCAGCCCGAGCAGCATCAGCTTCGGCAACGCGCCGGTCGTGAACTTCCTTGGATTCAGCATAGGCTTCGGCCTTTCCTTCTGCCTTGAGCTTGGCCCGCTCCAGCCACGAAACGAGGGCCAGAGCGAGCTTCAGCAAGGTCAGGATGAATGAGAGGCCCATCAGGCGTTCTTGCGGTTCCAGAAGAACCACCAGCCAACACTCAGCAAGGCGAGGATAGCGCCGCCGAGGGTTTCGCCGTTGGCCGGATCGAGCTGGCCTGCATTCACGAGGTAGCCGGAAGCGCCATAGGCGAGGATGCGAGCAATCTGCTGCACATTGTCCCAAGTCATAGGTTAGTCCTTTCGAGAGAAGATGGCACGAAGCCACGAGGTGAAGCGCTCCCAGAGGGAAGGCGCAGGGGCAGAAACGGGGGTTGAGGTTGCCGGCACTGGAGGCCGCTCGGGCATGGTTATGGCCATGTCCTTGGCAAGACGGAGAACGCCAGTCACGCGGGCTGACCAGCCCTTGCCGAATGTGGGCCAAGTCGAGAGGCGCTTGAGGAAGCCCATGCGCTTGGCGCAAAGAGCCTCAATCAGCGCCACGCTGTCCCAATCAGCTACGGCCAATATGGTGAGCGGGCCAATCTTGCCGTCAGGGGCAACGCCGACAATCTCTTGCAGGTAGATGGCAGCTCGGGCGGGGCCGCTGTTGACCGCGAAGTCAAACACGGCATAGTCAACGCCCGCTGGCAGATCGTCGCCGCGCACCGTGTCCCAATAGCGGGTTTTGTAGACCGGGCCTGCGTCGGCTGGCTTGATCAGCCGCACATCGGCCTTGTCAACGTCGCCGTCCCCGTCAAGGTCCATCCGGTTGGCCTTGGCCGTGCCGATGGTAATGCCAAGATTGGTTGCTCCACCCGGATCACGCGGGTGATCGACGTACCCACCCTCATGGGCAAGGACTGCCGTCAACGAACGAGCGAAGTTGCTCTCCATTGGTCATTCTCCAGATGATGGGTGTGGTTTATCGTCGGGTGGGGAGGGGTGGATTTATGGACAGGTTTGAGCGAATATTGCGCGCCTGAAATTATGAGGTCAAAACGCAATGCTGTTTTTGAAGTATTTGACGCCACAGCAGTTAGACGAAGGCTTTGTTCCGGCATTCCCGCAGGGGAAAGAGATATTTTATCGCACCCCGGATTACCCCCGATACAAGCAGTTCAAGGGCCATGTGACGGGGCAGATCACGCCTGCACAGGTCAAGCGCTACGACCGACACGCGGCAGAGATTGCCAAGCTGCTTGACGGCACTGAGCGGGTGCTCTCGCTTGGCGGCGGGACCGGAGCGCTGGAGCGCCGCCTGAAACTCGCTCACCCCGGATGCACCTTCACGGTGTCCGACATTTACGAGCGCGAGCCCGTTGATGGCGTGGACTTCTCAATACTCGACATGAGCGATGCGAAGTCCGTTCAGGAAGCAATGGCCGACCATGACACGGTGCTGATCTGCAACGCTCTCTCGCCCATGAAAATCCATGAGGCGATTAACATCTTCCATGCGGTCAGATCAGCGAATATTCAGAAGGTGATCGTCTACTCCGCAGAGGACATGCGCCCTATCGGCGCAGTCGTCACCATCCTGAAACGCATCTTCAAACCGCACCGGACGCTCTGGTGTGGCTACTATTACAATAGCAGGTTCATCAAAGCCGAAGCGCACAGCTCGGCTGGGTTGAAGTATCATCACACATGGAAAC
>Ga0214471_10003741_pt1 | contig 11769 bp, 9 predicted proteins | sample RVTome_5_FD_207665 | JGI IMG/M metagenome (GOLD analysis project Ga0214471, IMG submission 207665) | Soil microbial communities from uranium-contaminated site in the Upper Colorado River Basin, Wyoming, United States - RVT142D155 | ecosystem: Environmental > Terrestrial > Soil > Contaminated >... | reverse complement strand
ACTCAACTATCAAATATCCCCCATCCAGTTTACGAGACAGAATCCATAAATCAACCGAAAGAACTCAAAAACTTGGAAAACTTATTTCAGAATACCTTGATTTGGAGGCTGAAATTGAACATGAGATGGAGGATGAAGACGTGGAAGACATTGAAAATTTTGATTACGAAGAGGATTTGTCTCCTACTCAAGAGTTTGAAGCTATACCTCCTATTAAAAAACAAGCTTTGACTAAAGATGAACAATTAACCCACAAAGTTATTGCTCAATTAAAAAAAGAAAATGAAGATTTTCTTCAAAATAAAAATGAAGCTAAATTTGATGAAGATGCAAAGGAATAAATTAAAAACATTTTTTTGTATATAGGAACTCCAAAAAAAAAAAATCACAATTTTTTGTTAAATCCCAGAAATTAATTTCAAAAATTTATTCATATTTTTTTTTTCATCCTTCTTTTAACTTATAATGCCTCCAAAAAGATCTAGGCAAGAATCGGCAGAAGAAGAAGCAGCTCTAAGAGCCGCTAAATTAGAAGAAACTATTCGCCGAGAAATTTCTAAAAGAGAAAAAGCAAGAAGAAGGAAAGAAGAACTTGAATTAAAACGAATTGAAAAGGCAGTTCGTGAACAAAAAACCTTTAGGAGGACAAAACCTTTCGTTCCCAGTGATGTTCCTCTTCATCCTTTTAAAAAAGCGAAAACAGTTACTTTTGAACAACAACCCACAATCATTGAACCTGTAGAAGATTTAATTATTAAAATGCCTTCCCCAGATGAAACAGAATGGACCTATTTACTTCCTGAAGAAGAAGAAAAAACTTTACAACAAGAAGAAAAAGTAGAAGAATTTCTAAAACAAGATTTACTAGGTTTACCCCCTTCTTTTCTTACCGATGAGGAACTAGCTATACAAGAACAGTTATTAGCAGATATAGCTAGAGAACAAAAACAATTTGAAATACCAGAAGAAGAAGAAGAAAAAGAAGGAAAACAAGAAAGAGAAGAAGAAGAAGAAAGAAAACAACAAGAAGAAGAAGTAGAAGGTTATGATATTCCTTTTCCTCCTCCAAAAACTAAAGAACAACTACAACAAGAAGAAGAAGAAGAAGAAGCATTTTGGGAACAATATGATATTCCTACTGCAGAAGAAGGACCAACTACCACAGAAGATAGTTTTGATTGGAATGAACCAATAGCTCCCTATCTCTATACCAACTTAGAACGAACTTTACCGGATCAACCTTCTTTTTATCGAAATGCTTTTGAATTTATGAACGATTATTCTAATATAATTTCTAGACCCACAGAAGAACTTAATAAATATTTAAATCATGTAAAAGATGATCCAACAGGACGTAATTTTGAATGTCGCTATGCAGAAAATGGATTTGCTTTTATGGGAACCACCTTCAGTACTCCTGGCACCTATTGGTTTTACGATTCTGTAATTTTTGCTTCTTTATTAGTAGACATGTTTCGAAGAGCTAGAGCCAATCATATTATATTACCTTGTTCTCGTCAAGGAATGGTTCTTCGTATCAATCATACTTGTCCAGTTTCAAGCGAAACTGAAGTTATGGTACATTTACAACATAACACCTTTGCTGTTCCTGAAATTTTTTTTGACGAAGGAAATTATCAAGGAGAAACTATTCTTCGCGATGGAAATCCTACTATATTAAAATTAGAAAAAGGTCACGCACATCCTTTTTTATTAGGAAACGAACAACTTTTTGCTAATATTATTTGTAATTGGATAACTTATCAACTAGAAACTCAACCCACCGAATATAATCATGCTTTGGGTAATATTCGTGCTGTTTATATTTATTTCACAGACCGAAATCGTAAAGCTAATAAACATCATTTTCCTCAACGAAAAGACTATGGATTTCCTATTGAACATGCACCAGATGAATGGAATTATACTGGATATTGTGAAATGACTCGAGGAAAAGTTATTTTTAAACACGGTTATCTTTTACATACGGTTAAAGGAAAAAATGGTTCCTGTTTTTTTCAAGTTGTCAATCTTATCATGAAAAGATATCAAAAAGGTTCAACTGCAGCTCGTCTTATGAAAAAAATTAATTATGAACAAGAAGGTGTTCCCGTTGAAAAAATTGAAGAATTATGCTCCCAATTAAAAATTAATCTAACAGTCCATGGATTCTTGGAAAATGGTATTTTATACAACATGATAACAACTCGTTTAGAAGATACACCTATGTGGGGAGAAATGGTGTACGATGAAGGACATTACTTTTTATTTATTGGTAAAGCTGTGAAAAAGTGGACTCCTAAAGGATTTCTTTGTAAAAATTGTTTTAATTATCACAAAAGTTTACAACATCGTTGCAATAAAATTCCTTGTCAAAATTGTGGTACTCCTATCAACCCAAACAATATAAGCAAACATAAATGTGTTATTACTAGTTGTAATTGGAAAACCTATCAACATTCAAAAACTAAACTAGGGAAACAACATTGTGTAGCCAACATTCAATATATTCGTCATGCACCCGACGTAAACAATTTTATTATTTATGACCTTGAAACTCACCTCAATGATTGTTATACGGAAGATGAACCAGAAACAAAATACAAACATGTTCCTTATAGTTGTGGATGGAAATATCAAGGAGTTTTCCACTGTACCTATGGTTATAATTGCGTTGAATTATTTCTTCGAGAATTGGAAAAACTTCAACTAGAAAAATGTGTTGTCTTAGGTTACAACAATTCTGGCTATGACAATCATTTTATTATCAAGAAATTAATAGAAATGAGTTACACCAATCTTCAATTCATTATGCATGGAGGAGGAAACATCATTAACATGGTTTGGAATACTAATCAAGGAACTAAATATCAATTCTTAGATATCTATCGATTTATTATGGATGGTTCTTTGAAAAGCAATTGTATCGATTTTGGAATAACTATTCGCAAAGGAGCTTTTCCTTATCGCTTTTTAAATAAAAATAAAGATATTTATTATATTGGTGATATTCCTTCAGCAGATTATTGGGAAGAATTGCCTATCACTTACGACGCGAATGAAAAAAATTGGAATTTGAAAGATGAAAACATCAAATATCTACAGCAAGATGTGGAATGTACTTATGAATTATTTAATTCCTTGATTTCTCAATTTTATATTCATTTCCACATCGATATGACCAAATTTATTACTCTTTCTCATTTAACGTATGAACTTTGGTTGTCTTTTATCACCTTAAATCGTCAATTTAAAACTTCCAATGAATGGTTCTTTCCTAGTCCTCGTCCCACTTTATATAATAATATTCCTTTGGTTTTACCTAGTGCTGATCAATATGTGAAAATTGTTTCCGCTACTTATGGAGGACGATGTTATCCTTGGAGAAAAAGATTTATTTCCAAACATTACGAAGCTATTAAAGAAGGAAAAATGACTTACAATGAATTACAAAACGATTATTTAATTGCATGGGATGTTGTTTCTTTATATGCTGCTGCTATGATGGAAAATGAATATCCTTTTGGTAGTTGTTTTGAATTAAGTGAAGAAGAAATCCTTCGATTGAACGAATCTTTAGTTAATATGAGAAAATATACGATGGCTATTTATTACATTCGCTATTCTCCCAACAAAAAATTACTTACTCCCATCTTACCTTCCAAAGAAGTGAAATGGACTACGTTTGGAAAATCTACTTCCAAAGGACTTTCTTGGACTTTAGAGGATGGAATGGGATGGTACACTTCTGTTGATGTAGAAGAAGCTCTTAAATATGATTATAAAATTACTTTTCTAGAGGGAATTTATTGGTCACAAAAATCCAAATTGTTTTATAATTATATGAACATCCTTTTTAATATAAAAAAAAATGCCGAATTGGAAAAAAATAATACTTTACGAAATATTGCTAAATTATTGGCTAACTCTCTTTATGGAAAAATGCTTCAAAAAATTATTACGGAAGAAGCTGCTTTGGTTACCAATTTTGCTGATTATCAACATTTCACCAAAAATAAAATCATTACTGACATTGTTCCTTATAGTTGGGAAGAAAATCAAAGTAATAAACATGCAGCTATTTTCAAAGGACATAAAGTAGACTTTGAAACGAGTATCAACAAACCTACTGCTTTAGGCGCTTTTATTTTATCTTATTCGAGGAAAATTATGAACAATTATTTTGATATCACAGATCCCCATCGATTGACTTCTCCAGAAGCTTCTTTTAAAAACATGCCTTTTTATACCGATACCGATTCTTTTTATTTACAAATGGATGAAAATAAATATTGGGATTTAATGAAATATATTTCAGAAGATGGAAGTAGAATTGGGTTTATTAAAAACGATGAAAAGAAGTTTAAATCGAAAATTATCAAAGCTTATTTTGTCAATCCCAAATGTTATATGGTGGAATATTTAGGTAAGAGATTTTTTTTATTTCTCGAATCAAATAGTTTGGGATGTGAGTTGTTCCATTTGTTCCAACGATCGATTCGAGATAATGATGTTCATCATCAATATCTTCATTTTTTTTCGTCATCTTCAAGTTCTTTATCTCTTTCTCAAGTTCTTTATCTCCTTCTTCTGCTTAAATGCAAATGGAAAACCTAAGCTAAACAATGGAGAACCAAACACCAAATTTATTCCTCCTAATCTTAAATAAATACTTCTCTGGAGGAGAAAAAAATGTATAAACTCCCGAAAAATTCTTCTTTACTTAGAGAAAGAGGATTGTCTGTCTTTCTAATGAAATTATAAACGAATGAACCAAAAAAAGCGGATTGGTGAAGAAAGAAAGGGGGTTTATTTTCCTTGATTTGGTACCAGTAGAATCACCCAAAACGAGATTACATTGCCAGAAGACCACAATATTCACAACCCAAACTATTTGATTCGAGAACTAAAATAAAAAATTTACTAACTCTTTCTCTTACTTAGGAAATGATAATCATACGTTTGTGACTATAAAAAGCAAAGGAATTCCCAAAGGACTTATCAAAGAAAAAATGTTTGAACAAATGATTCGAAATGAACCCACTCCAGAAGTACACTTTGAATCTTTTAGTAAAAATGGAATCAAAAACAATACCACTCCATTCGACATCCATACTATACCATTAAAACGCTCTCTTTCAACTCAATCTTGGGAAGGAAGAGATTTTATAAACGATGAATACATGTCTTCTTATCCCAAAGGATATTTATAATAAATTTTTATTTATAAAATAATTTTTGTTGGATATTTAATAGTAAGATAAGGCCAACTTAATGCTTCATTTGGACCAAGTTCCACAGCGTCTGAATTGATAACTCCAGTAACAATATTAGTACGAAATTCACCACCCCATCGCAATCGTCCATCCGCAAGAATATAAAGGGGCCAGATTCTAGAATCAGCATCAACAAAAGCATTTAAAATCCAACGATACTCGCCTACTCCATCTGAAATAGGTCGATATTCTAAAGGTAGAGCATTCATTGTTTCAGGTCGACCATCGGCAGGACCAGGATTAGGAAATCCTACTGCTATTCCTTGAAGAGTTAACGAAACAACACCGTTGTAATCTTTTTGTAAGAAAGCAGTGGTAGTGAAAGCGTTGTCTGGACCATCAGGATTAGTAGGATAGTGCCAATTGAGAAGAAAGGCTTGCTCGGTAGGATCTTGAGCGGTAAGAGTTCCTGCTATGTTGACATTATTAAACCAAACATTTTTCCAATCGTTTGGAGTAGTGCCTTGTTGTAAAAAATTCGAAATACTCATTTTCAATTTTTTTTAAAAACTAACTAAAATAGAAGCCTATATATAAGGAACAGTAAAACCTGATAGTTTCTGAAATTTTATTAAAATGTCGTTAGAAAAAAAAATCATATTAATTTTAGAACGAATCAAACAAAAATATTGTGAACAACAAATGTATGGTGGTAGTTTTAAAAACCTCAGCGCCTCAGAGGCGTCTGCTGTGGCAATGGGAAACCCTAGACAAATGTATATCTCAAAAACATTACGAGGTCATTTAGACAATCTTAAACGACGAGGAGTAAATATAAAAAACATTAGTAAAGACGCAATTGTCGACGCTATCAAAGCTATCAATCTTCAATATTCTGCACCTACTGTGGCTAAATATGTACGAAGAAGAATTCAAGGAATGCAAACAGGGCGAGAATATCGTATTCCTAAAAGATATGAAAAACGAGTTAATTATCTCGCCAAATATCCTGGTTCTGTTGGAAGACATTATGATATTGAAGAAATTCTTCGAAGAGGAGTGCGAGGTTATGGATTAAATGAATTTTATGGAACGGGATATAGTTTTCCTACTAAAGATGGAAGTTATCAAAAATTTACTATGCCTGATAATCTTTTAAATCCTTATCAACGCTATGTTCGACACAACTTTAAAGCAGCGGAAGCTGCTACTACAAATCAGTGGGCGGATAAACCTCAAAAAGCAAAAATGGGAATAATTATGAGGACTATAGCTGCTAAATATCAACAAGACAAAATGCAAAATCCTGAATCCTTTCTACATTCACCTCGATATGGAGCAAAACTCAACTGGCCTTCTTATTTTGTAGCAACAAAAGCACCAAAATTCCAATGGGGTGGAAAGAGAAAATTTGGTAGTGAATATATGGGATCCCCTCCTATATCAATTCCTGGTGGAACCCCTCCTATAGGTCCTATATCAATTCCTCCACTTTCAGGATTGACTAAAGAATCAGTAGAACCAATGGAGGAAGCATCACCACTAGAAGAATTATTTCTTGAGGTAAGGCCACAGGGTAAATTCGACAAGAGGGCAAAAGAAACAATAGCATTTTTCGTGGCTGAACTCAAAAAAGGCGGAAAACCTGCACCACAAAAACAATACGATAAAGAAATGTTACAAGTTGCTACTCTAGTTATGAGAAATCCAACTTTGTATGGATTTGGATTTGGCGGGTATGGATTTGGCGGGTATGGATTAAGTGGAGGGCAAGTGCTCTCTATTAATAGACGATTACAAGATTATTAAGTTAAAATTAGGGATGAATAAAATTATTTTTTGTAAAATTTTCAAAAATTTCAAAACAATGTTTTCTTTTAAACATGGAACACCTTTTAGTATTATAAATGGAGGTCAATATGATGATAAAATTTTGTATTATGATGAGGAAGATAGTACAGATGAAATCATAGAAATGGACCCCATACAAGTTTTACGAAAAAACGACTTTTTTAAAAATAATACAAAAACCAAACGTAAATATAATAATTTTCTAACACAATTTAAAAAAAATCCAACGTATGATACGATTGCTTATGATATCATTGCTCAACGAAAAGGAAAAGAATTGGATTTTGTCACAGGAGAAAGTTTAGATTTAATACCTAATTATATTTCGGTAGATAAAAGAACTACTGTATACATTACTGGACCTTCAGGAACAGGAAAAACATATTTTGCTTGTCAATTTTTACGAAGATATAAAGAAGCTTTTCCTGATAGACCTATATATATTTTTACAAATGCTGTGGATGATCCTACCATTAAAGAATGTTCCAATTTTTCTCCTCATTTAATTAATCTTCGCGAAACAATAACAAATGAAAAAGGAAAAGAAAAATATAAATTATTAGAACAACCTTTAGCTCCTGACGATTTTGAAGATTGTGCTGTATTGTTTGATGATATTCAATACATTGAACATAAAGAGTTACGAAAAAATTTGCTTACTTTACACGATGCTTTATTAGGATGTGGACGAAAAAAAAATGTAACAGTGGTTATTACTTCCCAAACAGTGACTGATTATTTACGAACACGATTGATTTTAAATGAGTCCGAATGGGTGGTTATTTACCCAAAATCAGGGTTGACTCGAGGGTTAGATTATTTTTTTCGATCTTACTTAGGAATTAAAGAAAAATCTGAAATTATGAAACGAATTTTACATGCACCTAGTCGTTGGGTATGTCTTCATACTAGAAATCCACAATTTGCTTTTTATACTTCAGGAGGATTTATGTTTAATTATGGCTATCAATGAAGAAGAATTGTTACACGAAATTAAAAAACCTACAACAGCAAAAGATTTAGAAGAATTATTACCTGGAATTAATATTATTATGTATGATGATATTAAAAAGTATAAATCGATATATCATTTGATTGGAATTAATAAACGAGTTATTATTTTTTATCGATGGGCAACTACTTCAGGACATTGGACTTTATTATTTCAACGACCGGATTGTTCTATTGAATTTTTTTGTTCTTACGGAATGATGCCTGACGAACAAAGTAAATACATCAACGATGATTTTTGGGATAAAGGATATTTGACCGATATGTTATATAAACTTTCTCAAGAAGGCGTAGACATACATTTTAATAAATTTCCTTTTCAAACGGTAGAAATTCCTTTGGGAACTTGTGGGCAGTGGTGTATTTTACGCTATTTATTGGGATTTTTCACTATTGATGATTTTGTGAAATTTTTTGAAACTTTTAATTATATTGATAAAAATGTAATTTGTTTAGCATTATTAAAAATATGGAAATCATAATAAATGGATAATATTTATTTAAACGTTACCATTCCCAATTTAACGAAGGAGCCTATTTTGGCTCGTTTTGAACAGAATCGAAATGTGGCAATAGTCAATGATATGTCAAAATATGAAATGTCAATTATTCGATTTTATATTCCTGGAACGTTGATTCCCTTGTTAAATTTAAAGGAAGGTATACCTTATTGGGTTACTATTGAAGACAATACAGGATTGAAATTTTCTACCAAATTGGAATATATTAATGATTCTGTTTTAAATGTTAAAAATGAAATTAATTATTATGAAACGATGGTACGAATGTTTAATTTAGCTTTGGCTGCTTCGTGGGTGGCTTCTGGTGGAGATGTAGCTCATACACCTGTGTTGTTTTTTTGTCCTGCGAAAAGAATTTTTGCATTTAATATACGAGAAAATACCATGTATCCAGCTGATTTAACAGGAAGAAAATTATGGATTAATTATGATTTGTATTTATTGTTTGATGGATTTGCTGGAGAATTTAATGGATTTAACGAAGTCGACTTTAGAGATTTTAATATATGGATGAATCGCTCCGTGGATGTCAATGAACCTGTCAATAATCGAGTTATTACTTATCAAGAAAGTAGTAATTTGTATTTATGGCCGGATTTGCAACGAATAACTTTTATTTCAGGCAGTATGATGATTCGAAATGAATACCAATTGGGATTTACAGGAGTGGATGAAATGATACCAATATTAACGGATTTTGAACCGATTGTAGATGAAGAATTTAAAGTGAAAGACATCTATCAATATTATCCACAAGGACCATGGAGATGGATTGATATGATTGGTACTGGACCTTTAGTGAAATTGGATGGAGCTATTTACTATCAAACTAAAGATATGCAGTTTAAACCTATTATGATTCCACCGGGGCGAAGTGTTTCCTTCAAATTAGTGTTTCGTAAAAAAAATAAAAATAACAGTTACGGAGAAGAATAAATTGTAAATAAAATTAAATATTAAAATCAAAAAATGTCACAAATTGTACCATATATTGTGCAAGATCCTATCGTTGCACTAAAACAGACGAAGGAATATTTTATTACCAAAGGTGCAAGGCAAACAACACATTTGCCGATTCCTTCGATTTCATTTTCGAATAGTACCATTCAATTTTCAGCACCACCTCCGTCGCCTGACATTATTATTGATAGAATTGTACAAATTGGAGTACCTTTTGAAATTACTTTTAAAAGTGCAAATCCTCCTGGAGGTACACCTTTATTGAGATATGGAACACATGATTCTTTGCGAGCTTTTCCTTTGTCTCAAATATTTCAAACAGTAGCTGTGACCTTTAATAATAATACAGTGTCGTTAAATTACAATGATTTATATCCTGAATTATTTCGTTATCAAGAGCGAAAAACTTTTGAAACATCAGAATGGTCAAAGACAGTGACCTATCCAGATTGTTTCCAACGATATGAAGATGGAGTAGGAACTTCGAGAAATGCTTTGTCAGGATATAATGATTCGTCTTTAACAGAAGTAAAAAGAGGATGCTTTTTTGTGAATATAATTAAAAATGATTCGGATGAAGCTATTGTTAGTGCTTATGTGCAAGAACCTATTTTTATGTCTCCTTTTTATTTTGGTTGTGATCGAAAACCAGGATTCTTTGGATTGCAGACATGGAATTTTACGTTTAATTTGGATAGCAAGTTGGAACGACTTTGGTCTCATATTAATACAGCTCCAGACCATGTAGTGACGAGTACTTCAGTTAAGATTGGAGGAACTGTGACGGGAAATGTGCAAGAAAGTTTACCGACTTTGTATTTTTCATATTACACTCCTTTTCCAGAAAGTATGCCTCCTCCTATCAATGTGTATGATTATTTTGACATCAATCGATACCCTACGGATAATAATGTAGTACAAGCACCTAATACGGAATTTACTATTTCTTCCCAAAATATTCAATTCAATTCTATTCCTAAACGAATTTATTTGTATGCGCGAAGAAAAAATAGTGAAAGAACTATGATGACTACTGATACGACAGCAGTAATTCGACAATGTGTTTTGAATTGGGATAATTTATCAGGACAGTTTTCTTCAGCTTCACAAAGAGATTTGTATGATATTTCTATTAATAATGGGTTTAATGGGTCTTGGGAAGATTGGTTGGGTATGGCTGGAGACAGTCGATTTGGTACTGTTGCTACTGCTGGTTCTATGTTATGTTTGGAATTTGGGAACGATATTGTTTTGAAGGATGATCAAGCTCCAGGAATGAATGGAACATTTCAATTGCAAGTGACATTAACTTTTTTCAATGTTAATCCAGATGTGGCAGGAGTAACTTACACTTTGTATATTGTTCCAATATTTGAAGGAGTGTTTTCTATTGGAAGAAATATGGCAGAAAGAAGTATTGGAGTAGTGACTGCTGATGAAGTTCGAGGTTCTTCAAGTTGGCCATTGAAAGACTACAAACAAATTAAAAATATTTACGGAGGTAATTTGTTTGGTAATATTGCTAGTTTTCTGGAAAAGGCGGAGCCTTATGTTACTACCGGGATGATGTTAGGAAAGCAACTGTTACCATTATTGTCATCTGGGTCGGGATTTCAAGTAACTCCACAAGAATCTCGAAAAAGAAGAGAGCATCCTTTTTCTAGTGAAGAAGGGGGACAGTTGCTCTCGGTGGATGAATTAAGAAAAAACAAAAAAAGATATTTTGATGAAGAACAAGAATTGGAAGAATAAAAATTTTATTGTTTAAAAAACAAAAAAAGAATTTTTTTTTTTAATTTAAATCGAGGACGTAGTCGTCCACCCATTCAGGCATTCCAACAAAACGGAAGAGAAATTCACAATTTAATTGGAAAGAGTACATGAGCCAATATTCATCAGAGGACATAGTAGTGTCCGGGTGTAGAAAGATTTCCCTTAAAATGAAGTTCCGGAACACGGGCTCTGTTTGAACTAATTCTAAAAAGCCGGGGAAATAGTTGGTGGAAGTGGCTATTTTTAAAATGGAGCACACATGAGCATAGCAGTTGCGGACAGACATCGCAACGTTAAGAGGAGTGAAGTGGTTCCAGACATCCTGGGAAGTACAAAGTTGCATGGGGATAGACATTAAAAAGAAAAAATAATTTTTTGATAAAAATTTAGAATTTAAATCTATTGATGACCTTAACACTTAAATCTAGTCATATTAT
>Ga0214471_10003739_pt1 | contig 11770 bp, 10 predicted proteins | sample RVTome_5_FD_207665 | JGI IMG/M metagenome (GOLD analysis project Ga0214471, IMG submission 207665) | Soil microbial communities from uranium-contaminated site in the Upper Colorado River Basin, Wyoming, United States - RVT142D155 | ecosystem: Environmental > Terrestrial > Soil > Contaminated >... | reverse complement strand
AGAAGCCCCCGGAACTCGTCGGCGATGGCGGTGGGCTTTTTCCCGTCTCGATACACGCCGAGCTTCTCGTTTCCTCCCTCGAGGTAGCCCAAAGAGTACTCGAGCGCGCGAGAACGGATGAACTCGGGTACTTTCTGGCTCGCTCCGGGATCGCTCCAATCGATCTGACTCCGAAGATACTCGAGCGCCGGCTCGCCCAGCTTCAGCTCGCAGTCTCCGATCTTGCAGTCGCGAAGAGCCGCTGTATCTTCTTCGGGAATCTCCAGAGCGGCGAAGTCCTCGAGCTTCGGCGGATCGCTCAGCTTCTTCGTGACTCCCCATCCGGTCTCGAAGCGCTCGACGTCGCGGTACATGCGAAGAAAGAACTCCGTCGTGGCGCGGACCCGAGCCGTGCCCAGGATCGCGAGCTCGTTCTTGACGCTCGTCGGGAGCACCTTCACCACGACGCCGCCCCCATCGACCAGGCCGAGCTCCGCCGGGGTCAACGTTCCCTGGGTGGAAAGGAAACGGTGCGGCTCCTGCGCCCTGGAACCCGCGGCCAGCCCCAGAACAACGACGACGGCCGACGACAGGCGCATCATTCCGCTCGACCGTAGTACGTGCGAACCACGACTTCCTGCTTGGAGTCCTCGAGGCGGATCTTGACGGTGTAGAGGAGCTGGCTTCCTTCCATCGCGTAGACCTCGTCGATCTCGCCCAGGTCTTTGCCGTCGGTCCGAGCGTAAAGCTCGCTCCCTTCCCACTTCGTTACCGTCTCGAGCTTCTCGCCCCACGGCGTCTCTCGCGCATGCTTCTTCCCGTCAATGTAATAAATGCGGACGTTGTCGGCTTCATCGTGGAGACGAAAGTCCGCCGGGCTCTGGTGGATCTCCAGAACGCGGAGCGCACGCACGAGCTCGATGAGCCTTTCCGCCGTGCGCCGGTCGTTCGGGCTCATTCGGTCGGTGCTGCCGATACCGCCCAGGATCACCGCGTCCCCATCGTCGCTCTTTTCCGTATCGAGGGACCATTTGCCGCTGAAGTCCGGGTTGCCTTGCGCCAGGGAAATGGCAGCCACGAAGACAGACGAAGCAAGAAATCGACCCATCGGGACCTCCGAAGACCGCATTCTATCGCAGGGGACTTCGCTCCACTCACCAGGCCATCACGTAGCTGTCCCCGGTCGGGCTCACGCCCCCCATGAGGACGCCGCTTCCCGGATGGATGAGGATTCCCTTCACCGAGCCCACGCCCCGCACGTCGCGGACGTCGAGCTTGTGGCCGAGCGAAGCGAGCTCCTCGAGGACGTGCCTCGGGAGCGCCGAGGGGACCCGAAGCGTTCCCTCGACCTCGTGCGGAAAGTACGACGCGCGGAAGCTGGTGCTTATGACCGCGGGGGCTTCGAGCGCCTGCTGCACGTTCATCCCGAACTCGACGACGTTGAGAAAGAACTGGAGCTGGGTCTGGGGCTGGGTGTCGGCGCCGGGAGTGCCGAAGACGAGATAGGGTTTCTTGTCCTTCAGCGCGAGCGCGGGGTTGATCGTGTGGCGCGTTCTCTTGCCCGGCGCGACCACGTTCGGGTCGCCCTCGTCGAGGAAAAAATACGCCATGCGGTTGTTCAGAAAGTAGCCGGCACCTTCGACCACCATGCCGCTCCCGAAAGCCGAGAGGAGGCTCGACGTGATGGAGACCATGTTCCTCTCGCCGTCGACCACGGCGAGGTAGGTGGTGAGCCCGTACGTGTCCTCGGGAGTCGGGCCGATCTCGAGAGGGACCGGGCGCCTCGAGGGGGACGCGTACGCCTGAGGCGCGTTCTCGGTCGGGGCTCCCTTCGGTGAGCCAGGGGCCGGCTCGCCTTCGATGGCGCGGTCGGGATCGATCTCGCGGCGCCTTCGCTCCGCCCATTCGTCGGAGAGCATTTCGTCCATGGGGATGGGAGCGACGAACCTCGGGTCACCTACGTAGCGGTTGCGGTCGGCGAAGGCCAGCTTTAGAGACTCCGTCACCAGGTGCAGATAGCGGGCGCTATTGTGTCCCATGTAGCGCAGGTCGAAGCCTTCGAGAGTCTGGAGCGCCTGGAGCATGACGTGCCCCTGGGAGTTCGGCGGGCACTCGTAGACCTCGATTCCGCGGTAGTCGATGCGAATCGGAGGGTCCTCGTGGGCCTGGAAGCGCGAGAGGTCCCCTTCGACGAAGAGTCCTCCGTTCGCCTTCATGTAGGCCACGGTCGCGCGTCCGGTCTCACCCTTGTAGAAGTCGCCGCTGCCCTCCCGGGCTATGCGGGAAAGCGTGCGCGCGATGTCGGTCTGGACGACCCGATCGCCCATCCGCAGGGGCTTTCCGTCGCGGAACCAGATCCTCGTCGTCGTTGAATACTTCGCGAGCTTCGAGGCGCTCGACGCGAGGGACGCCGCGAGGTGCTCCGTCACGGGAAAGCCGCCCTCCGCGATCTCGATGGCGGGTGCGAGCGTTTCCGCGAAGCTCCTCGACCCGTAGGCCGCGACCGCGAGCTCCGCCGCCGACACCGCGCCCGGGACGCTCACCGAGAGCGGCCCTTCGGCGGGGATCCCGCCCTCGGCGCGGTAGCGCTCGAGCGTCGCCGCGAGAGGCGCGGGGCCGGTGCCGTTGATGAATTTCACTTCGCCCGTCTTGGCGAGGTACACAAGGATCAGCATGTCGCCGCCGATCCCGGTCATCATCGGCTCGACCAGACCCTGCACGGCCCAGGCGGCGACGGCGGCGTCGATGGCGTTTCCGCCCGACTTCAGGATACGGATACCCGCTTCGGACGCGAGAGGATGGCCGGAGGCGACCATTCCATGGTCCGCGGCCACGACGGGCCGCCAGGTCGAGGTCTGGGCTCGCGCGGGAACCGCGGCCGAGAGAAGAGCGAGTAGCGCCAGAACCAGAGGCTTCCAGGCGTTCGTCATCGGGTGCCTCCCTTCGAATGCGGCGTAGCGTACGCTACGCCTCGGCGAGTGCGGCAAAGCTTATGCTACGTCCCGCTCGAAAGCGATTCGCGCCGGACGACGAACACTTGCACGGTCGGCTTCTGATGCATAAAGTCGCGTTCGTCGACCGTTCGATAGGAGGAGCACATGGCCAGTTTCACGGAACGGATGATCGGAGCCGCGAAGCTCGAGAGGGCGATTTACGAGGAGGTAGAGCACGATCCGAGCGCGATGGGTCAAGCGATCGGCGTCGTCGTTCTTTCGGCCGTCGCCACAGGGATCGGCTCCCTCGGGGGCGGGCTCTCGGGCTTGACGACCGGAATCGTTCTCGCCCTCGTAGGATGGTTCATCTGGGCGGGGATCATCTTCCTCGTGGGCACGAAGGTCATGCCCGAGCCTCAGACCAAAGCCGACCTCGGGCAGCTGCTCCGTACCATGGGTTTCGCTGCATCACCCGGTGTTTTCAACGTCCTCGGCATCATCCCGCTCCTCGGCTGGCTCGTTCGCATTGGGGTCATGCTCTGGCAGCTCGTCGCCATGATCATCGCCGTCCGCGCGGCGCTGGACTACCAGAAGACGGAGAAAGCGGTGCTCGTCTGCCTCATCGGCTGGGTGGCGTACATGGCGGCGGTCTTCCTCCTCGGGAGCGTTTTCGGGATCACTAGGGCGCTGTCCTGATCAACGCCGGGAGCGGAGTTCCACGAGGCGCCCGACGATGGGATGCTCGAGCTCCTCGTAGTCCGGGATGCTCATCTGGATGGTGTCGGTGTGAGTCCCCGCGTTGAACGTGATCGTCGGATGATCCTCGAAGGACGCGTCGAGCCACACCGGGACTCCATATAGGCTCCCGAGAGGAGGCTCGGCGCCCACCTCGCAACCGGCGAAGCGATCCTCGAACTCGCTCTCCCTCGCCAGGCGGAAGCTCAAGGCGCCGACCAGGTGGGCCAGCTTTTCGAGGTCGAGCCGCTCGTTCGCCGGAATGACCGCCATCACCAGGGAGTCGTCCATCACGACCAGAACGCTCTTCGCAAGCTCCCTCCCGCTCACGTGCTGCGACTCGGCCACGCGGGGCGCGGTGAACTCCTGTCCATGTTTGAGGTGCCGGAAAGAGACCCGTTTCGAATTCAGGAAATCGGTAATATGTGGGGGTATGGACATCTCAACCTCCCGCTCCATCGTACCGCGAGCTCTCCCCGGATTGCGCCCATGAAGTCCTCACTGGTTCCCGGACTCCGCCGCACCGAGCGCATCGAGATCGACCGGCTGCGAACCATCGGGTTTCTCGGCGACGAGATGCGGGTCTACAGCACTCCGTCGATGGTGGGCGACGTGGAATACGCGACCTTGAGGCTCATCCGGGAGCACCTCGACGAGGGAGAGAGCTCGCTCGGCATCCGCATCGCCGTCGACCACCTGGCGCCCACCCCACTGGGCGAGTGGGTGGAGGTCCATCTCGAGGTCAAGAGTGTCGAGGGCCGCAAGGTGAGGGTCGAGGCCGAAGTTCGGGACGCGATCGAGGTCGTAGGGCGGGCGGAGCACGTCCGCTTCGTCATCGATGTGAAGAAGCATGCCGAGCGGCTGAAGGCGAAGGCGGGGCAATTCGTGAAGCCCTAGCTTATTACTTCGATCCGATTGGAAATAGAACGCAACGGCGCAAAGTTGCAAGGGCGCAAAGAAGAAAAATCCAATACAAGGGGATATGGGGACAGGAGGAGATAGGGAGATAAATTGGCCAATCGGTCCTGATTCATCTCCCCATCTCCTCCTATCTCCCCATCCCCCTTCTTACACCAGGGTCAAGGCCTGAGGCCGCTGCGCGTTCTCATCGCGGCGAGCGGCAGCTACGGGGACATCTATCCTTTCGTCGCCGTCGGCCGCGAGTTGAAGCGCCGCGGGCACGACGTCCGTTTCTTCGCCAGCTCGTACTTCGTCCCGCTCGTCGAGCGCTCGGGCCTGACCGCCGTCGGCATCGGTCCGCCCGAAGCTTACGAGGCCGTCATCCGCCATCCCGACGCTTTTCATCCGAAAAAAGGCATCCGCCTCATCGCTCGGGCGAACCTCGAATATCTCCCCGAGAGCTACCAGCGGATGGACGAACAAGTCGTTCCTGGAGAGACGATCGTCATCGGTTCGACCCTCGCCTTCGGATCGCGGCTGTTCCAGGAGACACGCTCCGTCCCCACGGCGACGGTGCACCTCGCTCCCTCGATCTTTCGCTCCGCGTTCGCGCCGCCTCGTTTCGAGGAATCAGGCATTCTCGAAAAGTTTCCGCCGTTCGCGAACCGCGCGCTGTTCTACGTCATGGACCGGCTCGTCGTCGACCCCACATTTTGTCCGGGGTACAACCGGTTCCGAGCCGAGCTCGGACTTCCACCCGTGGAGCGGTTGTTCGGCGACTGGATCCATCAGGCGGACGTCGACGTCGGTCTCTTTCCCTCATGGTTCGCCGAAAAGCAGCCCGATTGGGTGGGAAACATCCACCTCACGGGCTTTCCCCTCGAAGACGGGTCGAAGTCGGGAGAGAGCCTCTCCGAGGAGGCGGCGAAGTTTCTGGACTCGGCGAAGCGCCCGGTGATCTTCACCGCCGGAAGCGCCGCCACGACGGAGGCAAGCTTCTTCGAGGAATCGGCGGAAGCCTGCCGGCTCACCGGCATCGACGGCATGTTCTTGACCCGGTACCCGGAGCAGATTCCCCGCGAGCTCCCGAGAAACGTACGCCACTTCGACTACCTTCCGTTCTCCCTCGTGGTTCCTCGCGTTCGGGCTCTCGTACATCACGGGGGCATCGGGACCTCGGCCCAGGCGCTCGCGGCCGGGATTCCCCAGCTGGTGCGGCCGCTCGCCTACGACCAGTTCGACAACGCCCATCGCCTCTCACGGCTCGGTGTCGCCCGGACGCTCTCCCCCGCCCGCTACCGGGGCCCCGCCGCCGCCGCCGCTCTCGAAGAGCTTACGGGCTCGGAAGCGGTTCGCGCCGTCTCGGCCTCGCTGAAGCGGAAGCTCGAAGGCTACGACGCGGTCTCCGCGACCGCCGACGTCATTCTGAGAGAGCTCACAGGTAAGGGGTGAGGAGCCTCGCGGCTCCGTCTCGTAGACGGAGCGCAACGCTTCGCTTCTCCATCTCCGGGAGCGTGAGGCGCCGGGATCGAGCGATCTTCGAATCCACGAGGTCGTTCATCCGGCGCGCCAGCTCCCGATCGTAGCATTCGACGTTGAACTCGAAGTTGAGCTTCAGGCTCCTCGGATCCCAGTTGGTCGAGCCGAAGAGCGTCCAGTAGTCGTCCATCACCGCGATCTTCGAGTGGTCGAAGGGAGTGGGGGGCGAGAGCCAGACGCGGCAGTCGTGCTGGAGCACCTGCTTTACCTGTCCCCACATCGCCCAGGTGACGAGCCGCAGGTTCCCCTTTTCGGGAATCACGATGTCCACGTCGAGGCCGCTGAGCGCCGCGGCGTTGAGTGCGTAGACCAGAGGGAGGTCGGGAAGGAAATACGGCGTCACGATCCGGATCGAACGTCTGGCGCTCGCGAGGGCTCCGAGAAGCGTGAACGTGAGCACGTCGAGGTCGTCGTCCGGCCCATCGGCGATGCCCCGCGCGATCGAGCTCCCCACGGGCGAAAGACGCGGAAACCAGTCCTGGCCCCACAGCGATTCCGAGGTCGTGAACTCCCAGTCCTCGGCGAAGATCTGCTGAAGGTCGCGGACCACCGGCCCCTCGACCCGGAAATGGAGATCGACTCCTGGGTACTTCGGGTTGTCGGCGAGAACGAACTCCTCGCGGATGTTCATTCCGCCGGTGAAGCCGATGCGCCCGTCGACGACCATGACTTTGCGATGGTTGCGCAGGTTGAAAGAGGGAAAGAGGACCGTCGAGAACCGGGGCGGGAGAAAGAGCGCTACCGGAACCCCCCGCGCTTTCAGCAGACGAGTCACGGGCGGTCTCGTGTACCGGGCTCCCACGGCATCGATGAGCACCCGCACCGCGACTCCGCGCGCGCGGGCGGCCGAGAGCGCCTCGACGAAGCGCTTGCCCCAGCGATCGTTGTCGAAAATGTAGGTCAGAAGAGAGACGGACTTCTCGGCAGAGGCGACGGCCTCGAGCATCGCGGGATAGGCTTCGTCTCCGTTGAGAAGGGGGCGGACTCGATTCCCGTCGAGGAGCGGTAAGCTCGTGATCTTCTCCACAAGGTTCGCGACGGCCGCGGCGTCCGCGCTTCCCCCGAGAATCTCTCTGACCTCCGTCGGGCGGAGCCAGCCCGGGGGAAGAGGAAGCATGGTCCGCTCGCGCTCGCGCCTCAACGCCACCGCTCGGCGGCGGATGCGGTTGATGCCGATCAGATAATAAAGGAGGGTCCCAACGAGCGGCACCAGGACGATGACCGCCACCCAGCCGATGGCCGCCCGGACCTCATCCTTATACAGAGCCGCGTGAACGGCCGCGACCACGGCGGCCCCCACCACGAGGGCGCCGCCGAGGAGGACCAGCTCCGGCGGGATGAACTCGGGCATTCGTCGTCGGCTTCCTTTGAGGCCGGGTCGGGCCGGCGGCCTGTCCACACAAACGGACGCCCCGTCCTCGAGCCGATCGGCCGGAACGAGGGCTCATGATACACAAGCCTACCCATCAGGGGCGAGGAAGATGGAACCCCAGTAAATTCCCGGATTTGCAGGCAGCCCTTGCGGCACCCTCCGGAATGGTTTTGGCCCTCCTTTTGCACATGCGTTACCATGAAGGAAAGGAAAAGAGGTCAACCCCCGGCCGTCCAAGGGCCAATCCCATGAAACAGGAACGCCTGCTCCGCCAGTGGTTCGGTGTCCTGGCCGTCGTCTCCGTGCCCCTCCTTGGGAGCGGCCAGGAATCCGGCTCAGAAGAGGCCAAGAAGAAGAGCGAGACGGCTTCGCCTCCATCCGAGCTGACCGGCGTCGAGACGGGCGAAGAGCGCCGAGAGGGGCTCGACCGCAAGCTCGATTCGTCGCTCTCGGAGTTCGACGCTCTCATCCTGAGAGAGCAAGAGATCTTGGAGCAGAGGCGCGAGGCTTCCGCGGCGGCGGGCGGAGGCGGGGGCGCGGGCACCGCCGAGGTCGGGGGCGACGGCGGTGAAGAGGGTGGCGAAGGGGCCGAGGGTGGAGAAGAAGCCGAGGCCTCGGAAGCCCGGGGCACGGGCACATCCAAGGATGACCCTTCCGGCGAAGAGGTCGCCGCGGAAGAGGGCGCACGCCCCGAGGGCTCCGAAGCCGAGACCGGCGAGGTCTCGAACGGACGGATCCCCCCGGACGTAGGTGACGGGAGCGACGACGACATCGTCGCCGGGCAGCTTCGCGAAGCGGCGATGAAGGAAGAAGACCCCGAGCTTCGGGAAAAGCTATGGGATGAGTATCGCGCGTACAAGTTCGGAGAGAAGAAGAAGACCGAAGGATGATTCGGGAGGGGGTCATGGCGAAGATGTTGCGGGTAGTGGTTCTCTCGTCGGCTCTTGCTGTCCTGTCCGTTGCGCCTTTGGCTTTCGCCCTCGATGACGAGCCCGTCGAGGCGCTTCAAGCGATCCAAGAGATCCCCGAGGATCGGCTTCTCGACGTCGGCATTCACATCTTCGACGCCGGCATCCCCGATGACGAGTCCAAAAAGCTCGTCCTCGAGGAGAAGGGGGTGTTCGAGGAGATCCGGAAGTCCGAGGCGCGCTGGATTCCGATGAACTTGAAGCGGACGCTCGAGTCGACGGGCTACTGGGGAGCGGTCCGCATGGCGCCCTCGGCCACGAGCGTCGACGTCATCGTCGACGGCGCCATCGTGAGCTCGACGGGAAAGACGCTCGAGGTCGACGTCGTCGTTTTCGACGCCACCGGACGGAGCTGGCTCAGCAGACGCTACGAGCAGGAGGCCGACCCTCTGGCCTACGAGGAGGAGTCGACCCAGGAGCCTTTCCAAAGTCTCTACAACCGCATCGCCAACGATCTCCTGAAGGAGAGGAGCGACCTCGAGAACGAGGACTTCGCCGAGATCCGCAGGGTCTCGGAGCTGAAGTTCGCGAGCGACCTCGCTCCCGTGGCGTTCCAGGACTATCTCGCCGTCAAGAAGGGCCGCTACTCCCCCGCGCGGCTTCCCGCCGAAGGCGACCCGATGATGGCTCGCGTCTCCGAGATCCGCGAGCGCGACCACATGTTCATCGACACCCTCAACGAGCACTACGCCGACCTCTACTCCAAGATGGAAGTGCCCTACCGCGGGTGGCGATCCAACAGCTACGAGGAGCAGGTCGCGCTCGACGCGCTCAATCGCGCCGGAACGTGGAGGACGATCCTGGGGGCCGCCGCTGTCATCGGCGGAGTGATCGCTTCGAGCAAAGGCTGCGAGAATCGACGAAGCCAGTCGTGCGGCTGGTCGAACGCCGGCGAAGTCGCGGTCCTGGGTGGCATGGTTGCCGTCATGGACGGGCTCGACAAGTTCGAACAAACCAAGATGAACCGAGAGGCCCTGAAAGAGCTCGCGGGCTCGTTCGACTCCGAGGCTCAGGAGCTCCTCTTCGACGTCGAGGGTGAAGTTCTCCGGCTGAAGGGCTCCGTCGAGACGCAATACGCGAGCTGGCGCCAGATCCTGAGAGACCTCTTTGCCGCGGAAACCGGCATTGCTGCGGATCCCAACAAGTCGTGAGAGTGGGATGGAAGACCTGGTCGGCGTACGCCCTGGTCGTCGGCGCGGGGGTCGCGGTCTTCACCGTCTTGCCGCGCTTTGTGAGCGATCGCCCGATTGAGGATGTCGAGGAAGTTCCAGGAGCACCTCCGAGCGCAGTCGAGGCTCCCGAGATCGTCGAAGCGCCGGCGGACGTTCCGGAGCCAGCGCCTCTCCCTCCGGTGGACTCTCCCGTTGAAGTCGCACCGGCGGGAACAGACGTGTCGGAAGACGCCTTCGCCGCGGCCATGACTGAAGGTCTGAGCGCCCTGAAGAACGAGGACTATGCGATCGCTCGCGAGGCGTTCGAGCGGGCGAAGTCGCTTCGACCCGAGGCGCCCGAGATCGCGAGTGGACTCTCCCAGGTGGAGGAGGGCTTGCGAAACCGCGCCATCGAGGGCCATCGCGATCGCGGCCTCGAGCACGAACGTCTCGAGAGCTGGCGCGCGGCCGAGGCGGAGTACGATTCCGCCCTCGCGCTCGACGGAAGCCTGCGCTTCGCCCGCGAGGGGAAAAAGAGGAACGCCGCCCGCGCGATCCTGCAGGAGAAGCTGGACTTTCAGATCGGCCACGCCGAACGGCTCTCCGATGCCCGGGCCCTCGAGGAAGCGTCACGACTTCTCGACGAGGCGAGTGGCGTCGAGGAAGAAGGCCCGAAGCGGCGGGACGCGATCGCCAAGCTCGAGGCGCTGGTCGCTTCCTACTCTCAGCCGATGGAATTGCAGATCGTCTCCGACACTTTGACCGACGTCACCCTCCAGCGCATCGGGCGGCTAGGGAAGTTCGACCGGAGGGTCGTCGAGGTTCGCCCCGGCCGGTATGTCGCCGTCGGAAGCCGCGCGGGGTTTCGCGATGTGAGGGTCGAGTTCAAGGTCGAGCCGGGAAAGCCGCTCGCGCCCATCCGGGTGCTCTGCGAAGAGGCGATCTGAGCCATGGACTTCTTCGTCGAGGACGGAAAGAACCTCCACCGGTTCGATGCGCGACGTTTTCCCCTGACGATTGGCGGGCGTGAGTCCGATATCCAGCTTCCTTTCGCTTTCGAGGAAGCCTCGAGCGAGCCCCTCGCCCGACTCGGTTTTTCGAGCGGCGAGGTGTTCGTCGAGCCCGAAGGGGCGAGGGTGACGGTAAACGGAAACCCGGTCTCGAGCTCCTACTGGCTCGCGCCCGGCGACGTGGTCGGTATCGGGAGCTTCGCTCTCGAGGTGGTTGCGAAACCCGGCGCCCTGGGGCTGCGGGTCCGGGCGGAGCGGGAGGCGACGACCGACCGAAGCTCCGTCAAACCCGTAGAGCCCATCGATCTCGAGCCCAGCTTCGAGAAGCCGCCTACCCTGGGACGGGGACCACGGGTGCCCGCGCTCTGGTTCCTAGCGAGCCTCGCGGTCGTCGGGCTCGTGGCGGCGTACATCTTCAGCTCGCGCCCCGTTTCGATCGAGATCACGCCTTCGCCCGATCGGATGAACGTCGAAGGCACGGTCCTCGACTTCGAGCTCCGGGGCCGATACCTCCTGCGACCGGGAAACTATCGCGTGGTCGCCGAGAAGGCAGGGTATCGAAAGCTCGAGAAAGACATCGAGGTCGGAAGAGACGCGGAGGCCATTTTCCGGTTCGCCCTCGAGAAACTACCGGGTCTTCTCTCCGTTTCGACGAAACCCGACGTAGCAGCCAGTGTCCTCGTCGACGGACAAGGCGTCGGCTCGACGCCCCTTCCCCAGATCGAGCTCTCCGCCGGCGAGCACGAGGTGGTGGTGCGCGCCGAGCGGTATCGCGAGTTTCAGACTCGCGTGGTCATCGAAGGCCAGGGAGCTCTCGCGACGCTCGAAGTGGAGCTCGTCCCTCTCTTTGCCCTGGTCACCTTCGTCTCCGAGCCTGTGGGGGCCACCGTGCGAGTAGGTCAAGAGAGCTACGGACCGACGCCCGTGACCGTCGAGCTTCCCGAGGGCGAGCACGGATACGAGGCGCTCCTTCCCGCCCGAAAGTCGCAGCGAGGCCGCATTCGTGTGGTGGGAGGCGAGCCTTTGACCGTTGCCATCGGGGCGCTCTCTCCCGCCGACGGACTTCTTTCGGTCTCGAGCCGGCCGGACGCAGCCAGCATCATCATGGACGGCGTCTACCGCGGGCTCACTCCGATCGAGATTCCCTTGACCCCGGGCGCTCCTCACCTCCTTTCAGTCTCGC
>Ga0214471_10003738_pt1 | contig 11772 bp, 12 predicted proteins | sample RVTome_5_FD_207665 | JGI IMG/M metagenome (GOLD analysis project Ga0214471, IMG submission 207665) | Soil microbial communities from uranium-contaminated site in the Upper Colorado River Basin, Wyoming, United States - RVT142D155 | ecosystem: Environmental > Terrestrial > Soil > Contaminated >... | reverse complement strand
GACATCGCCGAGAGCGATCAGTGAGCACCGATCAGTCCGTTCCGGCGGGCTCCGATTGCCACCGTCGATGTCAGGGCGCCATCCGCCGCCCTCCGGCGCGCATTGATTGGCGAGGGCGATATCTCAATCGCCCGCGGCCAGCACCCGGCGGAGCGTGTCCCCGTCGACGTTGCGGCCGGTGAGCACCGCGGCCACCCGACGCCTGGCCAGCCCCCCCAGACGGGCGCGCATCGCGGCGACCGGGAGGGCGCCGCTCCCTTCCACGACAAGGTGGTGCACGTCCAGCGTCCAGCGCATCGCGTCGGCGATAAGCTCCTCGTCGACGAGCACGACCTCGTCGACCAGCTGCTTGCACATCCGCCAGGTGATGCTGTCGCGTTCGATGTTGCCCGCCACGCCATCGGCCAGGGTGGGCGCGATCGGCATCGGCTTGGTCGAACCCGACTCCAGGTAGGCGTACATCGGTGGGGAGGCCGACGGCTGGACACCGACCAGCCGCAGGGTCGGCCGGATCGCCTTGGCCCACAGCCCCATGCCGGCGATCAGGCCGCCGCCGCCGATGGGCACCACCAGCGCGTCGCACTCGGGCCATTCGTCCATGATCTCGGCGGCGACGGTGCCCTGGCCGGCGATCACGTCCGGGTCGTTGTATGGGGGCACGTACGCGGCAATTCCCTCGTCCTCGCGGCGTCGCGCCTCGCCCTCGGCGTCATCCGAATCTCGCCCAAAGACCTCCACCGTGCAGAGGTCCGTCTCGAGCGCCCGCAGGCGCTCCAGCTTGCCGGGCGAGACCGATGCGCCAACGAGGACCGTGAGCCGCATGCCGTGCCGGGCCGCGGCCATCGCCACGGCGATGCCGTGGTTGCCGGACGAGGCGGTCACCAGGGCGGCCGACGGCTGCTCAGCCGCGATCAGCGCGACCTTGTTGTGCGCGCCGCGGGTCTTGAAGGCACCGGTCGGCTGGAGCAGCTCCAGCTTCAGCCGGACCTCGGCCGCCGCGCTCTCCGCGGCGAGCTGCGGCGATGATTCCAACGGGGTCTGGAGCGCGATCCCGCGCAGGCGTTGGCGCGCGGCGACGACGTCGGCAAGCAGAGGAAAGCGGGCCACGCCGCGAGTGTATGCCCGGCGGGAAGGGGGCTAGGCGGCGTCCAGGGTGGGGTCGGGCCGCGGGCCGCGACCGGGTGGATCGGTGATCGCGTGCAGGCGGCGGCTGATGCGCATCAGCGAACCCAGGCGATCCTCCACCCGCGCGCGCTCGACGGGCGTGGCCCAGTGGCGCAGCGTGTAGTCGATCTCGTGCTTGTGGCGCGTCGCGGTGGTGAACAGCTCCTCGACCTTGAGGCGCAGCTCGTCGTTACGCGCCGGGACCATGGCCTGGCGTCGGCACTCGAGCACGTCGAGGTAGTACGAGGTCGCCAGGCGGTCGAGGTCGCGCTGGGCATCGTGCTGCCAGGGCTCCGGCGGCCCGCCGAACCCGTACCTGCGCCATTCGCGGGGCTGCACGCTCTGCGTCATGAGCGAAACGCTACAAAGGCCGCACCCGTTCGGCCACGGGCCGTCCGGGCTATCGGTTCCTGAACGAATGGGGCTCCGAGTGGGCACCGGTCGGGTCAGTGCCGGCTCGCACCGCCCTGGCCGAGCGTCGGGTCCGGCGAGATCGGTTTGTTAGAATTCGGGCGCACTGGGGTGTGGCCAAGCGGTAAGGCGCCTGACTCTGGATCAGGAGATCGAAGGTTCGAATCCTTCCGCCCCAGCCAATCTGACGCCGAGACTTCGGAGCCGGAATGCACCACGTGCGGTGGGATCCGCCAGGCCGTCGGTATCGGCGCTCGGACGAAGCCCGCCCGAGCGCCGCACGCGCTTGCCGATGGCGTTCCTAGTGAACCACCACCGTGGTATCCACGGTCGCGATTTCCCGGTTCGTCGGATCGGATGGTACCGGCGACGTCACCAGGTTCACAAGCAGGTTGTAGGTCCCGGCGGCCTTGGCGAAGGATCCGCTGAAGCTGCCGTCCCCGTTCACGTCCGTGGTGATGGCATCCGGGAAGAAGACTGCGTTGGCGCAGGTCGGCTCCTCGGAGATCGCCAACGTGTACGACGCGTTCGGCGCCGCTCCATCCAGGCTGACGGAGAAGAGCACCTGGCCGGTCGACTCGACGAAAGTCACCGAGCCGGCCTCGCGTGACGTGTCGTCGGCCCCAACGCAGCTGACGCTACCGTCGGCGAAGAGGTCGAACGACGCCTCGGCGAAGGGAGCTGGACAGGTGGACGCATCGGCCTGCACGAACGTCAGGTCGTTGTTCGCGTCGTCCAGCGCGTCTTTCAGTGCCTTCTGGTAGTCGCGCCATGGGTGGCCCGATAGAGCTATCGGATGCAGCCCCAGTTCAGCGTTCGCCTCGGCCATGAGAGCGCTGACGGTGGCGAAGCCGGCCGCGTTGGCCGACGTCGTGTCCGGCGCGTAGACCAGGGCGCTGCCCTGCACGAATCCGTTGTGGACGTTGAGCGCCATGGCCGCCAGCTGGGCCGAGAGCATGTACGCCATGTTGTTCGCGTTCGCGTTGCGCAGCCAGTTGCGGACCTGGGCAGCGCTCGTCGGATCGAACGGGGATCCGTTCTCGTTGACCAAGTTGAGACCGCCGAGCAGCGCAAGATCGTCGGGGCCGATCAGGGCCTGCCCGTTCTTGTTACCCCAGAAGCCGATGGTCCGGCCACCGCCGCCGCCCACGCACAGGTTGCCGAAGTTGAGTCCCGTGGCTGTCTCGCCGGCGTCGAAACTGACGCTGTAGGTCATGTCGGGATTCAGGGTCACATCGGCCGTGCCGCCCGACTGGTCGACGCTGTTCCCGGTCTGGAACCACGGCGATCCGGCCTGGCCTTCGGCGAACGTGTAGTCCCCCGGATCAAGGTTCACTGCGAAGTTGCCAGCGGCATCGGTCAGCACCGATGCCGAGGTCGTGCCGTCGTCATAGTCGATCCGCCAGTCGGCCAGGCCGGCCTCACCGACATCGAGCTGCCCGTTGGCGTTGGCGTCGTAGTACTTGGTACCGCTCGCGCTGGTCTCAGTTGACGGCTGACAGCCCTCGTCGATCAGGCCGTCGCCATCGTTGTCGATGCCGTCTCCGCAGATCTCCGGCACAGCGGCGGTTGGCTCACCCTTCAGACAGAGACCAAAGAGGATGCCGCCACTGTTGATGGGGCCAAAATCGGTCGCACCCGAGGCGATGTTGAACCGATAGAAGTTCTGGGTGAGGAAGTCGCCGGCCCAGAACGACGTGCCGTTGGGGTCGAGGTTGAGTGAGAACCAGGCATCCTCACCCGTCACATCGTAGGTCTGGACCACCGCGCCGCCTCCGTCCAGGCGCTTGACGTCGCCACTATCCGCGACGAGGAGTCCCCCTGTCCCATCGCCGGGGGGCAGAAGCCTCAGCGCGAAGGCGGCGCCTGAATCTGGAAGCGTCGCGAAGTCCGCGAGCTGGGTGCTGGTGCTGACGTCGTACCGCATCACCAGTCGACCCTCGGACGTGTAGTAGATCGTGTCTTGGTCGGCGGCCAGCTCGATCCAGTCCGACCCGCGAGCATCGGTCGCCACGTCGTAGCTCTGCTGGTAGGCGCCCGCGGCGTTGTACCGCTGGATGTCCCGGTCGCCGTCCGCGTGCCCGACGTAGAAGTCGCCGTTCGCCGCGAACACGATCGACTCGGGCGCAGCGCCGCCCTGCGCGGCGGTGTCGATGGTCTGCGCGATCGCGTGGGGGCTCGGATCGTTGTATACAACAACGTTCCCAGCGGAGAAGTTCGTCGTGTAGAGCTTGTCGAGAGTCGGATTGAACGCGCAACCGGTGGTGAACCCCCCCTGGCCGTCGCTGATCGTCTCTTTGAACGTCCCAGCATTGTCGTAGACGTTGTACTGGCCGTCGGCGATCCCAGCGAAGAGGTCCCCCAGATTCCAAGCCGTGGATGCCTGAGCCGGCGCCGCGGTGAACAGCGAGGACACCAGCGCCAGGGCCATGAGGATGGATCGGGGCCCACGATTCCGGATGATCATTTCCCTACTCCCCTGTCCGTCGGACACTCACGCGATTCCCCCTGCCAACAGATCTGTCGCAGGGCATGATTCAAGCCCCATCGATTCTTCGGCCACCCGACCGACGAAACAATCCACAAGATTGATGAGTTACCGGGCGGGCGGGGCCTGCTTCGAGCCCTCGAGCCGCGAGTCAGCCGTCCAGCCTGCGCGATGGCCAGCTGCCACCGCGGCGAGCTGGCAATTGACGCCAAGCTTGGTGAGGATGGCGTGGACGTGAGATCGCACCGTGGCTACTGAGAGTGCCGCTCCGCCGGCGATCTCATCGACGGTCTTCCCGTCCATCAGCCAGCGAAGTACCTCGCGCTCTCTGGTGCTCAATGACTCGAGCGCTCTCCGCCGCCGCGCGCTCCGAACGGCCTCCTCGGTGACCGGAGCCGCCCAATCGCGGGGCTGAAGTTGTGCGTGGGCGGCATTGCCAACGATCATCTGGAACAGATCACCGGCCAGGTCATCGAAAGGTCGTGCCTTGTCGAGGACGGCCTCCGCACCGGCGAGCAGCGCGCTGGCCTCGAGCTCAAGATCGTGCGACGCAGTGACGATCAAGACGCGGGCATTCGCCGCCCGGCAGGCTTCGATCACCGGGATGGAGACATGGTCGTCGGCGAGTGGCAGACCCAGGATGACCACGCCCACCTCGTCTCGGCGGATCTGTTCGGCGAGGTGCAAAGCGCTCAGCGGTCTGTCATGAGGCAAAAGACTACTGACGCCCTGGAGTCGGAGGGCGAACGCGAGACTCTGCGCGAAGAGGTGGTGCTCGTCGATCACCAGCACCGTTGGGACCGCTCCGGTGAGGGCGTCGGATGAGAGTCTGACCACGTCGTCGCGCTGAGCCAGAGCGCGCATGCGCTGGGTCATGCCCGGCGGAAGCCGGCCACGGCCCCTGATCGCACTGTACCCAGGCGCACGGACGCCAAGGAGGAGACGAGCAGCAGGGCACAGAGTCGCATCACGGGTGTTGATCCCCTCGTGAGTGCCGCGTCGCGACACCAGGAACGCACGGCCAACTTGGGTCGGGCAATCACCCTTTCGGCCCGGCTCGGAAATTGGATGGCGACAATAAGGACGGATTAGGGCAGTCTGATTCCGAGCCGTGGGGGCAATTGTATGGTCTGCGGTGGTTGCGAGTCCAGAAGAAGATCGTCGCTCTGGCTCCTGGCGAAGGCGGCCGTCGCCGCGCTGCTGGCCGGCGGGGCGATTGGTGTCGCGGCCTTCGCCACCCTCTCACCAGGTTCAGCGGGCCGTCGGGCGAGGACGATCGCGAGATAGATCGTGGCTGCTGATTCCGCCCTACACTCAGGCCATGACCGATGAAAGGCAGCCACTCGACGCGCGGACGGTAGAGCTCAGACCGCAGCCAACCGTGGCCGTGCGCGTCCAGCAGCCGATGACCGATCTCGACCTGGGCGCGCTGTTCGGGGAGCACCTGCCGAACATCGCCGATGCGCTCGTCAACCTCGGTGGCGTCGCCGCCGGCGCCCCGTACGGTCGATATCACGAATGGGGCGAGCAGCACGCTGACGTCGAGATCGGGATTCCGGTCGCGGCCCCGGTCGCCAACCTCCGGCCTCTCGCCGAGGCCGAGCCGGGCGAGATGGGCGCCTCCGAGCTTCCAGGGGGTGCCGCCGCGGTAACCGTCCACATGGGTGCCTACGACAAGCTCGAGGGGACCTATCGGCGCCTTCACGACTGGATCCACGAACAGGGTCTAGAGGAAGGATCCGGTCCGTGGGAGTCGTACGTCGACGATCCCGAGGAGGTGGACGACCAGTCCCAGCTGCGGACCGAGGTCGTCTGGCCATTGGGCTGAGACCGATGGGTGACGCGGTCGACGTCTATCTCGAGATCGGGACGAAGAGGACCTTCGCCGGGGCGATTGACTGGCCGGGTTGGTGCCGCGCCGGTCGCACCGAGGCGGATGCGCTCGAGGCGCTGGTCACGTACGCGCCGCGCTATCGGGCAGTCCTTGGCAGGACCACGCCTGCCTTCCGCGCCCCGGATGACGTCTCCAGGCTCAACGTGGTCGAGCGGCTCCGGGGCGGCGGGGGCACCGACTTCGGCGTGCCGGGCGAGGCACCGGAAGCCGACGGCCGTCCGGTCGACGAGCGCGAGCTGGCCCGATTCCGGCGGCTGCTGACCAGGTGCTGGTCCGCCTTCGATGCAGCCGCTGCTGCCGCGGTTGGCGTGGAGCTGCGGAAAGGCCCTCGGGGCGGCGGGCGCGACCTGGACAAGATCGTGGCCCATGTCAGGGAGGCGGACGAGGCCTACCTCCAGGGGCTGGGATCCAAGATTCCCAAGCGGATGGGCCCCGACTCAGCCGCCGAGTCGGCGGAGCTGCGCGCGACGATCCTGGCCGCGCTATCCGCTCGCGCCGGCGGACAGAGCCCAGCCGAGCCGAACAGGGTGAAGAAGCTGTGGAGCCCGCGCTACCACGTGCGACGTGCGACCTGGCACCTCCTCGATCACGCATGGGAGATCGAGGACCGTGCGCGCCCAGATGAGGGCACGCCGAACGCCTGAGCGGGAGTGGGCACGAATCGTGCAGGCCGTCGCGTCGCTCAGGGGCCGTGGCGGCGTATTCCCCGTGTTCGCGGGAGGTCAAGTGCGTTCGGCGTGAGCGATGAGGGACACCGGGTCCTCCTGGTGGAGGATGACCCGGCCCTGCGACAGGTCTATGCCGGCTCGCTGTCGGAGCTGGGCCATGCCGTGCGGACCGCGGGCGATGGCGCGGCGGCGCTGAATGTGCTGGCCGACGACTGGACGCCCTGCGTCGTGTTTCTCGACCTGAGAATGCCTGGCATGGACGGCTGGGAATTCGCACGGCGGCTGCGGGCGGAGGACCGCTGGAAGAATCTGCCGATCGTGGTGGTGGCCGCCCACTTCCGAATCGATCAGGAGGCCCGCGAGATAGGGGCGGCGGCGTGGCTGCAGAAGCCGTTCGACCTGAATCGACTGGACGAGCAGATCAAGCTCTTGTGTGCCGACGAGGGAACCCAGGCGAATTGACGGCAGGACGGCCTAGGCGCCGTGCCGAAAGTGGCGGTCGAGCTCCGAAGCCCAGGTCCAGCCGAGGGCATCCGCATAGCCGGCCAGCCACTCAGCGAGGTGGACCTTGCCGGCCGGCGGTTGATCCGAGGCCATCAGCCGGCTCTGCAGCTCGGTCACCTCGTCCCGGGTAAGCACGACGTCGCGCACGGCGAGACCGAGGAGCCTGGCGGCGGCCAGGGCGGCTGATACAGGCAGATGGACGATCAGCGAGCGGCTGCGCACGGCTGCCCGGACGACTGACACGTACTCGTTGAAGGTGAAGATGTCGGGCCCGGCGGCGTCCACCACCATCTCCTCCTCGACCGCCGAACCGAGGCGCACCGCGAGGTCGGCGATGTCGTCGACATGGACGGGCTGGATCGGGTAGCGGCCGTCGCCGGGAATGCCGAAGAGTGGCAGCCGCCGAAGCGTCCAGGCGAGGTTGTTCAGCAGGATGTCGCCCGGTCCGAACGTGACGGTGGGTCGGATGACGGCGTATGGGACGCCAAGGCTGGCGAGTGATTCCTCGACGGCCGCCTTTGCGCGAAAGTACGCCGTTGGCGCGTCACGGGCGGCGTTGACGACGCTGATGTGGACGACCCGTCGCACGCCCGCGGCGCGGGCGGCCTCGAACAGGATCATGGTCCGCTCGACGGCCCATCGGTAGGTGATCTGTCCTCGCTCGAATCGTATCCAGAAGGTGTTGTACAGGTTTTCCGTGCCCTCCAATGTCCCCGCCAGCCGATCCGGATGATCGAAGTCCAGGGTGGCACTTGAGACGAGATCGCCGAGTGGATGCGGATGGCGCGGATCCCTCGTCAGGTCGATCACTGTCCGGCCACTCTTCGCGAGCCGCTGCGCGATGAAGCGGCCGGTATAGCTGGTCGCGCCGGTCACGGCATCGGTGGTCATCGGCTAGTCGGTCAGGCCCCAGAGGTCGCCGACGGTGAAGCCCTCCGGGAACGGGTCATCGTCGTCGACCACGTACTCCGCTCGCCCGGTGATCCAGGCGGAGCCCGTCAGCTGTGGAACCACGGCGGCGTAGGGACCCACTGTCGTCTCGCGCAGCAGCCGGCCGGTCCAGGTGGTGCCCAGGATCCCCTCGTGCACGAAATCCTGGCCGATGCCCAGCTTGCCGCGGGCATGGAGGACCGCCATCCGGGCGCACGTGCCGGTGCCGCACGGGGATCGGTCCAGGACCCCGGTGAAGGACTCGGGCCGCGACCAGTCAAGCGTGCCCGAGCTGACGACCACCGTGTTCTTGCCATGCGCGCCCGGCGCGGTGGGCGGGGCGGTGAGCTCGATGATGCTGATGCCGGTCAGCTCCGGCTGCTCGGGGTGGGCGACGGGGATCTGCTCGCGGGCCGCCGCCTTCACCATCTCGCCAAGCCGCACGATCTCGCGCCCCTCGTCGGGTGTCAGGGAGAGGCCGAGCGCGGCGGCATCGGTGAGGACGTAGAACATCCCGCCCCACGCGACGTCGACCTTCAGCGTGCCGATGCCCGGCACCTCGACCGGGGAGTTCAGCTCGATCACGAAGGCCGGCACGTTCTGGAAGGTGATCGAGCGGGCCCTGCCGTCGCGCACCTCGGCGCGGACGCGGATCAGGCCGGCGGGCGCCTCGAGGGTGAGCTCGGTGATTGGCTCGCTGACCGGGACCAGGCCCTCCTCGATCAGAACGGTGGCGGTGCAGATCGTGTTCGAGCCGGACATGGCCGGGTATTCCGCCTGCTCCATGATCACGAAGCCGGCATCGGCCTTCGGATCGGTGGGCGGCAGGATGACGTTGCAGCAGCTCGCCGGGTAACCGCGGGGCTCGCGCAGCATCAGGCGCCGCAGGTGGTCGCCCTGCTCCGCCAGGTGGTTGCGCTTCTCGAGCATGGTGTCGCCCGGGACGTCGTGCACGCCGCCCACGATCACGCGGCCCGGCTCGCCTCCGGCGTGCGCGTCGACCGCCGAGATGGACCGATCCAGCCGCATTCACAGATGGTGACACGGGCTGCTGAACCGCGCGCTGTAGTCAGATTCCAACCTGGTTGACGGTAGGCAGCCGCTTGGGGCCATTCGAGGCGTTGGTGGACCGCGGCTGACCGTGGCGATGGCCCGTTGGCGGCCGGCAGTGGGGGAGTTTCCCTGTCTAACGTCAACCACGTTGGAGCTTGGTGAGAAGAATCGCCCGGCTGGGCAGGAAGCGCCAATCCGGGACTGCGTGCATAGTGACGCCCTCGTGGCCAGCTTCCTTCGGACCCGTTCCACAGATCTCGAGCTGCTCGACGGCGAACAACTCGACCCCAACGAGCTGCGCACGAACCTGCGCGAGATGGCGATGCTCAACCGCCTGCCCGGGGGGGTCGGCGACAGCGTCCGGGCGGTTGACCGCCTGCTGGATGGCAAGGCCGATGCGTCGGTGCTGGACATCGGGACCGGCGGCGGCGACTTCGTGCGCCGGCTGGCCCGCTCGCGAGCAGCCCACGTGATTGCCGCGGACGTGAGTGCGGAGGTCGTGGAGATCGCCCGCCGTAACCTGGCCGATACGAAGGATGTGACCGTCCTGCAGGCCGATGTGCTGGCGTTGCCCCTCGCAAACGCGGAGGTGGAGGTCACGCACTCGTCCATGCTCATCCACCACCTGGAGCCGGCGGAGGTGGTGCGCGCGCTGCGCGAGATGCGGCGAGTGGCCCGGCTGGGGATCGTTGTCAACGACTTGAGGCGTGGGCCGCTTGCCCTGGCCGTGACAGCCGCCACCGTCCTGGCACTGACCCGGGGTGCGTATACCCGACACGACGGCGTCCTCTCGGCGCGGCGCGCCTATACCCTGCCCGAGCTCGACGAGCTTGCGACGGAGGCCGGGTTGCGAGCTGTGTGGCGGACATGGTCGTTCTGGCCGCGGGTCACGACGGTGTACCGATGACGAGCGAGCGCCTCGACTGCGACGTGCTGGTGGTCGGCGCCGGTCCGGCGGGCTCCGCGACGGCCGCGGCATTGGCCACGCTCGGACGTGACGTCCTGCTGGTCGAATCGCGCAGCCACCCGCGGCCAAAGGCTTGCGCGGAGTACGCCAGCCCTCGGATCGTCGAGGAGCTGCGCCGGCTGGGGCTGGCCGACCAGGCATGGCAGCAGGACGCGCTGCCACTCAACGGGATGCGGGTGATCAGCGGCGAGGACGCAGTCGACATGCGCTACTGCGACGCCGACGGCCCGCGCACCGCCTGGGGCCTCGCCCGCACGGCCTTCGATGCGACCCTGGCGGCGCATGCCGTTGGCCGTGGCGCCCGACTGCTCGAGCAGACCGCGCTCGAGGACGTGCACTGGCGCGGGGGCGTCGGCGGTATCGGCGGCCGGGTGAAGGGCGCCCTGCTGCGCACGGCCGATGGTCGGCGCTCGGTGCGCTGCCGCTGGCTCATCGGCGCCGATGGCGCTCGATCTCGCGTCGCGCAGCGGCTTTCCGTGGAGCGCTGGGTCAGGGCGCCCCGCCGTCTCGGCCTGGTCGCCCACTACGAGGGCATCCCGGAGCTGGCTGAGAGCGGCGAGATGCACATTGGGCCGGGCTGGTACGTGGGCCTGGCGCCGCTCGCTGGAGGGCGCCTGAACGTTGGGATGGCGCTGCCGATGAACGGCGACGGGCGGCGAGCGGCCAAGAGTCGGTTCCAGGCGGCGATCGATGGCATCCCGGCCGTCGCCGCGCGGCTGCAGGGTCGGAAGCGGCTGACGCCGATCCGTGGCGCATCGCCGATCGGCCACCGTGTGGCGCGCGCCGCGGGCCGGGGCTGGATGCTGGTTGGCGATGCGGCCGGCTTCATCGACCCGTTCACCGGGGAGGGGATCTACCGGGCGCTCCGTTCCGGGCGGGCCGCGGCTGAGGCGCTGGCGGTGGACGATGAGGGGTCCACATCCCGCTACCTCGCCGCGCGGCGTCACGCCTTCGCGGCGAAGGACGCCCTGACCTGGCTGGTCCAGGGCATGCTGGCCGCCCCGCCGCTGATGAGCTACGCGCTGCGCAACCTCGCCGCGCGACCGGAGCTCGCCTCCCGCATGGGCTCCGCGCTGGGAGACTGCCGGCCGGCCAGCGACGCGCTCTCGCCACTCTTCCTGGCGCAGGTGCTGCGGCCATGAGGAGCCGGCTGCAGATCCACATCGACGCGCCGCTGGAGCGGATCTTTCCGCTTGCGGCTGATGTCGAGCGCTGGCCGGAACGCCTGCCGCACTATCGCTACGTCCGTCGCCTCCCCGCCGCGAACGGCGAGCGCCGCTTCGCGATGGGCGCGCTGCGCGGCCCGATGCCGGTCCGCTGGGAGGCGATCCAGCGGCCGCTCCCCGACGAGCACCGGATCGAGTTCACGCACACCGGCGGCGTGACCCGCGGGATGGAGGTCGCATGGCGCTTCGTCCCGGTAAACGGCGGCTGGGACGTCAGCATCGAGCACGAGCTGAGCCTTGGTTGGCCGCTGATCGGCGGCTGGGCCGCGCGGCACGTCATCGGTCCGCAGTTCATCGAGGCCATCGCACGCAGGACGCTGCGCCGCGTGAAGGCGCTGGCGGAGGCGGGCGCATGAGGCGGGTGGCGGTGACCGGGATCGGCGCCGTGACCCCCATCGGTTCCGGAGCCGACGGGCTGTGGGCCGGCGTCCTCGCCAACCGCTCGGCGGTACGTGAGATCGACCGTT
>Ga0214471_10003735_pt1 | contig 11773 bp, 8 predicted proteins | sample RVTome_5_FD_207665 | JGI IMG/M metagenome (GOLD analysis project Ga0214471, IMG submission 207665) | Soil microbial communities from uranium-contaminated site in the Upper Colorado River Basin, Wyoming, United States - RVT142D155 | ecosystem: Environmental > Terrestrial > Soil > Contaminated >... | reverse complement strand
CGAGATATTGCGTTCAGAAGCCACTGGCCAAAAAGCCGACCAAGCGGAGATTAACGCCGCCGTCGGCCGCGGTGCGCGCTATCTTTTCCCCGTAATTACATTTGTGTTTGCCGCCAGCGTACCTGGTGCCCTGGCTCTTTATTGGGCAACCGGCAGCGGCGTAGGCTTAATCCAGCAGCAATCGGTCCTTAAGACAGATGTAGAGGAAATGGAAAAGCAGGCGGATAAAGCTGTTAAGAAAAAGACTGCTAATAAATCATCTAAAAATAAAAAGCGTTCAAAAGGTGGTAAAAAGGGGAAGAAGTGAACGACCCCATTACCTACGCCAAAAAATATCTAGAAGACATGCTGACCTTTTTTGGTCTTAACGTTGAAGTTCAAGCCAGCCACGAAGACGAAGTCATAGAACTGTCTATACCTTCCACCCACCTAAACGGATTTTTAATCGGCCAGCGCGGAGAAACGCTTCGGGCTATCCAGTCTTTGGTAAGCTCGGCGCTATGGAGCCAAAACTTTGAAATGACCCGGGTTAACGTGGATGTAGCCGATTACAAGCGCAACCGCCGCGAACGTTTGGCCCGCCAGGCAGAGCAGTGGATTGACGAGGTCAAATCTTCTGCTAAACCCATGCCGCTTCATCCCATGAACGCTGCCGACAGACGAGTGGTGCATAAGACTGTTGCCGAGTATGGCGGTGTAGATAGCGAGTCAGAGGGCGAGGGCCGCGATCGCCACGTGGTGCTCAAACCAGTGGCTCTCGATGACGATGAACCCCAAGAGGTTGAAGAAAAGCCCAAAAAAGAACCCAAAAGCAAATCCAAGTAGATTTGCATTATCACCCGCATTGATTTGATTCTCATAGACAAGTTCTCAAAGAACTTGTCTATCCAGAGGTCAGCTGTTCAATTCTTCAATAGCAATTAACATCTTTTCTCCCAAGCGCGTCAGACGGTGTGTCACTGAGTGGTAGTTATAACTCTTTTTAATAAGCCCGGTGTTTGTAAGTTTTTTTGTATGCTCGCTGGCGGTCCTAAAGTTGATATTCAGTTTTTCCGCAAATTCCGTAACGGATAGGTCGGGCGTCTCGCTAAGAAGCAGCAGCATTCTAACGCGGTGATTGTTTGCCGCTCCCTTAATGGTTTTAGCCGCCCAAGTTGAGTTTATAGTTGAGCTCATACATCCTCTCCCTTTGTGGTAAATAATACACAATTGAGCCCCATAGACAAGTTCTGCAGAACTTGTCTATGAAGAAATAACAGAAGTGGGCGGATAGTGCTTATGATTAAGCAAATTATATTGAACTATTGTCAATACGATGATATTTTTATGAAATAAGCAACTCCTATAATGAAGAAGCTTGCAGCCATCATAATTTCTACCGCGGCTGTTTTAGCTTGCCTCGGTCTAGTTCGCCAGCAACCGGTTCCTGCCAGCTCTCAGTCCAGTCAGAGCCCCTGGGTAACCAATACATTAACCCATATAGTCAAGTCCGCCAGCCAAAGTCTCGCTCCACGGAGCCAAATGGGCGCATATTGCGTAGATTTTCAATTTATCCATAAAACCAAGCCCATTGGCCTGCCCGTTAATTACCCTGTTATTAACTCTAGTTGTGCCCTATATACCAGCTTTGGTATTGCAGACGGCAATTACTTGCACGAGCATGGAGAAAAGTACGCCGGCTTGGTGCCGCGTAGGGCTTCTGTATACCACTGGCTGCCCAATTCCCATAGTCTGATAGAAATTAGAAACAGCGGCTCAAGCAAGCATTTTAGGATTTACCCGGACTTTATAAACAATCATCAGCCCAATAACGTAAACGGCACCTTCAATACCTACCAGCTGGGCGCAAACTACATTCTGGCCGTAAATAGCGCCAATCTGCCGATTAATGTCGATACAGGTCCTCTTTACGCCTCAACCAATAACAAATGGGCCCTGGCTTTCTCGCCCAGCCGAGGAAGCGTACGGATAAACCTGGATAACGGCCAAACATTAATATTTGGCATCAGCGCCAAGCCGGCGGCTTTTGCTGTTTCAGACAACGGCCGCTACGCGGCGGCCTATTATGCGCAAAGCAAGCAAACGCATCTGTATGATTTGGACTCTTGCGTCCAAGTGTCAGCCAACGTAAACAATCCGTGGGAATGCCAGAGCCGGGATATAACAGGCTATATAAATGATAATTTTGGCCAAATAAACAAAGTGGAAAGATTCAAGTTCTTAGGCCCAGACCACCTAGAGCTATTTCTCAATCAGACGCAGGGCGAGGAAACAGTATATACAACCGTCCAACTAACATCCTCTGGGCAGCCGTTGAGCTCCAATAGAAGTTATATAGCCATGGGCGACTCGTTCGCCTCAGGCGAGGGTGACATGGATGACAGTTGGTACGAAGTTGGCACTGACGAGCCAGAGAATAAGTGCCATCTCAGCCGCCGTAGCTATCCCTACCTCATAAACCAATTCTTGCAACTTGATGAGTTTCACTCCGTGGCTTGCAGTGGAGCTGTAAGCAGTCAAATTAGGGAAGAAATTCAATATGAGATTGAACCGAAGAATAATAGTCTCGATAATTGGTTTCCTGGGATTCTTCCACAAATTGACTTTATTGAATCTGCACCACAATTTAGCACCGTCTCAATTGGCGGCAACGACATAGGGTTCAAATCAAAACTCATAAATTGCCTGCTGCCAACAACGTGCAATTTCGCTGACGATGTTGAATGGCGTACAGACGTTGCCAAAGAAATTGTGAGTATGTATAAAACATTAGTTGAGACATACAAAGAAATTGTTGCCAGAACTGGTGGCAAAACAAAAATATTTATCATCGGCTACCCGCAAATCGCCAGCGTAGAAGGAGGTTGCGGCTTAAATGTCCATTTGGACCAAGCAGAGCGTAAGTTTGTGTTTGAAGCCACAAATTACATGAACCAAGTAATAGCAACAGCCGCCGCAAACGCAGGAGTTTACTACCTTGATACAGAGCAAGCCTTGGATGGCTACAATCTATGCAGCAACGCACCAGATGGTGACATGGCGGTAAACGGCCTATCATTTAGCAATTCAGCGTTACTTGGGCTGGATCTTGGTTGGATGGGGCTGGGTGGTACAAGGTTTTTAGGACCAGGAGTTTCAGAGAGCTTCCACCCCAACCACAATGGGCATCAGTTACTGAGCAACAACATATTGGACCTAACTAGTAATAATCCCCTGCTCCATGAGGTTTGCGAGGACGCTAATACAAATGATTGCCCCCAAGAAAGCGCTGTGCCCATACCAAACTCAGCGTACTGGGGAGAGGAGGCGGTAGCGTATGCAAACTCCATCGGCAACCCGGCCGTAATTTCCGTCGTCGATCCGCCTAAGCACAAAAAGCTCATAGTGGAGGATGCCGTAAATGCAGATATCCTAAAAATATTTGTAACTAACTTAGAGCCAAACTCTACAGTACGATTAGAAATTCATTCAGAGCCAATAACACTCGGAGAATTTGTTGCGAATGAAGGGGGACTGCTTGATATAGCCGTGCCGGTTCCGCAAGATGTTGGCCCAGGGTTTCACACACTACGCCTGCACGGAACTGAGACAACAGGAGATCCAGTTGAATACTATGAGCATATTCTAGTGCCTGGTCCGCCAGGCGACGTTGATAATGATGACGTTCCGGATATAGATGACCCGTGTGGTTTTGTGAACGCGAGCGGCACAGACTCAGATAAGGACGGCATAGACGATGCGTGCGATGGTTTTATAAAAACACTCAGCACAGGAGCCGCAACAAGCAATGAGAGTGGCGTGCAGGATATAACAGATGACCAGCAAGCTAATGTTGCCAGTCAAGCAGTAACTAGCAGTAACGAGCCTGTAGTTTATGTATCAACTGGACACAACTCTGCCAGCAGGAGCGTGGTTGTTAATGATGAAGGTGATGGAAGCTACGTAAAGTCGCTTGCACTGAATGTAGAGAGCGCAAATAACGCTAATTCCGAGGGCTTGCCGGTTGCATGGATTTGGTTTGTAGTTGCAGGTTTTGGATTGATAGCTCTCAGTTACTTCTTCCGCCGCTATTCGGCCAACTCGTAATGCGGTCTTGTAGCTTCACTTAAGCAAGTCATATTTATATTACTGTTATCGGTTTCCGACTTCGTTATTACACAAGTTGCACCTGAGATAAGCAATCTGAACCTACCGACACCAGCGCCATCTTCGATATCTGGTTGAGAGATTACAAAACTTTCTAATTCACTAACCGAAAGTTCTTCGACTGATCTAAATGAAGTCTTAGTTTGGCAATAAAGTGGCTCAGCCTCGAATTTTCTTGAGGCTCGATAGCAGCTAGCACCACTAGCCACAATTTCAGAATTAAATGTAGAAGCAATGCTTTCCGACAATTCATTAACAGTAATTTCAACCCGCTCAAATTTTTGCCTGTCTTGGTAGTGGCGGTACCAAAAGAACCAGGTGCTGAAGAGTAAAACGGCAACGCCGAGGCCTGTCCATAACCACTTTTTATTCATGGAAAAAAGTATAGCACCAAAACTGCTTAACAGAGGGCATAGACAACTTCTGCAGAACTTGTCTATGGGATTTGGGGGCGTGGGTTAGGAATAGTGGTCGGCTCATCTCTAAGATGAGCCGACTGTACCTCTGTTAGATAGTTTGCTGGAAAACTGCCAAATCTAAGCCTCTGGCGGTGTCAAGGAAACCAGGACCTGGACGATGTCCCCGCTAGGGTCCCGGATGGCCTCGATAGAACGGAACTGGCTGGAGAGAATATCCAGCGGGCCGATGATACTCGAGCGGATTTCCGCCCAGGTTCTTAATTTGTCTTGCTTGTCGGCCGCCTGCTTGGCCTCGTTTATCAGTTGTTGCACGTCGATTTCCAGTATGCCGTTCGAGCTTTCGCGCGACATAATCAATTCGACTACTTTGCGGAAGTTATCCGCCACGGGCAAGAACAAGTCTCTGCCGTCGGCTGCCCGTTCGCGCAGCAGAGAGAGGCCCGAATTGTAATCTAGCAGTCCCCGGGTGATGATATTCTCGCCGGAGAAGTCGTCAGCCGGATAGGCCGCTTCAGGTGTCGGCTGTTTAGCGACTGCCACGCCAGCCGCCGGTCTTTTTGGGCGGATTGGGCTTGGTTCAGGTTGCTCTTCAGCCTCGATCAATTGGCCGACGAAGGTATAACGGCTGCCCCGCGCCCAGCCCTCGGATAAAAGCGATTCTCCCAGCACTTTTTGCAGGTCCCGCAAGTCCCGGACCAACCATGGCGGAGTCGTCTCATAGCCAGGATGAACGGAGCGTAAATCCATGGGTTGTATCGGCACGCCGCTGTTCTCAGCCAGCCTCTTCGCCAAGCCGCGCATCATTTCCAGCCGTTCCGCGCTTCTCCGGCCAAAGATCGTCCATAGTTCACAATAAACCGGCTGGCCGTCACTGCCCCCGTCGATTTCAAAAGTTACCCCGCCGTCGCTGTTAAACCGCATATGCTGTCCATCAACCAACCGGTATGTCCTCAAGGGCTTGACGTCTTCCATTGACCGTTCCGCTTCCGGGTTGGCCGCTGGTGTCTCCGCTGGCGCTGGTTCTGGGTCTGAGCTTCCGCCGGTTTCTACCGGCTCAGCCTCGAACCTATAGGTGCTGTAACGGCCGTTAAAGGTAAAAATAATCGACTCGCCCAATAAATTCCTTATGTCTTTCAAATCGTTGTACAGGGTTTGGTCGCCGGAATCGTATTCGGGGTGAGCGGCTCTAAGTTCCGTTCCAGTTATTTCCTGGCCGTTATTGTCGGCCAACTCGCGTATTAAGGCCCGCATCATATCCAGCCTTGTTTGATTGCGTCGGGTGAAGAAAGCCCCAAGCTCCTTATTGACCGGTTCACCACTTGCCGTGGCTGACGTCTCAAAACTAACTCCGCCGTCTTCGTCGAAGCTTATATGGGTGCCGTCGGCCAACTCGTACGATCTTGGGAGTATGGGCTGCGGCCGCTCCGGGGGCGCCGCTACAGCTTCGCTGTCAGGCACGTCGGCAGGTGCCTCCTCGCTCCGGGTGGCAGCCTCTGAAGCTTCTGGTACGGGCGGCTCCGTAACCCCCGACAGTTCCAAGATAGCACCGGCCAGCTTTCTGATTTGGCTGAAGTAGGACTCGCCTATCTCGGACAAGAGCTTTATCTTATCCGGATCCTCGCTCAAGACGAGAGCGTCTATCATGGCGTTGGTGCGTTCAATGCCGGCGCCCTGCACTGCCACCTCATTTTCCGCATACTGGCGAAAGTCAGGTCCGTTAGCTTCCATAATAACTAGTAACTCTAGCAACCATATTTGTCAAAAGGCAAGCTTGAGCTTTATTGTCAGGCCACACTGGACGCATCTTCCGCCTGGATTATATAAACAGCGTCGTCGACCATTTCCTTAAGTTTCTTTTCGACTCTCTTTTCAATTCCGCCCTTGCTAATTCCTGTAGGCGACTTCATGGCATCTTGCTGGATTTCAATGACGTCCTCCCACGTCCCGCCTAAGTTGAGTATCTTCTTAAGCTCGCGCCTGGGTCTTTCTGTAACACCGCCCCAAACTCCGAACTTCTCATTGGCTTCCAGGGCCAGTACCAAACAAGCGCCGCTGACCTTGCACTGGGTGCACATGTTACGGGCCTTTCTGGTGGATGCTCCGCGTTCCGGGAAGAAGGTGTCGGCGCTGGCATGGGAACATTCGGCCTTGCGCCACCAATAGGGAAAGCGCTCATGGACTTTCCCTTCCGCCGCCATCCTAAGGCCGATGCCCTCGTCGTTTTCTTCATCCTCCGGCTCCTGGGCCATTTGTTCTGCCGAGCCCTCAAGGTCGACGCCGCTCGGCCCGCTTTCCTTATCGGGGACTACAGCTTTGGATGTAGGCTGATTGGTTTCGTCCGGTTCGGTCTCCGCCACATATTTGTTTTGTAGTTCGGACCAGGATTCAAACAGCTCGCCGTCCACGAACTCTTGGTTTAAGCCATGTACAGTCCGTCTGAGGTAGCCCTTCGCTATTTGATAGCCCTGGTACTTGCCCCATACAGCTATCTGGCGCAAGTCCTCGGCTTCTATGCCGTACTTCTCAAGCAGCTCGCCGGCCAACCTGTAGCCCTCCGGCGGCGATAACAGCTCATCTATCTCTTTAAGCATCGTCGGGGATAAATGCGGCTTGCCGCCAAAGATGATTTTGTGCGATTGGTTGCGCTTGGCGGACATGATGCCCCAGTGTCCATAAAGAATCTCGTGGATTTCCTCTGAGCCGTAGCGTACCTCCAGCTCGCCCAGGCTGGTCCAGCTCTCGGCTGGTTTGTCAGGATGGTAACTCAGGCCCAGTGGTGCTAATACGGCATTTACTGCCTTGGGGGAAAAGAACAGCACAGCATTAGCTTGGCCTATCTCGTCCACAAACCTGCCTACATGGTATTCGGGGAGCTCGGCTTGCGCGTTCTTGAACTGAGACTGCAAATCAATCCGCTCCCGACGTCCGGCCAGTATGGCTATCTGCGAAGCTTTGAGCCAGCCGTCAGGCGCGGCGTTGACTAGCTCGGCGTTTTGTATGAAGCGCTCGGCCATGGCCAGCGAGTAGATCGGGTTGGCTTGGACGCGGGACAGACTGGTCATGGCCGGATCCTCAAACAGGTCAGGCTGTTTTTGCCTAGTAGCTTCCATTGCCAGTTGGATGGTGCGCATACTGTAGCCGGAGTGCTCTACTATGTCCTTAACGGTATACCAGCCTTCCTGGCTCTCACGTTCGTAGTACGAAATGCCCGCTAGCGTCTCGGCGAGTTTTTCCACCTCAACCGGATCATGCATAAGTTCCAGGCCGGATACGGGCACGGTCTTCTCCGGGTCGAACGGCGGGTGATAGCCGTTGGACAGAAACCGGGCAGTGCCAGCGATGTCTTTATGTGAATAAATAACCGGCGGACGGTATTTGCCAAAGTCGGTGTGGTCGACCACATCTATTATCAGGGCGTGCTTGCCGGGATTATTGGGATCCAGCCGCTGCACGCGGCCGCTCCGTTGCTGTTCCAGGGCAAGCGAGAGCGTAGGGCTGACGTTGATGCAGACCGACGCGTTAGGAGAGTCGAACCCCTCGGTCAGCATCCTCACGGAGCATATGGCTTCCAGCCCGCCTTCGTCTATGGGTTGCTCGAAGCGCTTGTATATCTCTTGTTGCTGCTGGTTAGACAACTTGGAGTGGATGGCAACGGCTTCAACGTTTTGCTCTCTTAGGGCGGCCGCCATTGCCTCGCTGTGGTCGATGCTGTTGAGGAAAAAGATGGCCCGCTGACCACGCAGGTTCTGGTCATAGAACTCGGCCAATGCCCGGTTACGCGGGTCGGTATTGATGGCCTTATTGAGTTGAACCGGCTCGTACTCGCCTTGGCGGATAGATACGGTGGACATCCGGGCGTACTCGGACAACAGGACCATGTTGGAGAAGGGAGATATCAGTTTTTTCTCCACCGCCTCGGCGATGGGCATGTCGTATATTTCTTGGGGCAGAAGCGCATCCAAGGATCGTTGGTGGTCGAACCGTTTGGTGGCAGTGAAGCCGATGGCTATCGCATGTCCGAAATGGCGGCGGATGACGTCCTGGGTACTGGCCCCCAAAGCCCTATGGGCCTCGTCAAGCACCAGCAGGCCGAATTCGCGAGGCTTTATCAACCCGTGCTTCGGATCAGTGTGCCTTACCAGCGAATGTCCGGTAGTTATGACCACGTCGGTATCGACGGTTTTCTCATGCGTGTATAACAAACCGGTGGAAACCTGGCTGTCGAACTTGTCGAAGGCGTTTTGGGCTTGCTCGACCAAACGTTTTTTGGGTGCCACCACCAGTGTTCTCAGGCCGGTAGCCTCCGCCAGTTGTTGGAAGAGGACGGTTTTGCCGCTGCCCGTAGGCAAGGAGACATAACCCCAGGCCTTGTCTTCTATATTGTCAGCGATAAACCGCCGTATCTCATGCATCACTCCGGTCTGCGGCTCATACAAGACTTTGTCGTCCTTCGACAAATATTCGTCGAGCGCGTCAACCGCCGCCAACCGCCTCCGAACAATATCGGTGTTAACCGCTGGGTAGGCCTCCGGGCTGAGCGATTCCATATTCATATTCTGCCAAATGTTAGTTTGGTGCCGTTTCTCAATCTAAGTTTAGCAAGCTCTGTAAGGTAAAAACACAAGGATTATTTGACTCAAGCCGGGTTGAGCAGGTCGGACAGGTGGATGCCCGAACGACAAAGCTGCATAATTTTAAAAGCAGGGTTATATAACTATTCAGCCAGTACCGTTTGGTAAACGGCCAACGTTTGTTCGGCGGTGGTGCGCCAGGAATATTTCTTCAGTTGCTGTTTGCCTAGTTTTATCAGTTCCTTGGCCCGCTTAGAATCGCCAATTATTTTGTTGATGGCCTCGGCCATTGAGACGGTGTCAGCGGGGTCAAAGTACTCCACGGCATTGCCATAGACTTCCGGCAGGCAGGTAGCGTTAGACGAGGCTACAGGCGTGCCAGCCAGCATTGATTCCAGGCCGGGCAGTCCAAACCCCTCGCTTAAAGACGGATAGACGTAAACCGCGGCATTGGCCCACAGCCATTTCATTTGCTTGTCCGGCACGTAGCCCGGCCATTCTATACCGTCGTAGCCAGCCTCCTCGGTCTTTTCTTTGAGTTTGGCCCCCGGCTTGCCCTGGTTGCCGGCAATAACCAGCTTTATATCTTTATGTTTAAGCCTGATGGAACGATAGGCCTCTATCAGCCTCTCTACGTTCTTGTGTGGGAAAACGTTGCCATTAAATAGGATGTATTTCTTTGGCTCCAAACTCTCAATGGGTTCGGCTTTGCCCGGGATAGGCTCGGCGGCTTCATAGGTAACGTGCGCGCGGATGGGATCAACCCTAAAGGTTTTAACGATATCGGTCTTGACCCAGCGGGTCGGGGCAATGACGGCGGCCGAGCGGTGGGCCACCCACCATAGCAAGCTTCGAAAAACAATTTCCTTAAACCAATATACCCAAGGATTTATGGCGTTCACGTTATGCCAGCGCATCATGGTGAGGTCGTGAATGGTGGTCACTCTTTTGCCCGGCAGAGGCAATACGGGCTGCTGGGGCATAGTGAAGTGGGTGGTATCCGGTTTCAAACGGCGAATGGTCCACCACAGACTTAGTTGTTCCGAGAAAGTGTAGTCCTTGGCGTCGTTTATGACGAGCTGCCAGCGCGGATTAGCCAGCTTGATATCTTGCTCGCTTTTGACGATAACAAAGTAATCATTGGCGTTGTCTATATCCTGAAGGTGGTGGATTACCCGTTCGGCGTAGCGGCCGGTTGAACCGCGAGAGCGAGCGTCGATGACAATTCTCTTGGGAGAATTGTCCGGAACTGGGAGTTGGGAGCTGGGAGTTGGGGCGGGTTCATTCATGGTTTGCCCGGGTGGAACGCAACAGCTAAATCCTGAGCTGTCTTCCAGGCCTCTAGCTGTTCAAAACTTTGCAATTTGTTGGCCATTGCTATCTCCTAACTCCTAACTTCCATCTCCTAATCATCGTTGCCTAGGCGATTGATTAGCTCAAGCATAGCTTGAGCACTATTGTCCCAGCGGTGCTTTTTAGCTACCAGTTTGCCTTTCTTAGCCATCTCTTTAGCCAGCCTGGAGGATTCCAGTACGCGCCTTGCGGCGCTGGTGATGGTGGCAGGTTTATCTGGGGTAATAAACAGGGCGGCGTCTTCTCCAAGCCGATTCATAGGGGCCAAATCAGAGGTTACTACCGGTGTACCGGCAGCCATAGCTTCTAAAATAGGCAAACCAAAGCCTTCGTGAATGCTAGGCCAAAGCAAGAGATTGGCGGCTTTCAAAAGAGCGGGCAAGTCTTCGTCATCCACAAAGCCGGTGGTGAGGATGCTGTTGCCCTCTTCCAGCAGTTCTTGGACGCGCTGGTCTATACCCTCGCTGTTCCAGCCCTTTTTGCCCGCCAGCACCAGCGGATACTGCTCGCGAAGCTTAGCTGGCAGACTGGCGTAGCCCTCAAGCAGGTTCATGATGTTTTTTCTGGGCTCTATGGTGCCAAGAAACAGGATAAAGTCGTCCGGCAGGCCGTACTTGACCCTAACGGCTTGTAGTTCTTCCGGGCTGCGGCGAGAGAAAAATTTTTCGTCTACCGCGTTAGGGATAACGGTAATGTCCGAGGCGTTAAGGCCGTATTGGGCGGCAATGGCGTCTCGGGTTTCTTCAGACACCGCCACCACCGCGGTAGCTTGTTCCAGCGCGCGCGGCACAAACTTCTCCAAGTAATGCAGGTTGGGCCGGACGAAAGACTTGGGGACCACCTTTTCCAGCTTGCCTAAAGATCGCTTGGTCAGGGTCTGAGGCGCTTCCAAATAAGCCAGGTCGTGGATGACAACAATGGATTTGGTGTTTTTGATTTTAGGAAAGTTTACGAAGTTGGGGTATATGACAACATCTGGCCGCTTTTTCAGCCAGCGGTTGACGGAAACTTGGCCGATGCGCTTAAACCATTGGTTGTAAATCTGGCGGGGAAGGGGCAGGTACTCGTACTTTAGCTCGGCCGGGGGGATGGCTTTAAATTTAGGGCGGTCATCGGCAAAGGCCAGGGCGCGGTAGTGGTTGTCATGGTCACGAGCGAGCAATTGGCTTACGACGGATGAGCCGTAGCGGCCTACGCCGTCGGGTTTTCTGAGCAGGCTGGTAGCGTCTATATAAATATTCACAAATACTCCTTAAGACTCATGCATATTGTACTCAAAATCAC
>Ga0214471_10003733_pt1 | contig 11781 bp, 11 predicted proteins | sample RVTome_5_FD_207665 | JGI IMG/M metagenome (GOLD analysis project Ga0214471, IMG submission 207665) | Soil microbial communities from uranium-contaminated site in the Upper Colorado River Basin, Wyoming, United States - RVT142D155 | ecosystem: Environmental > Terrestrial > Soil > Contaminated >... | reverse complement strand
GGGTGAGCGGCCCGAACAGCGAATCGGCGGCGGCGACGACCCCGAGGGTGACGGCCCAGGCCGCCAAGTTGATCGCATAGAACTGGAGCGTCTCACGCATCGATCCTTGGCCGTGTGCCAGAGCGAAGGTCCACCTCCGGTTGAGCACATACGACACGAATGTCGCGGTGAGCAGCGCCAGCGTGATCGACCAGAAGCGGGACATCCCCCCGGAACGCAGGACGTTGAACACCGCGAAGTCGAGAACGGTGTTGGCGACGCCGACGAGGGCGACCTTGGTTATCTGGCCGGCAGCCTCGCGGCTGGCGAAGGACCGGAGGTAGGATTTCATCTCGCCACCCTGCGTCTCGCCAGGAAGAAGCCGCCGATGAGCGCCAGGCCGATCACGGTGAGCACCATCCCGACGTTTTCGACCCAAGTGGTGTGAAACTCAAGCACCACGTCCTCGGACGCCGGCACGACGACCATCAGCGACGGTGTCGCTCTGTACGGCCCGTCCGCTCCGTCTGCGACCCAGTTCGGGAAGTATGACACCTTCACGAGGTGGGGTACCCCGACGGCGGTCGTGTGGAACGAGATCCGATGGTCGTCGACCTCGACATCGCTGACGGCCCCGGATGCCGCCAACCGGTTCGCAGCGAGGAGCCGGTCTGCCTGGTCCTCGACGGTCGGCCATGCCTCCGGACCAGACGCAACCATCCAACGGTCGAGGTGTTCGACGTCGTCGTAGTAGGCCAGTGACGCGTCGAGGAAGGAGTCGTCGCCGTCGTAGACCACCGGCTGGTAGGTGGCGATGTCGACGAGCGACGAATCCGGCAGGTCGAAGACCGTCCACGGCTCGGGGGCCGCCACCTGCTCGAGCCCTGCAGCGATCGCCGCCTCCCGCGCCTCCGGCGTAAAGCTCACGTAGCTCTGGATGCCGTACATGGCCAGGTGTGGCAGTGCACGCTCGAAGTTCATACCCCTGTAGTCGAGCCCGCGCACCGCGTTCGAGGACGCGTTGGAGACCTCGGAGGCGTTCAGGAAGTGGAACGGAGTCGTCAGCGATGACTCGAACAACACCCCCTCCATCGATTGGTGGTCGTCCGACCAGTAGGGGATGAGCATGAGGGCCATGGGAGTCCCGAAGCGATTCTGATCGGAGTTGATCTCCCACATCACCCGACCCGGCGGCAGACCGTCGACATCCTGGAGGAGCGCCTCGTACTGCGGGAAGTCCTGCTTGCCCTCGTAGCCGCTGTAGTTCCAATACACCCATCCGGGCACGTCGTGGATGCCTGCGATCGTGATGTTGACGACGACGAGCGAGGCGAGCACCACGGCCGCCACGAGGTTCTGGCGCCGCTGGGGGAGCCATCTGGCGACGGCCGTCACCGCCAAGCCGATGGCGATCCCGGCGAAGATGTAGAAGCCGACGAACCAGTACGGGAGCAGCCGGGCGTTGTAGACGAGCGTGAAGTCCACGATCCCGGACTGGAGGAACCAGTAGCCGAAGAACGGCAGGATCGTCATCGCCAGGAGCGATGCGACGTCCTCACGACGTAGCAACGACCATGCGATGCCGATGAGGCCGATGGCGAAGATCGGGATGAACTCGTTCGGCAGCGGCGTCGAGACCGTCCCCGGTGTGCTCCCGGCCCCGACAAGCCCGCGCACCGGGCTCCACCCCATGTCCGTGGTGTAGTGCTGCATCGTCCTCACGACGAGCGGGATCGCCCAGAACGCCGCCAAGGCGAACCCGAGCGACCAGGCCGTACCGAGCACCTTCGGACCACGTCTGCGCAACAGGAGGGGAAGGGAAGCGAGGATGACGACGAAAGCCGTGATGATGTGGCTCAGAGCCGTCATGGCCAGGACGCCTGCGGCGAGCGGGCTCAGAGGGCGCTCCTCTCTCGTGTCGCGCACCACGAGCCCCAGATAGATGAGCGAGAGGGCAAACGACCACGAGAAGGCGAACTCGCCCGCAAGCGTCGACTTGATGTTGCCTCCGAAGATGGAGAAGCTCTCCATGAAGAGGTACATCGAGCCGACGACGGTCGCCATGGCGGCGACGACCCGGGCGAACCCGAGACACCGGACGAAGAGGTAGATCGCCCAGGGAAGCATGACGAGACCCACGATCGTGGTCAGCTTGAAGGCGACGCCGTATGGGAGCACCACGTCGAGGAGGACCGTCGTCAGAGCTGGTAGCGGGAAGTAGAAGTACATCGCAGGGAAGCCTGCGTACCAGTTCATGCTCCACCCGAGGAGGCGGCCGGAGGGCAGCAGGGTGTCCTCGAGGATCTGCGGCATCATCACGTGGGCGCCCATGTCGCCGCCGGTCGGCGTGTTCGCCGTCAGCAGCGCAGGCCAGTGCCAGTCGACGTGAAAGAAGGGGAACTCCTGGAGCTGGCGAAACCCGCTCGCCATCCCGGCCATGATGAGCAGCACGAACACGGTCGGGAGGGCCACTGCGCCGACCACGATCCAGCGAGTGCCCGTCCACGATCGGCGGTCCCCGACAGCGATGGGTTCGCCGCCGACGTTGGGACGGGAATCCAGGGTCGATGCCGTCACGGGACGGAGCGTAGTGGCGCTTCGGAGATGTCGATGAGGGCCGCCGGAGTCAGTGCGGCGACCGGCGCGCCATGTCGAGAACGGCGTCGAGGGCGAGCGATTCGCCGTCCCGCTTCCACCACCGTGATTCGCAGTTGTGACACGAGCAGAAATCGACCTCGGTGCCGTCCGGCAGCGTCAGCTCGATCTCGATGACACTGCTCGAACCGCAGTTGGCGCACGCCAGCCTGCTCGATGCCCCTCCACTGGTCGTGCCCATGGACGCGAATCTAGCCTGAAACATCGCGATCTGGGTCATCCGGCCCGGCCGGCCGCCGCCCCGTTCTCGAGCTCGGGGATGTCCTCGAGCTTGCCGACGTACCTAGAGTGCCGCTTCCCGTCCTCCCACCAGTACGCATACCAGTAAGGGCCATGGGGGCACTTGCTGCACGACGGCTTCCCGCAGCGAACGTCGTGCTTGCGGAGCTTGACGTCGGGTGCGGCCGAGCCGAAGCCGATCCCGATCTGCTCGAGCCGGGCCTTGGCGAGTATGACGAGACGGCGCAGCTCGTGCTCGTCCATCTCCCGGACAGCCTCCATGACTTCGCGATCTATCGCCATGGATTCCGGTCAGGCCACTTCGAGCGTGCGGAAGAGAGGACGATCGGCGCTGCGGCTGTCCGTGAGGACCCAACCGACGGGAGGCGTCAGACGGTTGGCGTGCAGCTCGCACAGGGCGTAGTCGAGCCCGACTGCCGGGCGGGTCGCCATGTCCCGGAGCCACAGAGAGCCTTCGTCGTACGAGAACGACATGAGGGACGTGGCAGGGGCAGGGCAGCGGCAGCAGGGCGTGTTCATGAAGTCGGACGGTAGGCGCGACCGCTCGCTACACCAAGGATCGGCGAGGATCACTTGCCTGCCTTGGCGATCAGCGCGTCGAGGTCACGCCGGCGCGGCACCCCGGCTACCTGGCCGACCGTCTCGCCTCCCGAGCCGCGGGCGACGATGAGCGGAACACCGACCACGCCGAGCCTGGCGACGGCGTCGGGCTCGATCTCCCAGGTCACCTCGCGATAGGCGACGCCCGTGCGCTTCAAGCTCTCGATCGCCTGCCTGCAGTCGGGGCAGGCTGTCGATGTGAAGATGACGACGTCGCCCGATATCCCGGAGTCGAGCAGCTCGACGTGGGGGTGCCCGGGGGCCGCCCGGTGGCGGCTGATCCAGGCGACGAGGACGGCGGCGCCGGCAATGACCGCCACGATCACCAGGCGGATCGCCAGATCGGGCATGCCTATCCCTCCACGGGAATGCCGGCGTAAAACGCCGCAGCCGTGGCGTGCTGGGTCGTCCAGGCGGCAGATATCGGGATGCTCGACTCGACGATATAGCTGGCGACCGAGACGTCGCCAGCCAACCGCACCCTGGCGAGGGTCCCCGCCTCGACGAGCACCTTGCTCGGAGAGTGCGGCTCGAGCCCGATGGGCGTCACCGTCACCGTAACGGGCTCGTCCGAGGTGTTGAGCAGCCACAGGGAGTTGTCGTCGGCTTCGAGGATGGCTCCCGCCCCGGGGAGCAGCCAGGCAGTCGCCGGCTGAACGCCGATCGTGCCCGCGATCCTCGCCGGCGCGTCCTCTGCGACCTCCTCGCCCGCCCCTACCTCGGCCTGCGGGGCGTCCTCGGCGACGATCACCGCCGACACGGGAGCGTCCGACCGCAGGCGAACGCCGAACGCCCCGTTGACACCGTCGCCGGGGAAGATCCGCATCGGGACGCCGGGCTCGATCGCCACCGTGAGATGGTCGACGAGCGCTTCCGATTGCGTGAACACGTCGACGGCGACCGTGACGTCGGCGTCACCCGGGTTGGTGACAACGAGCGAAGGCGCCAAACCGGCCTGCCTCACGGTCGGGAACTCCCACAACGTCGAGAGGCCGGTGCCGGGCCATGTGGCGTCGTCCCTCTCCGACGAGACGACCAGCGCCGGGATCACCCCGCTGCCTTCCTCCGTGCTCACGAGCAGCGCCAGCTCGTCGAGGAACGGGACGATCGGATTGAGCTCGATCGTCTCCCAGCTCCTGGCCGGAACGTCGACCACGTCGAGCTCCGGCAGCGCCTCCGGACCGAGCTCGCTGTACCCCGTGATCGTCACCTTGGCCTCGTTGAGGAACGGGTTGAACAGACGCAACACCGTTGTCCTGCCCGCCCTCGTCGTCGCCCCTGTCACATGCCACAGCTTGGGGAGGAAGGCCGTGCAGCTGTCGCCGGCGATCGACGTGGCGCCGAACACCGTCGCGGCGGCGCCCGCAGGGCCGTCCGAGAACTCGACGAACCCCGGCGCTTCGCCGTCGAGTATCAAGTCTGCGAGGTCCAGCTCACGCGACCCTGGGGCGGGGAGGTCTGTCGGCTGGGTGATCGGAGGCTCGTTCGGAAGAGAGCTCGGGAGCGAGACGAGTACGTCGGTGGCGGGCTGCGACACGATCATGAGCGACGTCTGGTGATCGGCGCCCGAGTGCATCCAGGGGCAGTACCACACGCCTCCCACCTCGGTCGCCGAAGGGGGCGCCGCCGCCGCAGACGTGAACTCCGGCTCGGGCGGCGGTCCAGGGGTCGGGGCTGCGGCCGCCACCCCCGCCAGGGCGGCGATGGCGACGATGGCTGCGATGCGCCTCATCTCCGCCTCCCCCACCATGCGATCACGAGCAGGAGAAGGCCCCAGCCTGCGGCCCCGGCCGCCTGCGCCCGGCGGTCTCCGATCGGATCGAACGAAGCCGTGCCGTCGGCTGCGGATACGCTGTTGCCCCAGCCCACCTGCTCCCACGGCCCCGGTCCCCAGCCGTCGTTGGCGGTCTCGGCGATGAACACCTCACCCGAGCTGGCCGTCCCGGCGTATCCGGTCGGCGTCTTCACCCAGAGGTCGCCTGCTTCGGTGACGGCGCGCCCCGCCCCGGGAGCATCGTTGGCGAACGTCGGCAGTTCGAGCCCCTCGAGCGGCGCCATGTCGAGCTGCGACCCGAAGACGGACTCGAACGGCGTCTCGCCGACGACGATCACCCAGCGGATCCCGAACGGCGCCAGGGCCTCGCCCGCACGGAACGTCTCGCCGTCGATCACCGAGGTGAGCGCCTCTTCGAGCGCCGCGTCGCCGGCCTGGTCGTCGGGAAGCCAGACCTCCCACATCTCGGGGCGCGGAGCCGACACGACGCGGTACCCGGCTCCGCGAACGAGGCGGCTCTCGCCGGGCAGGCTCTGCGGAGGCCCGACGAGCAGGATCCGATTCTCCTCGGAGCCTTCCGTGGACGCCGCGAAGCGCAGCGGAGCGGTGAGATGGTCGCCCGGCAACCCGGCACGGCCCGCCAACACCACCACGAGGCTGCTGGCGGTGACGACGACGGCGGCGACCGAGCCGATCGACGTCACGAAGCGCCGCCAACCCTTGATCTCGTCGACCCGGGCGACCGTTTCGAGGAGCGAGCCGACGATCGCCGCCGTCCCGAGCGACGCCAGGGCGAGCCCCGCCATCTCGACGTTGCGACCGGCTCCGATGGCGTCCGACCTGGCAACCACCACTCCCCCGGCGGCGAGGATGCCTCCCCATCCCGTCGTGAGCGCCAGCTTCGTCGGCGAAGCGACCAGGCCGCAGACCGCGGCCACCGCCAGCACCACGGCGAGGACGAGACCCGGTTCCCAGAATGCTTCCCCCGCCCGTAGGTACTCCTCGAGATCTGCAGCAGCTACCCACGGCAGCAGCAGGGGAATGGCCAGCAGCGTCCCGGAGATGGAAACGGCGACGGCGACGAACGACTGCTTGCCCGGTTGCAGCAGCGCTCGCACGGCGACCGCGGCGGCCGGCACGACGAGGAGCGCCGGAGAGGCGACCGCGACCAGGCCCGTCACGAAGGCGAGGCCGGCGAGCCGCCCGATCCTCTTGGACCATCTGACCGGCATCGGTGTGATGGCGAGGAGGACGGCCCAGGGGACGGCTCCGAGCGCCACCAGCGCTTCGATGCCGGTCGCCGAGGCGATTCCCCGGGCAGCCGGCCCGGCGACGAGCGCCACGCCTGCGACGAGCGAGGGCACCGCCTCGATCCCGGAACGTCTGAGGAGGCGGTTCGTACCCCAGATCCCGGCGAGCACCGAAGCGAGGACGAGGAGCGCCGCGGCAGCCTGCGGGCTGTCGAAGATCGTCCTCTGGACGAGCCCGGCGAATCCGAGGAAGGGAGGAAGGGGCTCCGTGCTCCCGAGGCCGGCAGGGTTCCACCCGCCGGCGTACGCAGCGACGGCGGCGCTCCCCGATGCCGGGAGCGGCAAACTGAACCCCGAGCTCGGGAAGCCTCCCGACCACAGCGCCCTCGTCGAGACGAGGGCGAAGAGGATCGCCGACACCCCCACCAGGAGGGCCGGCTGGCGCAGTTCGGCGCCGATCGTGATCAGGTCGAGCCGATCGTCGCCGGGAAGGCGGCTCCGCAGCGACTCCCCGATCTCCGACCCCAGGGACCGGAGCCGGGCGGATCCCCGCAGCTGGTAGCGGAAGAGCTCGGCGTCGCCGAGCGTCTCACCCCTGCGGGCGACCCGGCGCAACGCCAGCGTCGACGGGAGGTGGATGAGGTTCCACCCCCACGCCTTGAGCCACCCGAAGGCCACCCATCTCCCGAGGAAAGGCGACGCGATCGCCTCGATGGCGCCGATGAGGAAGCGCACCGGGAGCGCCCACAGCAAGGTGAGCAGCGAGTACGCCTTGATCATCGCCCTGATGCGCCCGGCTTCCTCTTCCCACGGCACGCCACCCGGCTCGTCGAGGACGAGCACCTCGGACGAGGGGACGACCACGATCCGGGCGCCGCGCATTCGCGCCCGCTGGCACAGATCGATGGCTGCCGCCTCCGGAGCGAGCAGGCGGTCGAGGCCGGCCACCCCTCTGGCCAGATCGCGGCGGATCAGCAACGAGTCGAGCTCGAGGGCGGCGACGTCTCGCACCACGTCGTACTGGCCGGCGTCGATCTCGTCGGGGTCCAACCCGACGTACGGGACGTCGAACAGGTCGGTGGCGATGCCGATGGAAGCCAGGCGGTCGGGGTCCGACTGCAGGAGGAGCTTCGATCCCGCAACCCCGGCGTCGACTCGCTCAGCTTCCGAGGCGAGGGCGTCGAGGGCGTCCGGTCGCGGGATCGACCCCGATGTGACGAGCCAGATGTGCGACACCGTCTGGTCGATGTCATCGAGGAGCCCGGGCACGCTGGCGAACCACTGTTGACCGAGCGCCGTGGCCTCGTCGCGGCCTGCCTGGTCGCCTCCGATGATGACGACGCGCTCCGGCCCGTACAATTGCCCACTCACCGCGCGGACGGTCGCACCGATCGCGTCGGCGTCGCGAACGACGACGGCTGCGACGATCGAGAGGGTTGCCACGTCCACCGGACGCAAAGACATAGGTGCGCATTCTGGGGGCGGCGACGAGCTACCGCAATCTTTCGACCACTCTCCTCGCCGGGGGCGTCGGCGGAGCCAGGATGGCCCGCGGCTTCGCCGCCGTCCTCAGCCCGGCCGATCTGACCGTGATCGTGAACGTCGGTGACGACGACACGATCTACGGCGTCCACGTCTCGGCAGACGTCGACACCATGGTGTACACGCTCGCCGGCATCGAGAGCGAGCACGGTTGGGGCATTCGAGGCGACACCTTCGCCCTCATGGAGCACCTGGGCGCTCTCGGCGTCGACGCGACGTTCCGTCTCGGCGACCGCGACTTCGCGCACTGCCTCTTCAGGACCCTCCATCTCCGCTCCGGCGGGACTCTCGGTGAGGCCACGGCGCTGCTGGCGTCGTCACTCGGAGTCGAGGCGGCGGTCGTACCGGCGTCGGACGATCCGGTGAGGACCAAGGTACGGATCGAGGACGGCAGCTGGCTCGACTTCCAGGACTACTTCGTGGGCAGGCGGCACGAGCCGCGCGTCACGGGTCTTCGCTACGAAGGGGCGGCCGAAGCGCGTCCGGTCGCACGCGCCATCGAGGCGATCGAGGCCGCCGACCTGGTCGTCATCGCACCGTCGAACCCTCCCCTCTCCATCCACCCGATCCTGGCGATACCGGGGTACCGGGAGGCCCTCGCTTCCAAGGAACTCGTCGTCGCCGTGAGCCCGTTGGTCGGCGGCGCCGCCGTCAAGGGGCCGGCGGCCGAGGTGATGGCTGCCATGGACTACCCCGCCGACTCGCGCGGGGTGGCGGCGGCGTACTCGGGCCTCATCTCGGACCTCGTCGTGATGACCGGTGACGGCCGCGACGTGGCCGGGGTGAGCGTCCACGAGCGTGACACGATGATCGGGACGCGCCTCTCATCGAGCAGGCTCGCAGCCCAGATCCTCGACATCGCAGGCAACAGAGCGTCTCGGACGGTGCCCACCCCGCCGCCGGAGGAGTCCGCAGCAGCCCCCTGACCTGGGCTCCCGGCGGCAGCCGGTCCTCCTTGGCGTCGCTCCGTCGCCGTCCTCGGGCCGTGGCATGACGGCGCCTACCGGGGGCTACGCTCGCGTCACCATGCTCTCGATCATCCCGGTGACGGGCATCGGCGACGTGTCCCCTGGTGACGACGTCGCCGCGGCGATCTTGGCCGCCATGGCCCGCTCAGGACTGGCTCTGGAAGACCGCGACGTCGTCGTCGTGACGCACAAGGTCGTCTCCAAAGCGGAGGGAAGGATCGCCGCCGTCGCCACGGATCGCGACTACCGGGACCTCGTCGAATCCGAGGCGGAAGCGGTGTTGCGGCGCCGAGGAGACCTGGCGATCACCAAGACCAAGCACGGGTTCGTCTGTGCAAACGCCGGCGTCGACCGTTCCAACGTCCCCGATGGCCAGGCCGTCATGCTTCCGATCGATCCCGACAGGTCGGCCCATTCGATTCGCAGGCGGCTCGAGCACGAGACCGGCAAGCACGTCGCCGTTGTCGTCTCCGACACGTTCGGGAGGGCGTGGCGCACCGGCCTGACGGATGTCGCCATCGGAGTCTCCGGCTTCGCCCCGATCGCCGACCTGCGGGGGACCACGGACATGTACGGACGGGTGCTCGACGTGACGGAGGTGGCGATCGCGGACGAGATCGCGGCAGCCGCCGATTTGGCGATGGGCAAGGCGAGCGGCGTGCCCGCCGCCATCGTGCGCGGCCTCGATCTCGCCGGAGAGGGCCGGGCGACGGACCTCGTACGCCAGCCCGCCGGCGACCTGTTCCGCTGAGATGCCGGAGCTTCCCGAGATCGTCGCCTACCTCAGAGCCCTCGAGCCGCGAGTCGTGGGCCGTGAGCTCGAACGGGTCCGGCTGGCGTCGTTCTCGCTGCTTCGCACATACGATCCTCCTCTCGAGGCCGCCCACGGCAGGACGGTCACAGGACTGGAGCGTCTCGGGAAGCGGATCGTGCTGGTCCTCGAAGGCGACCTCTACCTCGTGGTTCATCTCATGGTCGCCGGGCGCCTCCACTGGCACGAGGCCGCAAAGACCATCCCGAAGAAGTACGGGCTCGCCGCGTTCGACTTTCCGGCCGGGACGCTCTTGTTGACCGAGGCGGGGACGAAGCGGCGGGCGTCGCTCCACCTCGTCGCCGGCAGGACCGCTCTGGATGACCTCGACCCCGGCGGCATCGAGATCGACGAGGCCACGCCAGAAGCGTTCGCCGATGCTCTGCTCGCCGAGCGCCACACCCTGAAGAGAGCCCTCACCGACGCCAGGTTCATCTCAGGGATCGGCGGAGCGTTCGCCGACGAGATCCTCCACAGGGCGGGGCTCTCTCCGATGCAGATGAATGTCAACCTCACCGCCGAGGAGGTGTCCCGCCTGTTCGACGCCACGAAGGACGTGCTCCACGAGTGGGTCGAGATCCGCGTATCTGAGACGGGCGATGGCTTTCCCGAGAAGGTGACGGCGTTTCACCCGCAGATGGCGGTGCACGGCAAGTACGGCCGGCCTTGTCCCGTCTGCGGCTCGCCCGTGCAGCGAATCGTGTACTCATCGCGCGAGACCAACTACTGCCCGGGGTGCCAGACGGGTGGTCGGATCCTGGCCGATCGCTCGCTGAGTAGGCTCTTGAAGGACGATTGGCCGGCGACCCTCGACGAGTTGGAGGGAGCGTGACGAAGGCGAGGCGGCCTGCGATCCGGCCATCTCTGTCGAAATTCCCCTGGTGGGCGCCCCCTGGAGACGCTACGATGCCGCTCGGTAGGGACCAAGAGATGCTCGCGTTCGCCAGACGCGAGCCACAAGGGGCTGGGTGATGGAGACGTTTCCTGAGAAGGTCGACGTCGTGGGGACTGGCATATCTGCCACCACGCTACGCGACGTCGTTGACCACATTCTGTCGCCACCGGACGAAGGTCTGATGGTGGCCATATCGAACGTGCATGCGGTGATGACCGCTCGCAAGGACCAGGCGCTCGCCAAGGCGCTCACCGGCGCCGACATCGCGACGACCGACGGCATGCCGCTGGCGTGGGCGCTGCGCTGGCTCGGCCACGCCGGCCAGGAGCGAGTCGGGGGCCTCAAGGTTCACCTGGCGACGATCGAAGCGGGCCTCGAGGATCGTGTCGGGCACTTCTTCTACGGGAGCACGCCCGAGACCCTCGACCGGATGGAGCGCAACCTGAGGGCTCGCTACCCCGAGGTCAACATCACCGGCATGTACTCGCCGCCGTACGGCCCGATCGACGAAGAGGAGCTCGACAAGGTGCTCGCCGAGATCCGCGACTCCCGCACCAAGGTCGTGTGGGTCGGCCTCGGCGTACCGAAGCAGGAGGTATGGATTCACCAGGTCCGCGACCGCCTGCCCGGCGTCTCCCTCGTCGGCGTCGGCGCCGTCTACGACTGGGTGGCGGGCAACGTCTCCGTCGCACCCGAATGGATGCAGAACGCCGGGCTCGAGTGGTTCTACCGGTTGATGAAGGAGCCGCGGCGTCTGTGGCGGCGCTACATCTACAACAACCCGGCTTATCTCGTGCTGCTCGCCGGGCAGGTCGTCATGCACAAGGTGCGCAGATCGAAGGGCGGCAACTCATGACCGACTTCACGTACGACGTCTGCATCATCGGCACCGGTCGCGTCGGCCTCCCGCTCGGGCTGTCACTCGTCGACGTCGGGATCAAAGCCACGGGCGTCGACCTCGACCCGAGACTCGCCGAGAAGGTCAATGGCGGGGTCATGCCGTTTCACGAGCCCGGGTATGACGACCTGATCGCCTCCGGGAAGTTCACCGTGCACACGGATCCGGC
>Ga0214471_10003729_pt1 | contig 11789 bp, 10 predicted proteins | sample RVTome_5_FD_207665 | JGI IMG/M metagenome (GOLD analysis project Ga0214471, IMG submission 207665) | Soil microbial communities from uranium-contaminated site in the Upper Colorado River Basin, Wyoming, United States - RVT142D155 | ecosystem: Environmental > Terrestrial > Soil > Contaminated >... | reverse complement strand
CAGCAAAGAGCGTGACATAAACGCCCTTCTCGGCCCTGGGCGATAGACGGCGCGGCGGCGTGATCATCCTTGCCTCATCCTTGCCCTAGGTACAGCGCGGATAACGGGCCCGTCAAGGGAATCCTGAGGGAGCTGGGAGGCCCTTGAGCGAAGCGCCGGTACGGCCACCTCACGCTCTATCCCCTGGCCGACTCCTGGTACATGGGGGCAAACATCCCGGGCAAGCCGCGCATCTTCATGCCCTACGTCGGCGGCGTCGGCGCCTACCGGCAGACCTGCGACGCCGTCGCGGCCAGGGGGTACGAAGGTTTCACCCTGACCGCGGCCTAGCGTTCACCGCATCGACGGCGCGCTGGAGGCCCTGATCGTCATCGTGAGCGCAACCTTCTGCGGGTAAGGTGCCGCGCGTTGGCCCGGCCGTGCGTCGCGATCGTGCGCCGCCGTCATCGTGACGGCCGGAGTCTTCAACCGGCGCTCTGGATGGCAAGCGTGCGCCAGGGGTCCTACGCTAGATGTAGGAAAACATTTTCCATCTTGACCTCCCGCATGAAAAGTCCGAATAGCTGCTGTAGGTTGATACTCGAGCCCGCCTCGGAGCGGAGACGACGTGGACGACCGCCAAACAAGTCCACCCAGGTCCAGAGACACTCGACCGCACACAGGATGGGAACGATGCTGCACGAATTCCTTAGCAAGCACCGCGTAGAGTTGATCTCTCGTTGCAGAGAGAAGGTCGGCAAACGACCCGGCCCACGGCCGACGGAGAGGGAATTGCAGTACGGGATTCCACTATTTTTAGACCAACTCATTAGGATGTTGCGCTTGGAACAAGCTTCCGACCAGTCCGAAGCTGGCACGGTTTCATTCATCATTTCGGAGATCAACAAGGCTCGAAGCGATTCCAACATCAGCATGGCCGCTTCCCAGCACGGCAATGAATTGCTGCTCAAGGGGTTCACCGTGGATCAGGTTGTCCACGATTATGGGGATCTCTGCCAAGCCGTTACCGAGATGGCCGTCGAGCACAAGGCGGCGGTTGCGGCGGATGAGTTTCTCACTCTCAACAAATGCCTTGACAACGCCATAGCCGATGCCGTCATCGAGTTCGGGCGCCAACGCGATCAGTTCATCTCCGACGACAGCAATCAGGCCATGAATCTGCGCCTTGGGTTTCTCGCGCACGAGTTACGCAACTTGATCGGCACAGCGATCCTCTCGGTCGCAGCCATCAAAAAAGGCGACCTGGGATTGGCCGGGAAGACTGGCGCGGTGCTCGATCGCAGCCTGATAGGCCTGCGGGACCTCGTTAACCGCACGCTCGTCGAAGTGCGTCTGATGGCTGGGATCCCGGAGCGCCGCGCACGAGTCTCGGTTGCCGACTTCATAGATGAGATCCAGGTCGCCGCCACGATAGACGCGACGGACCGGGGTCTCGAATTCTTCGTCGCTCCCGTTGAGGACGGGCTGACGGTGGTTGCTGATCGACAGATTCTAGCTGCGGCGGCGACAAACCTCCTGCAGAACGCGCTCAAGTTCACCCGACCTCACGGTCGCGTCTCTCTAAAAGCTTACTCGGCGATGGATCGCGTCCTGATCGAGGTCGAGGACGAATGCGGCGGTCTCCCGCCGGGAAAGGACGAGGAGATATTTCAACCGTTCAAGAAGTTGGGCGCCGATCAACCGGGGTTTGGTCTTGGGCTCGCCATTAGCCGTCGCGGCATCGAAGCGAACGGCGGCAAGCTCTACATACGCAACCTCCCCGGCTCGGGGTGCGTGTTCACCATCGATCTTCCCAGGCCGGCCCCGCCGTAGACACTACCACGCGGCTTCCGCAATTTACGTCGACAAGATCCGCTCGATCCTGGAGACCCGCTGGGAAAACAAGACGCGGCCGACCGCGAAGGCGACGTTGAAGCGGGCGATGGGCGAGCAGAGTCAGATTCGGCGGGCGGGGTGGTTCAATTAGTAACTCTCGCGCGCTGAGGGAACGACTCGCAGTGGGTAGAAGTCGTCGCCAGTGTCCCGGCTCAGTGGCGCTCGCCCACCCCTTGACCACGACCCCGCGGCGGCGCAGGATGACCGGGATGCGCGGCCGGACGATCCTCGTCTCCATCCCCGTGGTGCTGGTCCTGACCGTGCTCGGCGGCACCACCGCGGGCGCGCGGGACACGAAGCTCATGCTCTCCGTCGCCGAAGGTCTCGGCGCGCCCGCGGCGAAGGAGAAGCTCGGCACGACGGTGAAGTTCTTCTGAACCAGGCGCACCCCCCGGTCGCGAAGCGGCTCGGGGAGTACGTCGCCAACCGCAAGACCAACGCGGCGAACAAGTCCGACAAGGCGGCCTGCGAGTGGGTGTTCCTCACGGTCGTCCTCGCGCTCCGCGATCGCGCCGTCAGCGAGGGCGGGGACGCGGTGGTCAACATCAAGAGCTACTACAAGAAGAACGAGGTCGTCAGCGACAGCGAGTACGAGTGCCACGCGGGCGCCTTCGTGGCGGGCGTTGCGCTCAAAGGGACCGTGGTCAAGCTGGCGCAGTGATCCCGCTGTCGAGACGTGGACGATGAAGCCGCCCCGCTTCGGCTACGACGATCCCGCGACGGTCGAGGAGGCGCTCGCGCTGCTGGCCCGGCACGGTGACAGCGCCAGGGTCCTGGCCGGCGGCCAGAGCCTGGTGCCCATGCTCAACTTCCGCCTCGCCCGCCCCGCCCACGTGATCGACGTCAATCGCCTCGCGGCGCTGGCCGCCGTGGTCCCCGGACCCGACGCCGGTCTGCGCCTCGGGGCCCTGGTCCGGCAGCGCACGCTGGAGCGCTCGGAGCTGGTGCGCGAGCGCTGTCCCCTGATCGCCCAGGCGATGCCGTTCGTCGGCCATCCCCAGATCCGCACGCGCGGCACACTCGGGGGCAGCCTCGCGCACGCCGACCCCGCCGCCGAGCTGCCGGCCGTGATGGTGGCGCTCAACGCCCGGCTCACGCTGCGGAGCGCCGGCGGCCAGCGCACCATGGCCGCCGAGGACTTCTTCGTCGCCGCGCTCACCACCGCGCTGGCCCCCGACGAGCTGCTGGCCGAGATCGCGCTTCCGCCGTGGCCCCCGCGCACCGGATCGAGCCTGCTCGAGGTCGCGAAGCGGCACGGGGACTTCGCCCTGGGCGGCGTGGCTGCCACGCTGACCCTCGACGCGCAGGGACGCGTGGCCGGCGCCCGCCTCGTCTGCTTCGGGGTCGGGCCGCGCCCGGTGCGCGTGTCCGACGCCGAGCGTTCCCTGGTCGGCGGCGCGCCGTCCGCGGCGGCGTTCGCCGAGGCCGGCCGGCTCGCCGCCGCCGGCGTCGATCCGTCCGACGACATCCATGCCAGCGGCGCCTACCGCAAGCGGCTGGCGGGCGTGCTGACGGCGCGCGCCCTGGCCGGCGCGCTCACGTCGATCGCTCCGCTCGCCGCATGACCGACACGCGCGCCATCTCGCTCGCCGTGAACGGCGAGCCGCGCCGGGCCACCGTGGACGTGCGCACGACGCTGGTCGATCTCCTGCGCGAGCAGTTCCGCCTGACCGGCACCCACGTCGGCTGCGAGCACGGCGTCTGCGGAGCCTGCACCGTGCTGGTGGACGGCGAGCCCGTCCGCGGCTGCCTGCTGCTGGCCGTCCAGGCCGACGGCCGCCGCGTCGAGACGGTCGAGGGTCTGACCGAGGACCCCGCGCACCTCAACGCGTTGCAGGCGCAGTTCGTCCGCCACCACGGCGTGCAGTGCGGCTTCTGCACGGGTGGCATCCTCATGTCGCTGACCGCGGCGCTGCGCGACAACCCGCGGCCGACCGAGGTCGAGATCCGTGAGACCCTGGCCGGGCACCTCTGCCGCTGCACCGGCTACCAGGGCATGGTCGACGCCGTCCTGGCGCTGGTCGCCGCCGGCCCCGCCCGGTGACCGCGCCCGCGTCCCGCACGCCCGAGGGCGGCTACATCGGGGCGCCGATCCCGCGCCGCGAGGACGCGCGCCTGCTGACCGGCCGCGGCACCTTCGTGGACGACCTCGCGATGCCCGGCGTCGCCCACGCGGCCATGGTGCGCAGCCCGCACGCCCACGCCCGTGTGCGGCGTATCGAGGCGGCGGCCGCGCTGGCGCTGCCCGGCGTGCTGGCCGTGGTGACGGTGGCCGACATCGCCGACATCCAGAAGCCGTGGCCCGCCCGCATGCCCAGCCCGGTGCCCGGCACCACCGTCCGTCACGGCGTGCGCCACACCCTGCCGCGCGACAAGGTCCGCCACGCCGGCGAGGTGGTCGCGGCCGTGGTGGCCGAGTCACGCGCGCTCGCCGAGGACGCGTGCGAGCTGGTCTCCGTGGAGTACGACGTGCTGCCGGTCGTCGCCTCGCCCGCGGCCGCGCTGGCGCCCGGCGCGCCGCTCGTCTACGAGGAGCTGGGCGACAACGTCGCCGCCCACATCGTCCAGCGCGTCGGGAGCCCCGAGCGGGCGTTCGCCGCCGCCGATCACACCCTCCGCGAGACGTTCCGGGTGATGCGGGGCGGCAGCCACTCGATGGAGGGGCGCGGTGTCGTGGCGCGCTACGACGAGGCGCTGGATGCCTTCACCGTCTGGGACGCCACCCAGGCGCCCCACGCCATCCGGGCGATGCTCGCGTACCTCTTCGACCTGCCCGAGCACCGCGTGCGCGTGATCGCGCCCCCGGACGTGGGCGGCGGCCTCGGGCCCAAGGCGAGCTTCTATCCGGAGGAGGCGCTCGTCTGCTGGCTGGCCCGCACGCTGCGCCGGCCGGTCAAGTGGATCGAGGACCGCCACGAGCACTTCGTCTCCGCCGCCCAGGAGCGCGAGCAGATCCACACGGTGGAAATCGCCTTCACGCGCGAGGGCACGCTGCTCGCGCTGCGCGACGTCTTCACCCACGACATCGGCATGTACGGCGCGCTCGTCGCCCCCGTCATCACCGCCTGCACCGTGCCCGGCCCCTATCGGATCCCCAACATCCACTCCGAGCTGCACGCGGTCTACACCAATCTGCAGCCGACCGGGGCCGTGCGGGGCGCCGGGCGCCCCCAGGGCGTGCTGGTGATGGAGCGGATGATGGACCGCATGGCCGAGACCCTCGGGCTCGATCCCGCCGAGGTGCGCGCCCGCAACCTGATCCCGGCCGACGCGTTCCCCTATCCGGTCGGCCTGTGGTTCCGCGACGGTGCGCCGCTCACCTACGACAGCGGGAACTACCCCGAGCTCCTGCGGCGCGCACTCGAGCGTGCCGACTACGCGCAGGCGCGCCGCGAGCAGGCCACGCTGCGCGCGCAGGGCCGCCATCGCGGCATCGGCGTGGCGATCTGCGTCGAGGGCGTGGGCCTCGGGCCGTTCGAGGGCGCGATCCTCCGACTGGACGGCCGCGGGCACGTGATCGTGACGAGCGGCGCGCCCCCGCAGGGGCAGGGCTACCAGACGGCCTTCGCGCAGATCGCGGCGGACGCCGTGGGCGTGCGCTTCGAGGACGTCGACGTGGTGACGGGGGACACCGGCGCGATTCCCTACGGTGTGGGCAGCTTCGCCAGCCGCGTCACCGCCACCGCCGGCCCCGCGATCCTGCAAGCCGGAGGCGTGCTGCGCGAGAAGATCCTGGCAGTGGGCGCGCACCTCCTGGAGGCCGCACCGGCGGACCTCGAGATCGTCGACGGCGCGGTGCGGGTGCGCGGGCTACCGGACCGCGGCGTGCCCCTCGCCCAGGTCGCGCGGCTGGGCAACGCGGGGGTGGCCTTCGGCATGGTGATGCCGGGGGGTCTGCAGGTCGGGCTCGAGGCCTCCGCCTACTTCACGCCGTCGCAGGCCGGCTATTCCGCCAGCGCCCACGTCTGCATCCTCGACGTCGATGCCGACACCGGCGAGGTCGCGATCGTGCGCTACGTGGTCGGCCACGACTGCGGCAACGTGATCAACCCGCTGCTCGTCGAGGGGCAGATCCTGGGCGGCGTGGCCCACGGCCTGAGCAACGCCCTCTACGAGGAGGCGTTCTACGACGAGCACGGGCAGAGCCTGGCCAGCAGCTTCCTCGACTATCCCCTGCCGTCCGCGCGCGAGATGCCGCGCGTGGAGATGTTCCACCTGACCACGCCGAGCCCGATCAATCCGCTCGGCGTCAAGGGCGCCGGCGAGGCCGGCACGCTGCCCGTCACCGCCGCCGTGGCCGGCGCCGTCGAGGACGCGCTGCGCCCCTTCGGCGTGCGCGTGAACCGCATGCCGCTGAGCCCCGGCCGCATCAGCGACCTGATCCACGGGACCACGCGCCCTTCCTAGGCGCGCCCCGCGCGAAGCGTTGCCGTAGACTCTGGGACGCGGCAGGGCGGCGAGGACGCGCCGGCCGCGGGAGGGCACCGATGGCAGCCGACCGCTCGTACATCGCCGAGAACGATCGCGAACGTCGCCGACTCGAAGCGCTCGCCGGCAAGCTCGACGACACGGCGTTGAGCCGGGCGCTGACGGCCGGCTGAACCGTGGCCGGCGTGCTCGCCCACCTCGCGTTCTGGGATCAGCGGATCGTCGTGCTCGTCGAGCGGCTGAAGCGCGGAGCGACGGTCCCCGTGGAGAACCCGATCGACGTCGACTGGATCAACGACGCCGCGAAGCCCACGCAGCTCGCGCTGCCGCCACGCCGGGCCGCCACGCTCGAGCGTAGGCGACATAAACGCCCTTCTCGGCCCTGGGCGCTAGACGGCGCGGCGGCGTGATCATCCTTGCCTCATCCTTGCCCTAGGTACAGAATCGAGACTGGAGCCAACGCGCCACAAACAACGCCTCATGAATTAACGCTTCTCACGTTGTTGCCCTTGGGCCTCTTTGGCTCTCGTTGGGAGCCACTTCCTGGGTAATTCCTGGGTGAAGTCTGAGTGCTCGCTCGGTCACCGCGATCGTATCGGCCCCCCGATCCATCACGCCAACTCCGCCATCTCCGCCTCCGCCTTCTCCAGCCAGTACGTCATGCCCATTGCGCAGTAGAGCGCTATCGCGGTCTGGAAGTGATGGCTGGCGTCATCGCGCTTTCCGCTCCGGCGAGCGACCCTGGCGAGGCCGACGTGGCAATCAGCAACGAGTGGGCGCATCCCGAGGCCATTGGCGAGTGCGAGGGCTTCCTCGAACTGTTGCCGGGCTGTGACAGGATCGGTATGTGCGAGAAGCTCGGCTTCCAGCCGGAGCAGCGGACCACGGTACCCCCGCGCGTTCCGCTCGCTCGCAGCCGCCAGACCATGCCGGACTTCGGCATACGCCTCGTCGCGGCAGCCGACCGCGAGGTAGGCCCTCGCCCGCATCGCGCCGTAGCCGTACCACGGAGGTTTCGCGCCGGTCGAACTCGGGGCGGTCCGGGCGAGGCACTGCAGGCACTCCTGCGACCGACCGAGCAGTGCGAAGGCGTACGCGAGATAGGGCGAGGCCTCGTCGGGTCGCCGGGGAAGACTTTGCTCGGTGGCGATCGTGAGCGCGCGCTCGAGGAATGGCAGGCTGCGCTCGAACTCACCCCGGAGGACATGAACGTAACCGAGATAAGCGCTGGCGACGCCGAGGCTGTTCAGGTGGTGGATGTCCGTCGCGACCCGGAGCGCCTCTCGCGCCGATGTCAATGCCTGGTCGAAGTCGCCAAGGGTGGCGTGAGCTTCCGAGCACCACGCCCGGAGACTGACGTAGATGGGGAAGACGAGCCCAGGCTCTCGACCGTACCGTTCGAGCGCGTCGAACAACGCGATGCCGGTGCCGAACTCGCGCACCGCCTCCGTGATCCAGCCAAGTTCGCGGTAAGCGTGCCCGATGATGAACTGCGCGTAGCTACGCGTCCGTACGTCGCCTGCGTCGGCGCGGTCGAATGCTTCGCGTGCCTTTTCGATACCCGACTCCAGCGTGCCGGGGATCACGCAGGAGTAGGCGACGGCCTGCGCCTGTCGCACCTGGACCTGGGCAAGGCGCGGCCCGTCATTGAGCGAGCGCGCCAGTGCCGCGGCTTTGTCGCCGAGGTCACCGAGTCCCTCGTAGTCATGAAGGGTGAGCCACGCGGACCACAGTTCGAGACATGCATCGAGCTTGAGCGTGAGATCTGCGGCATCCCCGAGCCGGTCCAGCGCTTCCACCGCCGTCTGGAAGAACCCGATACCGACCTGATATCGGCCGTGAGCGAAAGCCCGCTCGCCTGCCTGGTAAAGGTATCGGCTCGCCCGGTCCCATAGCTCCGCCCGCGACGCATGGTGGGCGAACAGTTCGATCTTCTCGGTTTCCCGTCCCGCCCACTGGCGCTCGAGGGTCGCGAGCACGCGCTCGTGCAAGCTCCGGCGCCGTTCGCGCAGCACGCTGTGGTAGGCCACTTCCAGCGTCAGTGCATGCTTGAACGTGTACTCGGGCTCGGGGAAGAGGCTCTTCTCGTAGAGAAACTCCGCGGCCTGCAGCTGCGCGAGACCACGCAGCAGGGCCTCCTCCGGCTGGTCTGCGATCGCGGCCAGGAGCGCGAACGGCACATCCTTGCCGACGACCGCCGCCGATTGCATCAGTTGCTTGACCGCCGGCGAGAGGCGATCGATGCGAGCGGCCAGGATCGCCTGCACAGTGCGCGGGATCTCGATCGACTGGATCGCTTGCGTCAACCGGTAATGGCCGAGGTCGCCCACAAGAGCACCAGTTTCGGCCAGGGCGCGAACGGTCTCCTCGAGGAAGAACGGATTCCCGCGGCGCACGAGGAGCTTCTTCAGGCGCTCGAGTCCCGCGCCCTTACCGAGGAGCACGTCGAGGAGTTGCTCGGCGCTTTCCGGTGGGAGCGTGTCGAGGCGCATCTGGCTGTAGTACGTCTTGCCGCCCCACGTGTGCTGGTACTCGGGCCGGTAGTTGACGAGGAGCAGCACCCGGGCCGACCCGACGCTCTCGGCGAGGACGTCCAGCAGCGCCTGCGTCTCGCTGTCGATCCAGTGCAAGTCCTCGAAGATCAGGACGATCGGCTGCTCCTGCGCTTCTCGCAACAGGAGCCGCTTGACCGCGTCCAGCGTGCGCTGGCGACGCTGAGCGGGATCGAGCGCCCGCCACGTCGACTCTTCCACCGGCACCTCGAGGAGGGCGAGCAGTGCCGGTAGAGCCGCGCGGAGCGACTCGTCCAGCGTGAGGACCTTGCCAGTGACCTTCTCGCGGATCTCACGAGCGTCGTCCTGGTCCTGGATCTTGAAGTACCCCTTGAGGAGCTCGATGACCGGCAGGTAGCTCGTCGCCCGACCGTACGAGACGGAGGCGCTCTCGAGCACGAGCCAGCCCTGGGCTCGATGTGAACGCGTGAACTCATAGAGCAGGCGGGATTTACCGACTCCGGCCTCGCCGACAACCGCCGCGATTTGTCCATGGCCGCCGGAAGCGAGGCGGAGTGCGCGCGAGAGCTGGTCGATCTCGGCGTCGCGGCCGACGAACCGCGTGAGTCCGCGGGCGCGTGCCGCCTCGAACCGTGTCCGGATCGCGAGAGCTCCGACCAGTTCAAAGATCTCGATCGGCTCGTTGAGCCCCTTGACCGGAATCGGCCCGAGCGGCTTCACCTCGACGTATCCCTCGGCCAGGCGCAGCGTCTCGCCGGTGAGCCGGGTCGTCCCCGGCGAGGCGAGTTGCTCCATGCGCGCGGCCAGGTGCGTGGTCTGGCCGACCGCCGTGTAATCCATGCGCAGATCGCTGCCGATAGAGCGGACGACGACCTCGCCGGAGTTCAGGCCGACGCGGATCTGCACCTCGATGCCGTGGGAGCGCCGGACCCCCTCGGAGTACTGCTTCACAGATTCCTGCATCCGGAGCGCGGCGTAGCATGCGCGCACGCCGTGATCTTCATGGGCGAGCGGTGCGCCGAACAGCGCCATGATGCCGTCGCCCATCACCTGGTTCACGGTGCCTTCGTATCGGTGGACCGCCTCCATCATGTGCTCGATGACTGGGTCGAGGAGTTTGCGGGCCTCCTCTGGGTCACGGTCAGCGAGCAGTTCCAGCGAGCCCTTGAGGTCGGCAAACAGAACGGTCACCTGCTTACGCTCGCCTTCCAGCGCGGTCTTTGAGTTGATGATGCGTTCGGCGAGGTGCTTGGGGGTGTAGGCGTCTGGTGAGGCGAGCCGCGGCGGGGAGCCTGGCGTGCTGATGGGCGTCGCGCATTCAAAGCAGAACTTTGCCGCGGTCGGTAGGTGCGTCCCGCAGTTCGCGCAGCGGAGCACCAGCGGCGTCGCGCACCCCAGGCAGAACTTCGCCTGGGGCGGGTTCTCCTGCTGGCACCGGGGACAGTTCATTGCCAAGCCTCCAGTGAATCGGGCCGGCGTATGGGTAGGGCGACGATAGCCCGCGCGTGGCGACGGCGTCAACGAGCGCTTTAGGGCTGATTCGAACCAGAGACTTTTGGGTTGGAAACCCAATGGACGTCGTAACACCGCGGTTTTGCTAGGTCGAGTGGATGGCTTGGAGGCCCAGCAAAGAGCGTGACATAAACGCCCTTCTCGGCCCTGGGCGATAGACGGCGCGGCGGCGTGATCATCCTTGCCTCATCCTTGCCCTAGGTACAGCGCGGATAACGGGCCCGTCAAGGGAATCCTGAGGGAGCTGGGAGGCCCTTGAGCGAAACGCCGGTACCTGCGAATGGCCGCGCGAGCAGACCTCACCGGAGGCGTCCAGTGGGCGCTGGTCAGGCAGATTGGTTGGCGGGCATCGATGCGACGGCAGGTGGAGCGCGATCCACATGATCGGTGGAGCGCGCCAGGGCCGCGAGGATTTGACAGATCGCGTCGGGATCCTCCACCGTGCCGATCAGGCGCAGGCGCCCGGTGCAGCGCGGGCACGCGAGCACATCGACATCGAAGGCGCGCCGCATGAGATTGGCCCAGGCCCAATGCCGGGGCTGCTTCGGTGACGGCGTCTCTTCACTGGCATGGGCTGACGGACTGGGAGGCAGCGGCGTGGCTTGTTCCAGGCGCGCGCGATCGGCCGCCGGCACGGCGACGTTCGCGTGCAGATCGAAGCCGGCGATGTGCGCGTGCCGCGGCGCGCTGGACAGTATCCACGGCGCGTCCGGCTCCTCCCCCACCCGCCAGACTCGCGCGCCCGCACGGCGGCCGAGCGCGATGCGGCCCTGGATCGAAGCACTACTGATGCCGGCGAGAGCCGGGGAATCTTCAACCACAGGGTCCGGCCGCGAGAGTTCGGCATCGTTGCCATCGAAACCCCGGCGCCGGAGAAGACGCCGCACCCGCGTGTAGATCGTCGCGAGCAGGACGCCGACCTCTTCATCCGTCGGAGGGGGCGTGGGCCGGAAGCGAAGCGTCTCCCCTTTGCCGCCGTCGGTGAAGAAGACGCCATCGAGCAGCAGCGTGTGAAAGTGGACGTTGAGGTTGAGCCCGCCCCCGAATCGCTGGATCACGGTTACGCAGCCGGAGTGGCCGGCGCGGATGCCGTAGCGGCACGCCCGCCGCCGCTGGAAGCCCAGCAACACGCGTACGTAGATCCCGAGCACGGCGCGGGAGAGCTCGTGATCCCAGGCCAGAAGATAGCGAAGGCGGTGAGGCAGGCTCAGCACCCACTGCCGGACAGGAACGCGAGGGAGCACATCATCGACGAGGCGAGCGGCGTACTCGGTCATGCGCCGGCCCCCGCAGCTCGGGCAGAAACCGCGTCCCTTGCAGGAGAACGGGACGAGCCGCTCGAACGCGCAGTCGGCGCAGCGGAGACGAGCGAAACCGTGCGCCAGCACGCCGCACGTGAGGAAATCCCGGAACTCCTGCTCCACGAACATCGGCAGGCGGGAGCCGCCGGCGTGATTCGCG
>Ga0214471_10003728_pt1 | contig 11791 bp, 11 predicted proteins | sample RVTome_5_FD_207665 | JGI IMG/M metagenome (GOLD analysis project Ga0214471, IMG submission 207665) | Soil microbial communities from uranium-contaminated site in the Upper Colorado River Basin, Wyoming, United States - RVT142D155 | ecosystem: Environmental > Terrestrial > Soil > Contaminated >... | reverse complement strand
GCCCATATCGGCGCCCTCCTGATCCTGATCGCCTTCGGCGTGCTCGCCGCCTTCGGCGGCGGTTTCACCTTCGACCAGATGCGCGCGGCGGCGCTCCCGCCGCTGTGGGCGAGTCTCGCCTTCGTTTTCGCCCTGATCGGCTTCGGCACCAAGGCCGGCATCGTGCCCTTGCACGTCTGGCTGCCGGAGGCGCACCCGGTGGCGCCCTCGCATATCTCGGCGTTGATGAGCGGGGTCATGCTGAAGGTGGCGCTCTACGGCCTCTTGCGTATCGTGTTCGATCTCATTGGCAATCCCCATTGGGCCTGGGGGCTGGTGGTGCTGGTGCTCGGTACGCTGACCGCCTTGAGCGGTGTGCTCTATGCCATGATGCAAAGCGATCTCAAGCGCCTGCTGGCCTACTCGTCGATCGAAAACATCGGCATCATACTAATAGGCCTCGGCCTGGCGATGATCTTCCTCGGCACCGGCCACCCGGCGCTCGGCACGCTCGGCCTGGTGGCGGCGCTGTATCACACCCTGAACCACGCCCTGTTCAAGGCCCTGTTGTTCCTCGGTGCCGGCGCGGTGCTCCACCGCACCCACGAGCGCGACCTCGAGCACCTGGGCGGGCTCATCCACCGCATGCCCTGGACCGCCGGGTTCTTCCTCGTCGGCTGCATCAGCATCTCGGCGCTACCGCCGTTCAACGGCTTCGTCTCGGAGTGGCTCACGTTTCAGACGGCGTTGCAGGCGACTGCGCTCGAAAATGGCGTATTGCGCGCCGTGATACCCATCACCGCCGCCGCGCTCGCGCTCGCCGCGGCGCTCGCCGCCGCCTGTTTCGTCAAGGCCTACGGCATCGCCTTCCTCGGCCGCGCGCGCACGCGCCGTGCCGCGCGCGCCCGCGAGGTCGCCCCGGGCATGCTCGCCGCCATGGGCCTGCTCGCCGCGCTGTGCCTGCTGCTCGGCGTGTTTCCCTCCACCGTGATCGACGCCCTGGCGCCGCTCACGCAACTGCTGGTCGGTCACACCCTGCCGGCCGCCACCGCCCGCGGCTGGTTGTGGCTCACCCCGATCAGCGCCGATGTCGCCTCGTACTCCGCGCCGCTCGTGCTGCTCGCCATCGCGCTGGTGTTCGGGCTCGGCTACGTGTTCCTCAGGCGCCGTACCCCGCCGGCCCGCCGCGGCGCGGCCTGGGACTGCGGTTTCGGGTCCTTGAACGCGCGCATGCAGTACACCGCCACCGCCTTCGCTCAACCGATCCGCCGCGTCTTCGGTCCGGTCTGGCACGTCGATGAGCGCATCGAGGTGCTGACCGCCCCGGGACCGCTCGCGCGCGTCAAGACCCTGCGCCACCAGCTGCACGTCGCCGACTGGTCGTGGCTCAAGGGCTACCTGCCGATCGGGCGGCTGGTGCTCGCCGCCGCCCGGCGCATCGGGCGCATTCAGACCGGGAGCATTCATACGTATCTGGTGTATTCGTTTGTGACCTTGCTGGTGTTTCTATGGATCATCAGTTAGCCGCCTGGTTGCTCGCCGCGGCCCAGACGCTGCTGTTCGTCGGCGCCGCGCCGCTGCTCGCCGGCTGGATCAAGCGGGTCAAGTGCCACATGCAGAATCGTGCCGCACCGTCGTTGTGGCAGCCCTACCGCGATCTCGCCAAGCTGATGCGCAAGGACCTGGTGATCGCGTCGAACGCGTCGTGGCTGTTCCGCGCCACTCCCTACTTCGTGTTCGGCGCGATGCTGCTCGCCGCCGCCGCCGTGCCGCTCGTGGCCGTGGACCTGCCGACCGGCGCGATCGCCGACGTGATCGTGCTGGTGGCGTTCTTTGCGCTCGCGCGGTTCTTCACGGCGCTGGCCGGGCTCGACATCGGCACGGCCTTCGGCGGCATGGGCGCCTCGCGCGAGATGACTATCGCCGCGCTCGCCGAGCCGGCCATGCTGATGGCGGTATTCACCCTGTCCATGACCGCGCACTCGACCAACCTGTCGACGGCGATCGACGTACTGCTCGAAGCCGGGCTCGTGCTGCGGCCTTCGTTCCTCTTCGCGTTGCTGGCGCTTGCCATGGTGGCGGTCACCGAGACCGGGCGCATCCCCGTGGACAATCCCGCGACCCATTTGGAGCTCACCATGATTCACGAGGCCATGATCCTCGAATACAGCGGGCGCCACCTGGCACTGATCGAGTGGGGCAGCCAGATCAAGCTCATGATCTACGCGGTGCTGATCGCCAATATCTTCTGGCCCTGGGGCATCGCCCGCGAATTCACGGCCGAGGCGCTGGCGCTCGGGACGCTGGTGGTGGCCACCAAACTCGCGTTTCTCGCCGTGGTACTGGTGGTGTGGGAGACGGTGCTCGCCAAGATGCGCATCTTCCGCGTGCCGGAGTTCCTGGGCTTCGCCTTTCTGCTGGCGCTGCTCGGCATGCTGACGCACGTCGTGCTGGAAACCGGGGGTTGACATGACCGTGTTGTCGGAACTGAGTCTTTACAACCAGGCGATCATCCTGTTCGCCTCGCTGGTGCTGTTCACCTCGTTCATCATGCTCGCGCAGGCGCGCATGGTGCCGATGATTTTCGCCTTCGCCTGGCAGGGGATGCTGCTCGCGGTCGTCACCGCGCTCGTCGCCTACGTCTCGGGGCATCATCATCTGTATATCTCCGTCGCGCTCACCTTGGCGCTCAAGGTCTTCCTGATCCCGTGGTTGTTGTACCGGCTGGCGGTGCGCCTCAATATCCATCTCGAGGCCGAGGCGCTCAAGCACCCCTCGCTGCTGCTGCTCGGCGGGGCGGGATTGGTAATTTTCAGTTATTACGTTGCGCTGCCGATCGTACATCTCTCCGGCCTGGCCACGCGCAACACCATCGCCGTCAGCATCGCGGTGGTGTTGATCGGCATGCTGCTGATGATCGCGCGCAAGAAGGCGGTCGCCCAGGTGGTGGGCTTCATGTCGATCGAGAACGGGCTGTTCTTCTCGGCCGTAGTCTCGACCTATGGCATGCCGTTGATCGTCGAGCTGGGGGTGGCCTTCGACGTGCTGGTGGCGGCGATTCTGTTCGGCGTGTTTTTCTTTCATATGCGCGAGTCCTTCGACACACTCGATGTTGATCGCCTCAATCGCCTGTCCGAGGTCCACGAGTCCTTGCTCACCGACGACAGTGGGTCGCCGCCGGAGGGCCACTGATGCCGCTGCTGGAGATCACGCTGCTGCTGCCGCTGGGCGGGAGCGTGTTGCTCGCCTTCGTCGGCCACCGGCCGGCCGGCGGCTGGATCAACGTCGGCATCGGCGCCTTGACCTTCGTTACCTCGCTGGCGATGGCTCTCAACGTGTTCGCCAACGGGCCGCAGCTCACCAGCGGCAAGCTGTTCTACATCGACGCCTTCAATGTCTACCTCGTGGCGCTCACGGCTTGGGTGGGTCTGACCACGGCGATCTTCTCGCGCTCCTACATGCGTCACGAGGTCGAGCGCGGCCGGCTCACCGACCGGCGCATGCGCCTTTACCATGCCATGTATCAGGGCTTCCTGTTCGCCATGCTGCTGGCGCTGTCGACCAACAACCTGGGCGTGCTGTGGGTGGCCATGGAGGCGGCCACGCTCACGACCGTGTTGCTGGTCTCCCTCTACCGTACGCCCGAGTCGATCGAGGCGGCCTGGAAGTATTTCATCCTGTGCGGCGTCGGCATCGCCCAGGCGCTGTTCGGCACGGTGCTGTTGTACTTCGCCGCCGAGCACAAGCTCGGCGCCGGGCGCGACGATACGCTGTTGTGGACCGTGCTGCACGACGCGGCCGGCAGCCTCGATCCGACGGTGCTGTCGCTCGCCTTCGTCTTTCTGCTGGTCGGCTACGGGACCAAGGTCGGGCTCGTGCCGCTGCATGCCTGGCTGCCGGACGCCCATTCCGAGGGTCCGACGCCGATGTCCGCGGTGCTCTCGGGCCTGCTGCTCAACGTCGCGCTGTACGCGCTGGTGCGCGTCAAGATGCTGGTGGACGCCTCGCTCCAGACCCATCTGGCCGGCTATCTCATGATGGGCTTCGGGCTGGTCTCGTTCATGGTCGCCGGTCTGTTTCTGCACCGCCAGCACGACATCAAGCGCATGTTCAGCTACTCGTCGATCGAGCACATGGGGCTCATGACCTACGCCTTCGGCCTCGGCGGGCCGCTCGCCACCTTCGGTGCGCTCCTGCACATGACGGTGCACTCGCTCACCAAGAGCGCGATCTTCGTGACCGTCGGTCATGCCGCCCAGCTCGCCGGCACCCAGCGTATCGATCGCATTCGCGGGCTGATCCGCACCCAGCCGGCGATCGGCTGGGGCCTGTTGCTCGGCACCGTGGCGATCGCCGGTTTTCCGCCGTTCGGCGTGTTCACCAGCGAGTTCCTGTTGTTGACCGCCACCATGAAGTCCTGGCCGTGGCTCGCCGTGCCGCTGCTGGTCGGTTTCGGCGTGGCCTTCGCCGGCCTGTTCCGGCACCTCCAGCCGATGGTGTTCGGCGAGCCGCCGCCCGGCCAGAGCGCAGTGCGCGCGAACATGCTGCCGGTCATGCTGCATCTGTTGCTTGTGTTGTGGCTGGGGCTGTCCATTCCCGGTTTCCTGGCGCGCTGGTTCGCGCAGGCGACCGTGCTGATCTCCGGGGCATCGCCGCTATGAGCGAGAAAGAACCGACTGACTGGCTCGACGCCTTGCACGCATCGCTGACCCAGGACGGCGTGGTGTTGGAGCGCATCGATGCGCCCGGCCTTGCGCCGGCGCGCCTGGTCGTGCTGCCGGCCGGCGATTGGGGCAAGCTCGCCGAGGTCGCGGCCCGGCTCGGCGCGCGCTGGGTGGCGGGTTTCGGCGCGGATGCGGGGCAGGATCGGCTCGATGTGCACGCCTGTTTCGAGAAAGGTGGGTCCTACGTGCTGGCGCGCACGACGGTTATGCGGGCGCATCCGATCCTGCCTTCGCACACGCCGTATTACGCCGGCGCTGATCGTCCCGAGCGGCATACCCAGGATCTCATCGGCGTGGCCTTCCTGGATCATCCGGATGCGCGTCGCTGGGTCCGCCACAAGGCCTGGCTGGATTCGGTTTATCCGCTGCGCCGCGAGGTGCCGGTTGGCGGCCAGCCGCCGGCCGAAACGCCGCCGGACAACGATTACCGGTTTTTCTTTGCGCACGGCGCCGGCGTCTACGAGATTCCGGTCGGACCGGTTCATGCCGGCATCATCGAGCCCGGCCACTTCCGTTTCCAGGCGGTCGGCGAGACCGTGCTCAATCTGGAGGAGCGGCTCGGCTACGTGCACAAGGGCATCGAGAAGATCGCCGCGGGTCGCGATCCGGCGGGCCTGGCGCGCCTTGCCGGGCGCGTCTCGGGCGATTCCACCGTCGCCCACGCCTGGGCGGCCTGTCAGGCGATGGAACGCGCCGCCGGCCTAGAGGCACCGGAGCGCGCACTGTATCTGCGCGCGCTGATGTGCGAGCGCGAGCGCGTGGCCAATCATCTCGGCGACATCGGTGCGATCCTGAACGACGTCGCCTTCACCTTCGGTTTCTACCAGTTCAGCCGGCTGCGCGAGGAGTGGCAGCGCCTGAGCGCGCAGGCCTTCGGTCACCGGTTCATGATGGACCGGGTGGTGCCGGGCGGTGTCGCGACGGATCTCGACGGCAAGCTGGTCGAACCGATGCGCGCGCAGGCGCAGGCCATGCGCAAACAGCTCGACAAGCTCATGGCGATCATCAATGATTCGCCCTCGGTCGAGGACCGGCTGGTCACGACCGGGGTGCTCAAGCCGGAGCAGGCGGCCGCGCTCGGCTGCCAGGGTTATGTCGGGCGCGCCTCGAGCGTTGATTTCGATGTGCGCCGCGACGCACCCTACGCACCGTACGACCGCTTTGAGCTCGACGTGCCGGTGTACCATTACGGCGACGTGGCCGCGCGCGTGCGCGTGCGTGCCGAGGAGTGCCGGGCGGCGTTCGGACTGATCGGCGCCCTGCTGGCGCAGCTGCCGTCCGGTCCGGTATCGGCCGAGTGGCGCGCGCCGGTCGAGGGGGCGGAGGGCCTCGGCGTCGTCGAGGGGTTCCGCGGCGAGATCCTGACCTATGTCAGGTTCGGCGCGGACGGGCGCGTGGCGCGCTTCTTTCCGCGCGATCCGTCCTGGACCACCTGGCCGGCGCTCGAGCTGTTGATCCACGACAACATCGTTCCCGACTTTCCGGTGTGCAACAAGTCCGTGAACGGTTCTTACTCGGGGCACGACCTATGAAAACCCGACAACTCAAACGCAAAGACAACATCGGTTCAAACCCGACTTTCTTTGCGCCCTTGCGTTGTGTTTTTGGAAATCACATATGTTGAGAATACTCGGCAAGATTCAGCGCATCGGCATCGTCACCGAACCGCTGCCGGCGTCGGCCGAACCGGCGCTCGGGGAGGTCGGCGCGCAACTCAAGGCGCGCATCGGCGAGCTGTTCGGCGGCAGCCTGGCGATCCGCGAGGTGGACGCCGGCTCGTGCAACGGTTGCGAGCTCGAGATTCATGCGCTCAACAACCCGTATTACGGAATAGAGCGATTCGGCGTGCATTTCGTCGCGAGCCCCCGGCACGCCGACATGCTGCTCGTCACCGGCCCCGTGTCGCGCCACATGCAGGCGGCGTTGCGACGCACGTATGACGCCACGCCCGATCCCAAGCTGGTGATCGCGGTCGGCGAGTGTGGCGCGAACGGCGGCGAGTTCGGTGTCTCCTATGCGTCCTGCGGAGCGGTCGCCAACGTCATCCCGGTGGACGCCGTAATTCGCGGTTGCCCGCCGACCCCGATCAACCTCATGCTTGGTATACTTGAGGCGATCGGCAGGCGCGCGAGGACATAAGGCATGGCAAATCCCGTCGTTGGCGTGGTAATGGGCAGCAACAGCGACTGGAAGGTCATGCAGCATGCCGTCCGGATGCTGAAGGAGTTTGGCGTTCCCCATGAGGCCAAGGTCGTCTCCGCCCACCGCACCCCCGATGCCCTCTACCGCTACGCCGAGACCGCCGCCGGGCGCGGCCTTGAGTGCATCATCGCCGGCGCCGGCGGCGCCGCCCACCTGCCGGGCATGCTGGCCGCCAAGACCGTCGTGCCGGTGCTGGGCGTGCCGGTGACCTCGCGCGCGCTCGGCGGGCTCGACTCGCTGCTGTCCATCGTGCAGATGCCCAAGGGCATCCCGGTGGCGACCTTCGCCATCGGCGAGCCGGGCGCCGCCAACGCCGGGTTGTTCGCGGTCGCGCTGCTCGCCAACCACGACGCGCGGCTCGCCCGCCGGCTGGCCGCGTTCCGGCGCCGGCAGACGCGCGCCGTCAAGGCCATGCGCCTGCCCAAGGCCCGATGATCCTGCCGGGCGCGACGCTCGGCATGCTCGGCGGCGGGCAGCTCGGGCGCATGTTCACCGTCGCCGCGCGCACCCTGGGCTACGAGGTCATCGTGCTCGACCCCGATCCCGACAGCCCGGCGGGCCGGATCGCTACCGAGCATGTCCGCGCCGATTACCGCGACCCGGCCGCGCTCGATCATCTCGCCAGGACCTGCGCGGCGGTCAGCACCGAGTTCGAGAACGTGCCGGCCGCGACCCTGGAGGCGCTCGCGGCGAAATGCGTGGTGCGCCCGGGCGCCCGGGCGGTGGCCATCACCCAGGATCGCATCCACGAGAAGACCTTCCTGCGCGATGCCGGCTTTCCGACCGCGCCGTTCGCGGCGGTCGGTAGCGCGGCCGAGCTCGAGGCCGGGCTCGCGACGATCGGCGCGCCGGCGCTGCTCAAGGTCTCGCGCTTCGGCTACGACGGCAAGGGCCAGGCGCGCGTCACCGGCGCCGCGGACGCGGCGGCGGCCTGGGAGTCCATGGGTCGCGAGCCCTGCGTGATCGAGCGGCTCGTACCGCTCGACCGCGAACTGTCGGTGGTGCTGGCGCGTGGCGCCGACGGCGCCGTCGCGCGCTGGCCGGCGGGCGAAAACACGCACCGCAACGGCATCCTCGACGTCACGGTCGTCCCGGCGCATGTCGACGCCGGTCTCGCGCGGCAGGCCGGCGAGATGGCGGAAAGCATCGCTCTGACGCTCGACTACGTCGGGGTGCTGGCGGTCGAGTTCTTCGTGTCGGACGGCGCGCTGCTGGTCAACGAGATCGCGCCGCGCCCGCACAACAGCGGCCACTACACGCTCGACGCCTGCGTCACCGACCAGTTCGAGCAGCAGGTGCGCACGCTGTGCGGCCTGCCGCTGGGCGATACGCGGCTGCTGTCGTCGGTGGTGATGGTGAACCTGCTTGGCGACCTCTGGGCCCGCGGGGAGCCGCCCTGGGACCGGGTGCTGAGCCTGCCGGGCGCCAAGCTGCACCTCTACGGCAAGCGCGCCGCGCGCCCCGGGCGCAAGATGGGCCATATCAACTGCCTGGCCGCCGACCGCGACGCCGCGCTGGCGCTCGCCGCGCGCGTCAAGGCGGTACTGGGGATTCCGGCGTAGCGGCCGAACCTCCGACCGTTGCGCGTGCGCGCCGGGCCCGGTCCGGGTTACACTGCGCCTCCTTGCCGCGCGACTCGCATTATCCACGCCATGCCGCAGACCGAAACCGTCATCGATGCCGCCGTCGCCGTCGTGCAGCGCGCCGACGGCCGCGTGCTGCTGGCGCGGCGCCCGGCGGGCAAGGCCTATGCCGGCTACTGGGAGTTCCCCGGCGGCAAGATCGAGGACGGCGAGTCGCCGCGCGCCGCGCTCCGGCGCGAGTTGCACGAGGAGGTCGGCATCGACGCCGAGTCGGTGCATCCCTGGATCACCCTGCTCCACGTCTATCCCGAGAAGACCGTACGTCTGCATTTCTATCGCGTGCCGGCCTGGCGCGGCGAGCCGCACGGGCGCGAGGACCAGGAACTGTCGTGGGAGGATCCGGCGGCGCTCGCGGTCGCGCCGCTGCTGCCGGCCAACACACCGGTGCTGCGCGCGCTCGGCCTGCCGGCGGTCTATGCGATCACCCACGCCGCGAAGCACGGCGTCGATGGATTCATTCAGCGCCTCGACGCCGCGCTCGCGCGCGGCGTGAAGCTCGTGCAGGTGCGTGAGCCGGGGCTCGCGCCGCCGGCCCTCGAGGATTTCGCGCGCCGCGTGGTGGCGCGCGCGCATGCGCGCGGCGCGCGCGTGCTGGTCAACGGCGACGCGGAGCTCGCGCGCCGCGCCGGCGCGGACGGCGTGCACCTGCCGGGCCGCGCGTTGACGGCGCTCGCGGCACGCCCGGACCTGCCGCTGTGCGCCGCCTCCTGCCATGACGCCGCCGAGCTCGCGCGCGCCGCGACACTCGGCGTGGACTTCGCGGTGCTGTCGCCGGTGCTGCCGACGCCCTCCCATCCGGACGCGCCGGGCATGGGCTGGGAGCGCTTCGCCGAGCGGGTCCGCGACTGCCCGGTGCCGGTCTACGCGCTCGGCGGCATGCGCCCGGATCTGCTCGATACCGCACTGAGCCACGGCGCCCACGGTATCGCGCTGTTGAGCGGCATCTGGTGAACCGGCACCGGCCACCGACTGCACCCGGAGTACCTTGGAGTGCCTAACAAAATGACCTCGCATTCAACGCCGAACCGTAGGGTGCGCCCTGCGCACCGAAATATTAAGCGGTGCGTGGGACGCACCCTACACCCTGCACGCGGAGTACCTTAGGTATATTTATGGAAGCACATACCCTATTGGGCCTGGTCGCCGGTGGCTTCACCACCACGGCCTTCCTGCCCCAGGTCGTCAAGACGTGGCGCTCCAAGTCGGCCGGCGATCTGTCGCTCGGCATGTTCGCGATCTTCAGTGCCGGCGTTGCGCTGTGGCTGGTATACGGCATCGTGATCGGCGCGCCGCCGGTGATCGTCGCCAACGGCGTCACCCTGGTGCTGGCGCTGACCATCCTGTTCTTCGCCGATCGGACCGAGGCGAGGGCCGCGCGCCGTAACGGAAGCCCTACTCGCTTCGCTCGTTCGTCCTGTCCTATAACTAGGCGCGATCGCGGCTTCAAGCTGCGCTACAAATGACGCCCGCCTCCGCCACGCTGCCCTCGCACGCCATTGGCGTCTTCGACTCCGGGGTCGGGGGCCTGACCGTGGCGCGCGCGCTCATGCAGCGCCTGCCGGAGGAGAACATCATCTACTTCGGCGATACCGCGCGCGTGCCTTACGGAATCAAGTCGGTCGAGACCATCGCCCACTACGCCACCCAGATCGCCCAGTTCCTGCTGGAGCGCCGGGTCAAGCTGCTGGTCGTGGCCTGCAACACCATGGCGGCGGTGGCGGCGCGCGCGATCGCCGATCTGTCGCCGGTGCCGGTGCTGGACGTGATCGACGCCGGCGCGCGCGCCGCGGCCGCGGCCTCGCGCACGCGCCGGGTCGGCGTGATCGGCACGCTCGCCACGGTCGCGAGCGGCGCCTACGACCGCGCGATACACGCCGCGGCCGCCGACGTCGAGGTGCGCTCCCAGGCCTGCCCGCTGTTCGTGCCGTTCGTCGAGGAGGGCTGGCTCACGCATCCCGCGACGCGGCTGACCGCCGAGGAATATCTCGCGCCGCTGCGCGGCGCCGGCCTCGACACCCTGGTGCTGGGCTGCACGCACTACCCGCTACTCGCGCCGCTCATCCAGGAGGTCGTGGGCGCGGAGATCGCGCTGGTCGATTCCGCCGACACCGTGGCGGCCGATGCCGCCGAGCTGCTCGAGCGTCTCGGGCTGCGCAACCGCGTCGGCCGCGGCGAGCACCGCTTCTACGTCAGCGACGTGCCGCAGCGCTTCCAGCAGATCGGCGAGCGATTCCTCGGGCGGCCGCTCACCGGGGTGCAGGTGGTCGGCTGGTAACGGGACTCGAATTTCTTTGCGCCGGCCGAGCGCGTCGGGTTATGGTAACGCCATGAGCGCCTCGCCTTACATCTTCGACGTGGGCGGCGACGACTTCGCGCGCCTGGTGCTGGAGAACTCCGAGAGGGGGCCGGTGCTGGTCAATTACTGGTCGCCGCGCGCCGGGCCGTGCATGGTGCTGATGCCGCGGCTGGTGCGGCTCGCCACCGAGTACGGCGGCCGCTTCCTGCTCGCCATGCTCAATACCGACGAGCATCACCGGTTGGCCCGCGAGCACGGCGTCAACAGCCTGCCGACCGTCAAGATCTTCCGCCACGGGCGCGTCGCCGACACCATCCACGGCGCGCTGTCGGACGCCGAGTTTCGGCGCGCGATCGACAAGCAGGTCGCGCGCGACTCCGACCGCGTCCACGCGCTCGCGGTCGAAGCCTACAAGCGCGGCGACACCGAGCGTGCCGCCGGCATCATGGCGCAGGCGGCGCTCGCCGATCCCGGCAACGCGCGGCTGCCGCTCGATCTCGCCAAGCTGCTCGTGCTCCAGCAGCGCTACGCCCAGGCGCAGGAGCTGCTGCAGTCGCTGCCGCGCGAGCTGCGCGCCGAGCCCGAGATCGAGCGCCTGCTGGCGCATGTCGGCTTCGTGCTGGCGGCGCGCGAGGCGCCGGACCCGGAGGCGCTGGAGCGCGAGCTTGCCGGGCGGCCGGACGATCTCGATCTGCGCTTCCGGCTCGCGGCGCGCCGGCTGATGGACGACGACTACGAGGCCGCGCTCGGTCAGCTGCTCGAGATTCTGCGCCGCGACGCGGCTTACCGCGACGAGGCCGCGCGCCGCGGCATGCTCGGGATCTTCCAGGTCCTGGGTGACGACGATGAGCGCGTCAAACGTTACCGGGGCCTGATGCTGGAGGTGCTCAACGCCCGTTCCAGGTAGAGCGGGGTAGGGTGGGGCCCTGCCCCACCAAGCCGCATGT
>Ga0214471_10003727_pt1 | contig 11794 bp, 6 predicted proteins | sample RVTome_5_FD_207665 | JGI IMG/M metagenome (GOLD analysis project Ga0214471, IMG submission 207665) | Soil microbial communities from uranium-contaminated site in the Upper Colorado River Basin, Wyoming, United States - RVT142D155 | ecosystem: Environmental > Terrestrial > Soil > Contaminated >... | reverse complement strand
CTCGAAGGTTGTGTTTATACCCTTGTATTCGGTAATTTTCCTTGTGCTTGTGAACCTGTTTATTTCCATAATGCAGGGAATTGTCTCGTAGGACCCTGGATCGACAATTTGAAATTTCCTGCTGATGAATCTCATCCCGTACTCCTGATTCTGGTAATATATTGCCAGGCGATCTCTTCAGGAGGATACAGATGAGACTCATCAGCTTTCAATTATTTTTAGTAGTTACCGTTTGCCCTTTGCTGATCACCTCCTGCTCCGGCGAAAAACCACCGGAGCCGGGTTCGGAAATCTCCATGGATAAATACGGGATTCACATAGTCCTGAATGACCCGTGGACCGCTGAATGCGAAGGCTCCGACTGGTCGACATGGACCCGCCAGCAAAAAGGACGTGTAGATGAGCACTGGTTGTTTCCACCCATCACCGCGACAAAAAATGAAGCCGGGGGAATGTACGACCGCACCAAGCACTGGAGATTCAAGGGTGTGGAAGGGCTTTTCGATCCCGGAATGAATTCGGAAATGCCGGGGTATCCGGTTCCGGAGGGATTATGGGCTCTGAATCCGCAAATGCTTGAAATGCAAAGCCAGGACCAGATGACATTGCCATGGGCGAGCGCTGAATCAATACAGGCCACCGTCAGAATATATGAAAACACTCATGGTGAAGGAGCGGCGGCGACTCTCTGGCACACAATGACTGTGACATTCAATGTTGGCGGGAACGCTTACGAGTTTGTCATGTCGATCCCGGCAGATATGGATAAGAGAGAGCTGGTCGATGATTTCTGGGCATCGATCCAGACACTGGAAATTGCGTCAATATGACAAGTGCCGGTTAGATTCATTTTCCAGATCCGAAATTAAGTGAATGGAATCCCGCTCTCCGCCGTTTAGGATATTACCGCTGGACGGGATACTAATAAGTCTTAATGAAACCAAATGTGTGCTATCATCACAGGATGAAAATGATATCAAGGATAATAATTTCCATAATTGCACTGGCGATTGTCGGCAGTGTAATCTCGTGCAGCAGGGAGCTTACCGCGAAGTCGGACGAGCCGGAGCAGCCGTTCGAATTCCAGAGAATTCCCGTTCTTTCCGGCGCGCCTCCTCCCGCGAATATTACCGGATCTGAATCCACCGTTCCCACCGAGGATGGCATAGAGCCGGATACTGAAGAAGTCACCCAGGAATTAATCGACTCTACTTACAATCAGGGAAGAATGGCTCTCATCACGTCCGACAATGAAATGGCGGTTGAACTTCTGACCCGGGTTGTCGAGTGGTCCCCGGAACACACCAAGGCGCTTTATAACCTGAGTATGGCGTACCGGCATATAGGGAATATTGAATCCGCGGAAATATACGCGACCCGCGCCGCGGAATCTGACCCACAGCAGGTTTATGTCCACTACAATCTCGGGATGATCTATCTCCAGGAAGACAGGGTCGACGAAGCTATCGATCAGCTGGAACAGGAACTGCTGAATCATCCCGACGATCAGCAGGTGGCGGAAGTAGCTAATGTCCTTGCGAAAATCTACCTGAATAAGGGGATGCCAGGTGAAGCTTTCGACGCGGCTATGAGGGCAGTTAATCTGAACGGAGAGGTTCCGGACTACTACATCACGCTCGGCGATGTACAGGCGTCGAACAGCGCGTGGGACCTGGCGATCGAAGCTTACCAGAACGCCATAAATATGAATCCCGACGAGCCGCTTTACAGGATGAAACTCGCAGAACTGCTCTGGGATATCGGACGCCTTGACGATGCCAGAGTTGTTTACCATGACGCGATAGAGCTTGAGCCGGGACTGGAAGATGAAATTCCTCCCGCAAGACTTTAGCAACCGTCCTGGAATACGATCAAATTAATCGGCTGCTGACACCAGCCGATTTTTTAATGTTATAATTTGGTTCAATCCGGAAATAAATCTTGACAACGTAAAATTTGTATAGTATATTCGCCGGACGATTTTGACTGGAGAAAATTACGATGCCGAATCCGCTGACCCATTTCGAGTTTATGACAAATGACCCTGACAGGATCAGCGGCTTTTACTCTAACCTGTTCGGCTGGGAGATGCACCATATCCCTGAGATGGGTTACACAATAATTAAAACCGGACATGTGCCTGGTGGCGGACTCGGCACTCCCCGTGAAGGGCAGGATACCGGTGTAACTTTGTACCTCGATGTTGCTGATATCGATTCCATGCTCCGGAAAGCTTCCGGGCTTGGCTGGAATATAGAGATGCCGAAATATCAGATCGATGAGAATGTCGGATCGATGGCACTCATCTCGGATTTCGACGGGAATATCCTGGGATTATTCCAGGGTCCTGAAAGCGCTGACCGGCAGCCTCCGGCTGAAAATGAGCCGGGAAGAGAGCACCTTGGACATTTCGAGGTAGGAATTACCGACCTGGAAAAGGCAAAAAAATGGTACGCCGGATTATTCGACTGGGAAATTGAAGATGTAGGTGGAATAGAGTATTCGATCCTGAAATCCGAACGTCCGCCCTTTTGCGGATTATTCAAGGTCCCCGGCAATATCCCTCCCTACGCAATGTTCTACGTACAGACTGACGATATCGAAAGACGCCTTGGCGATGCTGTCGAACTTGGCGGCAAGGTCATCGTTGAGAAAACGAAGATCAGCGACCACTACGGATACTTCGCGATATTTTCCGATCCGGATGGAAACAATATCGGGCTTTCGGGCCAGAAATAAAAATTAAGTTTAATTTCAGAGGAGAAATTGACATGCCAAATCCAGTAGTTCATTTCGAATTCGCGGTAAGCGATTTTGAAAAAGGGAAGAGTTTTTATGGGGATTTATTCGGATGGGAAATTAAGGACTCCCCCGAGATGCCGTACGGATTGATTTCGACCGGCGATGGTCCCGGTGGCGGAATTTACGCGGCCATGAAACACATGAAACCGTTCATTACGTTTTATGTAAATGTCGACGATATCGATGCCAGCCTTAAAAAGGCGGAGGACCTCGGGGGGAAAATCCTGGTCGAGAAAAAGAAAATCAGCGATGAGCACGGTTACATGGGTATGTTCGCCGACCTGGACGGCAATGCAGTCGGGCTCTGGTGCCAGAGCTAGGAGGACGCCATGCCAAATCCTGTAGGACATTTCGAACTATTCACAACCGACATGAAAAAAGCCATTGGATTCTACTCCGACATGTTCGGATGGAAATTCAATGAGCTCGAGGGCTACGACTACGCGCTGATCGACACCGGTGAACTTCCGACAGGCGGGTTGAAGAAACTCGACAGTACCGACGATGTGCTGCTAAGCGTCACGGTGACGGTTGAAGACATGGAGCCCTTACTGAAAAAAGCAGAGGAACTGGGAGGTTCCGTAGTTGTACAGAAACAGCATCTGGGAGGGGATTTCGGATACTACGGGGCTTTTAAAGATCCCGACGGGTTGATAGTGGGTATGTGGAGCTCCACATAATCCGAGCTCTTGAAGATCCGGCCTTTAATATTTCAGCTATCGATTTTGATCCATGATCGATCGCTGATAATGGACCGGGTATCGCCGGAATAAAGACTTGCATCAACCACAGACTTCGAACCCGCCAGAAAGGCGGGTTCGTCGGTTTTTAATTCAAAAGATGGATTAATATTATTCTGAAAGTATGTTCCTCGAAATCGCGTGCGTTATCGGATTGATCGTCGAAATCAACCAGCATAAGAGAGGCTTCAAGGGACATATCCTGTCCAAGCTGCCATTTCATTCCAAGTTCGACAGTCTCACGTTCCGAATTAAATGACGACGCGTCCCCGCTGGAATCCATCATCTCGTACCGGGTATACAAAGTGTATCCAGTATCAGAAGGAGTGTATGAGAGTGTCCCGGAGATCCTGTCTATTTCAGACGACTGTTCCCGCCCGGGATAGTCATTCTGCGTATTCCCGTATTGCAGATTCAGCATGAACCCATTTCGCCACCTGGAGATCAGCCGGAACGTTATCATGTCGGATTCCGTGTCAGAGATCGGGCTTACCGAACTGTCTCTCGACGTTTGTCGCCAGTCGATTTGGGCGGTATGGCTTCCATTCCAGAAATCGAACGTGTGTCCGAGTCCAAGATTGAAAATACTCATCGAATCGTCGATACGTCCCGCTTCTCCCATCAGCACATCGTTTGAGCGGTCCTGCGTTGAGTAACCGACGGTGAAGGTGGGTCCGGTTCTGGCCAGCCTGTACCTGATCATCCCGCCAATTCGATCGGTAGTGGTAGTGTTCGTAAGCTGTCCGTTCACATTATTGCTGAACGTCTCGTAGAACAGGCGTCCGGTAATTTTCCCGCGATCGATATTAAGCCGGTCCTCAATTTTCCACGATTCCCTGTCCTGCTGAGTGTTCGACCGTCCGAGACTGATGAATCCGGGCTCGATCAGTTCATATCGTCCGACAAAAGTGTGGCCATCAAACGGGGAATATGTCGCCTCAAGCAATCCGGCCTCAGCGCCATCGACATCCGTTTCCGCGGGGTCGTCATAATTAAAATCCGATTCCGTCCAGCTGCCCCGAAGTGTTCCGTAGTTTTGAGGATCGAACCGCCACAGGAAATCGAGTGATCGAACTTCGTTGTCACCCGGATCGCCGACAAGCGGATCGTCGGATCCTGACTCGGAGCCATCCAGGTATGTAAGACCAAGCTCGAACGGTTCGCCTTCCCACAGGACAGCTCTGGCGGTCCACAGTTCGCGTTCACCAAGACCCCTGCTCATAATTCCGCCATCCAGATTGTACCGTGTAGAGGTTCCTCGCCTCGCCTGCCCTTGTGCGAGATGAACCGTAATCGCACCAATTGACCCCCATCCCGACATACCACGCAGGCGCAGGCCGTAAACCGTGTGTTCGTTATAGCGAGGCGTGTTGTCTCCTATAGAAAGCCCGAAATTATCCGATTCGAGGCCGAATAAGTAACGGTTGCGAGGCTGCTGGAACTGTGTCTCGTCGGTAGTCATATAAAGGCGAAGGCTGTAAATTCCATTTTCATCGTATCCCCGGCCGTTGACATCGAGAACGGTGGTGTTATCCGGCTCCTGCCTGTATTCCGCTCCGACCCCTTCAATATCGGTGAACTGTGAATTGAGTGTAACCCGTCCAGTCAGCCGGAAGGTATCCTGTGTGGTTTGCGGAGAAATGACAGGCGACTGGTATGTCGGATGTGTCTGCTCAGTCTGCGAACCGAGATTGAACATGTCGGTCGATTGCGTTTCAGCCGGCGCTGAGAATCCCTGGACCGAAAACGTCCTTTCCGCGACAAGCTGGCCGCTTACTCCGCCAACAACACTCAGGTAGACTTTCAGAGTGTGAGTTCCCGGCATCAGCATTCGTGGCGGAAAATAGCTCAGCGTGAGGGCATCGGGATCCCAGCGGGGAGTGACCTCGACATCGTCCAGATCCAGGAGGTAGAAAAAATCCTCGCCGGTATAATCCGGATCAAGTTCAACAATTATGAGTGTGTCGAGTGGGGCTACCGGAGAGTCGGCGGGAGGATGGATAATTGTCGCGACAGAATCTTCGCCATTTTCCGCCATGACTGGTGAAACGCATACGATATATAAAAGAAACATCAGGACGACAGTGCCCAGAAATCGGTAAGAGTGTCGCATAGACTATTTTCTCCCCGTAAGCCAGGGTCCCCATCGCAGGCACCCTAACTTTAAAACGTTTTAAAATATATATCAATGCCGATGCGCCGGGATTTTCATCCGCGGCGCACCGGCGTCAAACACTCAATATTGAAAAAAGCACATTATTCACTATCAGCTTCCCTGATCGACGCGATCAACGAAGATTCTTCTTCTTCAAATCCCTGAAGAGTATCGATCCTTGGGGTCAACAGGTCAGTGTAATAATCCAGCCTGCCGGCTTCGCTTCCAAGTAATCCACGGAGTGAAGCGTTTTCCATCCTGACATCGACCAGCTCCGATTTCAAATCATGGATCTGGTCCATGATATCCGACGTGTAATCCATCGATTCGGCAATATTAGCTTCATAGACCACCGATCCGTCGATATAAGATGTGATCTGGTTGATCTGCTGGCGTGCCCACGTTTGAATCACATCACCGGCACCAAGGTCCACAATGTCAAAATTGCCGATCTCCATTACTGTCATGCCGGGATCGTGGGTGTTGTAATCGGACCAGATCATCGCGGAGCCGTCCGGAAGTGTCTCCATAATTTTCAGGAACTGATCCTGGAGTTCGGCGTATTCCGACATATCATCCCGGATCTGATCGTATAGTCCTGAGATCGTTTCCGACAAGCCTTCGATCTGCGCGTTCAACTGATCTTCCTGTGCTTCATATTCAGAGAGTAACGATTCCGCACCGGCGATATTGTCATTGATTTCGTCGAATACTCCATCAATTGTAAGAGCGAATCGCCCGGCTACATAACCTCGATCATATGCTTTGCCCTCATCGCCCTTGCCGCCGCTATTGTTGCCATTCTCAGCGATACCACCAGGCGGCTCGAGTTTTTCACCCGCGCATGGACCCGGATTCGCCTTAAGGCAATCCGCTCGCGTCTGGATACAGTCCTTATAATCCGCAAGCGCGCCAAGGTAATCGGCGACAGCGATGAGATAATTCCCCCACGCTACCTGTTCCGCAGCGCGAGCAGCCGCCAATGCTGCCTGTGCCGCAGCGGTAGCCGCTTTGGCGGCGGCGAGTTTGGCGTCAGCCACAGCCTTGCGGCCTTCAACTTCCTTCATCTGCGCATCGAGTTTGTCGATTCCCTTTTTAATCAGGTTGAAGACATTGGAGAACATAGTCGGACTGGTGAAGTAAATCGTTACGCCCTTGTACGTTGTGGAATTCGGACCGCTGCCCGCTTGTCCACCCATGCCACTGACAAAGACGTGCTTATCGATGAATTCGTCCTTCTGTTTCTGTAGGTCGTCGATCCCATCCTGTAAATCATCGGATTCTGCCTGCGCAGCCAGTTCATCCATTAGCGCGGCGAGGTGAGCATCTTCAGCATCCTGCGCATCATCGAATGCTTCATCCCACGCATCCCTTTTATCCTCCATGATTTCTTCATAGAGTCTCAGCCAGAGAAGTTCTTCAAGGCAGTCCTCGCATGGACAATCGTCGTTCTCATTTCCTCCGATCACAGGTCCGGGGACCGGTCCCGGAATTGGACCAAACCCGCCCGGATCTCCCGGTAATGGAGGCAGCGGAATTGGAGGAAGCGGTAATTCACCAGTATCGCCGGGTCCGCCTGTGCCACCCGGTGTTCCACCGGACGTCCCGCCTGTTCCAGGGGGATTTGGCTGCGGACGTGGCTGAACCGGTGTCTGCGGGCAACCCCAGAATTCTTCGCAGTCATTCAAATCCTGCATGCACCTGAGGTAATCTTCCCATGCGTAATCTGCAAGGAGTTTAGCCGCATCGAGATTGTCTTTTGCCCTGTTCCAGTCATCGATAATCGACTGGTGAAATTCTTCGATTTTAGCCGCAAGCGGTTCGAGCAGTGTAAGAAGCTCCTGCAGCTCAATTTGTCGCTTGATCAGGATAAATAATTCGCCAGTAGTCCATCCAGAGCCCTCCGGATTGGCTTTTATCTGCTCAAGCCTGGCTTCAATCGCGATCAGTTCGCCACGGTATTTATTGAATTCCGCCATGGCATCTTCATAAGTCTGATCGGCTTCTTTCTTCAGCTTATCGGCAGCATCGAATTTAGCCTGCAGTGCATTCAGAATATCCAGTGCCGAAAGGTAATCATTCCACGCGTCGTCGCAGTCTCCGCAAGGACAATCATCGTCCTGCTGTCCGCCGCCCCCGGTGTTGGGGCCTGTTCCCGTTCCTGTTCCGGTACCTGTACCGGGAGGAGATCCGCCAGTACCTGTACCGCCGCCGGGCTGATTGCCGCCGCCTGCGCCTGGTTGCTGTCCGCCAGGTTGTCCGGCATTAGCGCTTTGATCCGGCAACGGAGGACATCCATAAAGCGCTCTGCAGAGATTTACCGCGGCAAGGCAAGCCTTATATTTGGCAAGAGCCCACCATTTCGCCAGAGTCGCCGTCGCTGCCTTGTTCTGGGCGTTAGCAAGATTCGCCTGCGCCGCGGCGAGTGCCGCCTGCGCAACAGCGAGATCAGCATTAGCGAGCGCGAGATCCAGCGCCGCCTGCTGGGCTTCATTTTCCGCCGCGTCAAGCTCATCGGCGAGTTCTTTAATGTCGTCTTTAATGAGGTCGAAAATATTAGAGAATGTATTATAGTCGCTGAAGTAGATATCTACTCCCATGTAATTGACGTAATTCGGACCGTAATCCGGTGTGCCGCCGACAGAATTGGAGAACACGTGCTTCTCCATGAATGTGTCGAGCGCGGACTGCGCGTCGTTCATTTTATCCTGCGCGTCGTCGAATGCATCCTGAGCGGCATCGACTGCATCCTGCGCGTTATCGACATCCGTCTGTGCTGCATCGACTGCATCCTGCGCGTCGGCAAGATCCTGCTCAGCATCCGCGAGATCCTGTACCGCTTTCCCGTAAGCGTCGAGCAGTCCGGCGCAGTCACCGCAATTATCGCAGTTGCCGCCCGGTCCGACACCGGTTCCCGGACCAGCACCCGGACCTGTTCCCGGTACTGTTGTACCGCCACCACTGGTTCCATCATCCGATCCGCCGCCACCGCCATTGATCGGCGGAGGCTGCGGTCCGCCTTCTGTTCCCGGACCTGCGCCTAATCCTGTCCCTGTGCCGGGACCTGTTTTACCGAAGCAATCTTCATAAAGCCATTCCAGGTAAGCTATTTCCTTCTCGACTTCCTCCATCCTCTTCCAGCAGTCGTGCAGTGCATCGGAGGCTGCGTCGAAAGCATCTTGCGCATCATTGTGATTATTCAACGCCTCATCCAGCGCATCCGATGCATTATCAAGCGCCTCATCGGCGGCATCGCTGGCGGCCTGTGCATTATCGAGCACCTCCTGCGCATGGTCAATCTTATCTGCGAGTTTGTCGATATCGCCCTTGATAAGATTAAATATATTCTGGTACATCTCAACACCGGAGAAGTAAATGTCCACTCCCCTGTAATTGACATGATTGCTGCCCGATTCGGGAGTACCGCCGACCCCATCGACAAAAACATGATCTTCCATGAAGGAGTCAAGTTTTGCCTGGGCGTCATCGACATCCGACTGGGCATCCGCAAGTTCGAGACCCGTTTTAAGTGCCGCTTCAAAAGCATCCAGGTAATCGTTCCATGCATCCTCGTGTGCGTCTTCAGCATTATTGAGATCGTCCAGGGCATCCCAGAATGCATCCCACTGGTCGTTGCAGTCTTCCTGCTGTTCAGTTTTAAGATCCCACCACATTAACCACGCTTCCCAGCATGGATCGTCCCATGGCCACAGGAATTCGATCGGCATGGTTGAGATATTGTCGTCAACCACAAACGACGCGTAAAGGCTTTCGCCCCACCATTCGCCATCGAGACCTTCAATCACAGGTTCACCGTTGTAGTAAACCTGGAGTTCGATATCGGATGGATTCATGCCGTTACCGACGAAATCTACCGGTGTGAAATTGAATCCAAAATCGATCGCCGCAGGACCAAACGACGGATCCGGATTCCACTGGCTGAATCCCATTAATGCCGGATCGAAATCGACACTGACCTGGTCGCCGGAACCATTTTCCAGTATGAGCTCAAACATCGAATCAGCAGTGATCCTCGTTATAAGGTCATTGCTGAATACAACGGTTCCCGCCTGCATTCCGCATCCATCGAACAGCAGACTTCCCGGTACCCATTCGAGGTTGCCTTCGGTGAGTTCTATTGGAGACGTGCCTCCCTGTACGCAGAAGGTGAATATCTGGCTGAAAACAGGTGTCAACGGGAATACCTCGACTGTCGGGTCATACGCTGCCGGCTCAGCCTGGATCTGCCAGACGTAGACACCATCCAGCTGTTCGGCGTTTGGCGGATACTGTATGAAAGTATCCTGTATCCCGCTTTCCATCCAGACAGGAGGATTGTTTACAGCTTCCTCAGGAGACTGGCTTGGATAAATGGGGTACACGGAGATCGTGTATTCGGGAGACCAGGTTTCCATGTAGCCTTCACAATCAAATCCGTAGCCGAACCATTCAAACTGCGGGAACGGTTCGACACATCCGCCAAGAATTCCAATGAGTTCTTCCGAAGTAATTACTTTTCCATTATTAGAGACTGAGAAATAATCCTGGAATCCCGGATCATCTACATGGTATCCCGGGGTGAGTAAATCAACCTGCAGGCAGGTCGGGTCAATCTCAATGAATTCAGCGCCAGGTGTGATGATCGTTACATTTATGGGAAGGTATGCTATCTCACCGGTTGTTGAATCTGTAGCGACAAGGCTTCCCATGAATGTATTCGTCTGCTGTGGCTGCAAAATATCTGTTGGGATGTAAAAAGTACCGTTAACCGGCTCGAAACCATCAGCATCGAGGAATCCGATTATCGACGGGAACAACTCAACCATTTCTGGAGAAATGACCGCGCCGTCAATCCCGGTAAGCTCCGTGACACTTATTGTCACATCATCAAACGCGGCATCGCCCGTGTTCAGTAATTCCGTGTCGAAATCAATCTGTACCGCGGGAAGTGACAATGAATCGACCTCGGCGAACAAATCGATAAAGCTGTCAACCCATTCGAGCACTCCGAATCCCGGCATACTGCAGTCGATCACATTCAAAATTCCGCCAGCCCCCGACTGCATATCAGGATTTGTCACGATGGCTGTTCTCTGGCCTGCAGGCGCGTCCGGGGACACTGAAACCGAAACATCGAGTGAATCCGGTCCGAGATAAGTCACCATCTGGACCTGGATATCGAAATCGGGAGCACCCTGGTACTCGAATTCGACAGTGGCGCCATCCTGGAAATCCTGCCCGCTGATAAGGAGGTTGATAAATTCCTCACCGATACAAACTTCGTTCGGCATGATATCGAAAACCTGCGGTGGATTGATCACCTGCTGCTCCCGCACTTCTAATGCGCCGAACAGCACATCTTCCTGGAAGTCAGGATTGGTCACGCGGACATCGTAAAATCCGGGAGGAGTAGACGGGTCGATGTCCATTGCGCCGCTTATCGCTGTCGACGAGTCCACATTGTAGAAAAGCGTGAAAAACTGGTCCTGTGATAATCCATTTTGTTCGATCTGAACTATCGCACCGGACTGGATACCCATGCCGTCGATCTGTATAGGAATATTATTTCCGGGAAGTGTTGAAGCTGGTGAAAAATTGGTCAGGACCAAATCCTCAGGCGAAATCAGTTCCAGAACCTCGAATGCATCTACAAGCGTATCGGACTGGAAATCCGGATTTGTAACGGTCAGGTCATAAAATCCCGGGGGAACTGTCTCATCAACATCTAGAGTCACGATGAACATTGTGCTGTTTATGAAGTTCACACTGCCACCTAGTGTCAACGGTGGCTCAAATTCGGGAACCAGTCCATCTTGGAATCCTGTACCGGTAACAGTTATATCAACTCCGGTATCGCCCTGTGTGGCCTGGTTCGGATCGATCATTAAAATGCCTGGAGGTTCCTGTGTTGGCTGCAGCACAGTGAATCCACCGGTTAACTCATCGGACTGGAAATCAGAATTTACTACAATCACATCATGCGGACCAAGGTCGGCGTCGGATGCGATATCCACATTTACCTCGATCGTTGAGGAATCGATAAAATTCATGGAATTGATCTGTATTCCCGAACCACTGAATCCGACCATGGCACCGG
>Ga0214471_10003726_pt1 | contig 11794 bp, 10 predicted proteins | sample RVTome_5_FD_207665 | JGI IMG/M metagenome (GOLD analysis project Ga0214471, IMG submission 207665) | Soil microbial communities from uranium-contaminated site in the Upper Colorado River Basin, Wyoming, United States - RVT142D155 | ecosystem: Environmental > Terrestrial > Soil > Contaminated >... | reverse complement strand
CATGTGCTCGATTCCGAGGGCCTCGAGGGCGCCGTCGAGGGTCTCTGCCCACGCCTCGATGCTGACCACCGCCCCGGGTGTCGACCCGCCGAAGCCGGGGCTGTCGAGCGCGACACAGCGTCGCGGTGCGAGGCGCTGCATCATGGGTTCGAACATCGCCGACGAGCTAGCAGTCTGATGAAACAGCACGATCGGGCGCGCACCAGCGTCGCCGCTCATTGCGTAGTGCACCTGGCCGTCCTGAACCTCGACGTAGCCGCGTCGGATCCTAGTCATCTGAGCTGACGCCCAAGCTTCCACCAAGGTAGCTGTGCGCGAGCACGGATGGGTCCCGGAACCGTTCCACGGGGCCAGCATCGACGATGCGACCCGTCTCCAGGACGGCGACTCGATCGGCAACGCCCAGCGCAGCTGCGACAACCTGCTCGATGAGCAGCACGGAAACGCCCGTCTCCTTGATCCGGTGGATCGCGCGATACAGGCCCTGTACGAGCAGGGGAGCAAGACCGAGCGATGGCTCGTCGAGGATGAGCAAGCGCGGTTCGGCGTAAAGAGCGCGTCCCAGTGCCACCATCTGCTGCTCGCCGCCCGACAGGCGGCCGGCGGGAACCGAGCGGAGCGGTACCAAGGGCTGAAACAGCTCGAACACCAGGCGTTCTGTCTCGGCGGACGCCCGCCTGCCTGCGGCGATCCGCGCAACCCGGAAGTTCTCCTCGACCGTCAGGTCAGGAAAGACCCTCCGGCCCTGCGGTACCTGGATGATGCCCATGCGCGCGCGATGCTCCGGGGCTGCTCGCGAGATGTCTGTGCCTTCGAACTGGAGCGACCCGGTCCACAGCGGCAACACGCCCGAGATGCACATTGCGAGGCTGGTCTTGCCCGCACCATTGGGACCCAGGACGCACAACAGCTCGCCCGCCTCCACGGCCAGGTCGATGGCCCAGAGCACGCGAGACCCCTTGTAGCCGGTCGAAACGGCGTCCAGCCTCAGCACGCTCATGCCTGTTCCGTCCCAAGGTACGCAGCGACGACCTCTGGATGAACCCGTATCTCCTGGGGCAACCCGCCCGCGATGAGTCGGCCTGCGTTGAGTACCAGGACGCGCTGGCAGCTGTTCATCACGAGCTCCATGTCGTGATCGACCAACAGGACGGACGTCCCCGCCATCGCGAGGTCCTGGAGGACGCCGACCAGGTTCGCCTTCTCGGCCTGGGTCAAGCCCGCTCCCGGCTCGTCCAGCAGCACGACGGACGGCCTGGTGACCGCCGCCCTCCCGATCTCGACTAGGCGGCGTCGCCCGAATGAGATCTCGCCGGGTCGCGCCCCGAGGAGGTCGGTGATCCCGAGCTGTTCGGCGACCGCCAGCACGCGCGACCTCCGGTCAGGCGCACGCGTGGCTTCCAGAGGCAGCGCGATGTTCTCGAAGACGGTCATGCCCGCCCACAGCTGCGCCTGCTGGAACGTGCGGGCCAGACCCGCGGCGAGGATCACGTGCGGCGGACGACCCACGAGGTCGTGGTCACCGAGCCGCACCCGTCCACGTGTTGGCCGGATCACCCCGGTGACCGCGTTGATCATGGTCGACTTGCCGGCGCCGTTGGGGCCGATAAGCCCCACGACCGTCCGGTCTTCGACCTCGAGCGACACGTTGTCGACGGCCCGCACTCCGCCGAAGGTGACGGACAGCCCTTCAACCGAGAGCATCGTCGGGCTCCGCGGTCGGTCCGTTCGATCGGCCGAATCGCCTCGTGCGCAGCCAGACGGCGGCGTTGGACACCACGGCCTGGAGTCCACCGGGAACGAACACGAACACGGCCACGAGGGAGATGCCGAAAACGAGGTCGGACAATCCCGCCGTGCGGCTGAGCGCGGCCGGGACGAGCACGACGAAGGCCGCGCCGAACAGGGCGCCGGCGATGCTTCCGGAGCCACCAACGATGACCGCGAGGATCAGCGTGATCGACCACTGCAGCCCGAAATCGAACGGGCCGACGTGGGTGACCACCGTGCCGAGCAGAGCCCCGCCGAACCCCGCGATCGCGGACGACACCGCGAACGCGACCACCTTGTGGCGGCTGACGGCGACTCCCATCGCAGCGGCGGCGGTCGGTGCGTCGCGGATTGCCACCCAATACCGTCCCCAGCGAGTGCGAAGCAGGATCGCCGCAGCCAGCGCCAGCAGGACGAAGGCCGTGGCGACGAGGAGATAGACCCCAAGGTCGGACGTGAGGGGACCTCCGAGGAGCCCTGGCGCGGCCACCTGGGCGCCGACGGCACCACCCGTGATGCCGCGGGCTTGGAGCGCGACTTCGGTCACGACGAAGGTCAGGGCGAGCGTGGCGATCGCGAAGTACACCCCGACCAAACGAAGGGTCACCCAGCCGAGCAGGGCTCCCAGCGCACCAGCCCCGAGCGCCGCGACCAAGAGGACGACGGGGAACGGAATGCCGCTCACCTCGCGCGCCAGCACGGCGGCGACGTACGCCCCGAGCGTCACGAGCGCTCCGTGGCCGAGCGAGAACTCGCCGACGTAGCCCATAAACAGCGTCAGCGAGACCACGACCGCGGCCGTGGCGAGGAGGATCGAATAAGTGATCAGCGGAAACGGATGCGGGATCCAAGGCAACGCGACGATCGCGACCACCCCGATTGCGGCACCCAGGAGCCACCTCGGTCGGCGCCAGTCGCCGGGCGTCGGCAGCGACGGGGCCCGGCTCGCACCTCCACCCTCGGAAACCCACAGGCCCGCCTTGCCGAGAAGGCCGTGGGGTCGAACGATCAGCACGAGCAGGATGATCGCGAACACGAACGTGTTCTTGAACGCGGAGGACAGGAAGCCGGCAACGAGGCTGGAAGAGATGCCCAGGATGAGCCCACCCACGATCGCCCCGCCAGTGCTGCCGAACCCACCGAGCACCAGCGCCGCAAAGCTCTGGATGAGGATCGTGGTCATGATGCTGTGGTCAACCTGGATGAACGAGCCCACGAGGACACCAGACAGGGCACCGAGCGCGGAGGCGATGCCGAACGCGGCGATAGTGACCGTTCGTACAGAGACCCCGTACATCCGTGCCGTGACTTCGTCCTGGCTGAGGGAGCGCATGGCGAGGCCAAGGCGGGTCCGCTCAAGCAGGAAGAATGTGGCTCCAACGGCGACTGCCGCGATCCCGATGACGTAGAGCCCGTGGCCTCCGATGACGAGGTCGCCAAGATGGATCTGGACGTTGAGCACGCGCGGGATGGCCTGTGTCTGGTCGGTGAAAAGCTCGCGGTTTGCCCATCCCAGCGCAAGCGAGACCCCGAGTGTGGCGACTGACTTCTCCAGCATCGTCGTCCGGTGGAGGAGGATCGTCACGAGCGCGCCCAGGGCGACCCCCAGCAGCCCGCCCAGGGTCATCGCGGCGAGGGCGGCAACCGGATAGGGCAGCCCCCATCGCTCGATGAGCGTCCACGTGAGGTATCCGGCCGTCGTGGCGATGGCGCCCTGGGCGAAGTTCAGGACGTTGGTCGTCCGAAAGATGATGACGACGCCCAGCCCGACGAGGGCATAGAGCGACCCGATGACGATCCCGTCGTAGATGAACTGGAGCGCCTGGATCGCCATCAGCTACGGCGACGCAGGACCGCGGGGCGGTCCTGCGTCATGCGTGCTCTCAAGACCTGTCTCGCCACGCGGCGAGCGTGGCCTAGTTGTCGGCGTATTTCGCGAGTCCGGGCATCAGCTCGAAGTCTGTCTCCGAGTGATAGCCGTCCGCATCGAGGCGCATGACCTGCGCCTGGAGTGCGCCGATGTGTTGTTGCGCCGAGTAGGTCAGCCCGACTCCAGCTGCGATCTTCACGTTCGTCCAGTTCTCGAATGCGGCGGCCAGCGCCGGCCACGTCAGCTGACTCCCGTCGGCCGTGGCTTCCTCCACGGCCTGCACGAACATCGCCGCGGTGGTCCACCCGGCAAGAGCAAACAGGGGGTCGCCGTCTGGGTACTTCGTCGGGAACACGCTCTTGAAGTCGTTGAGCGCCGGATCGTCCGAGAATGCCTGGAGCTGATACAGGTTGAGGTAGGTGTTGCCGGCGACTCCGGCAAGATCCTTGATCTGGCCGAGGAAGAAGCCGCCCCGGAAGGCCTCGTTCAACAGCCACTTCCCGGAATAGCCGGAGTCGATCGCGGCCGTCATCGTCTGCGCGCTGCCGGGGATGGCCCAGACCAGCGTCGCGTCCGCCCCGCTGTCGGCAACGCGCCGACCGAACGGCGCGTAGTTGGTTTCCGTCGAGTCATAGCCGATGTCGTCGACGATCTCGATGCCAAGGGAGGCTGCCAGGGCGTTTGCCTCATCGATGCCGGCCTGGCCGAAGGCATCGTTAGTGTGCACGACGGCAAGCTTCTTCACGCCGAGGTTGGAATTGGCCCACGTGACGAGCTGACCGACGAGATCGGAGTACGGCGGCAGGTAGCCGAAGATGTTCTCGGTCGCGGGGGCGTCCTTCGGGAAGTAGAGGTCGGGATTCGCGCTCGGGAACAGCACCGGGATCTCGTTGTCCGCGATGTACTGCTTCACGGCAGAGAAGGGGCCCGAGCCATAGGGGAGGAAGTACGCGAAGACCATGTCCTCCTCCCAGAGCTGCTTCGCGGCGGTGACCGTCTTCGTTGGATCGCCGCCGTCGTCGATGACGGTGAACTTGACCTTGTAGCCGTTCACGCCGCCGGCATCGTTGACTGTGTCGAAGTACGCCTGCGCGCCGTACCAGTAGTTGGCAGCGACCGCGAGCGGTCCCGACTGCGCGATCCAGGCGCCCAGAGTGATCTCACCCGTGTCGGAGATGCCCTGAACTGGCACCGGTGCAGCGGTCGCCGTCGCCGCAGCCGTCGCCGCAGTCGTTGGAGCCGTCGTTGGGCTAGTCGAGGCAGCGGGGCTGCACGCCGACGCCACCAGGCCAACGGCCGCCACCACGGTCGCGACACGACGCGTTAGGGATCTCCGCGGGAGCAATGCCGCCATCTGGTCTCTCCTCCTCGCACCGGCTCCGGCCGTCCAAAGTCCCTTCTCGACGGCATGCGGAGCGTAGAGCGACACTATACACTTCATGACCAACACGTCTGCATGTGAATGAGAGAATGAGGAGAGCATCTTGCGGCTGAGCATCGCCCTCGACGGCTCGCAGAGCCTCGCGGCGTCGCGCGTCGTGGTTGCCGCCGCCGAGGCCGCGGGTCTCGACGGCGTGTGGTCCGCCGAACACCTCGGGCTGCACGACTCCATCACGAGCAGCGCGGCGTACCTCGTCTCGACCGACCGCATCGATGTTGGGGTCGTAGGCCCGAATGCGTCGAGCCGTCACCCGGGCCTCCTGGCGATGGAGTTGGCCTCGCTCGTCGAGCTCGGGGGAACACGAGTCCGAGCGCAGCTGGGGACGGGTGACGCGGTCCTGGCAGCGAAGATAGGTGCCCGCTCGCGCCGCCCGCTCGGCGAGGTGGCGGCGCTCGTCCACGCCATCCGCGCACTGCAGCGAGGGGAGGAGGTGAGCGTGGCCGTACCGGAATTCACCCTGGACCGCTTTCGCCTCCGCCGATTCGGTCAGCTGCCGGCGATGCCCATCGACATCATGGCAATCCGGCCGGCGATGCTCGAGCTTGCCTGTCGGATCGGCGACGGCGTCGCCTTGAGTGCTGGCGCTTCGCGGGCGTACCTCGCCGCATCCATGGGCGCCGTGCGGGCACACCTGGCGACGTCCAGCCGAGCCCGCTCGGACTTCCGGGTGACCGCGATGGTTCTCTTCGCCCTGGCCGAGGATCTCACCGAGGCGCGGGAGAGAATCGCAAAGCTGCTGGCGTTCGCTCCGCCGGGCCAGGTTGCCGAACTCGTGACCGGCATCGACGACCTGCCCGATCCCGCGGAGGTCCGCGCGACACTCGAGCGCGATGGTCCGGTGGCAGCCGGTGCCCTGTATCGAGCCGAGGTGGTGGACGCCCTCGCAATCGCCGCCACGCCGGCAACACTGCCATCGGCGCTCGAGGCATATGCCGACCTTGGAATCGACGAGATCGCCCTGACGCTGACGGGTGACCTCGACGCGATGCTGGTGGCGACAGAGGCCCTGGCAGGGGCCAGGAAGACGACCCCGCTTCACGCAAGGAGGGTGATGGCATGACTACCGACGTCGATTCCAGGCTGGGGGAGCTGCAGCGGCAGCACACCGACTTCATGGTCGCGAACAGGACCGGCGATACCGCGTGGTGTCGTGCGCACTTCGTTCCGGGCGTTGATGCGATCGTCCTGTTCAATACGAACGGCTCCGCCTACCACGGGGTCGAGCACTGGTGTGCGCTCTGGGACTATTACCGGGATCACATCAAGGGAGACCGGCGCACCGGCGGCGAGCCACCCCTCTTCCAGGACCTCGACACGCGCTACACGATCGTCGGCGATGCGGCCTGGGTCGTGTATCGAATGCGAATGGTAGCGAAGCTCGACGGTCAACCCGTGCCGGAGCAGGCCCGCGGGACCGAGATCTACCAGTACGCTGATGGCGAGTGGAAGCTCGCGCATGCGCACTTCTCGATCGGGGAGAGCGGGGGCCCCGCGAACGGTCGATGACGGCTCGCCTCCAGCAGCGACGCCTCTAGCCAGCCGCGATCTTCCATGCGGATCTCGCTCGTCCCGGCACAGTGGCCCGGGGACATCCTCGAGGACGTCGTCCAAGCGGTCCGATGGGGGACGGCTGCCCGAGTCAACGGCATCTGGTCGAGCGAGGTCGCCGGCTTCGATGCCGTGGGTCTCGCCGTGGCGCTTGCGCCGGCTGCCGGCGGCGCGGAGATCCTCGTTGGACCCGTGTCGCCGGCCGTTCGCGACCCAGCCCTGTACGCCATGGGGCTGGCAACGGTGGCAGCGGTCGCGACCGGTCCGGTCCTGGCCGTCCTCGGATCATCGTCGCCGACGATTGTGTCTCGCTGGCACGGACGACCGTCGAGTCATCCCCGCCTGGACATGGAGACAGCCGTTCGCGCGCTGCGGGCGATCGCCGCGGGTGAGCGGACGGACCACGAAGGTGGCGACGTCCGGAGCCGGGGATTCGTCCTGCGCGCCGCGCGGCCATCGTCGATGGAGATCGTCATCGCGGCACAGGGCCCTCGCATGTTGCGCCTGGCTGGCGCGATCGCGGACCGGGTCGTCGTCAACCTCGTGACTCCAGAGCAGGCAACGGAGATGGCGTCGGAGGTGGCTGAAGGGGCAGCGTCGGCCGGCCGTCCGACCCCGCCGGTTGCAGCCTGGCTTGCGGCCGGGTCCGTCGATGCGAGCCGCGAGCGGGTGGCGGAACTCCTGAAGAGCTACGTCCGGGCACCAGGCTATGCCGAGCGCTTCGCCCAGGCCGGCATCGTCGTGGATGGCCGGCTCGTGCCATCGGCAGCCGATCGACTCGGCGTCTTCGGTGACGCAGACGCTGTCGCGCGCCGGATCGGTGAATACCGTGCTGCCGGACTGGCCGAGGTGGCACTCATTGTCAGTGGAAAGGATCCCGCAGGCAGGACGATCATCGACGGGGCGGCGGCGGCGAGCCGCGACTGGAGCGGCCAATGATCGACGAACGGCTCGGCATCGCAGCGGCCGCCATCGCGCAGCCGGATCGGCTGGCGGTGCAGGACGACTTCGGGACCAGGCTGACCTACGGCGAGCTCGACCGGCTGGTCAACCAGGTGATCCACGCCTTCCAGTCACTCGGAATCGGGCCGGGCTCCCACATCGCCCTCCTGACCGAGAACCGCGCCGAAACGGTGCTCGTGCACCAGGCCGCATATCGCGGCGGTCTGTACTTCACGCCGCTCAACCCACGGTTGCGCCCCGCCGAGATCGAATACGTGCTCCGCGACTCGACCAGCTCCGTGCTGGTCGCCGATGTGCTCCATCGGGGCCTCGCGGATGAGGCCGCCGCCGCGGCCGGCGTCCGCGTGATCGGCGCGGGCGGCGTCGGAGTGGACGACCTGCTGGCCGTCGCCGCGGGCGAATCGAGCGATCCTGTGCCCTATCAATTCGGCTCGGTGATGGCCTACACATCGGGCACGACCGGGGTCCCGAAGGGCGTTATCCGGGAGCGCGTCCGCCCGTCGCCGGACCAGCTCAAGGCGATGTTCACGTTCGGGCTCCGGACGAACATGGATCCGGACCACGACCGACACCTCGCCACAGCGCCCCTGTACCACGGCGGCCCCCTCATCACGGTCTTCCACTCGATGAACCTCGGCGGGTCAGTCCACGTGATGAGTCGTTTCGACCCGGAGCGAACGCTGCAGCTCATCGAAGAGCTGGAGATCACCTCGGCCTACATGGTCCCGACGATGTACCACCGGCTGCTCGCGTTGCCCGACGAGGTCCGTTCCCGGTATCGACTCGGCAGCCTGCGCACGGTGCTCCACACGGGGGCCCCGTGCCCGATCGAAACGAAGGAGCGGATGCTCGACTGGTTCGGTCCGGTCATGTACGAGTGCTACGCGGCGACCGAGGGCTATGGCACGTACACGGTGTGCACCCCGGACGACGCACGCTCGCACCCCGGGACGGTCGGCAAGCCGCCCGCGGGCGTGATCTCTATCCAGGATGGAGTTGGCAACGAGCTGCCGACCGGCGAAACGGGGCTCGTCTACGCTCGGACCCTCCCCGGGTTCACCCCGTTCCGCTACAAGGACGATCCGGCGAAGACGAAGGAAGCCTACGGAAAGGCCAAGGACGCGTACACCGTCGGGGACGTTGGCTACCTGGACGCCGACGGCTACCTGTACCTCACGGACAGAGCGTCGGACATGATCATCTCCGGCAGCGTGAACATCTATCCGGCCGAGTCGGAGCGGGCGCTCCTGCAGCACCCGGCGGTGGCGGACGTCGGGGTGATCGGCGTGCCCGATCCCGAGTGGGGTGAGCGTGTCGTGGCCGTCGTCCAGGCGGGGGCGCCGGTAGCGGATCCGGAGGGACTGGCGACCGAGCTGATGGCCTTCTGCCGCGATCGCATCGCGACGTACAAGTGCCCCAAGCAGGTGTTCTTCTTCGATGACCTCGAGCGCGACCCCTCGGGGAAGCTTCGTAAGCGACACCTTCGGGAGCGACTTGCAGCGCTCCTCGAGACGGCGCCGTGACCTACTCCGTCGTCGCCGCCGATCCCGCAAGCGGCCTGGTTGGCGTGGCGGCACAGTCGCACCACGTCGCGGTGGGGGCGCAACTCGCCTTTGCGGAGCCGAACGTGGCGGCAGTCGCAGTGCAGTCGTATGCGGACCGAGCCTACGGGCCGGCGATCCTCGAGGCGGTACGCGGCGGAGCATCGGGCGCCGACGCCCTCGCCTCGCGGGTCGCGGCAGATCCTCACTCGTCGCGAGCCCAGGTCGCGGTGGTCACCGCGAGTGCAGAGACTGCGGTTCATACCGGGTCGCGCTGCGTCCCAGCGGCCGGCCACACCAGCGCCGCCGGCGCGAGCGCCCAGGCCAACATGGTCTCGAGTTCGAGGGTCTGGGCCGACGCGCTCAAGGCCTGCGTGACGTCAACCGGGCACCTGACGGAGCGACTCCTAGCGGCGCTCGATGCCGCCGAAGCGGCTGGTGGCGATCTGCGTGGGCGCCAGTCGGCCGTGCTGCTCGTCGTCGGCGGTGATGGAACGCGCCTCGACGTTCGGGTGGACGACGCTCTGGATCCGCTTCCGGAGCTGCGCCGACTCGCCGGGTTGCAGCTCGCGGCGCGTCAGATGTCCGCCGCCTTCGCACTCGCCGCGAAGGGCGGAACCGCGGAGGCGGTCCAGATGCTCATGGGAGCCCAGGGCGTCTTCGGACCCGACAATCTGGAGCCGACGGCATGGGCGGCCGTCCTGCTCGCCCGCGCGGGAGACGCGCGGGGCGCCGGGGGACTCCTGCGATTGGCCGCCTCCAGCCATCCCAACTGGACGGAATTCGTCCGGCGCCTGGCGACGGTCGGACTGTTTCCGGACGATGCCGTACTCCTGGATTCCGTGACCGGAGCGACTCGGTGAGCGCGACGGCTGCCGTCGCGGCGACGATCGTGGGTGCGGTCGGAAGCCGGTCGGCGGCGCTGCTGGACCTCAGCCACAAGATCGCGGCGCAGCCTGAGCTCGCGTTCGAGGAGCGATTCGCCTCGAGGTCCATCGGAGGCATGCTGCGATCGGCGGGCTTCCAGGTGCACGAGGGCATCGCCGGCCTCGACACCGCGGTGCGTGGGGATGCCGGGGCCGGCCGGCTGGTGCTTGTCTTCCTCGCCGAATACGACGCGCTCCCGGACATCGGCCATGCCTGCGGACACAACGTCATCGCCGCCGCGGCGGTCGGCGCTGCGATCGGACTAGCGGCGGTCGCGGACGAGCTCGATGTCCGCGTCGTCCTGCTCGGGACCCCGGCGGAGGAGGGCGGGGGAGGGAAGATCCTCCTGCTCGAGCGGGGCGCGTTCGACGGGATCCACGCCGCGCTCATGATCCATCCGGGGCCGCGGGACCTCGTGGAGATGCCCACCCTCGCAACGACGGAGCTGACCGCAACGTATACAGGCCGGGCCGCGCATGCATCCGCGTTTCCGGAACAGGGTCTGAATGCCGCCGACGCTGCGACCATCGCCCAGGTGGCCATCGGCCTCCTGCGCCAGCAGCTTCCGCCGGACGCGCGGGTGCACGGCATCATCACCGAGGCTGGGGTGGCGCCGAACGTCATTCCCGAACGCGCGGGGCTGCGTTATCTCATCCGGTCGGCGCGGAGCGCGGAGCTGGCGGACCTCCAGCCGCGGATCGAGGCGTGCTTCAGCGCCGGTGCGATCGCCACCGGTTGCGAGCTCGCCGTCGAGCGGACCATGCCGCTCTACGAGGAGCTGCGCTCGGACCCGGACCTGGCGGCGCTGTATCGGGCGAGGGCGGCAGAGCTGGGTCGTGACGCACGCCATCCATCCGAGCGTGCCAGACGAGCGGCCGGCTCGACGGACATGGGCAACGTCTCCCAACGGCTCCCGGCAATCCACCCGATGATCGGTGTCGACTCCCTGCCGGACGTGCCCCATCAGCCGGGCTTCGCCGCGGTCTGCGCCGGACCCGAGGGTGACCGGGCAGTGCTCGACGGAGCGAGCGCATTGGCCCTCGCGGCCGCGGATGCCGCCTCCACCCCGGAGCTCCGGGCGCGACTGATGGGTGACGCCGCGTGAGCGCGATGTCGCAGGACCACCCCGCCGCGGATCGGCTCCGGGCGATCGCGATGGCGCCCGTCAGGCTCGTCGCGTTCGGGCGCGCAGGCGATCTGCTGGACGTCGTCGGGCCTCGCTCCTACCTCCACAGCGGCCCGCCGATTCGCCCGGCCGAAACGGTTGGGGCGATGCGCGGCGCGCTGATCGGGGCGCTCATGCTCGAGAGAGAGGCGAGGACGCAGGAGGAGGCGGAGGAGATCATCGCGACCGGCGCGATCGAGTTCACGTCCTGCCACGACGTCCGGGGCGCAGGCGCGCTCGCCGGGGTCGTGTCGCCAACGGTGCCGGTGGTGCTCGTGGAACGCGAGGGCGGACCGCGCGCCTTTGGGACCATCGTCGAGGGGCTCGGCCGGGCCCTCTCATTCGGCAACTTCGATCAGGCCACGCTGGATCGGATCGGCTGGCTGGGCGGCGATTTCAGCCAGGTCCTCAACGACGCGTTCGCCCAGGTGCCCGCGATCGACATTGTCGACCTCCAGGCGAAGGCGCTCCGCCGCGGCGACGAGAACCACAACCGCCTCGTCGCTGCGACGGAAAGCCTTATCGCGCTGCTCGCGCCCGCGTTCGTCCGAATCGGCGAAGCCAGCATT
>Ga0214471_10003725_pt1 | contig 11796 bp, 15 predicted proteins | sample RVTome_5_FD_207665 | JGI IMG/M metagenome (GOLD analysis project Ga0214471, IMG submission 207665) | Soil microbial communities from uranium-contaminated site in the Upper Colorado River Basin, Wyoming, United States - RVT142D155 | ecosystem: Environmental > Terrestrial > Soil > Contaminated >... | reverse complement strand
CGCGTAGAGCGCGAATACCGGAAGAATCAGAAAGAGGCCGAGAAGACGCGTGCCGTAAATGCCCGCCAACGCGGCCACGGCGCGGCGTTCCAACGCGGTCATCGGGTTACGGCGGCTGCGCATCGGCTCAACCGCGACTCGCCGCGGCCATTTTGGTTCTCTTTTGGGCGGACGCGTATACTAGCAGGTTGCTCAATAAAATCAGGTCGCGCGCAGCGCGCTCGGCTCGCTCTTATGCGCAGGGACGTGCGAATGCCGCGAGCGCAGGGGCGGGAGTCGCGCGCGGCCGGCGGAACACCGGCCCTCACCTCTCCCGAAGGGAGAGGGGAAGTTTGTGAAAGTCCGCATACTGGTTGGGGAGAGGGGGCGTGACAGTTCGGCACGACACACCGACCGATACGTTTCGGAAATCATGGAACACATACGTATCCGCGGCGCGCGGACCCACAACCTGAAGAACATCGACGTCGATCTGCCGCGCGACAAGCTGATCGTCATCACCGGCCTTTCCGGATCGGGTAAGTCCTCGCTGGCGTTCGACACGCTCTATGCCGAAGGCCAACGGCGCTACGTCGAATCGCTGTCCGCCTACGCGCGCCAGTTCCTTGCGCTGATGGAAAAACCGGACGTCGATCTAATCGAGGGTCTGAGCCCGGCCATTTCGATCCAGCAGAAATCGACGTCACACAATCCGCGCTCGACCGTCGGCACCGTCACCGAAATATACGATTACCTGCGCCTGCTGTACGCCCGCGCCGGCGAACCGCGCTGCCCGGAACATGGCGTGACGCTGGCGGCCCAAACCGTCAGCCAGATGGTCGATCACGTCATGACGCTGCCCGCGGACACCAAGCTCATGCTGCTCGCGCCGCTGGTGGACGACCGCAAGGGCGAACACCTGCACATCCTGGAGGAACTGCGCACCCGAGGGTTCGTGCGCGCGCGCATCGACGGCATCGTCGTCGGGCTCGACGAAGCCCACACACTGGACAAGAAACTGAAGCACACGATCGAAGCCGTGGTCGATCGCGTGGTCGTACGCCCCGGACAGGAATCGCGCCTTGCCGAGTCGTTCGAAACCGCGATCAATTTGAGCAACGGCCTGGTGCGCGCCGTGACGCTCCCCGGCGACGCGCAGGGACGCGCTAGTGTCGCGGGAGACAGGATGTCGGGAGCGACCGACGCGCAGGGACGCGCTAGTGTCGCGGGAGACAGGATGTCGGGAGCGACCGAGGGGCACGCGGCCGAGGAAATAGTTTTTTCCGCGCGCTACGCCTGTCCGCACTGCGGCTATAGCATCACGGAACTCGAACCGCGCTTGTTCTCGTTCAACAACCCGGCCGGCGCCTGCCCGGCGTGCGACGGCTTGGGCGTGCACCAGTTTTTCGATCCCGCGCGCGTGGTGAGCGATCCGACGCTCCCGCTTCCGGCCGGCGCGATCCGCGGTTGGGATCGGCGCAATAATTTCTACTTCCAAATGCTCGAATCGCTCACCGCCCATTACGGTTTCGATCTGGATCAACCGTTCGAGGAATTGCCACGCAAGATTCGTGACGTCATTCTTTACGGCAGCGGCGAGGAGGAGATCGCGTTCAGCTACGTCAACGAGCGCGGTTCGGTGTACAAACGCACGCATACGTTCGAAGGCGTGTTGCCGAACATGCAGCGCCGCTACCGCGAATCCGACTCGAACATCATTCGCGAGGAGCTGGCCAAGTACTTGAGCACGCGCCCGTGCACCGAGTGCGAGGGCAGCCGCCTGAAACTCGGCGCGCGCCACGTCTATGTCGCCGACAAGCCGCTGCCCGCGTTGACCGAGCTACCGATCAAAGCCGCACTCGCGTTCTTCGAGAGTCTCATACTGCCCGGGAATCGCGGCGAGATCGCCGACAAGATCGTGAAGGAAATTCGCGGGCGTCTCGGGTTTCTCGCGAACGTCGGGCTCGACTATCTGACGCTCGCGCGCTCGGCCGACACGCTCTCCGGCGGCGAGTCTCAGCGCATCCGCCTGGCGTCGCAGATCGGCGCCGGCCTGGTGGGCGTGATGTACGTGCTCGACGAACCGTCGATCGGGTTGCACCAGCGCGACAACGCGCGGCTGCTCGACACGTTGCGGCATCTTCGCGACCTCGGCAACACCGTGATCGTGGTCGAGCACGATGAGGAAGCCATCCGCGCCGCCGATTTCGTGCTCGATATCGGCCCGAAAGCCGGCGTGCACGGCGGCGCCATCGTCGCACAAGGCGCGCCAAACGACGTGGCCAACCATCCGCATTCGCTGACCGGGCAATACTTGCGCGGACAGCTGCGCATAGAGGTACCGCGTTTGCGGCTCGCCGCCGATCCCGAACGCCAACTCACGATCCGCGGCGCGCGCGGCAACAATTTAAAGAATGTCGACGTCGCCATTCCGGTCGGTGTTCTCACTTGCGTTACCGGCGTTTCGGGGTCGGGCAAATCGACCGTCATCAACGACACCCTGTACGCGGCGGCGGCGAAGCAACTGTACGGCTCGCCGCTCGAACCGGCGCCGCACACGGCGATCGATGGACTGGAACAGTTCGACAAGGTAATCGACATCGACCAATCGCCGATCGGCCGCACGCCCCGCTCGAACCCGGCAACGTACGCCGGCCTGTTTACGCCGATCCGCGAGCTTTACGCGGCCACGCAAGAAGCGCGCGCCCGCGGCTACGGCCCGGGCCGGTTTTCCTTCAACGTCCGCGGCGGGCGTTGCGAGGCTTGCCAGGGCGACGGGTTGATCAAAGTCGAGATGCATTTTCTGCCGGACATCTACGTGCCGTGCGACGTGTGCCAAGGCAAGCGCTACAACCGCGAAACGCTTGAAATCAAATACAAGGGCAAAAGCATCGACGACGTGCTGAACATGACGGTCGAGGAAGCCTTCGGCTTTTTCGAGCCGATTCCGGTCCTCAATCGCAAGCTGGAAACCCTGATGGAGGTCGGCTTGTCCTACATCTCCATCGGCCAAAGCGCCACGACCTTGTCCGGCGGCGAAGCCCAGCGCGTGAAACTCGCCCGCGAACTCTCCAAACGCGACACCGGCCAGACGCTCTACATTCTGGACGAGCCCACCACGGGTCTGCACTTCCACGACATCAACCAGCTGCTGACGGTGCTGGTCCGCCTGCGCGACGCCGGCAATACCGTCGTCGTGATTGAGCACAACCTCGACGTCATTAAGACCGCCGATTGGATCATCGACCTCGGCCCCGAAGGCGGCGATGGCGGCGGGCGCATCGTCACGACCGGGACGCCCGAGGAAGTCGCGGCGAATTCCAAGTCGCATACCGGTCGGTTCTTGCGGCGCGTACTGGAGCGGGCGGCGGAACCGCAACGCAAGACTGGTTAAGGTAGGCATGCATAATCATGAATGCTAGTATCTACCCCGTAGATACATCCTGAGAGAACCATGAAAACCAAGGCGCAAAAATGGGGTAACAGCTTGGCGGTACGCGTGCCGAGCGATGTTGCTCAAGAGATCGGTCTTCATCCCGACGACGTGCTCGAAATCGAGGTAGTCAAGGGGAAGATTGTACTGACGCCTGCTAGTCGGCGCACACCCGCACGCTACGACCTCGGTGCCCTGGTGAAAAGAATCAACCCGCGCAATCGCTACCGCGAAATCGATTTCGGCAAACCGCAGGGTCGTGAGAACTGGTAATGGCCTACGTACCCGAACGCGGCGACGTCGTGTGGGTGAATTTCAGTCCTACCGAAGGCCACGAATAAGCCGGCCACCGTCCGGCGGTTGTGCTCTCGCCGTCATCCTACAACTCTCGCAGTGGCCTCATGCTCTGCTGTCCGATCACAAGCAAGATTAAGCCTTACCCTTTCGTTGTTCCGATCCTCGGGGGCGGCGACATCGCCGGTGCCGCCCTCGCCGATCAGCTGCGCTCCCTCGACTGGCGCGTGCGCAAAGCGAAAAAGAAAGGCCGCGTCCCCGAGCGAACTCTGCGCAAAATGTTGGGCAAAGCCGCGGCACTACTTACCTAGCACCGGTCGGTTAGTTGTGACCTGCACGGACGACGACCTTTCGATCGACGCGGGCCGCACCTTGCGGCAGACCGGAGATCAGAGGGTAGCGCGCTCCACGCACAATTCCTCATCATGAAGCCCGTCATCCAACTCGAAACGACCGGCTGCGGCATCGCCAGCGTCGCCGCGATCGCCGGCATTTCCTACCCGCAGGCGAAGGCTGTCGCCAATTCGCTCGGCATCCGCGCCGGCGACAAACGATTGTGGTCGGATACGAAATACGTACGAACGCTTCTCGAACGGTTCGACTTCAAGGCGCATCGTTCGGAGATTCCATTTGAGTCTTGGGATGCACTGCCTAATCTCGCGCTGCTCGCCATCAAATGGCAACTCGAAAGGGAACGGCCGTTCTGGCACTGGGTGGTATTCTTGCGCAAGGACGGAAGCGCGCGGGTGCTCGATTCCAAGCGAAGCCTACGCCATCACGTCCGCACGGACTTCGGTCGCATGCGGCCGCGGTGGTATATCCCGGTGCGCCAAACCTTTCGTGCCAAATGACGCGCGTGCTTAGCGCGCTCGTCACGATCGCGGTCGTTTACGGTCTGATCCTGTTGTTCGTTTATGCGATGCAGGACCGCCTGGTCTATTTCCCAACGCGCCCACTCGACGCAACACCGCGCACCATCGGTCTCGAATACGAAGATGTTGCCGTCACGACGGAAGACGGGCCACGCCTGCACGGCTGGTTCATACCGGCGCCCGGCGCGCGCGGCACGGTGCTCCACTTTCACGGCAACGGCGGCAACATCTCGCATCGGCTCGACTACGTCGAAATGTTCCACCGCTTAGAGATCAACACGCTGCTCATCGACTACCGCGGCTACGGACAAAGCGAGGGCCAGCCGAGCGAGCAAGGCACCTACCGCGACGCGCTCGCGGCCTGGCGCTACCTAACCGAAGCCCGCGGCCTCGCGCCGGATACGATTATTCTGCACGGCGAATCGCTCGGCGGCGCCGTGGCGAGCTGGCTGGCGGCGCGCACGGCGCCGCGGGCGCTGATCGTCGAGTCGAGCTTCACCTCGGCCGTCGATCTCGGCGCTGAAGTGTACTCATGGCTGCCGGTTCGATGGATTGCGCGTTATCGCTATCCCACGTTGAGTCATCTCGCGCAGGTCCGGGTGCCGGTGCTCATCGTTCACAGCCGCAATGATGAGATCATCCCGTTCCATCACGGACAACAACTGTACGCCGCCGCCCCGACGCCCAAGCAATTCATCGAAACGAGCGGCGGACACAACGACGGATTGCGAGCGCGGGGAGCGAAATATTTGAGTGGGATTGAGATGTTCCTACGGGCGACGCACTGATGGGCGTCATCCCGGCGGAAGCCGCGACGACGGAAACGGTTCGTTCGACTAGCCGCCCACAAGTACAATTCCACAACGCGCCTGAAACGCGCGCCAGAAAGAGAGGAGAACTATATGCCCGTCACCATCCCCAACGACATGAGCCGCGCGTTCGTCGAGGCTCTTAACGCCGGTAGCGTCGAAGCCCTGCTCGAACTGTACGAACCGAACGTCAAATACGTCATTCGGTCCGGCAAGATCATTGAAGGGCGCGCGGCGGTGCGTGAAACTCTCGAGCGCCTCGTAGCGGCGAAAGGAACAATTCAGATCGACAACACGTACTGCCTCATCAGCGACAACATTGCCCTGGTACGGGCGCAATGGAGTTTCACCGGGATCGGGCAAGACCGCAAACCAATCGAAAGTCGAGGCAATAGCGCGGAAGTGTTGCAGCGAGGGGCGGACGGGCGGTGGCGCTATCTGATCGATCACCCGTTTGGCGCAGGCTGACCGGTGTCCGCATAGCCGACTCGCGCCGCTACTGCTTCATGAGGTGCGAGTACTTCATGCTCTCGTCGTACATCTTCCGATAATCGTCGAGATTCTCGTTCAACATCTCGCGGTACTTGCCGATAAAAAACTCGAACGCCTTGCTTCGGTCGGCGTCGAATTTTTTCAAGTCGGGTGCATGCGATGCCATAACGAACGAATTGAACCGGGCCGCGGCGTACAGGATAGCCATGCCGACGACTTCTCGGTTTTCGGCGTTGATCTGTTTGTTGGCGACGTCGATGAACGCGTCCGCCATCTTTCTGAATTCCAAATCGGGATCTTCTTCGCTCATGCAGATCGCCTCCACGCCGGGTAGGCGCAATACTGTACCGACTTACGCGACAACCTGCACCGGATCGCCGATTTTCAATTCGAGCGCCCGGGAGGCGTCACCTCTGTTGACCGCGATTTCGACCAGGCCGATGGAATTTTCGTACCAAAACGGCATGTTGGGCGAGACCGCGGAAAATACCGCCGCATGCTGCAACTGCCGTCCGGCGACGGCAAGCGTGCCTGCCATTTCGATCCGCGCGGCGCGCAGACCGGTAATTGCGTTGCCGTAGTGATCGATATATACGATTGCCGGCAAGTCGTCCGGCCAGTCGCCGTTCGGTGTGAGCAGCGTGGTCGGAACGGACGCCGGCCAGTCACCGCGTGCAAGGCGCGCCGCTACCGGCGCGAACAGATCACGGCCGTGAAAGCTCGCGGACAAGTTTTGCGGCCGCCAGGTAATCACCCAGGTATCGCAGCGGCTCGCGCGGCGCGCAACGATCTTAAACAACCCGTTGTCCGGCCCCACGTACCAGCGGTCGTCGGCCTGAAGCATTATTGGAAGCCGCTCGTCGCCGACGCCGGGATCGACAACGCCGACAAACACCGACCCAGCCGGAAATTCCGCCGCGAGCGCGGGTAGCAGATACGCGCCCGAACGGATATCGAAGTTGGGAACCGTGTGCAGCAGGTCGATGACCCGCGCGCGGGGCGCGGCGCGTGCGAGCACCGCGTGCATCTGGCCGACGTACGGATCGGCCGCGCCGAAATCGGTGAAGAGGACAATCAAACGCCATCCCCAGAAATAAAAAGCCGGGCACTGCCCAGCTCATTGTAACGCTACTCGGCTTACGCCTTGGCCTTCTTCTTTTTCTTCTTCTTGCTCGCGGCGGCCTTTTTGGTCTTCGTGCCCGCGGCCTTCTTGGTTTTCCTTTTCACGGCCTTGGCCTCCTTCGTTTCCTTGGATTCGACCTCAACCGGCTGCTCCACCGGCTGCCCGGCCGTGCGATCGACCAGCTGCACCAGCGCCATCGGCGCGGCGTCGCCGGCGCGGTAGCCGTGCTTCAGGATTCGTAGGTATCCGCCCGGACGCGACTTGAAGCGCGGCCCGAGGTCCGCAAAGAGCTTGCCGACCATGTCGCGGTCGCGCAGGCGCGCGAACGCCAGGCGCCGGTTCGCCAAGCTCGCCTGCTTTCCGAGCGTAATCAGGGGCTCGGCGACACGGCGCAGCTCCTTGGCTTTCGGCACGGTAGTGAAGATCTGCTCATGGCGGAACAGCGACACCGTCATGTTGCGCAGCATCGCTTCCCGATGGCTGGCGGTGCGGCTCAGTGCGCGGCCGATATTTCGATGACGCATGGTTGACTTCCGTTACAGTTGCGGCGGCCGGTTCAGTTTGTCCTTCAACTGCGGCGGCGGCCAGTTTTCGAGCCGCATGCCGAGCGACAGACCGTGCTGCGCGAGCACGTCCTTGATTTCGGTGAGCGACTTCTTGCCAAGGTTCGGCGTCTTCAGGAGTTCGAATTCGCTGCGCTGAATCAGATCGCCGATGTAGAAAATATTCTCTGCCTTGAGGCAATTGGCCGAACGTACGGTCAGTTCGAGATCATCCACCGAACGCAGTAACAGCGGATCCATGTCCGGCTCTTTCTTCATTTCCTGGCGCTGATCCGGGCTCTTCAGGTCCACGAAGATCGATATCTGATCCTGCAGGATGTTGGCCGCGCGGCGCACCGCTTCCTCGGGGTCGATCGAGCCGTTGGTTTCGATGTCGAGCACGAGCTTGTCGAGGTCGGTGCGTTGCTCGACGCGGGCGTTCTCGACCGCGTACGACACGCGCCGGATCGGGCTGAACGACGCGTCCACTTGCATCATGCCGATCGGCCGGCCTTCGCCCTGGGCGGCTGGCGCCCGCGCGGTCACCGGCTGATAGCCGCGGCCTTGATTCACTTTCAACTGGACGTTCAGGTTCGCGCCCTTCGTGAGCGTCGCGATGACGTGGCGCGGATCAACGATTTCAACGTCGTGGTCGAGCTGGATGTCGCTCGCGGTGACCACCCCCGGCCCTTTCTTGTTCAACTGTAACATCGCTTCCTCGCGCCCGTGCATGCGCAACGCGAGCGACTTCAAATTCAGTAAAATCTCGATCACGTCTTCTTGCACGCCCTCGATGGTCGAGTACTCGTGCAGCACGCCGTCGATCTTGACCTCGGTCACGGCGGCGCCGGGCATCGATGACAGCAAAATACGCCGCAGCGCGTTGCCGAGCGTGTAGCCGAACCCGCGCTCCAGCGGTTCAAGCGTGATCTTCGCGTGCGTCGGCGACAGCGTCTCGACGTTGACGTTGCGTGGCTTTAAGAAATCGGTTGCGGAACTTTGCATAATAGGTCGGTCCTCAGAGATCAAAACTGCATCCGCGGATGAACGCAGATTCAACTAGATGAACGCTGATAGCTGGGGTGGTTCCTTCCCTCTCGACTATCCGCGTTCATCCATTTTTCATATCCGCGTGCATCTGCGGATAAGGTTTACTTCGAATAGAGCGCGACCACCAAACTTTCGTTGATGTCCGCCGGCAGATCGGAGCGCTCGGGCGCCGCCTTGAATGTGCCCTTCATGCCCTTGGTGTCGACGTCCACCCAGTCGGGAAATCCGCGCTGCTCCGCCGCTTCGAGCGCCGCCTTGACGCGCAGCTGCTCGCGCGAAGATTGGGCGATCTCGATGACGTCGTTTGCGCGAACCTGGCACGACGGAATATTCACGCGCTTGCCGTTGACGGTCACGGCGTTGTGGCGCACCAGCTGGCGCGCCTCGGTGCGGGAAGCTCCAAAACCCATCCGGAAGACGACGTTGTCGAGGCGGCTTTCGAGCAGCTTCAGCAAATCGACACCGGTCGAGCCCTTGTGACGCGCCGCTTCCTGGTAGTAATTCTCGAACTGCCGCTCGAGCACGCCGTAGATGCGACGCAGCTTCTGCTTTTCGCGCAGCTGCAGGCCGTAGTCCGAGGGACGTCCGCGGCGCTGGCCGTGCTGTCCCGGCGCGTAGGCGCGCTTCTCCACCGGGCAACGTTCCGTAAAACATTTCTCGCCCTTCAAAAACAGCTTACCGCCCTCGCGACGACACAGACGGCACTTCGCATCGATATACCGAGCCACGTGGGTCCCCCGTTACACCCGTCGACGCTTGGCCGGCCGGCAACCATTGTGCGGGACCGGTGTCACGTCGAAGATGTTGCTGATCTCATAACCGAGGGCGTGCAACGCGCGTACGGCGGACTCGCGCCCCGGTCCCGGACCCTTGATACGAACCTCCAGGCTGCGCACGCCGTATTCCTGCGCCGCGCGGCCGGCCTTGTCCGCCGCCACCTGCGCCGCAAACGGCGTGCTCTTGCGCGAACCCTTGAACCCGGCGCCGCCGCACGTGGCCCACGACAGGACGTTCCCCTGGCGATCGCTGATCGCAATGATCGTGTTGTTGAAGGATGCGTGGATATGCGCCACGCCTTCCGAGACGCTTTTCTTGGCGCGTTTCTTCGCCTTGGTCGCCGCGATGCTTTCGGGTGTATCTGCCATTTTGCCTTCCTTTACGTCGCCGCCGGAGCGGACTTGCGAATGACGCCCTTGCGCGGACCCTTGCGCGTGCGTGCGTTGGTGCGGGTACGCTGACCGCGCACCGGTAAGCCGCGGCGATGGCGCATGCCGCGATAGCTACCGAGGTCCATCAGGCGCTTGATGTTCATCGACACCGCCCGGCGCAAATCGCCTTCGACGGTGATCTTCGCGACCTCGAGCCGCAGCAGATCCACCTGCGCATCGGTAAGATCCTTCACCTTGATCGTGCCGGTGACCCCGGCCGCCGCACAAATGCGTCGCGCCATCGGGCGACCGATGCCATAGATCGCGGTCAGCCCGATCTCGATGTGCTTTTGATTCGGGATGTTGATGTTCGCTATACGCGCCATGGATAGTTAGGCTCCTCTGCCGCGCGCGAAAGCGCGCCAATCTACTGTTTTACCCAATTGAAATCAACCTGTTAGTGCGCAAGACCGCCTACCCCTGTCTCTGCTTGTGGGTGGGATCGGAGCAAATCACGCGTACCACGCGCTTGCGCCGCACGATCTTGCAGTTGCGGCACATCTTTTTCACCGACGTTCTGACTTTCATTTCAATCTCCAGCCACTCTTCACCCGCCTCAGCGGATTAGACCCATGCCGCCACCCGTTAGATTCGCCTTCTTCAGCAAACTCTCGTACTGGCGGGACATCAAATGCGCTTGGACTTGCGCCATGAAATCCATACTCACCACGACAACGATCAGGAGCGACGTTCCACCGAAATAGAACGGCACGTTCCAGTTGACGATCAAGAACTCCGGCAACAAGCACACCAGCGTCACGTAGATCGCCCCGACCAACGTCAGGCGCGTCATCACGCCGTCGATGTAACTCGCGGTCTGATCGCCCGGCCGGATGCCGGGGATGAACGCGCCCGACTTTTTCAAATTGTCGGCGGTCTCTTTCGGATTGAAAACCAGCGCCGTATAGAAAAAGCAGAAGAACACGATCGCCGAGGCGTACAGCATCACGTAAATCGGCTGTCCCGGCGACAGCGTAGTCGCCAAATCGCGCAGCCAGCTGACTTCCTGGCTCTGCCCGAACCAGCTCGCGACCGTCGACGGCAGTAAAATGATGCTCGACGCGAAGATCGGCGGAATCACGCCGGCCATGTTGATCTTGAGCGGCAAATGACTGCTCGAGCCGGCCAGCATGCGCCGGCCTTGCTGGCGCTTGGCGTAATTCACGGTAATGCGCCGCTGGGCGCGTTCCATCAATACCACGAACCACGTGACGCCGATCGCGATCGCGAACAGCAACAGCGCGAACAACGGCTGGAAATTCCCGCGTCCGACGAGATCGAGCGTCTGCGCCAGTGCGCCCGGCAGACCGGCGACGATGCCGGCGAAAATTATCATCGAAATGCCGTTGCCGATGCCGCGCTCGGTCACCTGTTCGCCGAGCCACATAAGAAATATGGTACCGGTGACCAGGGAAATCACGGTAAGAATCTGAAACCCGATTCCGGCGTCCGGTACCACGCGCACGCCGCCACTGACCTCTTGACTCGACAGAGCGATCGCGATGCCGAGCGCCTGCACCGTCGCAAGCACGACCGTTCCATAGCGGGTGTACTGCGTGATCTTGCGCCGGCCGGCTTCGCCTTCTTTCTTCAGCTGTTCGAGGCTCGGAATCGCCGAGGACATCAGCTGCATGATGATCGATGCCGAGATGTACGGCATGATGCCGAGCGCGAAGATGGAGAAGCGCTCGAGCGCGCCGCCCGAGAACATGTTGAACAAACCGACGATCGAGCTTTGCGTGCCCTCGAACAAATCCGCGAGCGCCGCCGGATTGATGCCAGGCACCGGAATATAGGTACCGATGCGATAGACGACGAACGCGCCCATCAGAAACAGGATCCGCTGTTTGAGATCGGAGAGCTTGCCAAGCCCGCCGAAGCCGCCGGTACGTGCTGTCGTGCTGGACATCGCTAATCCTCGAATTTGCCGCCGGCCTGCTCGACCGCGGCGCGCGCGCCTTTCGATGCACGCACACCCTTCAGCGTGACCGCTT
>Ga0214471_10003724_pt1 | contig 11798 bp, 8 predicted proteins | sample RVTome_5_FD_207665 | JGI IMG/M metagenome (GOLD analysis project Ga0214471, IMG submission 207665) | Soil microbial communities from uranium-contaminated site in the Upper Colorado River Basin, Wyoming, United States - RVT142D155 | ecosystem: Environmental > Terrestrial > Soil > Contaminated >... | reverse complement strand
GAAGACCACGGTGGCGGCGATCCACCCGAGGGCGTAAAGCACCTCGTGGCTCTTATTCATGTCCTCCATCTCCTGCTCCTGCTCCTGGCCGGAGGTTGGGCTCGCGTCGAACCGGTCGGCATTGGTGCGGAGCAGCATGGACTCGACGCCCTCACCGGGGGCGCTGGCCTGGGAGGCTTCTGTCACGCCGACGACTCCCGGCCCATCGGTCGGGCCCGCCGTCGCTGCCGGGCTCAACCGCGGCGCGGGGGCCACGAGCCCCTGGGAGGGAAGGAGCACGGCGGGCGCAGGCGTGGCCTGGCCTGCGGTCCGCGCGGCGTCCTGCGCCCGCAACGGGCTGGGTCCAGCCACCAGCGTGATGGCGACGAGGGCGAGGGTGGCGGGGCCAGCCAGGCGTCCGCCCGGGCCTCGGGAGGGGGGTCGGCTTCCCGACAGGGGGCGGAGCGGGGCGTGCAGGGTCATGTGGCGTGTTCCTTTGAGGGGAGGCGTCGAAACGGCGGGGCTCCATGGCAATCTCGTCCCGAACCCCGCAGACTGCCAGCCCCGCGATCCGCGCGGACCGGATCCGCGGACCCATACCACGACCCCGGTCACCCGGAGCAGAGGGTCCAATCGTCCAGCGGAGGCCCGGACTCGAAACAGGGTCCGACCCGCTCGACGTCCCCCTCCCAGACCATGACGGACGAGTCGGAGCGCAGCCGGTTGGTGCCGGCGTCGTACACCAGCTCCTGGGTCTCCACGCGGAAGGTGGACGTGGGGTCGAACAGGGACACGTCGCCCCACAGGACGAGGACGCCGGGCTCTTCGCGGAAGAGGCCGCTGTCGGCCACGATCCGGGCCACGACCACACTCCGCTCGTTGAGGAAAGAGCCGTCGATCCCCTTGAGGTGGATCAGCGCGGAGTCGTTGACGAGGAAGGCCGAGTCGCTGCCGATTGTGAGCGTCCTGCGGCCCTCGTGGGTCAGGTACGCCGTGAATCCCGACATCACCTGGTCGGCGCCGCGGGGCGCCGACCACTCCTGAGGGATCGGCTCCGTGCAGGCGGCGCTGCCGGCCAGGACCAGGAGCACCGTCGCCAGGGCCGGCGCTCGGCGTCCGGAGGGGATGGAGGGCTTCAAAAACACGGGGAGGATCCGTTCCGGGGGCTCGTTCGTGCTGCGCCGGGAAGATAAGCCATCCCGGTTGTCCTGTCCCAGTAGTTCGCTGGCATTCGGACGCGCCCGCGCCCCTTCGGCCCCGGTGCCCCGCCTCGGGATCCGTGATATTCTCCCCTCGTGATTCCCTGCCTCTTCGTCTCCGACCTCCACGGCAGCGTCCGGCGCTACCGCACCCTCCTCACCATCATGGCCGAAGAGCGCCCCGCGGCCGTCCTTCTGGGCGGTGACCTGTTCCCGGCGGGTCTGGCGCCGTCTCGGGGGCCGGACGACCCCGACGGGGACTTCCTCGCCGGCTTCCTCCTTCCCGAGCTGGCGGGGCTGCGGGAGCGCCTGGGGAGCGACTACCCGGAGATCCTCCTCATCCTGGGCAACGACGACCCACGCGCCGACGAGCCCCGCATCCGCGAGGCGGAGGCCGAGGGCCTGTGGCACTACGTCCATGGCAAACGCCACGAAGTGAGAGGCGTCCCGGTGTACGGCTACGGCTGCGTGCCTCCCACGCCCTTCCTCCTCAAGGACTGGGAGTGCTACGACGTGTCCCGTTACGTGCCCCCGGGGTGTGTCTCCCCGGAGGAGGGTTGGCGGACCGTCGAAGTGCCCCTCCAGGAGGCGCGTTTCCGCACCATCCGGGACGACCTGGCTTCCCTGGTGGGGGACGACGACGTATCGGGGGCCCTCTTCCTGTTCCACACGCCGCCGGCGGAGACGAAGCTGGATCGGGCGGCTCTGGACGGGCGGACGGTGGATCACGTGCCCCTCGACGTCCACGTGGGGAGCATCGCGGTGCGGCGCTTCATCGAGGAGCGCCAGCCCCTCCTGACGCTCCACGGGCACATCCACGAATCGGCCCGCATCATGGGCTCGTGGCGGGACCGCCTGGGCCGGACCCATCTGATGTCCGCCGCCCACGACGGTCCGGAGCTGGCTCTGGTGCGCTTCGATCTCGAGGACGTGGCGGGGGCCACCCGCACGCTGGTGTGAGGCCTCCGGGTCCGCCGGCCCCTCAGCTTTCGCGCACCCCCCCCATGTCGAGGCGCATGGCGGGATCCGTCACCGCGCCGATCTTCACGGCGTAACTGGTGCGGTTCTCGATGTCCCGGTCAGAGATCAGGCGCGCGTCCAGGAGGCCGTCGGAGTGGTAACCGGTGCGCACGTAGTTCATCTCCGCCAGGGACAGGCTCCAGCCCTCCAGCCAGGCGCGCAGGTCCCGGCGCTGCTCCTCCGTGCCCTCGAAGTGGATGAGGAGGTCGATGTCGCTCCCGGGGCCCGCCGTGGCGTTCTTGGTGCTGCCGAACACCCAGATGTCCTTCACCCCGAAGCGCGCCGGGTCCAGGTGGGCGGCCAGGCGCCCGGCCATGCGGAAGCGCCACTGCCAGTGCTCCTCCGGAGGCGGGTCCAGGGCGACGATGCGCCCCGCCTCGTTCGCGGACGGTCCGGGCATCTCGTGGCGGGGCCCCGGCTCGGCCAAAAGCCCCACGGCTTCGTCGAGCTCCGCGTTCATGAGGACCCTGAGGACGCGTCCCTCGGCCTCGCGGGGCACGTCGATCACCCGCACCACCGCCGCCAGGTGAGCGAACTCCGGGACCAGTACCGGCAGCAGGTTGTCGGCCCGCCGGAAGAAGAGCTCGTTCAGGGCGTTCTCGTTCTCGCCGGGATAGAGGGGCAGATAGCGGATCCGGGCCTCGACCAGATCCTGGAAGAAATGCGTGCCGAAGGACAGGTCGGGCGCGTACTTCCCGGTCTTGTGGGCGATCTCCACCAGGAGAGCCGTGTTGTTGATGTCCGAGTAGGTCACGCTCACGCCCAACCGGACGTCCCCGCGGCTGCCCCAACGGCCCGGCCCCATGAGGATGAACTGGCGTTTGGGCAGGAGCTGGTTGAGGCGCCCGACGGCCTTTCCCACTGCCTTGAGGTCGGCCAGCTCCGGCAGTTTGGCGTACTCAGCCGGGTCCACGTAGACCACGTGGGTGATGTCCGGGATCCTCCCGTTGGAGACATAGCGGTGGGCCGTGAAGAGGACACGGTTTCGCGGCAGGTCCCGCGGGATCGCGGCGGGCGCGCCTCCCTCGGTATAGCTCTGGGCCCGGCACTGCAGGAGATGGAGGGCCTTCCCGTCCGAGGCGAACTCGACGTCCACGGGTGTGCCCATCGCCTCCCGCAGGCACTTGAGCAGGGTGGCGGTCTGGGCCAGGAAGGGGGTCTCGGTGGCCAGGCCCTCGAAGGTGATCACCGCGTCTTCCCGGGTGAGGTCGTCCGTGATGCCGCTGGGTCGGCGGATGCCCTCGTGCTCCACCAGGGAGACCATCTTGCGGACCATGGGGATGTCGTTGCCGCACTCCCGCAGCAGGTCGGAAACCTCCATCGTCTCGAAGGAGCGCGTCTCCAGGTCGATGAGGTCTACCTTCTTTGGGGAGTAGCGCACGACCTCGTCGGGCGTGGTGTTCACGCGCAGCCCCGGCTGGCCCGGAGCCATGAGGATGGGAAAGTCGTCGGACACCCGGTCCACCGCCCGCGTCCCGAGCCCGGGCACCAGCCGCACCAGGCCGTCCTCTCGCTTGATGCGAGGCGACCAGCGGAACTCGTTGTTGCTCAGCGCCACCCCGGAGAAGGCGGGCAGGAAGTACCGGCCCACCCTCGTGCCCACCACCTCCTGGATCATGATCCCCATCTCCTCGTGGACGTCAAGGAGGTTCCTCTCGGCTCGGTACTCGATGGGGTCCGGGCTGAAGATGGAGGCGTAGACCTCGGCGATGGCGTCCAGCAGAGCGGCGAGACGCTCTTCCTTGGTGCCCTGGTTGGCCAGGAACAGGCTCTTGTACTTGCCCGAGAAGGCCGCGCCGGTCCGGTCCTCCAGAAGGCTCGAGCTTCGCACGATGAGGGGCGCGTCGCCCAGGTCTTCCAGGGCCAGGGAAAGCCCGTTGAGGATCTGCGGCGGGAACGGTGAGGACTTGAAGACCTGGATGACGTAGGGGTACTGCTGCCGGATTTCGTTCAACTCCATGTACTTCCGGTCATAGACGTCCTCGAGGTTGTTGTGGCGCACGAAGGCGATGACGCCATCCGAGGCGATGTACCAGGTGCGCGGCACCTGGATGCCCCGCAGCACCTCGTGCTCCTCCTGCATCCTCTCCACGATCTTGCGGGCCAGAAACATGCCGGCGCCCTTCCCCCCCAGCTTTCCATGGCTGTTGGCGGGATGGATGAGGTGCGCCGCCAGCTCGTGGAAGTCGTGAAGGCTGACGAAGCGCTTGGCGATGTTGATGTAAGGGATCTGGTCGGTAAAGAAGCGCCGCAGCAGCGCGGCCTTGAGCACGTTGAGGAGGGAGGGGGGCAGCTCCCGCTCCGCCACCTCCAGGGCGTGGAACCGTCCCAGGGCGTCCACGATGTCTCCCAGGGAAGAGTCCTGCCACTCCAGCGTGTTGATGAGGAAGCTCAGCTTGTCCCGGGTGATCCAGCCATGCACCGAGGACAGGATCTCGTCCTCGCTCAGATGCTCCGCGGCGATGCGGAAGACGAGGTCCGTGGGGATCTGCGTCTGCTCCGGGGCCTGGCGGGCCAACGGGCGGTTCTCGTCTTCGTCCGCGGTGGGCTGGTGGAGCGTGCGCTGAAGCCCGGGCATGTCCTCCAGTCCGCTCACGCCCTTCCAGCGGAGGTGGTTCAGCATCTTCCGGCTGATGCGCTGGAGGAGCTGCGGGTCGGCCCGGTGGAGGAAGTCGATGATGACCTGCCACTGCGTGCCGGGCCGGGCGTCCACGAGGTTGAGCGCGGACTTCCAGCTCGCCCACGCGTCTGACAGCTCCTCGTGCGTGAGCTGGAATCCGACCTGTTGGGCGATGGTATGCAGGAGACGGCGCTCATCGTCCAGGAAGGGGCCCTCGTCGGCCTGTTCCCGCTCCTCGGTGTAGGCCACGCGCAGGCATCCCGCCTCATCGTCGCGGACCAGGATGGGCTCCTCCATGATCCAGGGGCTCTCCACCCAGCCCTCTGTCTGGAAGGCGCGGCCTCCCAGCTCCAGGCGGGCCTCACACACCTCGGTGTGCTGCCACCCCGGCGGGATGGCCTCCGGGATGCTCTGGAGCTTCTCCTCCCAGGTGGAGTCGGGGCTGCGCAGGATCTCCCCGACCTGGTAGAGGCAGATCAGCTCCTTGGCCCTCTCCTGGAGATCCCGGAGGATCCCTTCCAGCTCCCCCTCCGACTCGGTCATGGGATCTCCCTCCCGGGGTGCTTCGAGCGTCACGTCACGGTTTGCGGCGGGCGTGAACCACGCCCCGGCCCGTACGGCCGTCCACCCTCACGAGCAGGGGGTTCTCCAGACGAACGTGGCGGAGAAGTTCGCTCTCGGCCACAGCCGGCTGCTTTGCGAGCCAGTTCCAGTCGATGACGTCGCTGTCCCTGGCGTGGTGCACGGTGAAGTAGCTCACCTGGAAACTGGACAGGTTGTGGAAGAAGTGTGAGCCCTGGCTGGGGTCGACGTTCATGCTGGGGAGGGAGGCCTCGACGATGGCCCGCGCGCCGGCCACCTGGCTCCAGGTCACGGGGATGCCGAGCCAGGGGTCCGAGCTGCCCCAGCGCCCGAAGCCCACGAGCAGGTAGGGCCGGCCCAGGGCCACGAGCTCCCGGTTGGCCGCCTCGATCTCGCGGGCCACGACTCGGGTGAGCTTCGCCTGGAACGCGTCGGGCTTCGTGTAGACCACGTCCTGGATGCCGTCTTCCACCCCGTTGCCCATCGCCCGTGTGCTGGCGACCAGGAGGTCCGGAGCCGTCATCTCCTCAGTTCCGATGTCCACCGCCTCGTCCGGCGCCACCATGGGGCGCACCTGGAGGAAGCCCAGGCGGGCCTCCTCTCCGCGCGTCGCGGGCAGGGTCATGGCGGCTTCGATCTCGACTTCGGCTCCCACGCCCTCCTCGCACACCTCCAGGAGGCGCCGAACCAGATCGTTCAGGGGGATGTCGGAGAAGTCGAGCAGGGGGGCGAAGTTCAGGGCCCGCGGCCCCTGGCGGCCGGTGCCCGGCGACAGCCGGTCCGAAGCGGCGTCGTAGGTGGAGGCCAGGTGGGCCAGGGTGCCGTCGTACTCGGCCTCCGCCAGACCGGCCTCGACCAGGTACTCCGTCTCCGCGATGGGGTCGAAGGCCGGTGGAGCTCCCATGTTGACCGCCCAGAAGCGGGTCTGGGTCTCGTCCAGAAGCTGCGCGACGGACCCGAACGGCGGCGGCGCTTTCGGATGGACCGGGCAGTATCCCCAACACAGCCCGCCGTCCACGATGGTCTTGCCGAGCCCCAGAGCCAGATTCACCACGCCCTCTTCCGGCCGCGACCTGCCCGACGGGTAGTAGTTGAACGATCTGCCCACCAGCGACAGATCCGGGTAGAAGCGGTCTCCGTGGCGCCGGCCTACGACCTCCTGTACGATGACCGCCATCTTCTCGCTCTTGTCCGCCTCGCCCACCACCCCCCGGTACGTCCTGGCGCCCTCGAAGAACGTCGAGGCCCAGATCAGCTTGACGGCCTCGACCAGTCGCTGGAAGCGTTCGCCGGCGTCGGGCTGGTTGTTGGGGATCATCTTGGTCTCGTAGACCCCCGCGAAGGGCCTGCGCAGAGCGTCCTCCAGCAGGCTGGAAGAGCGCACCGCCAGGGGCGAGTGGACCCTGTCGGCCAGGGCCCGGAGGTCTCCCAGGGCCTCCGCCGGAGCGTTGGCCTTCTGGAACGCGTGGGCGATGCGCTCGTCGGACCGCTCCGAGAGGGCCACCTCGTGAAGGCCGTTCCTGTCCATGAACGCGTCGAAGAGGTCGGTCCCGAGGACCGTCAGGCGGGGGATGTCCACCCGGACCGGCCCGTAGGCTCCGCCGGGGAAGGCCCCCTCCAGGGCCTCCCTGATGGAGATCAGTCCCGCGGCTTTGCCGCCGAGGCTCCCCCCACCGATCCGGGTGAACGTCTGCTCCGAGCCGAAGAAGGCCCGGTCGAAAGCCGGAACGCGCGAATCAGACCCAGCCACGATCCCGGCATGCCCTCGCGACCCGGTCCACCGCGATGACGTAGGCGGCGTCACGCATGTACAACTTTCGGGAGTGGGCCAGCTCCGCCACGGCCTCGAAGGCCGCGGTCATGTTGCGGTCCAGCTTGCCCAGGACCTCGTCCCGGCTCCAGTAGTAGTTCTGGTTGCTCTGGACCTGCTCGAAGTAGGAGCACGTCACGCCTCCGGCGTTGGCCAGCAGGTCCGGGATCATGAACACCCCGCGCTCGTGGATCACCGCGTCGGCCTCGGGAGAGGTCGGGCCGTTGGCGCCTTCGGCGATGATCTTCACGGTAGAGGCGATGCGCCCCACGTTGTCCGCGTTGATCTGATTCTCCAGCGCGCCGGGGATGAGGATGTCCACCTCCTGCTCCAGCCACTTCTCCCCCGGCAGCACCTCGTAGCCGGCCGCCTCGGCCTTGTCCTTCTCGATCTCGCCGAAACGGTCGGTGATGTCCAGGAGCTCCTGGAGGTCGATGCCCGCGGCCCTCCGATAGGCGTAGCTCTTCTGCTCCTTCTGATTCCACGAGGACACGCACACCACCTTGCCACCGATGCGCAGGTACATCTCGATGGCGTACTGACATACGTTGCCGAAGCCCTGCACCGAAGCCGTGGTGTCCTGGGGGCGGATGTCCAGCTCCTTCAGGGCCTCCCGTAGCGTGAAGACCAGGCCGTAGCCGGTGGCCTCCTTGCGACCCAGGGAGCCACCCAGACCCACCGGCTTGCCGGTGATGAAGCCCGGGAGCTTCTGGCCGTGTATGGCCTCGAACTCGTCCAGCATCCAGAGCATGTGCTGGGGCGTGGTCATCACGTCCGGGGCGGGGACGTCCTGGAGGGGCCCCACGTTGCGGGCGATCTGTCGCACCCAACCCCGGCAGATCTGCTCCTGCTCCCGGGCGCTCAGGTTGTGGGGGTCACACACGACCCCTCCCTTGCCGCCCCCCAGGGGGATGTCCACCACCGCGCACTTCCACGACATCCACATGGCCAGGGCCCGGACCGTGTCCATCGTCTCCTGCGGATGGAAGCGGATGCCCCCCTTGCTGGGGCCCCGGGCGTCGTTGTGCTGAACACGGAAGCCCCGGAACACCTTCGAGGCCCCGTCGTCCATCCGAACGGGTATGGAAAACGCGTATTCCCGCATGGGCTCACGGAGGATCTCCCGGGTCCCGCCCTCCAGCTCCAGGATCTCCGCGACGCGGTCGAATTGGGCCTGTGCCATCTCGAAGGAGTTGTAGGCCCGGTTTCTTCTCACCATGGTGAGCTATTCTCGGTATTGAGCATGTCATTGTCCCCTCCGCACCCAATCCACCCAACCGTGAAAGATACCACGAAAGCCGTTGGCTTACAGGGAGGACCCTGGTGGGGCTGACGTCCCCGGGAGTGTCGTGTCCGGCGCCGCCCGCATAGCTTTCTCGCTGGACGCGATCTACCCTGGCCGACCCTGACCCGACCCCATGTGCCCAGCCGAGACCCTCCCCTCCGCCCGCTCCTCCTCGCCCTCCTCTTCCTGGCGATGGCGGGCAGCGCCACCGAACTGCTCCTCCTGGGCCACACCGAGGAGCGCCTCCAGTTCGTGCCTCTGGTGGTCCTGGGGCTGGGGATGGGGGCGGCCCTGACCGTGGCGCTCGCTCCCGGCCGAGGTACGGTCCTGGCCCTGGCGGGGGTCATGGCTCTGTCCGTGGCGGCGGGCCTCCTGGGGCTCTGGGCCCACTTCCGGGGTAACCGGGAGTTCGAGTTGGAGATGTACCCGTCCATGCGCGGGTTCGAGTTGGTGCGTGAAGCGCTGACGGGCGCGACTCCGGCCTTGGCCCCGGGTACCATGTGCCTCCTGGGGCTTCTGGGCCTCATCTACTGTTACCGCCATCCCCGACTTGAGTCCGCCGCTGGTCGGTCGGAGAACACAAACGTCCCACGGGAGAACCGAGAATGACGAGCCGACCCCACGCGCCGCTGATGTTCGCGCTCACCTTCGCCGCCCTTCTCCCAGCCGGCCTCCGGGCCCAGGCGGGGATGAACGGCGAGATCCTGAACCCCAACCTTGCCGGCACCGAGGAGCTGGCCGCCGTTCCCAGCGTGAGCGCCGAGTTGGCCGGAGTCATCGTCGAGGGTCGGCCGTACCTGACGCAGGGCGCCTTCGACGAGATGCTCTCGATCCACCTGGGCGAGGGCGCCCGGGCGGAGCTCTATGCGCGGGTGTTCGTGCCCATCAACCTGAACACGGCCTCCGACGCCGAGATCCTCATGATCCCCGGGCTCGGGCCCCGCATGGTCCGTGAGTTCAAGGAGTACCGCCCCTACGTGGCCCTGGCCCAGTGGCGGCGGGAGATGGGCAAGTACGTGGACGACGACGAAGTGGCGCGCATGGCGCAGTTCGTGTTCGTGCCCATCGACCTGAACACGGCTTCCGACGAGGATATCCTCTCACTTCCGGGCATCGGCGCGCGCATGCTGCGTGAGTTCAAGGAGTACCGGCCCTACCAGAACATCGAACAGTTCCGCCGGGAGATGGGGAAGTACGTGGACGAAGACGAAGTAGCGCGCATGGAGCGGTACGTGGTGATCAGGTAGCGTCCAATCGGTCTGCGTGTCCGATCGACCGCGGGGGGGGGACTCGGTGCATCGTCGCATTTTCGCCCTCGACTACCGGCACCACGCGTCGTCGCACCAGACCGTGTCGCCGTCGATCAGCGTCGCCGAGACGTGGTTGTCGAGCAGCTCGAAGCCCGACTGGCCGAGCGGGTTGTTGGCGAACACCACCAGATCGGCACGCTTGCCGACCTCGATGGAGCCCACCTCGTCGGCGATTCCCATGACGCGCGCGGCCGAGATCGTCATCATGCGGATCGCCTCGGGGACGGTGACCTCGTGGCCGGACAGCCAGGCGGGTCCGGGGCACGGTCCGCCGAACGCGTCGTCGTACTGCGCCATCGCGGTCAGCCCGAGCAGTTGGTGGAAGGGACTGCCCTCGGTCCAGGGCACGTCGCTGTGGAAGGCGACGGCGATGTCGGGATTCCCGTCGATGACGGCGCGGTGCTGGCGCAGCCATTGCCGCTGGTCGTCGTCGAGGAACGAGGCCCATCCCAGGTCCGGCTCGATGCAGGCATTGAAGACGCCCCACACCACCGCGTTCACGCGCAGCGCGCCGAAGCGGCCGACCTGCTCCGGTCGCACGAACGTGATGTGGTCGATGCGATGTCCGTTCGGATTCGGCCCGCCGCCGAGCGCCTGAGCGTACCCGTCGAGCGCGGCCGCGACCGCGCGGTCGCCGATGGCGTGCGCCACCACCTGGCCGCCGCGGCCGCCCACGAGGCGGACCACCTCGGCGAGTTCCTCGGCCGAGGTGAACAGATCGCCGTGGCCGGCCCAGCCTTCGGGTAGGGCGATGGGCGCGTCATCGAAGTCGAACGAGACGGCCGGCGCGCGGCAGCTCCCACCGTCCATGAAGACCTTGACGCCGGCGATGGCGAGGCGGTGTTCGGCCGAACGCGTGAACGTGTAGTCGTTCCAGAACGACACGTCCTCCGGCTCTCCGCAGTTGTTGTTCCAGGACAGGTAGGCGTGCAGCCTGAGCTTCAGCTCGCCCGCGTCGAGCATCCGTTGATAGCCTGTCAGGTTGATCGGGATGGCGGCCGGAATGCCGACGGTCGTGCGGCCCCATGACAGCAGGATCCGCTGGTCCTCGACCATGTTCTCGACGTCGGGCGTCTGGTGTTGGATGTAGTGCACGTGTGGGTCGACGAGTCCGGGCAGCACGGTGCGCCCCTCCAGATCCACCACCCGGGTCTTCGTGCCCGCAGCCTCCAGCACGTCGCTGGTCGTCCCGACCCGGACGATGCGCCCGTCGGTGATGGCAATCGCCTCGGCGATCGAGAACTCGGGGTCGGCCGCGATCACGACGCCTCCGTGCAGGATCAGGTCCGCCCCCGGAGCCTCCGCCGGTGAGGTCGGGCCCCCCTCCCCGGGAGAGCAGGCGAGCGCGCAGACGGCGAGGGTCGCGAGCGCCGAGCCGGCGCGACGAGCGGGATGTGTCATCGAGGCTCCTCCACCAGGGGCGACCAACGTAGCCGCCGGGGGCCGAGGCGTGAAGCGCCGTGGTGTCGGCTGGGTGTCGGCTGGGGATTGCCCCGCCCGCCGAAGAACCCGACTCTCCTCCTCGTACTCCCGGCGGACCCTCACCAGGAGCGATCCCCGACGATGCTGACCCTGCGAGAGATCTTCCTGGGCGTCTTCGCCTTCGCCGAGGCGCACGCCGCCCTGTACTTCGCCCTCGCCGTCGCCGTGCCCCTCCTGGGTACGCTCGCCGCCTGGATGGGGCGAGGCGGCAAGACCGAGCGCGACGGCATCCTCTACGCCAACCTCGTGGTCATCGTCGCCGTGGCTCAGTTCGTCCTGGCCATGGTGGTGGGCTCCATCGGCATGGTCTTCCTGGAGCGGAGCCTCTGGGACGCGCACGTGCTCGTCGTCCTGGCGCCCGGCCTGTGGTTGGTTCTGTCCGTCTTCCTGGTTCGGCGGGTCTTCCCTCTCTCGCAACTGGCCACATGGCGCTCGGTCGTGGAGGCGGGCCAGTTCTTCGTCGCGTGCGCCGTCCTGGTCTGGCTCTTCAGCCAGTTCAGGGGGTGGGGCA
>Ga0214471_10003722_pt1 | contig 11801 bp, 17 predicted proteins | sample RVTome_5_FD_207665 | JGI IMG/M metagenome (GOLD analysis project Ga0214471, IMG submission 207665) | Soil microbial communities from uranium-contaminated site in the Upper Colorado River Basin, Wyoming, United States - RVT142D155 | ecosystem: Environmental > Terrestrial > Soil > Contaminated >... | reverse complement strand
TACACCATGCAAATATATGATGACAACGCCAAATCACCCCCGTTGTCATCCTTGCTCGACGGGTCGAGGGGGTGTACGGTTTTATTCCAAAGCCAGCCGCTAGCGATTGGTCATGGGCCCGTCATTCTTTACCAAGGGCTGCAGGCTCACCAGGCACAAGCGCCAGCCGATCGCTGCGATGCTCACGACCCGGGCCGGGTTGGCTACCAGACCTCGCCGAACGGGCGTGACTCGATCTCGAACGACCATGCCGACGGTCTCTGCTGCGTGAGCTTGACGATGTTGTCAGCAACGTCCTCGGGCCTGATGAAGTAGCTGTCGGGCTTGTCCGGCATCATCTTGCGCGTCGCCGGGGTATCGACGACGCCGTCCAGGACGACGAGCGCGACGTGCACACCGAAGGGCCAGAGGTAGCGTCCCATGGACTCGGCCAAGCTCTTCTGCGCGGCCTTCGCCGGCGCAAACGCCGCTGTTCGCGCACCGCCGCGGCGCGACGCCGTGGCGCCGATAAAGACAATGACCCCGCGTTTGCGACTCTTCATCGCCGGTATCACTTGCTTCGAGGTGAGCAAAGCGCCAAACACGTTCGTACGCCAGCTGGTCTCAAAATCCACAGCGCTGATTTCCTCGACGTTGGCCCACACCCCGACCCCCGGGTTGTAAACGAGCACGTCGACGTCTCCAAGCTCCGCGCGGATCGCCGTAAAGGTACGGTCGACCGAGGCCGGGTCGGTAGCATCGCAGACATAGTCGCGTGCGCCGTCCAACTCGGCCGCGAGTGCCTGCGTGAACTCCGTACGGCGCGACAGCAGCGCAACCCGGTAACCCTCCGATGCGAACCGACGCGCGAACGCGGCGCCGTTTCCCGGACCTACGCCGACGACGACGCAGACTGGTTTGTCCTTTTGCTTGGCCATGGTCGTTCACTCTTTCCAGTGGGGCGGAATGGTCTTGAGGAAATACGGAAGCTGTTCAATTCGCCGCATAAAGCCCGCGAGCTTCGGACCGATCATCGAACCGGCCACGTGTTGCGGTTGCCTTTCGTGCAGACGCTTCACCAGGGCAAGCATTGGATAGAGCGTGAAATCCGCCAGCGAGAGACTGCCGGCGAAGTAATCGCCGTCCAACACACCCTCGAGGTAGGACAATTCGCGCTTCAGTTCCGCGAGCGCCTGGGAGACTACCACCGAATCGCCAGCACCATCCGATCGGAACAATGTCTGCTCGAAAAGTCGCCGCCCGACCGGGTAAAAATAGTGATCCACCTCCGCGGCGACACGGCGGGCAGTCGCCCGCCCCCTCGGGTCGCGCGGCAGGATGGGGCGATCCGGGTAACGTTCCTCCAGATACTCGAGGATGACCGCGGATTCCCGGATCGCAAATCCGTCGTCGATCAGGGTCGGCACCTTCCCCCGGGGATTGGTCGCCAGGTACTCCGGCCTTTTCAGCTCACCACTCTGCAAGGACATCAGCCGGAACTCATAAGCGAGATGCTTGTGCTCCAACGCCAGCCACACCCTCCAGGAGAAGGGTGAACCCGACCCATAGTGGAAGGTGATGGCCATGGTCTCGTTCAGCGCGGTCAGATGACTTTCAGGAGCGTGAGGGCGAGCGCCAACTGGCAGCCGAACCCGATCACAAACGCCACCGTCCGTAGCAAGGGAACGGCGAAGGTGTACAGCAGCACGTGCGCGAGGCGAGCGTAAAAGTACACCATGCACGCCGTAACGGTCACGGTTGTGCTCACCCCGACTATCTGGAGCGCCAAGACGAGCGGCGCAAAAACAGCGAGATTTTCAACTGCGTTGGCGTGCGCTCGCATCATGCGCTCCGCCCACTGCGCCTTCGGGCGGGTGTCCGGTTGCGGGTTCCACAGGGCCGGCCAGATACCATGCTCTTTCATGCGATTGACGATATAAGGCGCGAAAATCAATGCTGTCAGCAGCACAGTCAGCACCAGCCAGTAAAGTTCGGCCGTCATAGCAGTGTTCATTTCAATAGCTCCTTTGAGACATTCGAATTGTTGTTGCCAGTCATGGCAAGGACGTCCAACGGAATCACCGTGAGCAACTTCGACGATCGACTCAAAATGACCGGCTTGGAAATCGGACGTGAATTTATCCGGTACCGCCGGACTCGACAAGTACGCACAAATGACGTATATAGTGTCGTATTGGATACCAAAGGGAGACAACCGTGCGAAAACAACGGCATGACACCTACGGGCATTGCCCGGTCGAGGCGACTCTCGACATCATCGGCGGTAAATGGAAGTCGATCATTCTTTTCCGGATACTCGAACAGACACGACGTTTCAATGAGCTTCGCCGCCTCCAGCCCAGCTTGACGCAGCGGGTGCTGACCAATCAGCTGCGGGAATTGGAGCGGGACGGGTTGATTTCGCGAAAAGTCTACGCGGAAGTTCCGCCCAAAGTGGAATACTCCATTACGGAGTTCGGCCGGACGCTCGAGCCCGTGCTGCTGGCACTCACCCGATGGGCCGAGAAACACATGCTGCCGCGTATGATCGCTCGCGACGCCGGCGCCGTGGTGGAGCGCATGGGAATCGACGCCGCGTCGGATCAGGCCCCGGCGCGTGCCGCGACCAAAATGCGAGCCGCGAGCTGATGGCGTACGTCGGCGCAGAATCAGCGGCACAGATCCGCCGCGGCGCGCAACGCTGCACCGGCCCCCGGCTCGGTATCGATCAAAAGCCGAAGCCCGGTTGTTGAATAACCGGGTGATATCCTGCCACCGGGTCCCGGGGGGCGTATCGGGATCAGCCCCGCCGGGCCAAGCATTTCGCCGCGACCCGGCGTGATACACGCTAGCACTCAACCTCACGCCGCAGGACCAGGGTCCGGCGATTCGATTCCTGCTCGCCGTCTTTCGACCACGTCATGCCCAGCGCGCAGGACTCATTATCGATCACGAAGCGCCCGCGCCCGACAACGTCCTCGACGCCGGCAAAGGCCTGCTCCGCCTCGACCATCAGGTGCTGCAGCGCCATGCCGATCGCGAAGCGGCGCGCATAGTCCAGGCCGCGATTCCGCCACGCGTCGAGGGCCTCCGGCACGCCGCGCAGGCCGATCTCGTAGAAATGCGTCAACAACAGGGAGCGCAGCCGGTCCGTTCCGAGCTCCCGCTCCAGGCGCCTGAGGTCCTCAGGAGAACGCGCGGCGCCCGGCGCCAGGCCGTGGAGCGGCGGATCGTCGAGGAACGAGCCGAGACTCTCGCCGGCGACGCGATCGTGCAGCACGTCGTCGACCATGGCCTCGAAGCTGCTGCGGATCTCGGTGCGCACGCGCAGGCCCAGTTGCGTCGTGGCCTTCGCCTCGTTGCGGTGGCCCGAGGCACCGAAGCCGCACAGCCAGTGATCCAGGATATCGTGGACCAGGACACTGGTCGGCACCTTGCCGCCGGTGTAGGCGGTGCAGGCGATGACCTCGCCATCGCGCATCGCCGCGTCGAGCTTCCAGCCCTGGGCCCCGTAGCCGTCGTCCCACTCGCTGCGATAGGTCACCGCGACGCGGGCCTGGGCGCGGCCGGGGGAAAGGGATGGCGGGTTGGCGTCGGTGCGCATGGCGATACCGCCCGCGCTCAGGCCTTCCCGCCATCCATGGCCACATAGCCGGGGAGCGACTCCACCTCCTCCAGCCACCGGCGCACCGCCGGATAGGGCTCCAGGGATATCTCGCCTTCCGGCGCGTGCTTGATGTAGGGGTAGCAGGCGATGTCGCCGATCGTCGGACGGTCGCCCGCCAGCCAACGGTGGGTCCGCGTCCGGTTCTCGACGACGTCCAGCGCCAGCCTGCCCAAGGCCTGAGACTCCGCCAGGTCGCCGGCGCGCTTGAACAAGTTTATCGCGCGCGCCTTGGCCAGGCCGTATTGGATCTCGTTACCGGCGAGCGCGACCCACTGGAGGACATGCGCCGCCTCGACCGGATCGCCCGGAAACCACTCGTCGCCCCCGTAGCGGCGCGCCAGGTAGGCGAGGATCGCGCTCGAATCCCAGACCGTGGCCTCCCCGTCCTCCAGCGCGGGAATCTGGCCGCGCGGGCTGAGCCGCCGATACCAGTCGGCCTTTTGTTCGCCCTTGAGCGTGTTGATCGGAACACTCTCGTATTCCAGGTCGAACATGCCCAGGAGCAGTCGTACCTTGTAGCAGTTACCGGACAGTGTCATGTCGTACAAGCGCATGGCTTTTTCCCTCCTCTCTCCTATTTGATCGACGCATCCGCCGCATCCGGCACCGGCATCAGCCGCGGGATGCGACGCGAGCAGTTACGTATCACCTCGAGAATCGACACCCGCACGATCAACCGCGCCTCGGGCCAATCCGCGCCGAACGGCGTGTCGGCCGGCGTCAGCAACTCGGCGCGGCCGTTGATCTTCAAGCGCCGTTGCGAGTCGAACGACAGCGCGAGTATGCCGACGAACGGATGCACCATCAGGTTGCCGACGCTCAACATCATGTCGTTCCCGGGGAACTCCGGGTAATAGATCGTTTGGTCGTCCCCGGCGCGCAGCACCCGCGGGCCCCCGCCCTTGAAGTTGCACTGCATGTTCGCCTTGCCGTCCGAGGTGGCCAGAAAGAAAAACGGCAACGACTCCAGGAACCCGACCTGCTCGTCCGTCAGACGCGTGGTATCGGGCATGGCGTTGATGATGCGCTCCGCCCGAACCGGATCCGCGAACCGCGCCTGCGCGGCGCGGTGGCCCTCGTGAAAGATCCGCTGCGCGGCGTCGCGGGCATGGCGCTTCGGCATGATCGGCGGTATTCCTGTTCGACGAACGGTGCGGCACCCCGGCGTGCCCCCCGGCCCCCCCCCCGGCCGGCTGTCACCCCCGGAACGGACGGCCATCGGGTCTGAGCATACATCTATTTGCTTGTACATGCAACTATCCATCCGGGGGGTCGTCCCCACCCGACCTGCTGCTATACTGGCGGCTCCTCGTCCGTCATCGGAAAACTGCCATGCCTTACGTGAACATCAAGGTCACCCGCGAACCGGGACTGACCGCAGAGAAGAAAGCTGAGCTGATTCAGGGCGCTACCCGGCTGCTCGTCGACGTCCTGGGAAAGAACCCGGCGACGACAGTGGTGGTGATCGACGAAGTGGAAACCGACAACTGGGGAATCGGCGGAGAAACCGTCACGCTGCGCCGCAAGCAGGGGCGATAGGCGTCCACCGTTCCCGACCCATCGGGCGCGGCAACGCCGGCGTCTAGTCGGTATCGCTTCCCGGATCCAGGTCCGATCGCCCGTTACGCAGGCTCGCAACCAAAGCGTCAAACCGGGGGGCACCCAGCGTGCCGCGCGTCTCCCTGTAGAGCTGCTCGCCGGTCTTCTCGAGCGCCGCGCCGACTTTTCGCGCTTTCCGTGTCGGATAGATCAGCGCTTCGCGTCCATCGTCCCCGAGCCGGCGCTCCAACCACCCCCCGCGGACCAGATGATCCACCGCGCGCGTGACCGTCGACGGCGCAATGGCAAGGTCCTGCGCCAGTTGTTTCTGCGCGCTGCCGGGCCGGGCCAGCACGCAGCGCAGCAGATAGGCATGCGACGGCGACAAGCCCAGGCGCTTGAACGCCGCCTCCCATCTCTTATTGATGACGCGCGCGAGGGCGTTGATGTTGAAGTAGATGCAGCGGTCGAACATGGAGAACTTACTATACACCAACCGTCCGAACGCGCAATCGACGGCGGGCGCCGCCTGCCCGGCTCCCGGACGCCCGGGCCGCATGCCGGCCCACCCGCCTTCACCGCCTCATCCGACCAGCTCGAAATCCGCCTTGCCGACACCGCAGTCCGGACAGACCCAGTCGTCGGGAATCTCGCTGAACGGCGTGCCGGGCGGAATGCCGTGCTCCGGCAGGCCCTTGGCCTCATCGTACATGAAGTCACAGACGGCGCAGACCCACCGGCGCGACGCCATTGTAACTTCAATCTCACGAATACTCACGGTAGCCTCCAATCTTCCATCATCGCCAGAGCGATCCCGGCACGTCGCTCGTCCTAGAACTTCAATGACGCCTGAATCGCGAGCCGGTTTCCGACGCTGTCACCGACCCGCTGCGCGTTATGGTAGGCGTCGCCATCCGCCGCGGTAAGCGACCGACTCGAGTAGTCCCGTACCTCGTAGTTGAACGCGATGCGCGCATTCTTCGAAAAGTAGTACTGCGCGCCGATTGTCGCGGTCCGTAGCTGCTGGTGCACCGGCGCCAGGTTCTTGAGCAGGTCCATCACGTCGTAGCGCAGCTCCACCATCACATGGGGCGTCACGAAGTATCCGACGTCCGCATACCAGCCGCTCCCTTCGTTGTCCTTGCCGGGGAACACCAACAGCGGATCCCCCCGGAATACGGGCGTCAACAGCACCATGCCCTCGCCGCGCATGTACTCGACAGTCAGATGGACCGGGTGCCGTAACAGGCTGAACCCCAGGCCCTCGCGCACCGCACCGTAGGATGCACCGTCGAACTCCTGCTGGCCGTTATGCTTCCAGACGAACGCCGTCAAGTCCTCGCGGTCCGCGACAAGGTATCCCTGACTCTGCGGAAAGATATGCGACCATTGCAGGCGACCGTAGTAGGCCCGACGGGCATTGTCGTCGGTCTGGTTCAGCGTCGAGCCGTTGCCGGCCATGACGGCATAGGAGACCTCCTGATTGCCGTAGGTGAACGCGTCGAACAACTGCACCCCGGTGTCGCGGTAGGCGCGCACGCCACTGGACGTCTGCCCCGGAACGCCGTACGGAGTGACCGGCCCGACGAGACGCTCGACCGGCTGATAGTTGATGAACCGAAAGGTCACGTTCGTGAAATTCACGTAGTCGATCGCCGTGCGCAGCGCCTCTTCCGATCCGGGAGTCTTGAAGAGACCCAATCTCAGCCGCGCCCCGGGGACGTGATTCAAGGTGATCGATCCCTCGGCGAGCTCGGTATTGAACTCCTCGCCGACCTGCGTCGTCAGGGCGTTGGCCCCCGCCTCGAGCACGACTTCATAGTTGATCATCGGGTCCACCAACCCGCGCGCGCCGACCCGCACCCGAAACAGGTAGTAACCCGATATCGACTTGTATCCGGGCCCGATCAGCGCGGACAGCGGATATTCGCCATTGTGCGCCGCGTCCAAACCGACCAGCCCTTCCAGGCGGTTCGAATAGTCGTGTTGATAGGTCGGCTGGATCAGTCCGAACACGCGGACCGCCGGCGCGTTCTTTGACTCGGTACCGTCGCGCATCATCCAGTTCTCCGCCTGGGCCATCCCGGCCCACCCGATCATGCCCACGCTCAGGCACTGCAACAAACGCTTGACTCGCACGTCCCTCCCCCCTTGTGTGTCGAACAATCCGCCTCAACCGGAACGTATGCGCAGCCGCTCGACCACGCGTCCATTGCCGATATGCTCCTCGAGAATCTCGTCGAGATCCGCCCGGGTTTCGTAGTGGTACCAGACGCCGTCCGGGTAGACCACGGCGGTCGGCCCATGCTCGCAACGCCCCAGGCAACCGCTGCGGTTCACCCGCAGATCCAAGGTCGACGAGATGCCCATATCGCGCGCCCTCTTCTTGATGTAATCCAGAAGCCGCTCCGATCCGCTGCCCGCGCAGCTGCGGGCGTTGTTTCGCCGGTTGATGCACAGGAACATGTGCTGGCGGAAATACAGTTGCCTCGGCGCCGTATCGGACGGCGGCTGCTCCATGACCTCGATAGTGTCCTGCTCCATCGCCTCACCTTTTCCTCACTGGGTTGGTCGTCACGCGACGACGATGCGATCGTTCTCGAGAATAAGCTTCATCAGCGCGTTGTCGTCGATGTGCCCGTCGGAACCGGGCAGGCCGCGCACCCGAAGATCGTCGCGGCAGACGCGTACGTGAGCGCCGGACTCCGTGGAGTACACCGCGTCATGCGCCAGCACCAGCACATCGCGCTGCGCGTCGAACCCCCGGGCGCGCGTCTGCCGCACGCCTTCCTCGGACAAACAGATGTACACGGTCATGATCGATCCTCAGGTGTGGGCGACGAGCGTCGCGGTGCCGACGAATTCGGCCAGACGCTGCCGGGAAATGACGTGCACGCCGGCACACAGGTCGTCGGGCGGTATCGAGCGCTCCTGCAAATCCTCCTCCAACACGTACACCGGCACCTCCATTTCCCGGAGCAACCGTAGCTGACCGATCGCGTCGGGCAGCGGCGCGTGAATTCGGCGCTCCGGCCTGGACAGTTGCACCGCCTCGCCGGTCAGAATGATGCGCGGCTGCGCATCCAGCGCGATCGCGAGCGCCATACGCAACACGTGGTAGTTGCGGTCGCTGGCGAACGGGCTCTCCGACAGGATGAACACGATGGTTTTCTTGATTTCGCAGGTCTTTGTCATCGGAAGAAGAACAACACCTTGTCACTCGTGGTTATGAGCTCCGCGAAGTGCAGGAGCGAACCGAGCTCGATCCCCGATCCGACACTGCTCGCCTCGATGCCGCGACCCCTCAACATCACCGAGCACAACGTGATCTCGGCACCGCGACCGCTCAAGGCCTGAAACCGTTTCAGCAGGCTCTTGTTGGAGCTCGACTCGAGCGCCATGTACAGCCCGTCATCGACAAGAAAGATCGACACCCGGCAGCCGTTCGCGAGCGCGGATTCCGCCAGGCGTACCGCCATCAGCGCCCCGCCGCTCGACGGATTGGCCCCCAACACCAGGCCGATTTTCCTTCCCACTGCCTCATTCATGTCCTAGCTCCATTCCCTCAGGACGACGACCGCGACCGCGCCGAACATCACGCCGAACGACCAGTTGGCGCGGGCGCCGACCCGCCACGGGGAGACACCGAACGAGCTGGCCGCCGACAGATTGAGCGCCGACGCCGGCGACAGCAGCATCGACAACATCCACACCACCGTCCACAACATGTACAGCCCCTCCGGGCTGATCCCGATGCCGTCGGGCGTGATCTGACCGACCAGCAGGGTGTAGGGCACGATCGGATGTATGCCGACGACCGTCAACGCCGGAATTCCGAATATGATGATCGCTATCGACATCCAGCCGGGCGTGTCGACAATCGCCCGGACGGGTTCCATCGATGCGCTCCAATATGGATCCTGGAGCACGCTCGCCAGGAGCCCCGCGGAGAGAAACAGCACGGACTCCGCAGACACCTGACGCCAGGCGTTCTCCGTGTGGTCGCGCAAACCGCTTCGTATCTCCGGCGCGCGACGCGCGTCCCACAACAGCGTCCAGATCGCGAAACCGCCGACTGCCGCCAGCGACACGGCGCTGGTGATCGACATATGCAGACCGATCCGCAGCACGAGCATCAGCGCGCCGATCACCGCCACCAGCAACAGCCCGTTCCATAACGGCTCCGGCCCGGTCGCCTCTTTCGCGTCGATGGCGACCACGCCCTTCTCCCGCCCCCCGAGCAGCAGGGCCGCCAGGGCCAGCGGGATCGCGATCGGCAGGGTATGGCTCCAGGTCACGTTCGGGAACTGCGTCATGATCAGCGCCGTGGGCGCGAATGTCGGCGCCCACAGCAAGGCGGCGCCGACGCCCCGGGTGACCGCCCGCGGTACGCTGACCGTCGGAATCGAGCGGTCGCGCAACATCGCCCCCAGCAGCGCGACCGTGCCCAGGTTCAGGACCGGCGCCAGCATGGTCGAGGACACCATCACGGTCGGCACGCGCCTGCGCTCGCTCACCCGCGCCAACAACCCCAACACCGCGGCATCGAGACGCATCGCCCGTACCGGAATGCGAATCAGCGAAACGCACAGCAACAAGGCAATAATCCCGAAGTATCCGGCCGCGTCCCGCAGTATCCTGCCGACGTCTCCGTGCACGGCGATCATCCCGAGCGCGATGCCGGTCAGAATCAGCGCCAAGCGTCCGCTGCCGCGCGCCAACCAGGCACCCGGCGATCGCGCGATCACCACCAGCAACACCAGCACGGCGGCGATTCCGAAGTACGAATGCCGGTAGAGGTCGCCCACCAGGGACAACAGCACCGACGCCCAGATCACATAGGTCACGAACGGATTCTCTGATCATCGCATTTCCTGCGCGCCAGGATCCCGCTGACGATGCGCGGCGACAGCTTCCTGCTGCCGAAGACGAATTGGCACTGCGGACCGATCAGCCGCAACGCGGCGATTCCGCAGAAGTACATGCCGGACTGCGAGCACTCGGCATTGTCATTCAGATACGGCAGTCCGTTCCGATGATGGATCGGGACGTTGCGCAGAAACCGCAGCTTCCGGATGTCGAACTGATAGCCGGTGCCCAACACCACGTGATCGACTGTGACCGAGCGCCCCCCCGGGCCGTCGATCGAGGCGGGCCACGGACCGCCGGGCGGCGCCAGCACGACTTTCGAGCGTTCATGGACCTTGACGCTGCTGCGCCGCAACGCATCCTCGATCGTCGGTTCCACCGTCCCGCGCAGCAGGAATCGGATCAACCGGTCCTGCACCGCCCCGGGAAGCCGGCGCATGAAACGCTCGACATGGCGGAACAGCAGCTTGTAGACGAGATTCCCCGGCGAATGGATCGACCGGAAGACCACGCCTTCGCCGCGCACCACCAGATGCGTCTCGACGCCGGACTGAGACATCGCCACGGCCGCCTCGACCGCACTCTGTCCTCCACCGAGCACCGCGACCGAGCGGCCGTTGAGCTCCGTGAAATCCTTGATGCTCGATACGTGGGTAAACGCGGACTCGCGCCCGCGGTACTCCGGCGGGATTCGCTGCATCCCGTTCAGGCCGACCGCGATCGCGACGTTCCGCGCCCGTATCACGCCGCGCTCGGTAACGACATGCCAGACCGCACCCGTTTTCCTGACGTCGACCACCTCCTCGCGCCGCGGCTGCACGCCATGGCGCTTCATGAACCAGCAGAAGTAGGCGATGAACATCGGAAAATCGATGGTCGATCGGACATCGAGATTCCGTTCACGCGCGAAATCCAGGAACCCATTCCCGCCCTGCGGGCAGTCGATGTTGGTCGAGCCCGCCGGCGAGCGCAGCGGAAGCGGCAGGATATGACGCTTCCAGAACGCCAACGGCTCACCCAGCATCTCGACTTCGAGACCCTGCGCCCTGGCATGGGCATAGAGGCTGGCCCCGGTCGGCCCGGCACCGATGATGGCCAGGTCGAGCACGCCCCGCCGGACACGCCCCGGATCCGACTCGACCCGACGGATGAGGATCTGACACCGGCCGCCGGCCGGCCGGTCACCGCAATCGAACTGGCGCCATACCCGCCATTCTCCCGTGCCGGGCGTCGCCGAGGCGTTCACCGCGACCTCGATGCCGAGCACGGTCGTCACTTCCACGAAGTCGCCCAGCATCGAAGACGCCTTGGCAAACACCTCCAGCTCGCAAACATAGGCGTCGTCGCGGAAGCCGGCCGCGCCTCCCGTCAGCACATTGGCGCAATGCACGACCGCCTCGGCGGTCGTCGAGAGCGTGATCCGTCCGGGCCGGGTGAACACGATCAACGAATGTTTCCCGCCGCTGCGCGTGATCGCTCCCTGGCGCGCCGTGACCGAACCGCTTTCGACGAACAGCAGCGCCGGCGCCTCGACGGCCGGCGCCGCCGCGGTGGCGGACAGCGAAATCGTGCCCGTCGCCCAGATCGACAGCGCCGACGCGGACCGGTTGCCCGTCGCCTCGGCCCGCCCCGTGTTTCCGGTCATTGAAATAGCCATCGCGTCAACTCATGCATGTTTGCGGCGTAGTTCCGACCGACGTACCGTTTGACCGACCGGTGGGTGGCGTTGAATCCGACGCGGTTACAG
>Ga0214471_10003721_pt1 | contig 11801 bp, 8 predicted proteins | sample RVTome_5_FD_207665 | JGI IMG/M metagenome (GOLD analysis project Ga0214471, IMG submission 207665) | Soil microbial communities from uranium-contaminated site in the Upper Colorado River Basin, Wyoming, United States - RVT142D155 | ecosystem: Environmental > Terrestrial > Soil > Contaminated >... | reverse complement strand
CCAGCTGGGTCGTCGAACACCCGGAGTGGTTCATCTCGCTGCCCTGGTCGCCCTACCCCGGCTACTCGTTCGACGGACCGGACCTGTCGTCCCATCCGGACGTCGGGATCGTCCTCGAGGACCACTACTGGGACAACACGGACGCGGCCGTCGTCTTCAAGCGCTTCGACCGGCGGGGCGGCGACGACCGCTACATCTACCACGGCAACGACGGGACGAGCTTCCCGTGGAACGACACGGCCCAGCTGGACTTCCTCAAGCCGGAGGTCCGCGAGCAGGTCATCCGAACGATCCTCGACGTCGCCCGCCGCTTCCCGATCATCCGCTTCGACGCGGCGATGGTGCTGGCCAAGAAGCACATCTCGCGGCTGTGGTACCCGGAGCCCGGTTCGGGCGGGGCGATCCCGTCCCGAGCGGAGCACGGCTCGATGCCGAAGGCGGCGTTCGACGCGGCGATCCCGGTGGAGTTCTGGCGCGAGGTGGTCGACCGGGTTGCCGCGGAGGTCCCCGACACGCTCCTGCTGGCCGAGGCGTTCTGGCTCCTCGAGGGCTACTTCGTCCGGACGCTCGGGATGCACCGCGTCTACAACAGCGCGTTCATGCACATGCTCCGCGACGAGGACAACGCGGGCTACCGGCGGGTCATCAAGGAGACCCTCGAGTTCGACCCGGAGATCCTCAAGCGCTACGTCAACTTCATGAACAACCCGGACGAAAAGTCCGCGGTCGAGCAGTTCGGCAAGGGCGACAAGTACTTCGGTGTCGCCTCGCTCCTCGCCACGCTGCCGGGGCTGCCGATGCTCGGTCACGGCCAGATCGAGGGCTTCGGCGAGAAGTACGGCATGGAGTTCCGGCGGGCGACCATGGACGAGCGTCCGGACCCGTGGCTCGTCGAGCGCCACGAGCGCGAGATCTTCCCGCTCTTCCATCGCCGCGGCCTGTTCGCCGGGGCGGAGGACTTCCTGCTCTACGACTTCGAGGCGGACGGTGGCGGGATCGACGAGCACGTGTACGCCTACTCGAACGGTCGCGGAGCGGGCCGCTCGCTCGTCGTCTACCACAATCGATTTGCCTCGACCGCCGGGCGCGTGCGCGAGTCGGCGGCCTACGCACAGAAGGCGGACGACGGGTCGAAGACCCTCGTTCGCCGGCTGCTCGGTGACGCGCTCGGGCTGCCCGGCGGGGCCGACGACTTCGTCGCATTCCGTGACGCTCGGACCGGCCTCGAGTATCTCCGCGCCGCGGCGGAGATCCGGCAGCGTGGCCTGTGGGTCCGCCTCGATGCCTACCAGGGCCATGTCTTCTGGGACTTCCGGACGTTCCACGACGGCGTCGCCGGGCAGTGGCGACGCCTGGCCGAGCGGCTCGGCGGGAGCGGCGTACCGTCGCTCGACGAGGCGCTTCGCGAGCTCCAACTCGAGCCCGTCCACGAGCCGCTCCGGGCGCTCGTCGGCGGGCCGGTCGGGGGCCTCGTTCTGGACGGGACAGCGCCGGACGACGGCGTGGCGGCAGCCCTCGGCCTCTTCGCCGATGCCGTCCGCGCGGCCACCGGCACGACCGGCGACGCGGCCGGCTTCACGTCGACGGCGGAGGCGCGGCTCGGACGCCTGGCACAGCCGACCGCGGCCGAGGGTGTCGCATCGGCCGCGGCCGACCCGTGGCGACGGGCGGTCCTGGCCGGCTGGGCGATCCTGGAGCCGCTCGGCCGCCTCGCGACCGGCGCCATCGTGGGGCCGACCAGCCGCGCCTGGTTCGACGAGCTGCGCCTGGGCCAGGCCCTCGCCGCCGGTCTCCGGGCAGCCGGACTCGACGAGGGCGCCGCGTGGACCGCCGCGGAGCGCGTCCGTCTGCTCGTCGCGCTGCCACGCCCGTCGAACGTCGGCGGCCGATCGACCGCGGACCGCGCGCGACGCCTCGTCGCCGCCTGGATCTCGAACCAGGACGCCCGAACGTTGCTCCGGGTCAACCGCTGGGAGGAGGTCGACTGGTTCGGTGGCGACGAATGGAATGAGACGCTCGACATCGCGGTCGATCTCGACGCCCTCGATGGGTCGCCGGCAGCGCGGCGGACCGCGCGCTCGGTCATCGACACGGTCCGGCCGCTCGCCGAGGCGTCGGGTTACCGGCTCGACCAGCTGGCAGCACTCGTCAGCCCGGCCCCGAAGGTCCCGCGGGCGCGACCCGCGGCGCGCCGGTCAGGTCCCGCCGAGCGACCCGATTCGCGAAGAACGGGCTCGACGGCTCGCCGGCGCACGACGTAGACTCCCCGTTGGCGACTCCCTCGCCGGACCTCCAGACCGGGAGCCCACGCATCCCGGCAGTGCGGAGGTAAAGGGGACCACCAGATCCTCGGGACGACTGGTCGATCCATCCGATCGGCGGCGACGTAGCGGCGTAGGCGCCTGCGTCGGGCCGTGACGGAGATCGACCGATGACCACCCAGAAGGGATTCAAGCGCCTCGTCCGCTCGCGGATGTCCAGGACCGGCGAGCGCTATGCGACCGCGCGCCGCGTCCTCCTTGCCGACCGAGCACGCGCGGCCCACTCCCACGCCGAGGAACCGCCCGAGATTCCAGGCGGGTACCGCTTCCGCGGGGGCCTCCATCCGGAGACAGCCTGCCTCGCGAATGTCCTGGCCGACCGTGGACTGACGTCCCCGCTGACCGGTCAACCGCTGTCGGAAGGTCTTGTGCTCGTCGCCGGCGGCGGGCTCGGAGCGGGCTACATCCTGTGGGAGTTCGCGAACCGGGGCACCATCCTGACCCTCGGCTTCCGCAATCGCTCGCAGTACCCGGGAATCCCCGGTTGGTTCGGCAACGCCACGGAGCGGCTGGGCGTCGAGGCTCGTCTCCACGAGACCGCCGGCGCCCGGTCCGCCGCGGCGACGCTCGATGCGATCCTCGAACGCGGCGAGCCGGTCGTCGCGTTCGTCGACCAGCAGGAGATCGGGACCTGGGGCCAGCCAGATCGCCTGTCGGGGTCCTGGGGCTATCCGGTCGTGGTGACCGGCCGGGCTCCGGATGGTGCGTACCTCGTGGATGACCGGGGGCGCGCGCCACTCCACGTCGCGCCGGCGGTGATGGCCCGCGCTCGGGCCCGAATCGGCTCGTTCCGGCATCGTCTCATCGAGCTCCATCCGGCACCGGGTCCGTTGCCAGACGACCGGCTCCGGGCAGCGCTTCGGGCCGGGCTCGACGACCAGGTCGACCATCTCCGATCCCCGTCCGATTCGTTCTCCCTGCCGGCCTGGCGCAAGTGGGGCCGGCTCATGACGGATCGGCGCCATGTGAAGGGATGGCCACGCGTGTTCGCCGGCGGTACGGGCCTGTTCGGTGCGCTCATGTCGATCGTCGAAGGGGTCGACGGCGACATCGGTGCCACCGGCGGCCATCTCCGCGAGCTCCTGGCGACCGGGCTCGATGAGGCCGCGATCGTGCTCGATCGGCCCGGACTCGTCGATGGCGGCGCCGCCTGGCGCCTTGCCGCGGACCTGTGGCACGACCTGACCGACGCGGCCGTGCCGGCTTCGATCGACGGCGCGACCGACGCCGTCGAGGCAGCCGAGGAACTGCACGATGCGGTGATGGACGGCGAGGCGGGCCGGGCGACCGCCCGCGCCGCCGCGCACCGCCTGTGGGACGCACGCGATCGGGCCGATCGGGCCGACTTCGCGGATGGCCTCGTCGACGGCCTGTTCGTCGACCTGGCCGATCGATTGCGGGCGATCCATGCCGCCGAGACGGAGGCGCTCGAGATCACCGCGCGCGCCATCGGCCGGTAGCCGAGGGCGACGGGCGTCGTTGCTCAGGCCGAGCCGGGCTCCGGGCGCCGGAAGCCGGTCCACGTGCCGGCCTGCCAGTCGGCCTCGAGGCGGTCCATGATCGCCTCGAGGCGCGGTCCCTCGAGGTCCGGGTAGAGCCGCCGGAGCAGGAAGCGCGCCAGCTCCAGCTCGGTCATCGGGCCGGCCCGGTCGGCCTGGGCCCAGACGAGCACGACGGCGTCTTCGCGGAGCCGCGCGTGGAGCCGCATGCGATCGTCCGGCGCGGTCGCGCGCACCCGGTCGTCGATCTCCCGCTGGGCGAGGTCAGCCGGCACGAACCACCTCCAGCAGCGTTCGGACCCCGAGGGTCGCAGCGTACTGCTCGAGGTACCGCCAGTCGAGATTGTCGGAAAGCCGGATGATCGATCGGACATCCCGCAGCTGGAGCTCCGACGCGCCGCCGTCCGACCATTCGAGCTTGGCCAGGATCAGGTCCTCCGGGGAGATGATCCAGGTGAGACCGAGCGTGGGGTGCTCGAACCGCTGCCGCCGGTCGAGCGCCGAGCGCGCCCACCGGTCGAACCGACCGAAGATCAGGTCCGCGCGTGCGATCTCGGTGCGGTGGATGACGCCGCCGATCGATCGTCCGCCGATGACGATCGCATCGTTGACGAGGAAGTCGTCGTCGAATGCGGGCCTGATCACCCGTTCGTAGTCGGCCGCCGTCGCCTCGAGCACGATGTCGATGTCTCGCGTCATCCGAGGTTCGGCGTAGGCGGCGAGGGCCCACGAGCCGGTGACGTAGTAGCGCAGGCCGATGGCCTCGAGCCGCGCGATGACGTCCCGATCCGCGTTCACCCCAGCAGGATCCGCCGCAGGAGGGGCAGCGGCGGCGAACCGTGCGAGATGCATGCCTGGAGGTGACCGCGATAGACGAAACCGGGCGTGCGGCCGAAGCCGCCGGCGACCCGCGGCTCCGGTACCGCCGCCGCCCCGCGCGGATCGCCCGACGCCACGGCCGCCCGCCGGCGCACCTCGCGTTCGAGCTCCCAGAACTCGAGCGAGCCGACGTAGTACGTCGACAGCTGGGTCGACGTGAGCCGGGCCCGCTCGTACTTCTGGCGCGCCTCCGCCTCCTCCTGGAACCCGCCGTCGACCATGAGCGCGACGGCCTCGTCCTCGGTCATGCCCATCGTGTGGATGCGAACGTCGATGATCGCGTTGGTGACCGCGCGCAGGTAGAACTTCCAATGGGTGAGCAGGAGCGCGGGATCGTCCGCCCCGTAGCCCGCGTCCATCATGACCTGGGTCACATAGACCGCCCAGCCCTCGGCAAACACGCCGCTCCAGAAGACGGACCGCACGATCGACGGGTGGCGATTGGCATAGGCCCCCTGGAGGTAGTGCCCGGGCACGGCCTCGTGGATCGTGAGCAGCCGGAGCATCCGGTCGTTGTCTTCGCGAAGATAGGATTCCGCCTCGTCCGGGCCCCACTCGTCCGGGATCGGGGTGATCGAGAAGAACGCCTTCTGGCCCTTGTCGAGCGGGCCGGGTGAGTCGAGCATCGCGCCACCGAATGCCCGCAGGTACAACGGGGTCCAGCGGATCTCGAGCGGCTCGTCGGCAAGCCCGATGAGATCATCGGCGCGGCAGAAGTCCTCGATCCGGGCCAGCTCCGCCCGGCAGTAGTCGAGCAGGTCCCCCCCGCGCTGATGCTCGGCGGCGACGGCATCGAGGACCCCTCGCACGATGGCCGAATCGTCGCCCGGCAGCGGCACGCCAGGACGCCAGGTGGGCCATGCCTCGCGAGCGAGGCGGACGAGCTCCGCGCGGACGGCGGCGAAGTCGCGCTCGGCCGCCGCCAGGACCCGCTCGGCAGTCAGGTCCGGATTGCGGAGCGTCCGGCGAAGCTTCGCGGCGAACAGCTCCGGCCCGAGGCGCCCTTCGCCCTCGGCCGCCGGGAGGACATCGTCTCGAAGGTGCCGGTCGAATTCGGCCAGCGCTGCCCTGGCGGTGTCGGCCGCCGCGGCGAGGCGGGGCCGGAGCGCGGACACTGCCGGATCCGAGCGAGCGGCCTCGTCGTCGGCCGCGGCACGCGCCTGGTCGGTCAGGTCGACGATTCCGGGCAGCTGCTTCAGGGCCGTTTCCACATGGAGACGCGAGACCGGGCGGTCGCCGTGCCCGATCAGCGTCTCGCGCGCGGCGGCGACGACGGCCTGCAGGCCCTCGAGCCGCTCGGCGACCGACGCGAGGCGATCCGCCAGCGGGGCGAACTCGCGAGCGACGAGCGGAAAGATGCCGCCGCCCATGAGGTAGACCCATTCGAGCGGGTCCCACGCCTCCGTCCGAAGCTCCGTCTCCTCGAACCGCGCCGCGTCGATCTCGCCGAGCAGGAGGTCCCGGTCGATTCGCTCGTCGTCGGTGAGCGCGCCGTCGTCGAGCGACTGGAGCCTCGCCTCCCAGCGGTCGAAGAAGGCGAGGCGCTCGCCGCGGCCGGCCGCGCTGAGGTCCGGCCAGCGGTCGTCGTGCTCGTGGTTCCCGGCCGCCGTCGCGTGAACCGGGAGCAGGGCGAAGTACTCTGCGAGGAACGTCTCGACGGTGGCGGCGAAGGACTGCGGCACGGGGGTCTCCGGACTGCTCGTCGGCGGGTCCCGAGTCTACCGTTCGCCGCGCCCGAACCGCAGTTGCGGGCGGAGTCCTGCCGCCCGGCGCCGCGTACGATCTGAGCGTGTTCGATCCCATCCCCGACCCGGCCGCCGGCGCGTGGGTCGAGCCCGTCGTCCTCGAGGGTGACCGGGTCCGCCTCGAGCCGCTCGGGCGGGACCACCTCGACGGGCTCGTCGCCGTGGGCCTCGACCCGGCGATCTGGCGCTGGACACTCGCCCGGCCGACCGACCGCGCCGGCATGAGCCACTGGCTCGACCAGGCGCTCGCCGGCGCGGCAACCCGGACCGAGCTGCCGTTCGCCACGATCGAGCAGGCGACGGGTCGGCTGATCGGCGCGACCCGCTACCTCGCCATCGTCCCCGAGCATCGCCGGCTCGAGATCGGCTGGACGTGGATCGCCCCGGCGTGGCAGCGAACGGGCGCGAACCGCGAGGCGAAGCTTCTCCAGCTCGGGCACGCGTTCGAGCGCCTCGGCGCCAACCGAGTCGAGTTCAAGACGGACTCGCGAAACGAGGCCTCGCGCGAGGCGCTGCTCGGCATCGGCGCGACGTTCGAAGGCATCTTTCGCAATCACATGGTCATGCCGAAGGGGGACCTGCGCCACTCCGCGTGGTACAGCATCGTCATAGAAGCGTGGCCGGTCGTGAAGGCGCGACTGATTGCCGGACTTCGAGGATGACCGGCGCGGTACGATCTGCATGCGCGCGTACCGAGCCGGGACCACGCCTGCACCGGAGGGAGGACTCGTGACGGAACTCATCGTCAAGGTCGCCGTCAATGCGGCGGCCTTGTGGGTCGCGATCCAGGTCGTGCCGCAGCTGACCTTCGACTACGGCGAGGACTGGTGGAAGCTCGGCGCGGTCGCGCTGATCTTCGCGCTCGTCAACAGCTACCTCAAGCCGATCGTCAAGGCGCTGTCGTTCCCGATCGGACTCCTGACCCTCGGCCTCGTCGCCTTCGTCATCAACGCAGCCATGCTCCTCGTCGTCGCGTTCGTGTCGGACCAGTTCGCCCTCGGGTTCACCGTCGGCGGCTTCCCGCCGGACCTGACGGCCGACGCGGTCATCGGAGCGGTCATCGGCGCCGTCGTCATCTCGGTCGTCTCGACGATCGTCAGCCTCGCCCTCACGCCGCGCCGACTGCTGTAACGGTGGTCGTCCCGCCGGAGATCGGGGCCGCGCTTCGGCGCGCCGCGGTCCGGTTCGGCACGCCGGTCTTCGTGACCGACGAACGGGCGCTCGACGAGGCCGCCGGTGCCGTCCGGACGGCCTTTCCCGATCCGTGGATTCGACAGTTCTCGGTCAAGGCGAATGACGTCCCGGGGGTCGTCCGGACGGTCGCGCAACGCGGATTCGGCGCCAACGTCGTGTCGTCCGGCGAGTGGGCCGTCGCGCGGGCCGCCGGGATTCCCAATGCGCACGTGACCCTCGAGGGCGTGGGCAAGAGCGAACGGGACCTGCGGGCGGCGGTCCACGCAACCGCGGCCGGCCGGCCGCTCGCCTGGGTGGCGGTCGAGTCGCCGGAGGAAGCCGACCGGCTCGCTCACCTCGCCCGCCGGGCACGCACCCGCGTCGACGTCCTGTACCGGCTCAACCCGGACGTGTCGCCGGAGACCCGGCCGGGGCTGGCCGTCGGAGCCGGCGGCTCGAAGTTCGGCATGACCGAAGGGGAGCTGACCCGCGCGGTCGAGGCCGGGGTGTCCGGGACCGCGGCCGGCGCTGGGCTCCGGCCGCGAGGGATCCATGTCCATGTCGGCTCCCAGCTCGGCGCGGTCGACGCGTGGCGCGACGCGGCGCGACGCGCACTCGCCCTCCTCGCGCTCGTGCGCGGGTCCGTGCCGGACTTCGACACGGCCGACCTCGGCGGCGGGTTCCCGGTGAGCCCGCGCGGCGAGCCGGCGCCGGATCCGGCCCGCTTCGCGCGCGAGATTCCGGCACTCCTCGACGCCCTGCCGACGGACCGGCGGCCGAACCGTCTCGCCATCGAACCCGGTCGCTTCCTCGTCGCGAGGGCCGGCTGGCTCGTGGCTCGCGTTCTGCACACCCGCGATCGTGGCGGGCCGCTCGTCGTGATCGACGCCGGGATGACGGAGCTCATCCGCCCCGCCCTGTACGGGGCGATCCATCCGGTGATCGCCCTGACCGCGGCCGGTCGTTCGGTGGACGAGGCGGCATCCGCGCACGCGACGCGCGTCGAGGGCCCGATCTGCGAGTCGACCGACCACCTCGGCGAGCACGACCTGCCGACCCTGCGCCGAGGCGACCTCGTCGCGATCGCCGATGCCGGCGCGTACGGGGCGTCGCTCGGATCGACCTACAACGGCCGGCCGCGCGCACCGCACGTGCTGTTCGGAGGCGACGGCACGTTCCTCCTGCTGCGCGGGCGTGGACGGATCGGCGGGGGCGAATCGGCAGGCCACGCGCGGCAGAAGCCGTAGGCTACGGGGTGTGACCAGCCGGATCGCCTTCCGCACCCGCCTCACCGAACAGCCCCTCCTGGCCGACGGCGGGATCGGCACGCTGCTCTTCAGCCGAGGGATCCCGCAGCGAGCCTGCCTCGACGAGCTGGCCACGACGAGGCCGGATCTGATCGGCGCCATCCATCGCGAGTACCTCGAGGCCGGGGCGGAGCTCATCGAGACGGCCACGTTCGGCGCGAACCGCGTGCGCCTGGCCCCGTTCGGGCTTGCCGACGACGCCCACCGGCTCAACCGCCGGGCGGCGCAGGTCGCCCGCGAGGCGCGCGACGTCGCCGGCCGGGACGTCCTCGTCGGCGGATCGATCGGACCGCTCGGGGCACCGACCCGCGAGCTGCTCCACCTCGACGATGCGACGATCCGGGCGGCGTTTCGCGAGCAGATCGACGGGCTCCTGGAGGGCGGCGTTGACGCCTTCGTGATCGAGACGTTCGCCGATCTTCGCCACCTCCTGCTCGCGATCGACGAGGCGCGCCGTGCGTCGGCGGACCTGCCGATCATCGCCAGCCTCACGTTCGGCGAGGAGATCGCGCTCCCGGACGGGACGGAGCCCGCCGCCGCCGCGGCCGCCCTCGCGGCGGCCGACGTCGACGCGGTCGGCGTGAACTGCGGCGTCGGGCCGCAGGCGTGCCTCGACGCGCTCGACGGATTCGGGCCCGCCGTCGACGGGACGGCGCGATCGATCATGCCGAACGCCGGCCTGCCCCAGCGGATCGAGGGACAGTTCGTCTACGCGGCGGGACCGGAGTACATCGCCGCGATGGTCCCGCGATTCGTCGGCGCCGGTGCCCGGATCCTCGGCGGCTGCTGCGGGACGACGCCCGAGCACGTCGCCGCCATGCGCCGGGCGCTCGACGTCCCCGCGCCGGCGGCCGATCGCGCGGGGGTCGGAGCCACGGTCGCCGGCGATCGGCCGACCGTCCTCGAGACGGCGAGCCTCGCCGTCGGAGACGCCCCACCGCCGACCCGCCTCGCCGAGGCCTTCGCCGCCGGGCGGTTCGTCGTGTCGGTCGAGATCGACCCCCCGCGCTCGATCCGGATCGAGCGGACGATCGACGCGGCGCGCCTCCTGCGCAACGCCGGGGTCGACGTCGTCAACATCAGCGACAGCGCGATGGCCCGGGTCCGGATGGGTGCCCTGGCGGTCGCGTTCGGCATCCAGCACGACCTCGATGTCGAGTGTGTCGTCCACCTCACCACCCGCGATCGGAACCTCATGGCGCTCGAATCGGAGCTGCTCGGGGCGCACGCGCTCGGCGTTCGGAACATCCTCGCCCTGACCGGGGATCCCCCGCGGACCGGCGAGTACCCCACCGGATCCGGTGTCTGGGACGTCGATTCGATCGGGCTCGTCGAGATCCTCGCCCGGCTCAACCGGGGCGAGGACCAGGCCGGCTCGCCGATCGGCCAGCGCGCCGGGTTCACGATCGCCTGCGCGCTCGATCCCACGGCGGCCGATGCGCGGACGGAGTGGGACCGGCTCGAACGCAAGCTCACCGCCGGGGCCCACCTGATCATGACCCAGCCGCTGTACGATCTCGCGCAGGTCGAGGCGATGCTCGACGAGGCCCGCCGCCGGTTCGGCCAGCGTGGCTTCCCGGTACCGGTGCTGCTCGGTGTCCTGCCGCTCCAGAGCGCGCGCCACGCGGAGTTCCTCCACAACGAGGTTCCCGGTATCACGATTCCGGACCAGGCTCGGGCGGCCATGCATGCCGCGGGCGAGCACGCCGCCGACGTGGGCCTCGAGATGACGCTCGACCTCCTCGAGCAGGTCGACGCGGCCGTCGCCGGCACGTACGTCATGCCGAGCTTCGGGCGCTTCGAGCAGGCAGCGGAACTCGTCCGCCGGCTGCGCGCCCGCCACGCCGCGCGGCTGCCGGCATGACCCGCCCGCAGACGCGCCGCCGGATCGTCCGCGCGAGTGCGGCCGCCGTGCTCGTCCTTGCCCTCGGGGCGGCGGCTCGCGCGGCCGAGCCGCCGCCGGCCGGGCCGCCTTTTCCGGCTCCCGAGGCGAACCGCGCCGTCTACGACTGGGCCGGCGTCCTCTCCGAGGCGACGATCGCCCAGGTCGAGGCGACGATCGACGCGATCGAGGAGCGGACCGCGGCGGAGGTCGTCGTCTACAGCCAGGTGAAGCCCGGATCGACGACGGCATCGACAGAGGCCGATGCGATCGCGCTCATCGACGCGTGGGGCGTGGGACGGCGCGGCTTCGACGACGGGCTGGCCATCTTCTTCAACTTCGAGTCGAACCGCCAGAACGGCCAGGTCCAGCTCTACGCCGGGCCGGGCTACCGCGCCGCGTTCCTTACCAACGAGGAGCGCCAGGCGATCTTCGAGACCGACATGCTGCCGTTCCTGCGCGCGCGCAACTTCGATGCCGCGCTGCTCGTGGCGATGGAGCGGATCGACGCCAACGCCACGCCGGAGCACGCTGCCAGTCTCCAGACTGCCCGGCAGGTCGATGCGGCGATCGGCCTGCTCGGGGCGCCCGTGGCGTTCCTGCTCATCGCGGGCTGGGGCTTCCTGTCGTGGTGGCGCTTCGGGCGCGATCCGGTCTACCTCGACGACCCGTCGATCCACCTGCCCGCCCCGCCGGCGGACCTGACGGCCGCGTCCGGCGCGGTGGTGATGGACGGCCGGACCTCGCGACGCGCGCTGACGGCGGCGATGCTCGACCTCGCCAGCCGAGGCAAGCTCGCATTCCGCGAGGAGAGCGGCCTGCTCGGGTTCGGGCGCAAGGTCGGCGTCATCATCGAGCCGCCGGAGGACGATCCGGTCGTCCGGGCACGCCAGACCCTGAACGATCGGCGGCGGCTCGGTCCGGCGGAGCGCTATGCCTTCGAGCGGCTCGACGCGATCGCCCCGGACGGGGGCGATCGCCTGATCGAACCGGAC
>Ga0214471_10003720_pt1 | contig 11801 bp, 7 predicted proteins | sample RVTome_5_FD_207665 | JGI IMG/M metagenome (GOLD analysis project Ga0214471, IMG submission 207665) | Soil microbial communities from uranium-contaminated site in the Upper Colorado River Basin, Wyoming, United States - RVT142D155 | ecosystem: Environmental > Terrestrial > Soil > Contaminated >... | reverse complement strand
GCGTCCCGAGCGCGATTCCGTTGCCGCCCGGGCGGCACGGCTGGCGCGGCCCCTGGCTCGTGGTGAACGAGTGGATGTGGATCGCGCCAGCGCCGAAGAGCTGGCCCGGATGCCGCGAATCGGGCCGGGCCTGGCGGCGCGCATCGTGGAGGATCGGGAGAGCAAGGGGCCATTCGGTTCGCTGGAGGGCCTGGACCGCGTGAGCGGGGTCGGGGCGGGCCTATTGCAGGCGATCAAGCCGTACGCCTCGTTCTCTGGACTGCCGCGCCCGCCGTCCGGACCTGCCCTTCCGTCCGCCGGTCCGCCGGTCCGTCGGGGAGGGGGTGTGGAAGGGAAGGGGTCCGTCCCAGTTGTGCGCTTGAACACGGCGACCGTGGCCGAGCTGGCTCAACTTCCCGGCATCGGTCCGACGCGTGCCGCCGCGATCGTGGCCGACCGGAAGGCCCGTGGCCCGTATCGCCGGCCGGAAGACTTGCAGCGAGTTCCGGGCATCGGGCCGGCCACGGTGGCGCGCCTCAAAGGCCGTGTTCGCGTCCCTTGACACCCCTTGGGGTGCCGGTACTTTCTCAAGTCAGTCAAGCACTTAGCCGGTTTTCGGACACCCCGCAGCGTCCCACAACCAAGGGGTCATGGCCACAACCGCTTCAACCACGGCCGAACGTCTTGGCGATCTCCTGCTGCGCGACGGTCTGATCACGCGGGAGCAACTCCAGCAGGCCCTCCAGGAACAGCGGACCTCCGGCATGCGACTGGGCTACACGCTGGTGAAGCTCGGGTTCGTGCAGGAGACCGAGATCACCAAAATGCTGGCTCGCCAGTTCCGCATGCCCGCGGTGGATCTGTCGCGGTTCGAGGTGGATCCCAAGATCGTGAAGCTGATCCCGGCCGATGTGGCGGTGAAGCACACGGTGCTGCCCCTCAAACGTGAAGGGCGGACGCTCACGGTGGCCATGGCGGACCCCACCAACGTGGGCGTGGTGGACGATCTCAAATTCGTCACCCGGTTCGACATCTTCCCGGTGATCGCGGGCGAGTACACGCTGCGCACCGCCATCGAGCGACACTATGAGCAGACCGACGCGCAGTTGCAGACCTTGCTCAAGGATATCGAGGAGACGGACGAGCTCGAGGTTATTGAGGAGAAAGAGGAGGAAGCCGGGCCCGTCCAGGTGGCGGACGACGCCCCAGTGGTCAAGCTGATCAACGGGATTCTGACGGACGCCGTGAAGCGGGGCGCCAGCGACATCCATATCGAGCCGTTCGAGCACGAGATTCGGGTGCGCTACCGGGTGGACGGAGCGCTCCAGGAGATCATGAAACCGCCGGTGAAGCTCAAGGCCGCTCTCACCAGCCGGATCAAGATCATGTCCTCCCTCAATATCGCCGAGCGCCGGGTGCCGCAGGACGGCAGGATCAAGCTGAAGATGGGCAAGCGGGTGATTGATTTCCGGGTGTCGAGCCTTCCGGTGATCTACGGTGAAAAGATCGTGCTCCGGATCCTGGACAAGGGGAACCTGACGCTCGACCTGGCCAAGTTCGGGTTCGAGCCCAAGGCCGAGCAGGATCTGATGCGGGCCATCCTGAACCCGTACGGGATGGTCCTGGTCACGGGACCCACGGGGTCGGGCAAGACCACCACGTTGTATTCGGCGCTGTCGCGGGTGAACACCATCGAGGTGAACATCATGACCGCCGAGGACCCCGTGGAATACAACATTCACGGGATCAACCAGGTGCTGGTGCGGAACGAGATCGGGATGACGTTCGCGGCGGCCCTGAAGGCGTTCCTGCGGCAGGACCCGAACATCATCATGGTGGGCGAGATCCGCGACATCGAGACGGGCGGTATCGCCATCAAGGCGGCCCTGACGGGCCACTTGGTGCTTTCGACGCTGCACACCAACGACGCGCCCTCCACCATCACGCGGATGGTGGACATGGGGATCGAACCGTTCAACGTGGCGAGCGCGGTCAATCTGATCGTGGCCCAGCGCCTGGTGCGGCGCATTTGCAAGGAGTGCAAGCAGGAGCATACCTACACGCCGGAGGAACTGGCCGCGCTGGGCATAACAGCCGCGGGCATCAAGGGCATCACGTTCTTCAAGGGCGCGGGGTGCGATACCTGCAACAGCACGGGCTACAAAGGTCGCGCCGGGCTCTACGAGGTGATGTCGCTCACGCCGGAGCTGCGCCGGCTGATCCTTCGGAGCGCGTCCACCACGGAGATGCAGGAGCAGGCGGTGAAGGACGGCATGTTGACGTTGCGCATGGACGGGATCGAGAAGATCAAGAAGGGTGTGACATCCCTCGAGGAAGTCGTCAAAGAAACGGCGGGTTAAGGGACATGGATCAGGCAGCCAAGCCGGCGCAGCCGAGCGCGTCAAGCAGCCAGGGCGTGAATCTGCGCACCCTGCTCGAGGAAATGATCGAGCGGGACGCTTCCGACCTGCACATCACCGCCGGCGAACGGCCCAAGATGCGGGTGGACGGCGATATCGTGAACTCCCGGGCGGAGTACGTCCTGACTCCCAAGGACACGTTGCAGCTGGCCTATTCCGTCCTCACGGAGAACCAGAAGAAGAAATTCGAGATGGAGGACGAGCTGGACTTCTCCTTCGGAATCCAGAACCTGGCGCGGTTCCGCGGGAACTGTTTCAAGCAGCGCGGCTGTGTGTCCATCGTGATCCGGCAGATCCCGTTCTCGGTGAAGACCTTTGATCAGCTGGGGCTGGCGCCGATCATCTCCAAGATGTCCGAGCGGCCGCGGGGCCTGGTGCTGGTCACCGGACCCACCGGCTCGGGCAAGTCCACCACGCTCGCCGCCATGATCGACAAGATCAACAAGGAGTTGAAGGGACACATCCTCACCATCGAGGAGCCCATCGAGTTCATCCATCGCCACCAGAACTGCATCGTGAACCAGCGCGAGGTGGGGACCGACACCAAGAGCTTCGGGGCCGCCCTGAAGTACGCGTTACGGCAGGATCCGGACGTGGTGCTGGTGGGCGAAATGCGGGACCTGGAGACCATTCAAGCGGCCCTCACCATCGCGGAGACCGGCCACCTGGCGTTCGCTACGCTGCACACCAACTCGGCGGCGGAGACCATCAATCGAGTGATCGACGTGTTTCCCTCGCACCAGCAGTCCCAGGTCCGCGCCCAGCTGGCCTTCGTGCTGGAGGGCGTGGTCACGCAGACACTGCTCCAGAAGGCGAGCGGCAAAGGCCGCGTGATGGCGTGTGAAATCATGATTTGCACGCCCGCCATTCGGGCCCTGATTCGCGATGACAAGGTGCACCAGATCTACTCCTCCATGCAGGCCGGCAAGAAGCACGGCATGCAGACGTTGGCGGACGATCTCTACAAGCTGTACATGGGGCGGGAAATCGCGCTGGAGGAGGCGCTGCGCGTGGCGCCGGACCAGAACGAGTTCCTGCGGATGGTCGGCGAGCCGGTGCCGGGGGAGGAGAAGCCCGGCGCCCCGGGCCAGCGCCCCGCAGCCGGCGCCGGCAGACGCTAACACCGAGGACCTCACGCTATGCCCGTCTTCGAGTACACCGCTCGCACCCCCGCAGGCCAAGAGCAGACTGGCTCCATTGACCTGCCCTCGCGCGACGACGTCATCGCCCACCTGCGGAAGAATCGGCTTGTCCTGGTCCGCATCCGGGAGGCCCAAAAAGCCAAGAAGCGGGGCGGTGTCCCCACTCGCGACATCGTGATCTTCACCCGCCAGTTCGCCACCATGATCAACTCGGGGCTCCCGCTGGTGCAGGCCCTGGACATCCTGGCGAAACAGACCGAGAACAAGAACCTGGCGGGGACCACCAAGGAAGTGGTCTATGACGTGGAAAGCGGGCATACCCTGGCGGACGCGCTCGGCAAGCACCGGAACGCGTTCACCCAGCTCTACGTGAACATGGTGGCGGCCGGCGAGGCGGGCGGTATTCTGGACACCATTCTGCTGCGGCTGGCCACGTTCCTGGAAAAGAACGACGCTATTGTACGGAAGGTGAAGGGCGCGATGATCTACCCGGCCGTGATTTTTTCGGTGGCCGGCATCGCCATCGTCGTGCTGCTCATCTTCGTGATCCCCACGTTTCAGCAGATGTTCGCGTCGGTGGGCATGGAGCTGCCCCTGCCCACGCGCGTCGTGATCTTCGCCAGCGAAATCCTTCAGGGCTTTTGGTGGTTGATCGGCCTCTCGATCGTCGGACTGTTTTTCGCCGTCAAGCGCTACTACGCCACCGAGGGCGGCCAGCTCGTCTTGGATAAGCTCATGTTGCGGCTGCCGGTCCTGGGCGATCTGCTGCGGAAATCGGCCGTGTCACGCTTCACCCGCACGCTGGGCACGCTCATTTCCTCCGGCGTGTCCATTCTGGACGGGTTGGAAATCACGGCCAAGACGGCCGGCAACCGGGTGATTCATGACGCCGTCATGGGCTCCCGGGCCTCCATCGCGGGCGGGGAAACCATCGCCGGGCCGCTGGAAAAGTCGGGCGTGTTCCCGCCCATGGTGACCTCCATGATTGCGGTGGGCGAGGCCACCGGCGGGCTGGACGAGATGCTCACCAAGATCGCCGACTTCTACGACGACGAGGTGGACGCGGCGGTGGGCGCGCTGCTCTCCCTTATGGAGCCGATCATGATCGTGGTGCTGGGCGTGGTGGTGGGCGGCATGATCATGGCCATGTACCTGCCGATTTTCGACATGGTGAACGCGGTGCAATGACGGAATGAGACGCGGCGACTCCAGAGTGGTTGGGTGGGGCGGCAGGTGGTTTACACCTGCCGCCTTTGTTTCGGCCCTGAGCGTCGCACTGGCCACGGTCTCCCTGGTGCCGCCGGGCAGCGCCCAGGAGGCTCTCGCCACCGTGTCGTTTCAGGTCCGCCACGGCCAGGTGCCGGCTCGCGGCGTGCGGATCCAGACGGAGGGCGCTGGCGCTGTCACAGACGCCGGCGGCAGGGCCACGGTTCGATTGCCCCCGGGCACGCATGTTGTCACATTCGCGCGCGTCGGGTTCGCCCCTGAGACGCTCTCCGTTGCCCTTGCGTTTCCCATGGACACCACGCTGGTCGTGCTCCTGCGGGAGCAGGCGACCCATCTGGAGCCCGTCATCGTCACCGCCACGCGCACCGGCCGGCGTGTGGAAGACGAACCGACGCGCGTCGAGGTGCTCCCGCGCGAGGAAGTGGAAGAGAAGCTCCTCATGACCCCGGGCGACGTGGCGATGCTCATGAACGAGACGGGCGGCCTGCGGGTCCAGACCACCTCGCCATCGCTCGGCGGCGCCACTGTCCGGATTCAGGGCCTGCGCGGCCGGTACACCCAGATACTGGCGGACGGATTGCCGCTTTACGGCGGCCAGGCCGGCTCGCTGGGATTGCTCCAGATCCCCCCAATGGACTTGGCGCAAATCGAGGTGATCAAGGGAGCGGCTTCGGCGCTGTACGGTCCCGCGGCGCTTGGAGGCGTGGTGAACCTGGTCTCGCGGCGGCCCGCGCCGGACCCGGAGGTCGAGATGCTCCTGAATCAGACCACCCGGATTGGAACCGACGGCGTACTGTGGGCATCGGGGCCATTGAGCGGCAAATGGAGCTACACTCTGCTCGCCGGAGGCCACCGGCAGGCTCGCCAGGACGTGGACGTCGATGGCTGGGCGGACCTGCCGGGCTACGAACGACTGGTACTGCGGCCCCGGCTTTGGGAAGGCGGCGCGGCGGGCCGCTCGGTGTTCCTCACGGGAGGGCTCACGCTGGAGAGCCGGACCGGCGGGACGCTGCCCGGCCGCCTGGCTCCCGACGGCGCTCCTTTCCCAGAAGAGCTGGAGACCCGTCGAATCGATCTTGGCGGCGTGGGCCGGTTTCCGCTCCAGAACGGTCTCACGGTCAGCCTTCGGGGCTCCGCCATGGAGCAACGGCACGGCCACCTCTTTGGCCTCACGCCTGAGGACGACCGCCACCGCACGGCGTTTGCCGAAGCGACACTAGGCGGGCTCGGTTCCTGGGGCGCGTGGATTGCCGGGGCGGCGTTCCAGTATGACGGCTACCGAGCGGACAATGTACCAGGGTTCGACTATGGGTACTCGATTCCGTCCCTGTTTGCTCAGGGTGACGTGGCGCTCGCCGAAGGCGTGAGCCTGTTGGCCAGCGGCCGTCTCGATGGGCACGACGAGTACGGCCTGTTTCTGAACCCGCGGGTGTCCGTCCTGGCCAAGATCGGTGGCGACTGGGCGGCGCGTCTCTCGGCGGGTACGGCGTCGTTCGCGCCCACGCCGTTCACCGAGGAGACCGAGGTGACAGGCCTCTCGCCCCTGGTGCCGCCCGCGGGACTTACCGATGAGCGGGCCGTCTCCGTCTCCGTGGACGTCAGCGGGACCGCGGGTGCGCTGGAGCTCAGCGCCGCACTGTTCGGCGCGGTGATCCGACGGCCGGTGACGGTCGGCGTCCAACCCGGCGGCACGCTCGAGCTGCTGAACACCACGGAGGCGACCAGATCGTATGGATTGGACGCCCTGGCACGCTGGGTGGCGGAGCCCTTCCGCGTGACGGCCACGTATCAGTATCAGCGCTCCACCGAGCTCGATCCGGGCGTGGGGGCCCGCCGCGAGACGCCGCTCACCCCGCGACACGCGGCCGGCGTGGTGGCCGCCTGGGAGCGGGAAGGCCAGAGCCGCGTCGGCGTCGAGCTGTATTACACCGGGCGGCAGGCGCTGGAGGACAATCCGTACCGTTCGGTGAGTGTCCCGTACTTCATCACGGGGTTTCTCGCCGAGCATCGCCTTGGGCCCGCACGCCTTTTCGTCAACGCCGAGAACCTCACCAACGTCAGACTGTCGCGGTACCATTCGCTGGTTCTTCCTTCACCGGGCCGTGGCGGACGCTGGACCACGGACGCCTGGACCGAGTTGAGCGGCCGGACCATCAACGGAGGTGTCCGATGGCAGTTGCGGTAATGCCCTCCTTGGGCCCGTTACGTCTACGGTGGGCGGTGTTGTTGTCTGCGTTCTCTGCCGGCTCCGCTGAGGCTGCGGCCGCACAGGACAAGAGCGGATTGATCCCGGCGATAGACGCCCGGCTGGCCAACTACGCCGACGTCGCCATGAAGATCTGGAGCTACGCCGAGGTGGGCTATCAAGAGGACAAGAGCTCGGCCCTGCTCCAGGCCCAGCTGAGAGACGCGGGCTTCACCATGGAGGCCGGCGTGGCGGGCATGCCCACCGCTTTTGTCGCCTCGTACGGGCAGGGGCAGCCGGTGATCGGTCTCCTGGCGGAGTTTGATGCCCTTCCCGGCCTGTCGCAGGCGGCGGAGCCGGAGCGACGGCCCTTGGTCCAGCATGCGGCGGGGCACGGCTGCGGTCACCACTTGTTCGGCACGGCTTCCGTCGCGGCCGCCATCGCGGTCAAGGAATGGCTGGCCAGGGCGCGGCGCCCCGGCACCATCCGGCTGTACGGGACACCGGCGGAAGAGGGCGGCTCGGGCAAGGTCTACATGGTGCGCGCCGGGCTGTTCCACGATGTGGACGCCGTCCTGTCCTGGCACCCCGGCGATGAAAACGACGCCGGTCCCTCGACCAACCTGGCCAACAAGTCCGCCAAGTTCCGGTTCCACGGGGTTTCGGCGCACGCCGCAGGCGCGCCGGAACGCGGCCGCTCCGCACTCGATGGTGTGGAGGCGATGAACCACATGGTCAACCTCATGCGCGAGCACGTGCCGTCGGAAACCCGCATCCACTACGTGATCACCAGCGGCGGGCAGGCCCCGAACGTCGTGCCCGATTTCGCCGAGGTGTACTACTACGTGCGCCATCCGGACGCGCGCATGGTCGCGTCCATCTGGGACCGGTTGGTGAAGGCCGCCGAAGGCGCCGCCCTCGGCACCGGGACCACGGTGGACCATGAGATCATCGGCGGGACGTACAGCCGGCTTCCCAGTGAAGCGCTGGCGAAGGTTCTCGACGCCAACCTGCGCGCGGTCGGCGGCGTACACTATTCCGCGGAGGAGCAGGCCTTTGCCGAGAAGCTCCACGCCACGCTCATGCCCACGGGACAGGTGCTGGGCTCCCAGGAAACGGTGCAGCCGTACGCCACCCACATCACCAACGCCTCCTCCGACGCCGGGGACGTGAGCTGGGTCGTTCCCTCCGCCTCCTTCAGTGCGGCCACCTGGGTTCCGGGGACCCCGGCGCATAGCTGGCAGGCGGTCGCAGCCGGAGGGACGACCATAGGCACGAAGGGCATGGCGGTCGCGGCTAAGACGCTCGCCCTTTCCGTGGTGGATCTCTACCTCCAGCCCCAGGTGCTGGCCAGCGCGCGTACGGACTTCGAACGCACGCGGGGCCAGGGGTTCGTGTATCGGGCGCTGGTGGGAGATAGACCCCCAGCGCTGGACTACCGGAAGTAAGGCAAGTTGTTCATTATCAGAAGCTTGTAGCTTGTCATTGCATTTTGCCATAGCCGGTCTGATCTTCGTCCATGCGCTGGATCGGTGTCATTCCACGGCTGCCAGAAGGTCCTTGGACCGCTCGACCGGTGGCCGGCCGGGCCCGTGACCTCCTTCGCTGGGTCTACCTTGGCCGGGCGATCGTGCCCCTCGTGGTGTTCGTCGCGGCCTCGTTCTACTTCCGGGCGCAGCCGCCGGAGGTGATCCTGACGCTGGCCGTGGCCAGCGTGCTGAGCGTGATCGTCGCCGGACTGTCCTACTGGCACACGCACCTGCGCGGGGCGCAGCCCGGACCGACCTTCTTCTACACGCAAGCGCTTTTTGACCTGGGCCTCGTGACCGCCATCGTGCAGGTCACGGGCGGGCCCAACAGCGACTTCTCGGCTCTGTATATCCTGGTCATCGCGGTGAGCGCGGTGCTCATGCCGGTCGCTTCCGGCCTCCTGGTGACCCTCCTGGGCGGGCTGCTCTACGTTGCTGACACCGTGTGGGGGGGACACGCCGTCCAACTCTCGGTCACGGTGGGCCTCCAGATTCTGGTCTTCGTTGGGGTCGCGCTGGCCACCGGTTATCTCGCGAGCAGGGTCGGGGTGGTCGGCGCCGAGCGCGAGGTGCTCCAACGGGAAGTCACCCGTCTCCGGTTGGAGGCCGGCGACATCCTGCGCAACATCGGCAGTGGCGTGCTGACCGTGGACGGCAACGGGGACCTGGCCTACGCCAATCCAGCGGCCGAGGCGCTGTTGGGCGTGGAGGTGGCCACGCACGTGGGCCGGCCCATCTCCGAATTTCTCAAGGTGCGATCGCCCGAGCTTTGGGCCGCGATCGTTTCGACGCAGCGGCGAGGCGAGCGAACCGTGCGGGCGGAAGGCCGCATCGTGAGCGACGGCGTCACCTTCCCCATTGGGCTGACCACGACCGTGCTCCAACTGGAGCCCGGCCAGCCCCCCAGCGTCACGGCGATCTTCTCGGACATTTCGGACTTGAAGCGCCTGGAGGAGATGCACCTGCGGACCGAGCGGCTCGAGGCGGTGGCCGAGCTATCCGCGTCGCTGGCGCATGAAATCCGGAACCCGCTGGCGTCCATTCGGTCCTCCGTGGAACAGCTGGCGCATTCGGCGGGGCCTTCGGAGGACGAGCAGCTCCTGGCGGGTCTGGTGGTGCGGGAGAGCGACCGGCTCAGCCGACTGCTCAACGAGTTTCTCGATTTCTCCCGGGTGCATGTCACCCGGCGGGAACTGCTCGACTTGGCCGCGGTGGCCCGTGCGGCCACGGCCGTGGTGCGCGGGCACCCCGAATGCGCCGGCACGGCGACGCTCGACGTTCAGGGCCAGGCCGCCCCGCTCGAGGGCGACGAGGACCTACTGCACCGGGTGGTGGTGAACCTGGTGCTGAACGCGGTCCAGGCCGCGGGCGCGGAGGCCCAGGTGCAGGTAGAGGTCCGGCCGGCCCGGGTGGAGGATCTGCCCGCGGGCCTTCGCCTGGACGAGCCGGTGTTGCTCTCGGTGCGCGACAACGGTCCGGGCATCTCCCCTGAGGTGCGGGAACGGATGTTCGAGCCGTTTGTCACGGATCGTGCCGGCGGCTCCGGATTGGGGCTCGCCATTGTGCATCGGGCGGTGCAGGCGCACCGAGGCGTCGTGCTGGTGGACACCCGGGAAGGCCAGGGCACGACGTTCACGGTGCTGTTACCCGGCGGGGCCAGCAGCGAGGGGGCGGCATGACCGAACGGAAGCCGCGGGTCCTGGTGGTGGACGACGAGTCCGGTATTCTCGACTCGCTCCGGATCCTCCTCCGGAACAATGGGTTTGAGGTATCGGTGGTCCAGGGCGGTCGCGCGGGGTTGGAGGCCCTGGCGCAAGGCAACCCGGACATCGTGCTCACTGATGTGAAAATGCCCAAGGTGACCGGGATCGACATTCTCCGCGCGGCGCGGGAGCGCGATCCGGAGATGCCCGTCATTCTGATGACGGCCCAGGCGGAGTTGCAGAGCGCCATTCAGGCGGTGAACCAGGGCGCCTTCCACTACGTGCAGAAGCCGTTTGCCAATGATGACCTGCTGGCCATCTGCCGCCGCGCGGTGGAGTACCGCAACCTTCGCTCCGAGAACCGCGAGTTGCGCACCGAGATTCGTCGCCGGGACCGCTCCACCACGGTGCGCCCCATCGGCGCCGCGCGCCGGTTCGTGGAGGTGCTCGGGCTGGCCGAGCAGGTGGCCCGTACGGAGTCTACGGTGCTCATCCAGGGCGAGAGCGGCACGGGCAAGGAAGTCATCGCCCGTTTCATCCACCAGATGTCCGTCCGCTCGGACGGGCCGTTCGTGTCGATCAACTGCGGAGCGCTTCCCGAAAGCCTGCTCGAATCGGAGCTGTTCGGGCACGTGAAGGGATCGTTTACCGGCGCGGTGCGGGACAAGGAGGGTCTCTTCACGGCGGCGCGCCGGGGCACGTTCTTCCTGGACGAGATTGCCGAGATCCCGTCGTCCACCCAGGTGAAGCTGCTCCGGGTGCTCCAGGAGCGCGAGGTGCTGCCAGTGGGCGCCACGGAGGCGGTGGCGGTGGACGTGCGGGTCATCGCCGCGACCAACCGCGAGCTGGACGAGGAGATCCGCGCGGGCCGCTTCCGCTCCGACCTTTACTACCGCCTCAACGTGATCGCCTTGCACCTGCCGCCGCTGCGCGAGCGTCGTGAAGACATTCCGCTTCTGGCGGAGGGCTTCCTCCAGCGCATCGCGGCCGCCCGCCAGATAACCCCGAAACGGCTCACCCAGGCCACCTTCGACGCCTTGGCCGTGTATGATTGGCCCGGCAACGTGCGAGAGCTGGAAAACGCGCTGGAGCGCGCCGTGGTGCTGACCCCTGGGGACCAGATCGACGTGGCGGCTCTCCCCGAGCGCATTGTGGCACCGCGCCCGCAGCCCCTGGTCGCCGAGCGTCCGGCGCAGAATCCCACGCTCGACGTGATCGAACGCGCCTACATCAGTTGGGTGCTCCAGGCTGAAGGCGGCAACAAGTCGCGGGCCGCGGAGGTGCTGGGAATCGACCCGTCGACGCTCTACCGGAAATTGGCGAAGTACGAGACCGAGTTGCCGTCATGACCATCCCCACCGACTTCAACGACATCCTCGTGTCCGCCGTCATGCCGGCGTATAACGAGGAGGCGACCATTGAATCGGCCGTCCGGCGTCTGCGCGAGGCGCCGTTGCGGATCGAGATCGTGTGCGTGAACGACGCCTCCACCGACCGCACCGGGGAGGTATTAGAGCGGCTCCACCGCGAGGGGCTGGTGGACCGGCTGATCTCTCACCCGCGGAACCGCGGGAAAGGGGCGGCCGTTCGGTCGGGCATCCAGGCGGCCACCGGAC
>Ga0214471_10003719_pt1 | contig 11803 bp, 16 predicted proteins | sample RVTome_5_FD_207665 | JGI IMG/M metagenome (GOLD analysis project Ga0214471, IMG submission 207665) | Soil microbial communities from uranium-contaminated site in the Upper Colorado River Basin, Wyoming, United States - RVT142D155 | ecosystem: Environmental > Terrestrial > Soil > Contaminated >... | reverse complement strand
ACCTTTACCGCGAAGCCGAGAACGGGGAAATTCAGCCAGCGCGAAGGCGCTATTGGATAATCGACCTCAAGTGTGATGGCACGACCCTCTCTATGATCTAGATCCATAGGAGGGTAGTCATCGAACAGATGAAAGTAATACGCGGAGACGTTGGTCGTCCATCGGATAATGCCAACTTGCAACTTGAAGAGGCCGCGGGGATATCGACCGGTGAAGAGTATCCCAAAGGTCGAGACAATGAATGCCATAAATTGCGCGCTCCAAAGGTAATTCAAGACCGCAAGATGTGGGAGCAGCAGTACGATCCGAATAATCGTGCCAACCAAGAGTGGGAAGTTTGTCAGTCTTCTTTGATGTTGAGGATAGGAGACCATCAGTCGTAACGAGTACTGAAAAGCCGGCGGTTCGCCGGTAGCCATCTCAGTTGCCATAATCCGGGCCTCCGGTTCTTTCCGACCCAACTAACTGTTAAAGTGAATATGCGTCTGATGCGGGGAGTTGTCAAGCTGCAAGGTTGGTTTCGGAGGCGTTACGGGGCGCCAACCTCACCCCCGCTGCCGCGCGCCCCTCTCCGTCGACGGAGAGGGGCTGTTGACGGCGGGACGTTTGAGGGCGAGGTGGGGGCGTGGGTGACGTAGGGGCCCTGGGTGATGACGAGGCGTCCCGGGCGCGATTCATCGCGTCCCTACGAGAGTTCGAATCGTGGGGGCTCTAACCATTCTTCGGTGGGCGGGTTCTCCTGGAGGAAGAGGGCGCGGCGGCGGTCCTGCTCGCGGTATTCGTCGGCCTGGCGCAGGACCGCGTCGCGGGTGGCGTGCTCGGCGGCTTCTTTGGCTATTTCGCCGTCGCTGCGCTCTCGGGGTTTGCCGGCGTGGACCTGCAGGCGCCCTTCCTTTTGGAGCTTGATGAGGTGGCTCTGGACGTTGCGGTCGGCCATGCGGCGTAGCCGGGGGTCGACATCGGCGTAGAGGCGCTGCATGAGCTGCCAGCTGGTTAGCGCGTCGCCCTTCGAGAGCTCGGCGACTATCTGGGACTCGCGCGCCTCGCGGTGCGAGATGTACTCGTCGATCCAGGCGGCGGGGTCTTCGATCAGCGGGCCGTGACCGGGGCAAATGACGCGGAGGTTGGGGAGGGCGCGCAAGCGTTGCAGGCTTTGGAGGTAGTCAGCGAGGTCGTTTACGGCGGTGCTGGTGCCGCCGAGGATGGTGTCGCCGGTGAAGAGGACGCCTTCCTCCTCGAGGTAGAAGCAGAGGGAGTCTGGGCTGTGGCCCGGCGTGTGCATGACCTGGAGCCGGACGCCGCCGCCAGGGCTGAGCGTGTCGCCCTCGCCGAGGGGCAGGACGTGGTCGGGGAGCTTGCCGTCAAGGTGGGCGGCGGTTTCGGCCGAGACGTGGGCTTCGGCGTTGAACTCCTCGCAGACCCAGCGCAGGTTGGATGAGTGGTCGAAGTGGAAGTGCGAAAGGGCAGCGAGTCCGATCTCAGCGTTCTCAGCCGCGGCGAGGTAGCCGCGCAGCATCCAGCGATAGCGTTCCTCGTCGGCGCCGGTGTCGATCGACAGGGTCTGGTCGTGTCCCACGAGATAGATCGTGGTGAACTGCGGGTGCATCGGGTTGGTCTCAGGGACCTGGACGGCGCGGACGCTGGGGCTGACCTGCATGGCTCCATTCTACGTTTCGTCGCGGGTGGCGAGAGCAAGCCGGATTCAGGCAGGCGGGTATAATTGCCGAACCCGCCGAACGGAGGAATGGTTGGACCAGAGTCTGCACGAGGCGCAGGCTCGCGTCAGGGTGCTGGTCCTGGGGCTGAGCGCGATTCTCGTTTTCTTTTCCGCCGTAGGCCTGTTTCTCTATTTGAAGCCGGGCGGCAACAGCGAGCCGACATTGGAAGAGCTGCCGCTGTTTGTGGCCGGGCCGCTGGACGGCTTCGAGCCGGGGACCGTGAGCTACTTTGAGCTGGAGCACGTCTACATCGTCCGCATGATGGATGAGGCGGTGCTGGCTTTGTACGACCTGGGGCCGGGCGCACAGGCGGCGGTGGAGCAAGGCAACGATGCCGCGTTGGAGTGCCGGGCGCAGTTCATCGAAGACGAGAACGGACTGACAAGCTTCGGGGATCCGCCGCGGGGCTTTGAGAACATGGTGTTCTGGGAGCCGTGCGCCGGCAACGTGTGGGACGCCGCGGGACGCCACCTCACGGGGCCCGCCGGCGGGGACCTTGACCGCTTTCCGGTCGGTGTGGTCGACGGAATTGTGCGGGTTGACGTGACCAGCAGACGGTGCATGAACGAAGTCAGCAGCGCGGCGCCGTGCATCCCGACGCAGTGATCTCGCTTCAGACGCGAGGCTCGAAGGCCGGCCATGGAACCTGTGCTCCGACACGGGGAGCCTGCGGTAGACTTGTTGGGTCATGATGCACGGTGGCAGCGCCCGCGACCTGGAAGCCGAGTACACGAAAGTCATGGATGACGCGCTGGAGACGCTGCGCTGGGCGCGCCTGCACTCCCATGAGCCGCAGACGAGCGAAACGCTGCGCGTGCTGCAGGCGAAGCTGGGCTACCTGGCGCAGTCGATGAGCTGGCGCGCTGATGGGAGCGAGGCCGAGGCTGAGTCGGCGCTCGGAGTGGCGCAGGGGAAGTCGTTCAGGGAGCAGTACAGCATCCGCCAGATGTGGGAAGAGATGTGGTGGTCGCACTAGGCCATTGCATGGCGGCATGAGGCTGCCGCTGACGGCGCACATAGAGTGATGGCTGACCCCACGGCTTACGAGGCTCTCGATCAGATACTCAACACGTCCGGTTGGGCGCGGTCGCCGGAAGATCGCGTGGTTATTGAGGGCGGCGATCCGGTGTTGCCGACGGCGTTCCGGCTGGGGACGGCGGGCGCGGCCGCGATTGCGGCGACGGGGGTGGCGGCGTCGGACCTTTGGCGGCAGAGGATCGGCCGGACGCAGGAGGTCGCCGTTAGCGTGCGCGATGCCGCGGCGGCGATTCGCAGCGACCGCTTCCTGCGCATCGACGGGGCGGAACCGCCGACGCCCTGGTCGCCGACGGCGGGCTTCTACGAGACGCGCGACGGACGCCGGATACAGGTTCATAGCAACTTTCCGAACCACCTGGAGGCCGCGCTGCGGGTGCTGGCCTGCGTTGGCGAGCGCGATGCGATGTCCAAGGCGATCGCGGGTTGGGATGCGTTTGAGCTAGAGGAGGCGCTCAGCGAGGCCGGGATGTGTGCCGCGGTTGTGCACAGCGAATCGGAGTGGCGCGAGGTGCCGCAGGCAGGCGTCGTCGCGGGCATGCCGTTGTCCGAGATCGTCAAGTTGGGCGAAAGCGCGCCGGAGCCGCTGCCGCCGGGCGATCGGCCGCTGGCCGGCGTGCGGGTGCTGGACCTGACGCGGGTGATCGCGGGACCAGTGGGAGGGCGGACCCTGGCGGCGCACGGTGCGGACGTGATGCGCGTAACGTCCGACCATCTGCCGGGCTTTCCGGGAAGCCTCGACATCGACATGGGGCACGGGAAGCTCTCGGCGAGCCTGGACCTGCGCAACGACGATGAGCGATGGCGCCTGCTGGGGCTGACCGACGAGGCGGACGTGTTCTTGCAGTCGTACCGTCCGGGGTCGCTGGCGGGCCGTGGTTTGTCGCCGGAGGTGCTGGCGGCTCGACGGCCGGGGCTGATCTACGCGACATTGAGCGCTTACGGGCACGTGGGGCCGTGGCGGGAACGTCGCGGGTTCGACAGCATCGTGCAGTCGATGAGCGGCATCGTACAGGAGGAGAGCGGCGACGGGCCGCCGCGGCACATGCCGGCGCAGGCGCTGGACTACGTGTCCGGGTACTTGCTGGCGTTTGGGATCATGCGGGCGCTGGCTCGCCGGGTGGAGGAAGGCGGCAGCTACCTGGTGCGCGTGTCGCTGGCGCAGACGGGGGCGTGGATCCAGGGGCTGGGACGCACCGAATTCACGGGGACGGAGGGCGCGGACGTAGACCTTTCAGACCTGCTGGTGGAGACGGAGACGCCGTTCGGTGTCTTGCAGCACCTGGGGCCGGTTGTGCGGATGTCCGAGACGCCGCCGCGTTGGGAGCGACCGAGTGTGCCGCTGGGGTTCAGCGCGCCGGAGTGGCCGGCGCGGTAGACGGGCGGCTACAAATTGATATCGAACGCCTGAGGATTCATCCATCGCTGGGACGGGCTTCGTAATCCTTATAGGAGGAGAAGCCATGAGGACTCCGAACGACCACCAGCGGTATCTCATTGAGGAGTTCGTCGAGGCATACCAGGAGCGGACGATGAGTCGCCGTGAGCTTCTCAGGCGATGCCTTCTGGCGACGGGCAGCCTGGCGATGACGGCGTCAACGCTGCTGCTTCTTGGATGCGGCAGCGACGATGCTGAGCCCGAGCTGGCGTCCCGCGAGCCAACCTCTCCTCCCGAGGCACCTGGTGAATCCACTCCCGCGCCAGCAGCGTCACCCACCGACGAGCCAGAGGGCGACTCCGATATCGAAGCGGGCGATATCACGTTTGCGGGACCGGCCGGCGATCTGCTCGCTTACCTCGCGCGCCCCGCGAATGAGGGCTCTTACCCGGCCATACTCGTCATTCACGAGAACCGTGGCTTGCTACCGCACTTCAAGGATGTGTCTCGCCGCTATGCACACGAAGGGTTCGTCGCGCTCGCTGTAGACCTGGCGTCGCGGCTGGGGGGAAGCGAGACGGCGGGTGAAAGCGTCGGTCAGGTCCCGCCGGAGGACGCTGTCGCGGACCTGCAGGCGGGGTTGGATTATCTGAAGCAGCAGGACTTTGTCAGGGCCGACGCGCTTGGCGTCACAGGGTTCTGTTTCGGCGGCGGCTACACCTTCGACCTTGCGGCGGCTAGCTCCGACATCAAGGCTGCCGTCCCGTACTACGGAACGGCTCGCCGGGCGATATCGATGGGTTTGGCCGAGACCGAGGCGGCGGTGCTGGTCATGTACGGGGAGACGGACAGCCGGATAACGGGCGAGCGGCCCGATGTCGAGGCGGCGCTGGAGCAGGCCGGCGTGCCGTTCGAGGTCATGGTCCACGAAGGGGCGGGCCACGCCTTCTTCAACGACACCGGGAGTCGCTATGACCCGGCTGCCGCGGACGCCGCGTGGATGGCCACGCTAGCCTGGTTCCGCGAGCACCTCGGCGCCTAACGTGCGGCGTGGGCCGTGAGGGCTACCAGAACTTCCACCAGGGCTTCTTCGGCGCTTCGCCGCTCATCATGTCGTGGCCCATGGGCTGCGAGTGGTCGTATTCAGCCTCGGCCTTGAGGACACCTGCCGGGTCTTCGTCGAAGTCGAGCTTGCAGCCGCGGCCGCAGAAGTAGTAGGTGACGCCTTCGTACTCAGAGCTGCCGCCGGCGGCGGTCGTGGGGTCGATGTCCATGTGGCAAACGGGGTCGTGGGCGGTCTGCGTGGTCATGGGAGCCTCCTCAAGATAAGAGTTCGATCTTAAAGCCCAGAGTCCAACCGCGGTATCGGTCGGGGGATTGACACCGGCTGGCTATGCTCTTATTGTACAACCAAATGGTTGTATCAGTGGAACCGACGGACCTTGTAGACGGCGTCTTTCACGCGCTGTCGGACCCCACGCGCCGGGATATCCTGGGGCGCTGTGCGCTGGGCGAGGCGTCCGTCTCACGGTTGGCGGAGGCCTATCCGATGAGCTTCGCGGCGGTGCAGAAGCACGTTGCCGTGCTTGAGAGGGCAGGCCTGGTGTCCAAGGAACGCCGTGGACGGGAACAAATCGTGCATACCGTGCCGGACGCCATCAGCGGGGCGCGACAAGCGCTCGATCAGCTGGAGGCGATGTGGCGGGGAAGAGTGGAGCGCATGGCCGAGTTGCTCGGCGATGGTGAGGAATCGAAAGGACAACGGAAATGACAGTTACAAGCGTTGAGAAGGACCTGGACAGCCTGACACTGACGGTTACGGCCGAGTTCGACGCGCCGGTGGAAAGGGTCTGGGATCTGTGGTCAGACCCCCGCAAGCTCGAGCGGTGGTGGGGACCGCCCGGCTATCCGGGTACGGTTGAGGAACACAACCTGGTACCGGGCGGGAGTGTCACCTACTACATGACCAGTCCGAAGGGGGAGAAGCACCGCGGCTGGTGGAAGGTCGAATCGGTCGATGCGCCGACATCGCTGGTGGTCATCGATGGGTTTGCCGACAAGGACGGCAATCCGATTGACGGCATGCCCGTTTCGACGATGCACATGCAGCTCATCGACGCTGGCGGACGGACGCGAATGGAGGTCCGCTCCGTCTTCGGTTCCAGGGAACAAATGGAGCAGGTCATCAGCATGGGCGTCGAGGAAGGCATCCGCCAGTCGATGGGCCAGATGGACGCGCTTCTCGCCGCCTGAGCCCATTGCCCGCAGTCCCTGTTATCGCGGACGGGTCCCTATGTTGTGGAGGCCTGCCCGCGATAGACTGGGACTGCTTATGCCGTCTGCCAAATCGAAGTCCACATTTGAGGAGCTGTACCGTCAGCTGGAGGAGAAGGTCGCGCTGCTGGAGCAGGGTGGGCTGAGCCTGGACGACTCGCTGGCGGCGTACGAGGAGGCTGTTGGGCTGGCGCAGAAGTGTCAGCAGATGCTGGACGGCGCTGAGCTACGGATCACGAAGCTGCGGGAGACGATCGCGGCGGGTGGCGAATCGTTTGCGGCGGAGGACGAGGCGTTCGTGCCGATCGAGGACGAGGACGAGGACGAGGTGTGAGGAGGTTGGACGGCGCTTCGAGGCGTGAGGCTCTCTCGATGGGGTGCCCCCTCACACTAACCCTCTCCCTCCAGGGAGAGGGGATTTCGCAGCGGGAGCTACGGGCCGTCGGTGTAGGACGGATCCTGCAGGTTGAAACCAGCAGCTTCGAGGATGAGGCGTGATGGGGTCCGGCGGAGTCTTGCGGCGTGTTTCGAAATGGACGGCAGGCCCCCACATCCCAACTCGCCCTCTCGGGGGAGAGGGGATCTCGTGGCAGGAGCTACGGGGCGTTGGTGTAAGGCGGATCCTGCAGGTTGAAACCTGCAGCTTCGAGGACGAGGCGTGATGGGGTTCGGCGGAGTCTTACGGCGTGTTTCGAAATGGACGGTGGGCCCCCTCACCCTGACCCTCGCCCTCAAGGGAGGGGGGAACAATGTACGGCCCTCTGGTCGGAGGATGGCCGAGGCGTTTGACATCGCCGTGAGATTGCCGAGGGCTGTCGCCCTCGCAATGACCAAGTGTTCATGAAGCTTCGGGCCGATTTTCATAGTCATAGCAACTACTCGCGCGACTCAGTGATTGGGCCGGAGGCGTTTGTCGATGGGTGCGTGCGGAAGGGCGTGACGTGCATCGCGGTAACGGACCACAACGAGGTCGAAGGTGCGTTTGTCATCGAGAGGCTGGCGGCGGAGCGGGCCGCGGGGCGATTGAAGGTGATCGTCGGCGAAGAGGTGAAGACGGCGGAGGGCGAGATTATCGGGCTGTTCCTCAAGGAACTGGTGGCGCGCGGCATGTCGCCGGAAGACACGATCGACGCGATCCACGCGCAGGGCGGGCTGGCGGTCATCCCCCACCCCTACGACATCTTCCGGCGCTCGGTGCTAACCGACGAGGCGATCGAGCGGGTGAAGACGAAGGTCGACGCGATCGAGGGGTTCAACTGTCGCAACATCCTGGCCAAGCACGACCAGAGGGCGCGCGACACGGCGGCGGGCGTCGACAAGCCAATCACGCTGGGGACGGATTCGCACTGCCCGTGGGAACTGGGCGGCGCGCTGCTGGAGCTGGACGACTTCGAGACGCCGCAAGAGCTGCTGCATTCGCTGCCGGGCGGGCGCATCGTGGGGCACCGGTCGAAGCCGTGGGTGCACTGGGTCAGCACGTACGCGAAGATCCGCTGGCGGCTGGGGTTGAAGCCGACGTACGTTTCGCCACCGCGGGCCGTTTCCGGGCGCTGAGGGGCGTCGCTTTGCGATTCGCCGCATACGGGCATACGAGCATACGGGCATGGGCGCTGGGTTGGGCGTTTTGACCGTTCGTCTTGCTGTGCTGGTGTCCGGTGGCGGTACAACGCTGCAGAACTTCCTCGACCGGATCGCCGACGGAAGCCTCGATGCGAGTATCGAGGTGGTGGTTAGCAGCAATTCGACGGCGTTTGCGCTGGAGCGGGCGAAGGCCGCCGGCATCGACGGGCATGTCGTCAGGCGGCGCGACTTCGAGACGCAGGAGGCGTTCAGCGATGCCGTGACGGCGGCGCTCGAAGGCTACGACTTTGACCTGATTGCGCTGGCGGGCTACACACAGCGGTACATCTTTCCCAAGCAGTACGAGGGGCGGGTGCTGAACGTTCACGGCGCGCTGCTACCGAAGTTCGGCGGGCAGGGCATGTGGAGACATCACGTCCACGAGGCCGTGCTGGCGGCAGGAGAAACCGAGTCCGGGTGCACGGTGCATATCGCGGACCACGAGTACGACCACGGGCCGATCCTGCTGCAGAAGAAGGTGCCGGTGCTTCCGGACGACACCCCGGAAACGCTGGAGGCTCGTGTGGCCGAGGCCGAACTCGAGGCGTACCCGGAGGCGATCCGGTTGATGGCGACGAAGCTGGGGCTTTAGGGGTTCGAAGCAGGCCACAGATTTCGCGGAGTAGCCCAGCAGGCTGGGCGCGTACCACCAGTGATTGCCGCGGCGTTAGCGCAGGCCGCCGTCGCCGGTGGCGGGGGGCTGGATTGTCGTGCCCTTTTCGTCGTCACCGGCCTCGTCGTCTACTTCGGCAGGGGGTGCCGAGCCGTTCCTCCTTATCGAGACGAGTTCGAGGATCGCGCCGTCGCCTTCCTCCTTCACCATGCCCACCCCGGGGCAGTAGTACTTGAACTCCTCGATATCGGGCTCGAGGGGTGTGAATTCGCGGGTCTTGAGGCAATTGGTGTACTTGCCGGCGGGGACGTTGACCGGCTCGCCGAGGGTGAGGACGATTGCCATGTCCTCGGCGATGCCGGGGGCGTACTCGAGAGTCAGAGTGACGCCAGCCCGGGGCGCCGCGGGCATGAAGAGCCCGGGCTCGTTGTCGCCTTCGCCGGCGAGCCATTGGCCGTCGTGGTTTTCGAGAACGCCATCGACGTAGTTGTCGACGGCCTCGCCGAAGTAGTAGACGTCGCCGTTGGCGTCCTGGGCGAAGTAATCGAGGGCGACCTCGACCAGCTCGCCGTCCTCGTAGGCGCGTTCCTCGAGGATCGCGACGGTGACGCCGGCGACGACCGTGGTTTCGGGGAGGAGCCGCGATTCGAGGCGGGTCTCTACGGCTTCGCCTTCGTCATCCGTCTCTTCGCCGATGAAGAGCTTGGGACCAACGAGCGACAGGGGGAGGTAGGTGTTTGTGATCTGCGAGGAGAAGTGCGTGGGGTCAATTTGCTGCGTTGCGGCGGCGGGAGTGATGGGTGCGAAGGATACAGCGGTAGCCAGGGCCAGCGCCGCGAGCAGCGCCAGCGTGATTTCACGCTTCATCTTGGTCTCCTGGGATGCGGCGCGCCGGAAGAGGTGTGGGCGGCCGCGCTAGGCCGGGGTCAGGTGTCGGGGTCGACGGAGACGGGGTTCCTCCGTCGAAGCGAGCTTCTTAGTCCTCGCCCATGCCGAGCACTTCTCCGGTGGCGGCGTCGACTTTGACATCGAGGTCGCCGACGTCGACGTTGAAAACGAGGGTGCCGTTGTATTGGTCGAGGTCCACTTCGCCGATGTCGCCTTGAGCGGCAGTTTGGGCGGCCGCGATGGCGTCCTGCAGCGAGATACTAGCCTGGGGGAGCAGGTCCTTGCCGTCATCGAGGACGCCGCTTTGGCCAGCGGAGGCACTGTTGGTGATGAAGAAACCGGCGGCGACAGCGGCGACGGCGAGGAAAACCGCTCCTATTGAGGCGTACAAACGCTGCTTTTTCATGATGTTTCCTTTCTTGGGTGACCTGGGCGGTCGCTGAGCTGTTACGCGCGAATCACAGCCAGCCGTCCGGGTAAGGGCGTCTGAGTTGCACGGCCGACAGTCCAGCCAGCGCGGCTACGAAGATGGCTGAAGCGGCCATGTAGAGGTCGTCATCTAACGAGAGGCCCTCATAGCCGGTGAACCAGAGAGCGGCCGATGCCAGCGAGAGGGCGAGGCAGAGCGCCGCGGCGAGGACCAGTCGCGGGTCGAGGCGCCTCGCCTGACGGTTCAGGAGCATGCCCCAGGCGCCGAGGAGCCAGACGAGGCGGGCGCGGCCGGACTCGACGGAGTCGCTTTCGGCGAAGAGGGCGTCGAGCCAAGGGCGGTCCGCGGCGGGACAGGCGGAGCGTGAAATGCGATAGAGGACGCGCGTCATGACGTGGCTCCTTCAGAGGAGGGACGCAGTGCTTCGACTACGGGCGCTTCGGTTGTAGAACGCAGCATGGCGGGCGCCTCTTGCAGACCCTGGGCCGTCAGCTTGTAAAGGTGTCGCGGCGGCTTGCCAGACTGGGGCGCGTCTTCCCAGCGGGCCTCCAGCCAGCCGTGCGCTGCGAGGCGCATGAGGATGGGGTATAGGGTGCCGGACTTGAGCCCGGTCTCCTTGCTGAGGTCGTAGCCGTAGTGCCACTGCGAAGTGGCGCCGAGGAGGGCCGCAATGACGGCCTGCGTCTGGCGTGATGAGTTCAGTTTGCGTGCCACGAGACTATTTTCTACATATGTAGAGTTTTGTCAAGCCGTCGAGTTGTTAAATCTTCGAGCAGCGGAATAGTGATATTCTGAGGCCCGAGTCCGCGTTGATTCTGAGGAGTGTTCGGAATGCTGAGCAAAGAAGACAACGAGCTGTTGAGTCGGGTGGGGCCGGGCACGCCGATGGGCGAGCTGATGCGGCAGTACTGGATACCCGCGGTGCGCTCGGACGAGCTGCCGGGACCGGACAGTGCGCCGCTGCGGCTGAAGCTGCTGGGCGAGGAGCTGATCGCGTATCGCGTGACGTCCGGCGTGGTGGGTGTGATCCAGAACTCGTGCCCGCACCGCGGCGCATCGTTGTTCTTCGGCCGCAACGAGGAAGAAGGCCTGCGGTGTGTCTACCACGGCTGGAAATTCGACGTCACGGGCGCCTGTGTCGACATGCCGTCCGAGCCCGCCGAGAGCAACTTCAAGAACAAGGTGCGCGCGAAGTCATATCCGACGTATGAACACGGGGGCGTGATCTGGACCTATATGGGCGCGCGCGAAGTGCCGCCGCCGCTGCCACAGATCGAAGCCTTCATCCTGGCCGAGGGGCCGCATCAGGTATCGGCGATCCAGCGGCCGTGCAACTGGATGCAAGGCTGGGAAGGCGAGATGGACACGGTCCACGCCGCGTTCCTGCACTTCGGCGCTTCGAAGCCGGAGGACCAGAAGCCGGGTTCGTACAACTTCTACCAGGCGAACCAGCGCCACGCCAAGTTCAGCGTCGTGGAGACGGAGTTCGGCACCTCTTACGGGGCGTACCGGCCGGCGGAGGACGACACGTACTACTGGCGCATGGCACACATGCTGTTCCCGTTCTACGCGATGATCCCGCAGGGCGAGATCGGCAAGGACGCGAAGATCGGCGCCTATGTGCCGCTCGATGACGAGCACACGATGCACTGGGAGATCTTCCTGCGCCCCGAGGTGCTGGGCGGGCCGCAGCCGGACCGTTCGGACGACCCGCGCCAGGGCGTGCGTGAAGGCAACCCGCCGGACGAGATCCAGGACTTCATCGCGGAGCGGCAGAAGGGCGGCCGTCAGCCGGCATCCGCCGGACCGGCGACCGTCGGCAACAACCTGGGGCCGCTGCCGAACAC
>Ga0214471_10003718_pt1 | contig 11808 bp, 13 predicted proteins | sample RVTome_5_FD_207665 | JGI IMG/M metagenome (GOLD analysis project Ga0214471, IMG submission 207665) | Soil microbial communities from uranium-contaminated site in the Upper Colorado River Basin, Wyoming, United States - RVT142D155 | ecosystem: Environmental > Terrestrial > Soil > Contaminated >... | reverse complement strand
GTGTTGGTTTTCTGGGTGGGGCCGCCGGGGGGGGGGCGGCCCGCCCACAACCCGACAGCGATCGCGCCGAGCGCGATCGCTGTCACGAGAGCCGTTCGTCGTCGGGCCGACGCGTCCACCCTGGGGCCTCCGTTCGGACCACCCAGTCTACGTTCGTCCGACGTACGAACGATGCCTGGGCGGGCTACCCGGAGGCCGCCATCGCGGGACAGTGGTCGAAGGCGGGATGATCCGGCACCCCGGCGCGGAGGTAGACCGTCAGCCCCTCGGCCGGGAAGACGAGCCAGCCGCCGGCATCGGCGAACTTGGAGTTCGGCCGGCTGTAGTCGACATCGACCGTGACCGGGAGCGTGTCCGGCAGCGGATCCGGCTGGCCAGCCGGGACGGCACCGAACTCGATCGAGTACAGCCCGCTCGCCTGGAGCGCGCGGAGGAACGACCGTTCGCCGAACCGGGTCTGGCCGCCCGGATCGAGGTTGCCGCTGCCGCCGGAGCAGAAGCTCGCGACGATCTCGTGGATCGCCGCCGAGGCCGGCGCGACTGTCGCGAGTGCGAGCGCTCCGGCAAGGCCGAGCGCGGTGAGCATCCGTCGTGGACTGCGCATGGGAACACCTCCTTCGGCCACGATCGCGCCGCGCGCGTCCCGGCGACAAGGGATCGGCGTCCCGTGCGGCCCGGGCGGTTCGTACCCGGCATGGGCCCCGGTCGGTCGGACGGCCCCGGATTGGGTTCCGTGCCCGGTTGTGCGGCGTCCCCGGTCGGGCGGGCGGGCCAACTTTTCATCTAGTCGCTCCACGACTCACGGGAGCGCCAGGCGGGCGAAGGCACCCGCGGCGACCCCCGAATCGGTCCGTTCAGGGCTCGATGAGTCGCTCCACGACTGGATGGCACGACAACGGCGCGATCAGCGGGCCCGGGTCGTGTTGCTGAGAGCAGGCTTCGCCTGCGACGACCCCGCCTATTCCTGCGCGCGGGTTCTCGCGCCGGGCGACCACACAACGATCACCTTTCGGCCGGAGCTGACGTTCACCGTCGGAACGGGCTGGGTGAACACACTCGATCGGGAACGCGCCCTCACCCTTCACGACAATGAAAGCCCGGGGCACGTAGCCGACGACTGGACCAGGTCCTGCCCGGGCAGCCTGGGCCCGGCGGCCTTTCTGATCACCGACAGCGGGGAGCCACCCAACCGTGTCCGTTGGATCGACGATCAGCGAACGACGCGGCGGATCGTCGACGTCGCGGGCGAAACAGTGATCCTCTATCTCGAGACCTCGCCGTCACCGGCGGATCTGGCCGCAGTGAACGCGGAGCTCCAGCCGGTCGTCGACACATTCCGGTTCGCGCCATCGGGCTGATCACTCCGTCACCTCGGTTGTTTCCCGTCGCCGCCGGCCCTGGCCGGCGGCGACACGCGTCGCGCCGACTTCGGATGAACGTTTGCCGGCCGAAGAGGACCATCGTTCTCGGACCGCGTCCCTGCTGGACGCGACGAGAGGCGGCGGATGGATCTCGATCTCGTTTTGGCGGCGCGGCGCGGCGCGGCGACCAGGCGGCCTTCATGGCCCTGCTTCGCCCACGGTCGGACCGCCTCTTCGCGATCGCCCAGCGGATCCTTCGGGGTCCCGCTCTCTGGGACCGGCTAACTTCTCATTGAGTCGCCCCACGACTCACAGGAGCACCGAGGGCGGTCAGAGCACGTTCGGCGATGCCCGAATCGGCCGTTTAGGGCTCGATTAGTCGCACCACGACTGGATGGCACGACAACGGCGCGATCAGTGGCCTCCGGTCGTGTTGCTGAGTCACCCCACGCATCAACGCGACGTTGAGCGTCGCGCCGAGCTGCCGAGCGCGCCTCGCCCGGGCGAGGACGACGAGGCCGCGCCGATCGCCGGCGGGAGTCTCGCTAGAGGTTCCCGCGCTTGGCCTGCTCGCGCTCGATCGCCTCGAAGAGGGCCTTGAAGTTGCCGACCCCGAAGCCGCGTGAGCCGTGGCGCTCGATGATCTCGAAGAAGAACGTCGGCCGATCCTGGACGGGACGGGTGAAGATCTGAAGGAGGTAGCCCTCCTCGTCGCGGTCGGCCTCGATCCCGAGTAGCTCGAGCGTGTCGATCGGCACTCCGACGTCCCCGACCCGGTCCGCCAGCGTCGCGTAGTACTCGTGCGGCAGGCCGAGGAACTCGACTCCGTTCTCGCGCAGGCGCCGGACCGTGCCGACGATGTCCTCGGTCCGCAGCGCGACGTGCTGCACACCCGGCGACCGATACCACTCGAGGTACTCCTGGATCTGGCTCTTCTTCTTGCCGGTCGCCGGCTCGTTGATCGGGAACTTGACCCGGCCGTTGCCGTTCGTCATGACCTTTGACATGAGCGCGCTGTACGCGGTGTGGATGACCGTGTCGTCGTAGTGGATGAGCTGGCTGAAGCCGAACACGTCGCGGTAGAAGTCGACGAAGCGGTTCATCTCGCCGAGTTCGACGTTGCCGACGCAGTGGTCGACTTCGAGCAGGCTCAGGCCCTCCGCTGCACGGGCGGGCCGCTTCACCTTTCGGTATCCGGGCGCGAACGCGCCGTGATAGCCGGAGCGATCGACAAACGAGTGGCGCGTCTCGCCGTACGTCCAGACGGCGCTGCGACGGAGGACCCCATCGGGCCCGCCGTCGAGGTCGGTCGGGTCCTGGGCGGAGCGCGCGCCGCGCGTGGTCGTCTCGCGCCAGGCCGCCGCGACGTCGTCGACGGCGAAGGCGATGTCGCGGACGCCGTCGCCGTGGAGGCGGACGTGCTCGGCGATCTCGCCGTCCGGGGTGAGCGGGGCGGTCAGCACGATCGTGATGTCGTGCTGGCGCATGACGTAGCTGGCGCGGTCCCGGACCCCGGTCTCGAGCCCGGCATAGGCGACCGGGGTGAAGCCCCACAGGGCACGGTAATAGGCGGCCGACTGGCGAGCGTTGCCGACCCAGAACTCGACGTGATCGATTCCGTTGAGGGGGAGGAAGTCCCCCGCTTCCGCGTACGCGTCGCGGTTGACGCGGGCGCCGGCCTGATTGGCGGCGCCGCGCGACAGCGTCTCGGTCATGGCGGTCTCTCCCTGCGTTGTGCAGAGCTCGCGGAGTGGCGTCCATCGTAGTCCTCCCGACCAAGACGGGCACCACCCGCCGCAGGATCGGCGTGCGACACTTCCGGGATGACCGCGGTGACCGACCTGGCCGATCGGCTGAGCGCCGCGCGGCGCGACTTTCTGGCCCTGCGCGATGCCGTCGAGTCGGGCCGGCCGTGGCCGCTGTCGGACGTGTTCGGGGTCGAGCCGGAGGCCCACTGGGGGCCGCCGGAAGTGCTCGCCCACGTTGCTGAGATGGTCCCGTTCTGGCAGGGCGAGATCGCCCGCATCCTCGACGGCGACCGGGAGCCGGTGCCGTTCGGCCGGGTGGCGGCCGACATGCTCCGGATCGGGGTGATCGAGCGTGACCGGAGCCTGCCGCCGGGCGAGCTGTTCGAGCGGATTGACGCGTCGGTCGGCCGGTTCGCGGCCCGCCTGAAGAGCCTGACCACCGCCGAGGCGCGGCGCCGCGGCCTCCACCCAACCCTCGGAGAGATGACCGTGGCGCAGATCGCCGAGCGGTTCGTCGTGAGCCACCTCGAGGATCACGTCCGCCAGCTGTCGACCGCCCTCGCGGCGTCCGACCAACGGGCCGACCCCCTGACCGACCGCGGCTGACGACGCCATGTTCATCCTCTATGCCATCCCGGCCGGGATCCTCGCCGGCTTCCTCGCCGGAGGCCGCCTCGACGGACTGTCCAACCTGCGCTTCCGCTGGGCTCCCCTCGCGATCGCCGGGCTGCTCGCCCAGGTCGTCCTGTTCGCCCTGCCGACGAGCGATGCGTTGCGCGCTGCCGGCCCGGCGATCTACGTGGCCTCGACGGCCGCCGTCCTCGTCGCCCTGCTCGTCAACGTCCGCCTGGCGGGTTTGTCGATCGTCGCGGCGGGGGCGGCGAGCAATCTCCTCGCGATCGCCGCGAACGGCGGGGCCATGCCGGTCCGGGCGGAGACGCTCGCGGCGGCGGGCCTCGACCCGCACGACGGCTTCTCGAACAGCGTCGTGACCACGACGCCGGTCCTCGAACCGCTGACCGACATCTTCGCGATCCCCGCCGGCGTTCCGCTGGCCAACGTGTTCTCGATCGGCGACGCGCTCATCGCGGTCGGCATCGCCGTCGCGATCGCCGTTGCGATGCGCCGGTCAGGTCGTCCCGTCGCGGGGACCTGACCGCTCGACGGACCGCTCCACGGCCGACTCGAGCTGCTCGCCGAGCTCGACCGTGCGCCGGTAGGCGGCCCAGACCGCCTCGGACAGGACCGTGCGGAGCCGGCCGGACTCGAGCTCGTGGAGGGCCGCTGCGCTCGTCCCGCCCGGCGAGGTGACCATGTTGCGGAGTTCCGCCGGGTGCATCCCCGACTGCTTGGCGAACAGGGTGCTGCCCTCGAGCGTCTCGATCACGAGATCGTGGGCGATGTGGCGAGGAAAGCCGAGGTGGACGGCCGCGTCGATGAGCGCCTCCATGACGAGGAAGACGTACGTGGGCCCCGTCCCGCTGACCGCGGTGGCCATGGCGACCATCTTCTCGTCGTCGACCTCGAGCTGGGCGCCGAGCGCCCCGAGCAGCGCCGCGGCCTGCTCGCGCTGTTCCGCCGTGGTGGCCGGCGTCGCGTACCAGACGGTCATGCCGCGTCCCAGGCGGGCGGGGGTGTTCGGCATCGCCCGGACGACCTGGTCGTGCCCGAGCGTCCCGGTCAGCGCGGCCGTCGTCGCCCCGGCGAGGATCGACAGGACGAGCTGGCCGCGCCGGAGGTGCGGTCCGATCTCGCGCCCCACCCGACCGAGCATCTGCGGCTTGATCCCGAGCAGGAGCACGTCCGCCCCGTCGATCGCCTCGACGTTTGACGGCACGACCCGGATGCCGTACTCGCGGGCGAGGTGCTCGCGGCGCTCCGGGCGCAGGTGACTCGCGACGACCTGCGCCGGCTCGACGAGGCGGCCGCGGAGCAGGCCGGCGATCATCGCCTCCGCCATGACGCCGGAGCCGACGGTCGCGATCGTGCGCGCCTGCAGGGGGGACATCGCGCCGGAGTATAGCCGCCACGATCGGCCGATCAGGGCGGCGTCGTCTCGATCAGGGCGCCGTGGCCCTGCCGAGCAGGAGGAACCGCCCCGTGGCGGTCACCTCGGCGCTGTCAAGCCCGGCGGCGCCGAGCAGTCCGCGCAGGACGTCGGCGTCGAACCCGGCCACCGACCGACCGGCCGGCAGGTCGTCCGTCGTGTCAATCGTGGCGAGCAGGCCGCCGGGCGCGAGCCAGCGTCGGGCGACCGCCATGAGCTCCGCACGGTCGGTGGGCCCGGCGCCGCCGAGGAGGAAGGCGGCCACGACTGCGTCGGCCGGCGGGCCCTCCGGCTCGTCGGTCGCGGCCCGGACGTGGAGGTGGGCCCGCAGGCCGTGGGCGACGAGGCGCTCGCGGGCCCGATCGAGGAACGCCGGCCGCGCATCGAAGGCGCTCAGCTCGCCCCGCCCGGCGAGCAGCGGTGACCACCAGCCCGTCCCGGCCCGGAGCTCGACGATCCGGCCACCGATCGGGAGCGCGTCGAGCCAGCGCCCGGCGGCGTCGAGTTCCGCGGCCCACGCCGTGTCGTGGATCGGCCCGTGCGCGTACCTGCCGCGCCGGAGCAGCCAATCGTCCTCGTCGTCGGGCGAGTCGGCCGCCTGCGCGCGCTCCGACAGGGCGCGGTGGAGACGGAAGCGGAGGAACTCGTTGTCGCCGGCCTTGCCGAGGCAGTCCGGACAGAGCCGGGCCCAGCCCTCGAGATCGTCAGTGCCTCGGGTGGTGTGCGGCCGACCGCACCACAGGCAGTCAAACGCCGCACGAAATGGCACGCTCGATCAGCGGGCGACGGTGGAAGGGAGGGGCCGGCCCGGGCGGTCGACGCCGCCGGCGCCGATCGTCAGCGCGGTTTGAGTTCGTCGACGGCCGCGCGGGCGGCGGCCTTGTCCGTGAACCAGGTCGCGTCGATCTGGGTGTACTGCGCCCACTCCGCGGGGAGCGACTCCTCCGGGAAGATCGCGTTGACCGGGCACTCCGGTTCGCAGGCGCCGCAGTCGATGCACTCGTTCGGGTCGATGAACAGCTTGCGGTCGGTGCCCTCGTCGTAGTGGATGCAGTCCACCGGACAGACCGACACGCACGAGACGTCGAGCACGTCGATGCACGGCTCGGCGATCACATAGGCCATACGACTCGACTCCTCCGCTGGCGTTCATCGATCGAGGGCGGGACAGACCCGAAGCGTACCACCGGGACGCGCCGGGCTGCCTCGTTTCAGCCGTCGCCGAGCAGCCGCCCATCGGGGCCGACGAAGCGGATGGGAACGACCATGCCGAGCGCCCAGTGGCCGGGGATGTGGCAGCCGACGAACCAGTCCCCGGCGGCGTCGGCCGGGACGGTCCACGTCACGTCGGCCCGCTGTCCGGACTCGACGACGACGCGCAGGCCGGCGACGTCCGGCGTGACGGAGACCGCCGGCGTGGGACCGGGAGGCGGGTTTGCGGCGGCCGCCTCCGCGGCTTCCCATGCGTCCTGGACGGTGACGTCGCCGACGATCGCCTCATGGACGACGAGGCCACCGTTGATCACGTGGAGGAGGACCGTCTCGCCGGGCGAGATGTCCACGACCGGCGGCGCGAACGTGTAGTCGCGCGCGATGATGTTCACCTCGCGCGGCGAGGCCGGCGTACCGGGGGTGATCGGCGGCGTCGCGGCCGGAGCCGACGAGCAGGCGGACGCGCCCATGGCGAGCGTCGCGAGGAGTGGGAGGACGAGGGCCGACCGAACAGGCTTCACGGCCGCGAAGCATAGGTGCTCGTGGCGGGACGGCCCGGTTCCCGTCTTGACATCGCCCGAGGCGCCGCCGCACAGTGCCCGCCATCCCGCCCACGGGGCGATTCCCCCGCGGTACCCCCACCCACGAGGTGCCCTTGGCGACGTCGAGCGTTCCGCCCGCGGTGACGGTCGGATCCGACCAGCGTCCGGTGCGCAGGCCCGCGTCGTCCGATTCGGCCGTCCGGCTCGAGGGGGTCGTCAAGCTGTATGGCGACGTTCGCGCGGTCGCCGGCATCGATCTCGACGTCCGGGACGGCGAGTTCTTCTCGATGCTCGGCCCGTCCGGCAGCGGCAAGACGACGACCCTTCGGATGATCGCCGGCTTCGAGGTGCCGACTGCCGGGCGGGTCCTGCTTCACGGCGAGGACGTGAGTCATCGGCCGCCGTTCGAGCGCGACGTCAACACGGTGTTCCAGGACTACGCGCTGTTCCCGCACATGTCGGTCGGGGACAACGTGGGCTACGGGCTGATGGTCCGCAAGGTGGGCCGCGACGAGCGGGACCGCCGCGTCGCCGACGCATTGCGGATGGTCCGCCTCGACGGCTTCGAGCGACGGCGGCCGTCGCAGCTGTCGGGCGGCCAGCGCCAGCGGGTCGCCCTGGCTCGCGCGCTCGTCAACCGGCCACGCGTGCTCCTGCTCGACGAGCCGCTCGGCGCCCTCGACCTCAAGCTCCGCCAGGAGATGCAGATCGAGCTCAAGGCGATCCAGCAGCAGGTCGGGATCACGTTCATCTACGTGACGCACGACCAGGAAGAGGCGCTCACGATGAGCGACCGGATCGCCGTGTTCAACGAGGGCCGGATCGAGCAGGTCGGGACGCCCGCGGACGTCTACGAGCAACCGGCGACCTCGTTCGTGGCCGGCTTCGTGGGCACGTCAAACCTGCTCACCGGGGAGGCGGCCCGGAAGGTCGTCGGGCAGCCGGGCACGTTCACCGTTCGGCCGGAGAAGATCCGCCTCGCTGACGTCGGCGCCCCGGTCGGCTCGGACGAGTCGTCCGCCGCCGGGACCATCCGCGAAGTCGTCTATCTCGGGCCCGACACGCGGTATATCGTCGCGCTCGACGTGGGGGGTGAGCTGGTCGTCACCCAGCAGAACCTGGCGACGTCCTCGATGGAGGCGCTCGCCGCGCAAGGCAGGGCTGTCCGCCTGGTCTGGAAGCGACAGCACAATCTCCCCGTCACGGACGGCGGGGGCCGATAGCACGAGCCGGGCGTTCCCGGCGCGAGACTGGTGGAGGAGAAGAAGAGCATGCGGAAACGAAGGGCTGCCGCCGCGATCGCGTCCCTGGCGCTGTTCGTGGCGGCCTGTACCGGCGGCGGGGCGACCGGATCGCCCGCCCCGAGCGTGCCCGGCGAGCTCGGCGACACCGAGGGAGCGCTGAACCTCGTCGCTTGGGCCGGCTACGTCGAGGAGGACTGGGTCGCCCCGTTCGAGGCGGACACCGGTTGCCAGGTCAACGCGACCCTCGGCAATACCTCTGACGAGATGGTCACGCTCATGAAGACCGGCAACTACGACGGCGTGTCCGCCTCCGGCGACGCGTCCAACCGGCTCATCGCGGGTGGCGACGTGTCCGCCGTCAACCTCGACCTCATCCCCAATTACGCGAACGTGTTCGAGGGTCTCAAGAACAAGCCCCACAACACGGTCAACGGCGTCGCCTACGGCGTGCCGCACGGTCGCGGCGCGAACCTGCTCATGTGGCGGACCGACATCGTCGACCCGGCCCCGGACAGCTGGAGTGTCGTCTTCGATCCGGATTCGCCGTACAAGGGCAAGGTCACCGCGTACGACGCGCCGATCTACATCGCCGACGCGGCCGTCTACCTGATGGCGACCAAGCCGGAGCTCAACATCTCCAACCCGTACGAGCTCGACGACGCGCAGTTCACGGCCGCGGTCGACCTGCTCAAGCAGCAGCGCACGATCATCGGCAAGTACTGGTCGCTGTACACCGACGAGATCGCCGCGTTCACGGCCGGCGACACCGTCGTCGGAACGACCTGGCAGGTCATCAAGAACATCCTCGACGGCGAGAGCGTGCCGGTCGAGGTGACCCTCCCCAAGGAGGGTGCGACCGGCTGGTCCGACACGTGGATGATCTCGTCCACCGCGAAGAACCCGAACTGCATGTACGCCTGGATGAACTACATCATCTCGCCGGCCGCGAATGCGGCGGCGACGGTGTACTTCGGCGAGGCGCCGGTCAGCCAGGCCGGCTGTGACGAGGCCGAGAAGCTGAGCCCCGGCCACTGCGAGACATTCCATGCGACCGACGAGGACTACTTCTCGAAGGTCTACTACTGGGCCACCCCGCAGAAGGAGTGCGGCGACTCGCGTGGCGCGGTCTGCAAGGACTTCGCCGAGTGGAACGCCGCCTGGACCGAGATCAAGGGCTGATCCCGGCCACCCGGCGATCAGCGCTCCCCGGAGGCCGTGCAGCCTCCGGGGAGCATCCGTTCCCGGAGCGTCTGCCATGACCACCCAGGCCCGATGACGACCGCCTCGGCGGCACCCCCTGACGGCGCCGGATTCGTCCGGCGGACGGCGAGCGCGCTGTACCGCCGGCCGCGGCTCCAGCTGGGCCTCCTCCTCACGGCGCCGATCGGCTGGCTCGTCGTCGCCTACCTCGGCTCGCTCGCGCTCCTCCTCGTCAACTCGTTCTGGCGGGTCGACGCGTTCACCGGGGCGCTTCTGCTCGAGCCCGGGCTGCACAACTTCGAACGACTGCTGTCCGGTGAAGTCTTCCGGACGATCACGATCCGGACGCTCGGCATCGCCGCGGTGGTGACCGTGACCGACGCGCTCATCGCCTTTCCGATCGCCTACTACATGGCGCGCGTCGCCGGGCCGCGCCTGCGCGGCTGGCTCGTCGTGGCAATCCTCATGCCACTCTGGTCGAGCTACCTCGTGAAGGTCTACGCGTGGCGGATCATCCTCCAGGACAACGGGCCGCTCAACGGGATCCTCCGACCGCTCGGCCTCGAGGGACCGGACGTGACGGCCGGCGAGATCCGGCTGTGGATCGTGTTCTCGTATCTCTGGCTGCCGTACATGATCCTGCCGATCTTCGCGGGCCTCGAACGGATCCCGAACTCGCTCATCGAGGCGTCGGGTGACCTGGGAGCCCGCTCGTGGCAGACCTTCCGGCGCGTCGTCCTGCCGCTCGCGTTCCCGGCCGTCGTGGCCGGATCGATCTTCACCTTCTCGCTGACGATGGGCGACTACATCGCGCCGAACCAGCTGTCGAGCGTCCAGTTCATCGGCAACGTCGTCCAGTCGAACGTCGGGATCGCCGGGGACCTGCCGTTCGCCGCCGCGTTCGCGACGATCCCGGTCGTGGTGATGGTGCTGTACCTCATCGTGGCCCGCCGCCTCGGCGCGTTCGAGTCGCTCTGATGACCGGTTCGCGGGCGGCGCGGTTCGGCCTGCGCACGGCGACCATCGCCGGGCTCGGGTTCATCTACGTGCCACTCATCATCATCGTGATCTACGCGTTCAGCGAGTCGCGCGCCCTGGCCTGGCCGATCCGCGGCTTCAGCCTGCGCTGGTGGGAACAGGCGTTCGGCGACCCGGACGCGCGCGCCGCCCTCTTCACATCGTTCCAGGCGGCCCTCGGGGCGACCGGCATCGCGCTCCTGCTCGGCAGCCTCGCCTCGTTCGCCGTCCAGCGTTACCGGTTCTTCGGGCGCGAGACGATCTCGTTCGTCGTGATCCTGCCGATCGCCCTGCCGGGCATCGTGACCGGGATGGCCCTCAACTCGTCGTTCCGGACGTTCGGTATCGACCTGTCGCTGTTCACGATCATTGTCGGCCATGCCACGTTCTGCGTGGTCATCGTCTACAACAACGTCATCGCCCGCCTGCGGCGAACGGCACGGTCGATCGAGGAGGCATCGATGGACCTCGGCGCCGACACGTGGCAGACGTTCCGCTACGTGACGTTCCCGGTCATCCGGACGGCGCTCCTCGCCGGCGGCCTGCTCGCCTTCGCCCTGTCGTTCGACGAGGTCATCGTCACGACGTTCACTACCGGCGGCAATCAGACGCTGCCGATCTACATCCTCAAGCTCCTGTCGCGCGACCCGTCACCGACGGTGAACGTGATCGCCGTCGTCGTCATCGTGCTGTCCGCGATACCGGTGTACCTCGCGCAGCGACTCAGCTCCGACGCCGGTGCCACCGCGGGGCGTGCCTGATCATCGGGCGCCACTGCCACGTCACAGGTGCCGCTACCAGCGACGGCCGGCCACCTCCGCGAGTGCGGTTGCGATGAGGGCAACGGCGGGCAGCCACTGACGCGCCCGCGTCAGGGCCCGGGCAAGGAACGCGCGCATGCGGTCGACCTCCACCCGGCCGTTCCCGGTCGACCGGACGATGTCGCGGCCCGGCCCCGACGAGGCGTGCCCGGCCGATCTCATGCCGCGAGGACGCGATCGTAGCGAGCGCCGCTTAGCTGCGACTTACCAACGCCGTATCGATGGAGGGTGTGCAGCAAGCCCCGGACTCACCAACGGTGCGGTGATCAGGTCCGCTTTCAGCCGCGTCGATTCCTTGACTGCCACGGTGGTGCGGTGCGACCCTTGAGGACCGAGATCGCCCGTCGCCGCGCCGATGCCGTCGCTGGTTTGGCGATATCGAATGGCGCCCGATTCAGGAGTCTGGATGACTGGAACGGGTCGTTCCGCATCGTTGTTGGCCGCTGCCGCGCTGGGGGCGGGCGTGGTCGTGATCATCGTGACGCCCGTCTACCTAGATTCGCCCAACGTGCTTTCTGTGCCGTCCGCCATGGTCGTGGGGATCGGGGCGGCAGCGGCGCTCGCGGGAGGCCGCTGGGCGATCCGGATCGGACTCCTGATCAGCGTTCTCGGACTG
>Ga0214471_10003717_pt1 | contig 11809 bp, 9 predicted proteins | sample RVTome_5_FD_207665 | JGI IMG/M metagenome (GOLD analysis project Ga0214471, IMG submission 207665) | Soil microbial communities from uranium-contaminated site in the Upper Colorado River Basin, Wyoming, United States - RVT142D155 | ecosystem: Environmental > Terrestrial > Soil > Contaminated >... | reverse complement strand
CGGGCCCCCGGTACGGACACCGTTGCCCACGTCGAGGATCACAAGACCTTCCCTCCCTGCCGCGAGAAAGGCGAGCCCATTCAAGACGCGCACTTGGCGGATGGAGTGGCCCCGAAACTCCGGTGCGACGTCGCCTGGTTCTGCCGCGTCAGCCCATTTCCACGACCCCACCAGCCGAGGGGTCCCGGGATCGGTGAGATCGATCACCTGGAGGCGGCCGGTTCGTTCGGCCGCGGCATACGCATGTCGGCCATCGATGACGACACTCTGCACCTCACCGACGATTGAAACATCGAGGGTCGCCCGGAGTCTGGGATGCCTAGGATCCGTGAAGTCGAGCACACTCAACCCACCTTGATCCGGGCTCAGCCCTTTCCAGGTCACGACGCCGAACTGGCCGTCATCTTCCAAGGCAATGTCGTACACGGCCGTTGCGTCGAGCGCGAGGGAATCGACGAGACGCGGGTGAACTGGATCCGAGATGTCGAAGGTGGAAATGCGGTTGCTGCCCATCACGACATAGACGAGTCCGTCTTTGGCGTGACCGCCGCGCGCAACGTCCCCACCGCCCCCCCCACCGCTCCCGCCCCGGCCGCCCTCACTTCCCCACTCGCGATGCCCCACCATGATCAATGAACGCGAATGGGGTCGAGGATCGACCCGCATCGGGTGAGTGCCGGCAACGGACCCGATGCTCACTGTGATCAAGAAGGTTCCCGATTCCTCGGCGACGAAACCACCGTCCTGGTCGATGCTGGCCCCGCTTCCCGCGACACTCCATTGGACGACCGGCTCCGCCACCGGCAGACGTCGTTCATCCTCAGCGATTACACGGAGCCGTACGACCTCTCCGGTACGAGTGTGGGTGGGTCCGCTGACGGAGAGCACAGCGACGCGGTTCCGAATGACACGAATCCGGACTTCCGCCCTCGCTCCGCCGGAAGTTGCTGCGAGGATGGCGGTCCCTTCACGCCGGCCCATCACCACTCCCGACGGCGTGACCACGGCGACCCGTTCGTCGCCCGATTGATAGGTGAAGCGTGCGGCACTCAAGGGATCGCCATCGGCGCTGTAGGCGGTGGCACGGAGGATGGTACTTCCCTCCACCACGATCTCGCCCTGGTCGAGTTGGATCTCGACCGTCGCCGCGGGTGGGGGTTCGATTTGCGCCTCGGCGATACCGAGCGCCCCATTACTTCGAGCAATGACGCGGACAATTCCTGGACGATGAGCGTACAGCACTCCCTCCGCGTCGATACTCGCCGCGTCCGAGGGCATGGTTGACCACACCACGGGGTGATCCCCCCTCCCCCTCGCGCCCCCGGGAAGGACAGCCCGAAACTGCGCCTGGCCGCCCGTCGACACGGTGACCTGAGCCGGACGAACCTCGATTTCCGCGGACTGTCCCGGCAACGAGGTGAGTGGTGTAGTGAGCAGCAGCAGCCACAGGCTGGTGGCAGGCAGCCATCCCGACAACGTGGTTGGCCTCATAGATGGAACCTACTGCGCGGTGGGAGTGCCGCCAACGGGACAAGGCCCTTGCCGCGATGGCAAACATCCCGGGATATTCTGAAATGCCTCGTCGATACCCGTGGACAGTCTGGCCGGCAGCCAAGCTGCTGGAGCTCCGCATTTGTGATCTCGACTTGCAGATCAAGAAAACGTGGCTGGAGGACTGTCTCGACCAACTTCGGGACGAGCTCGATGCGCGGGACATTCCGCTTCATCCTACGGTGTGGCTCTCCGACGAGTGGTTCGCGCCGTCGACCACGTTGGGATTTGCCATCCCGTTCTATCTCGCCCACCCCCGCCTCATGCGGTTGGAACGGAGCCAGATTCTCGAAGTGGAGGGTGGCACCATTCAGGAGTGCCTCCGGATCATGCGTCACGAGATGGGACACGTGTTGCAGCATGCCTATGCATTGAACAGGCGTCGGCGTTGGCAGGAGCTGTTTGGGAAATCCTCAACCCGCTATCCGACCCACTATCGTCCCAATCCCACCAGCAAGAAGTACGTCCAACACCTCCGGTTGTGGTACGGTCAGGCACACCCCGACGAGGACTTCGCCGAAACATTCGCCGTCTGGCTGCGACCGCGCTCGAACTGGCGTGTGCGCTATGCCGGATGGCCCGCGCTGAAGAAGCTGGAGTACATGGACGAGTTGATGGCCGAGATCGGATCGGAAAAGCCCGTGATCCGCAGTCGCGCATGGGTCGACCCCATCAGGACACGTCGTGTGACCCTCGGCGAGTATTACGAGGAGAAGCGGTCGCACTACTCGGTGCGATACCCCGTGATCTATGACCGGGACCTGCGACGACTGTTCACCGATGCCTCGAATGCGAAGCGTTCACCGACCGCCGCCGCATTCCTGCGACAGCACCGTCGCTGGATTCGACAAATGGTGTCACGCTGGACTGGCGAATACGAATTGACCCTCGACATGGTCCTGTCGGAGATGATCGGCCGTTGTCGAGAACTCCGGCTTCGGGCCGTCGGCAACCGGCGTCAACTCCGCATGGACTTCGCGGTACTGCTCACCGTCCACACCATGCACGCACTCTACAGTCAGACCCGTCGGGCCTGGTTCGCGCTGTGAGTCGTTCTCTCAAAGTCCTCGCGCTGATGCACCCCAGTCTGGTCCCACCGGACTCCATCGAGGGACTGCCGGAGAAAGAGATCAACCGATGGAAGACGGAGTTCGATGTCGTCGCCACACTCCGGGGGCTGGGTCACAAGGTCCAACCGCTTGGCGTGCAGCACGAACTCCAACCCATCAAGGATGCGATTTCGGAGTTCGAACCGCATGTCGTCTTCAACCTGCTCGAGGAGTTTCATGGTGACACGACGTTCGATCAAAATGTCGCCGGCTACCTCGAACTCCTGCGGGTCCCTTACACCGGATGCAATCCAAGGGGCTTGGTCATCGCCCGGGGGAAAGCCCTCTCCAAGAAACTCCTCACCTACCACCGCATCCGTGTGCCGCAGTTCGCGGTGTACCCACTGGGCCGCAAGGTACGGCGCACCCCGCGCTTGGCGTTCCCGCTGATCGTGAAGAGCTTGATCGAGCACGCCTCGGTCGGTATAGCACGCGCCTCGGTCGTCGACACCGACGAGAAGCTCGAAGAGCGTGTGCGTTTCGTGCACGAACGCATCGGAACCGACGCCATCGCTGAGCAATTCATCTCGGGACGCGAGATCTATGTGGGGATCCTGGGCAACGACCGTTTGCGGGTGCTCCCCACCTGGGAGCTGCAGTTCGGGAGTGTGCCGGCGAACACACCTCTGATCGCGACCGAGCGGGTCAAGCACGACCCCGACTACCAGGAGCGGATGGGGATTCTGCAGGGCCCTGCCCAGAACCTTCCGGAGGCAGTGGTGAACAGCATGGGGCGGTTGAGCAAGCGGATCTATCGTACACTCGAACTCGATGGATATGCGCGCATCGATTACCGCCTGGCCGCGACCGGCGAATTGTTCTTCCTCGAAGCCAACCCCAACCCGGAGATTGCCGAGCGCGAAGAGTTCGCCCAGGCCGCACTGCACGACGGCATCTCCTACCCCGAACTCCTGCAACGCATCCTGCGGCTGGGGATTCGGCGCGCCACCGGCTCCGCCACCGGGTGATCCTCACGTTTCATTCCGGATGCGCTAGGTTTTCGGGTGTCTTCTCCCGTCTGGAACCCGAATGGCGCGCGATCTCCTCCCGATGGTACGCGATAAGCTGGGCGATCTCTATACGATCGAGCGGGAAATCGGACGAGGGGGCGCGGCCGTGGTCTACCTGGCCACGACCCGGGATCAGCACACCGTGGCCCTCAAGGTGCTGCGACCCGAGCTCTCGATCACCGTCGCTGCCGAACGGTTTCTCCGGGAGATTCAGTTCATCAGCAGGTTGGAGCACCCCAACATCGGCCAGGTGCTCGACAGTGGAGAACGGGACTGGCTCGTCTATTATGTGATGCCGTATTGGGACGGCCCAACACTTTCCAGCTATCTCACCAAGTACCGGAATCTGAGTATTGACGACGCCCTCCGCGTCGGGCAGGATCTGCTCGATGCGCTCGCGCACGCCCACCAAGAAGGTATCGTTCATCGCGACGTCAAACCCGACAACATTATCCTCACCAAGAACGGAGCCGTCCTCCTGGATTTCGGCATCGCTCGCGCCATCGCCGTTTCGGGACAGACCAGCCTTACCAAGTCGGGCATCGCTATCGGGACCTCCGCCTACATGAGTCCGGAACAGGTGTCGGGTCTCCGAGACCTCGACCAGCGGAGCGATCTCTACTCGGTGGGTTGCGTGCTCTTCGAATGCCTCGCCGGTCGGCCGCCGTTCGTGCACCGCAGTGAGAGCCTCGTCCTGCAGTCCCACATTCGTGAAAAGGCCCCCGACGTCCGGACTTTGGTCCCGTCCGTGCCAGACGCCTTTTCCGAGGCGATTGCCCGGGCGCTCTACAAACAACCCGACCAGCGCTGGGCGTCCGCTCGGGAAATGTCCGCGGCCCTGACGGCCGCCGCCCAATGACGCAGACCGCATTGCCACCACTGATTCAGGGTGGCCTCTTCACCCCGACGGCGTTGGAGGCACCTGTGACTCATGGCGTGGTTGCCCTCGCCACGGAAAGGTTAGACCGTCTCAGAGCGGCCCGTGACCAGTTGCGCTTGGCTGAGGACGATGAGGCGCTTCACGATTTTCGCGTGGCCCTGCGCCGAGTCCGCAGCCTGCTTCGCGGCTACCGGAACACCACGCGGATCACCATTCCTCCCCGGCTTCCCAGGGGCCTCCGCCGGCTCTCCCGGACCACGGGGGTCAGCCGGGATCTCGAGGTCAAGCTCTCCTGGCTCACGGGAATTGACGACCTCCGTCCCCGCGACCGGGTTGGACATCGATGGCTGACCAAACGGCTGAATGCGGCAAAGGTACGGAGCGACACCCGCGTCGCCAAGTACATCGAAGCGATGTTTTTCCCCCTGACCACCAACCTCGAGCGCCGTCTCGAACAACTCCTGCTCCACGAAAAGGGCGCCGCACGGTCCCTCGCCTCTGAGACCGCGTCCAATCTTCGAGCCCTCCTCGACATCTTCGCCTCCCGACTCGACGTCGTGGATGCGATCGGCAAGCAGGAGGAGGCGCACCTGGCGCGGATTGCCGGCAAGAAAGTCCGGTACTTGCTCGAGCCGTTTGTTCGGATCATTCCCGCCGCGCGCGAGGTCGTCGATCGGTATAAGGGCGTTCAGGAAGCACTCGGTGAACTGCGTGATGCGCACGTCCTCGGCGAAGCAATCGCGGCCGCACTGGAGGATGCGGCACTCGAACGTGGCCATCGGGTGGCCGAACGGATTCGAGATGGCGACCGATTGGACCGACAGACACTGCGACGTGAGAGGCGCCGCGACCCGATGCCCGGCCTCATGGCCCTCGCGTCGCTGGTGCATGCACGACGAGAGAAAGCCTGGCGGGAGGTGAACAGCGAGTGGCTGGCACACCGTGGGGCACTCCTCATCGAACCGGTTTTGGCCATCGCCGACGATCTCGCGTCGCGGGGCTCGCCCGGCATCGAGATCGAACGGAAGTTCCTTCTCAGCCGGCTTCCCGAAGCGGCGGAGGGGGCGGAGAGAGTCGATATCGATCAGGGCTATCTACCCGGAGAGCGGATTCGCGAGCGGATCCGGCGGACCCGGAACGGCCAGGACACACGGTGGTTCCGGACCCTCAAACTCGGCACTGGTTTGGTGCGTCAAGAGACTGAAGAAGAGACCACGGAGGCGGTCTTCGAGGCGATGTGGCCGCTCACGGAAGGACGCCGTGTCCAAAAACGACGATACCATATCCCTGACGGTGAGCTGGTGTGGGAAGTCGATCAGTTCGACGACCGCAATCTCGTGCTCGCGGAGGTGGAGTTGCCATCAGAAGACCATGTCGCCACACCTCCCGAGTGGCTCGCCCCGTGTATCGTTCGCGAAGTCACCGACGACCCGGACTACCAGAACGTCAACCTCGCGTGGTAGTCCCCACCGCACCCCCGGCCTCCCTCTTCGGCCCATCGCGGAACAGCGTCACGAAGACCACCGTCGAGAGTAGCCCGATCACCGCCACGACCCGCCAGAGAGAGCCGAAGTCCACTAGGCCATCCGCAAGGGTGTACCGTGCCTGGAGCCAGCCGGACAGGGCGCCACCCAGCACCGGCCCCCCACCCAAAATGAGAATTCCGAACACCGTCTGCGCCGAATGCCGCACATCGATCGGGGCGACGCGGTCGGTGTAGATGTAGGCCGCTGCGAAGAAGCAGGCATAGCACACCCCGTGCAGTACCTGACTGCCCACGAGCACCGAAACGGGTAGCGTCGGCACACTCCAGATCAAATACCGCACGAAGTAAGCGAGCGCACCCACGGTCATCACCGTGCGGAAGCCGAATCGCGCCAAGAACCACCCCAGAAACGCCATCACGAGGATCTCGCTGAATTGGCCCAGCGTCATCGCGGGCCCGATTTGACTGTCGAGGAGCCCGAGATGGGAGAAGAATGGGGAGGTCTGGAGGAAGTACACCTGGTGGATCACACTGATCGGGAGACTCACCGCAACGAGGACGGCGAAGGGCCGCTGGCGCAGTAATCCGAACGCCTTGGTCACGGCAAGGGGCTCCACACCCTCCTTCTTGGGGGGGGTGTGGGGGAGTGAGAGACAGTACGCCGCATAGGCCCAGGAGATGACCGCCGAAAACCGGAGTGAGTCGGCCAAACGAGCCGTGACACCGGGCAACTCCGGACCGGTCAGGAAGGGTGGGATCAGGCTGAACCGGAGATCGGTCTGCAGGTAGATCATCGGGAACACCCAGCTCACGGCGATCCACCCAATGGTCCCCCACACGCGCACCTTGGGGAATTGAGCTTCGGGGTCGTCGAGATTGGCGAAGGCGAGCGAATTCGAAAGGGCCAACGTGGGCATGTAGACCACGCTATAGGCGATCGAGAGCCAGAGCCACGGCAGGTACCCGGTCTGATTTGCAGTAACCCACTTGATCACACCACCCACGACCAGGAGGAACGCCAGGAAGCGTTCAGCACTGAAGTAGCGGTCGGCCACCTGACCCGCGATGAATGGCGATGCGATGGCCCCGATCGAGCCGGCTAGGCCCAGAATCATCCCGATCTCGCCACCGGTGAACCCCAAGCCCCCATCGGCGGGGGCAGCGGACAGATATCTTGCGGCCAGAGGGAGCCAGGCCCCCCAGACAGCGTACTGCAGAAACATCATCACCGACAGGCGACCGAGTGGGGTCTTGGTCATGCGGGCCTCGGAGTAGGCAGCGAAATGTCGTGGGGTCGTGCGTGCGGCACGGGAGTGGGTGAGCCCTCCTAGAATCCGTGATTCGCCCAGGGAGCGCAAGGGGTGGGTAGACTGCCTTGCCCCCGGTGTGGTGGAGGGTATCATTGCTGGAGGAGGTATTCCGATGTCCCCTTCCACCGTCCCATCCGATCCTGCGATTCTCGTCTCCGGCAGGAAACCCCACGACGATGAGGTCGATCTCTTCGGGGCAACCCACCAGGGCCTCGTCCGAAAGTCGAATCAGGACCACTATCTCGTCACCATGCTCCACAAGACGATGCGGGTCCATTCCACCAGTCTGCCCAACCCGGAGATCCTGGAGATCCCCAGTCAACGACTCGCGTCGGTGATGATGGTGGCAGACGGGGTTGGGGGCTCGCGCGCGGGAGGGGAGGCCAGTCGATCGGCACTCGAAGCGGTTGCCTCGTACGTGACCCAGACCATGCAGTGCTACTTCGCCTCCGACCCGCAGCGGGCGGTGGCCTTTACGACAGCCCTTCAGGAAGCGGCGGACGCCTGCCACGAGAGCGTCCTCGAGCGGGGCAGACAACACCCGGAGTTCGCGGGGATGGCCACGACCCTCACTCTCAGCATCGTGACCTGGCCCAAGCTCTACATCCTGCATGTCGGGGACAGTCGCTGCTATATGCTCCGGCAAGGCGAGTTGATCCAACTCACTCGCGATCAAACCATGGCCCAGTATCTGGTCGACACGGGCGCCTTACCGGCCGACCGAATCAAGCGGAGCCCCTTCGCCAACGTCTTGGCCAGCGCCATCGGTGGCACCACGCAGCCGGAGGTTGGAGAGCACACCATGATCGAAGGTGATGTGTTACTGCTCTGCAGTGACGGCCTGACCAAGCACGTCTCCGATGACCGGATCAAAGCGCGCCTCATGGCGATGGAGTCATCGGAACAGGTGAGTCGTGCTCTGATCCAAGATGCTCTCGACGACGGTGGATCGGACAACGTAACCGTCGTGGTCGGCCGAGCGGTGCTCAGAAGCTAGTCCCGCCGAGCCCTCGTCAGTTTCTTCCCTCCCCGAGCGACATCCGGCACGAAGCGGTCGAGACCGGCGGGGGGAAATCGGAGCGTCTTTCCCCTTTCTGCGCTCTGATACGCCGTCATCAGGACCTTCACCACCTCGAGTCCGTCGTGGAAGGTGAGTCGAGGCTTCTCCTTGCCAAGGAACGCCCGAACGAAGTGTCTGTTCTCCGCCTCGTACCCGTAGGCGACGGCCTCGTCGGCGACGACCGGCATGACCCCCACCTCCGCGTTCTGCTTTTCCACGAGATCCTCGCCGGCATCACCCTGCACCTCCCGACTGAAGAAGAGCTTGAGCCCTGTGTCGAGGGTGTTCCAGGACATGGAGTACTCGGGGCCCAGGAGTTCGGCCGAAAGACGCAGTCCCGCGCCGACGAAGCTCCAGGAGGTCGTGGCTTCCCCCATGACGGTGTAGCCATCGGCGGTCTCGAACTCGATCAGCACACTGGCAAAGTCCTCCGATGGTGCGTTGGCATAGTCCACACTCCGACCCATCATCGCCTTGAGACGCCGGACGTACTCGGGTCGGGTCCATTTGAGACTGGCGATGTGGCCGGTGACCCGTTTCGGCTTGACGGTCGCCAGTGCCTCACCGGGTTTCGTGAGGAGATGGCGGACCACCAGCGCCGAGTGGCACATCATGTCGTTCAAGACACCACCGCCCTGGAGATTGCCCTGCCAGAACCAGGGCATGTGGGGCCCCGCATGCTCCTCGGCGGCACGAGCCAAGTAGGGACGTCCGGTGAGAGCGGCCCCGCGTGCCCAGAGGAGTTCGCGACCGCGTTCCACCTGGGGCGAGAAACACTGGTTCTCCAGGTAGCCATGTCGCAGTCGGGCGGACTTCACCAACCGCAACACCTCCTTCGCCTCGGCAACGTTCCGCGCAAGGGGCTTCTCGCAGGCAAGGCCTTTCAATTCCGCCTTTCCTCTGATGAGGGGGTCGATGAGTTCTTCCACGTTTTCGATCCGTGCCTGGTTGGGACCGCAAAGCCAGATCGCATCGATCGCCGGGTCGGCGACCATCTCGCCGATCGACCGATAGGCTTTGGCCGGTCCCACATCGAGAGCGCGTGCGTAGGCCGCCGCACTCTCCGCGCGTTGACGATTGGGGCTCCAGACTCCACGCACGTCGGCATCACGCACGCCGGTCCAGGAGAGCATGTGAAAGCGGGCGTTGAAGCCGCTACCGATGAATCCTACGCCGAGCCGTGAGCTTGTCATGTTTGATCGCTTGAATATGGACAGGAATCAAGAACCATAAGATGGACCGCCGTGAGTCGTTAGTGCGCCGTGATGCCTTCGACCCCATGGGCCCGGACGAAAGCCGCTGCCGACTTGATGTCCGGCACTCGCGTGTCCCCCGTCTCGCGTGTGATCACCATAGGGACCGAGAGTCTGCAACTGCGCATCACCTCGAAGAACGCTCCCCAGTCCACCGCGCCATCTCCCACGGCGACCTCGGCCCCTCGTGCACCTGGGCTCAGGGGTGGAGTGGCATCACGGATCCGGATCTGACGAACGTAGACCGAGAGGAGATCCAGCGCCTCCACTGGGTCACCTGCACCGTGGATGACTACCTCTGCAGGATCAAAAGTGACTCCGAGTGCCGGCACACCCACGTCGATCAACAGCCCGAGCGTCTCGTCCGTACTCTCTCGCCCGACGTCGAGCGCCACCGCAAGGCCGCGCCCCACGAAAGGGGTCGCTACCCGACGGATCCGGTCTACCAGGGTGTCCCTCGCGGAAGACCCCTCGGGCACGGGACGCGGCATGAGTCGGAACGTCACCAGCGAAAGACCGAGATCGGACGCGAGACGGGCATTCGCCTCAGCGGTCTTGAGGGTCTCGGACCAGATTTCGTCGGGTACCAGCACCCCGGCACCAAGGTCCTCCAATACGTCCTTCGATCCGATGACTGTCATCGCGGAGACAATGGTGATCGGCAACCTGGCCAGACCATCACGTACGGCGGACAAGTCACTCCGTCCCTCACGGAGCGGATCGAGTGCCAGCTCCAATCCTCCAACCCCTGTGTGTCGAACGAGGGAAACCCACCCCGAATCATCTGTCGCCGGGAGTGACCACGAGGAGACACCAAGCCGTGCGCTCAGGAGAACCTCCGAGCGGGGCGCGGAACACGGGTGGTACGATGGGGAGATGCCATGACACTCCAGGAGAGTCGACCCGCCCAAAGTAGGAGCCTCCCGGTCTCAAGACCACTCCAGACGATGCGGGCGCTTCGGCTAGACACCTCAATCCGCCGGGACTATGGTTGGGAAGACCTGCCTATCGGAGCTGGCCATGCCGTCCTATCCCACCCGTCGAGAGTTCCTCCTTCATGGTACCGCAGCCCTTGCGGCCACCGGCCTGACGCGGGTGCTCCATGGTCCGGTCAGCACCCTAATGGCCGGTGAGTCCTCCCCGGCACCGTTGTTCACCATCTCCCTTGCCCAGTGGTCTCTCCACAAAGAGCTGTTTGACAAGAAGATTGACAATCTCGACTTCGCTCGGGTGACGCGCGAGGAGTTCGGCATCGACGCCGTGGAGTACGTCAATGTCTTTTTCAAGGACAAGGCGACCGATGTCTCCTATCTGTCGGAGTTGAACCGACGGGCTCATGACAATGGGATCTATCAGCACCTCATCATGTGCGACGCCGAGGGCCGGCTCGGTGATCCGGACACCGCCAAGCGCCTTCAGGCCGTCGAGAACCATCACAAGTGGGTCGAGGCGGCGCATCTGCTGGGCTGCGCCACCATCAGGGTGAATGCAGCCAGTGAAGGATCGTTCGAAGAACAACAGAAGCTCGCCGCCGATGGCCTCCGACGGTTGTGTGAATACGCCGATACGCGGCGGATCAATGTCGTGGTGGAAAACCACGGTGGGCTTTCCTCACACGGAGACTGGCTGGCTGGCGTGATGCGGCTGGTGGACCATCCCCGTTGCGGGACGCTCCCCGACTTCGGGAACTTCTATGAGTACGACCGGTACCAGGGCGTGCAGGAGATGATGCCCTGGGCCAAGGCGGTGAGTGCCAAGTCACATGACTTCGATGCCGACGGCAATGAGACAACCAAGGATTACCGCCGGCTGCTTCGGATCGTCCTCGATGCTCGCTTCCACACCTGGGTCGGTATCGAATACGAGGGCGAGCGATTCTCAGAACGTGAAGGGATCCGGAAAACCAAGGCCCTCCTGGAGCGCGTGCGCGATGAGTTTACCGAGGCCGGGAAGCGTCCTGAAGAGAAAGACGAGGTCGAGCCATGAGCAACCCGAGTTCGAGAAGGGATTTTCTCGAGCGCACCGTCGGCGTCGCCGCCGCCACGGGCCTCCTCGGCCACCTGTCGATGGAAGAAGCTCTGGCAGACCATCGTCCGGTGCCCAGGGCAGTGACGCCTGCCGCGGTTGGGCAGCGCGAGGCTCTGCGGATC
>Ga0214471_10003716_pt1 | contig 11812 bp, 11 predicted proteins | sample RVTome_5_FD_207665 | JGI IMG/M metagenome (GOLD analysis project Ga0214471, IMG submission 207665) | Soil microbial communities from uranium-contaminated site in the Upper Colorado River Basin, Wyoming, United States - RVT142D155 | ecosystem: Environmental > Terrestrial > Soil > Contaminated >... | reverse complement strand
CACCGCGGAAAACCTCGACACGGCCGTCGCCGGAGAGACCTTCGAGGTGGATAAGATGTACCCCGAGTTCCGTGCCGCCGCGGAAAAGGAAGGGGAGCAGGGCGCCCTGACGACCATCCGCTACGCCATCGAGGCGGAGAAGATCCACGCGAAGCTGTACGCACGGGCGAAAGAGGCATCAGCGGCAGGAAAGGATCTCGCGATCGGGGACATCCACATCTGCCCCGTATGCGGCCATACGACCGAGGGAGGAGCCCCGGACCGGTGCCCCGTGTGCGGCGCGGCGAAGGAGATGTTCCGGAAGTTCTAACGACGCAGACGCGCCCCGGAGGCGGGGCGAAAGGGAGGGGACCATGGACGACAGCATCCGCAAGGTCGACTATTTCAAGGCGGAGGTTCAGGACAAGGCCGGCGAAGGGGCGAGGATTCTCTCGGCGCTTCTGGGCGAAGGGATCGATCTCCTCGCCTTCACCGGCTTTCCAAGGGGCCGCAAGGCCCAGCTCGATTTCATTCCCGAGAACGGTGCGGCCTTCCGGAAGGCGGCGAAGAAGGCCGGACTCGCGGTGGCGAAGAATACGGCCTTCTTAGTCCAGGGACAGGACCGTCCGGGCGTACTCGCCGGGATCATGGCGAAACTGGCGGACGCGGGGATCAACATCACGGCGATCGACGCCGTCGCCGCGGGCGGAGGCCGGTACGGGGCGATCCTGTGGGTCAAGCCGGCGGAGGTCCGGAAAGCGGCGAAAGCCCTCGGGGCGAAGTGAGCCGGGCGGACATCGAGCCTTTCTCATAAAAATACCCCGTGCGCCGGTGCGCAACCGGCGCGCGGGGCTTCGCGCTATAACCGGAATTTCCGCGTCAGTTGCCGCGCGACCAGTTCACCCGGACGAGATTGGCGTCCTCCGACCATTTGTAGGACACGGTCCCCTGGTACGCCTTCCGGATCTCCCTCCCGATGCGCTGGGCGAGTTTCTCGTCCGTCGTCAGGATCTCCACGCTCCCGTCTCCATCCCGGATCGCCATGATCCGCTCGAGAGGATTGGTCCCACGGGCGCGACGTTCCTCGTTTCGGACGATCGTGAGGACCTCGTCCCGGTGGGTCTGCAGAAACTTCCCGCGCAGGGTCACCACGCCGGAAGGAAATCCGTCCGCGATCTTCCGGCACGCCGGGCACCGGCGGAGGACCGCCCCCGTCCGCGCGAGGGAGACGTACTCCGCCTCATCGATGTACCACCGCTTCTTCCGGCAGATGGCGTGGCAATCCGGGCAGACCCCTACATCGAGGGGACCTTTCCGGGGATTGTAGGGATCGCGCGTTCGATCGACGTTCTTGCGGCTGGCGGGTTCGAACCGGGTCGTCGGCATGGTTTCACCCTCCATATTCCGATGTTCGTTTCCTCGGGATCCGGCCGGTCGTTCACCGGAGAAGCTCCGGGCCGCCAGCTCACCCCCCCCTCCTCCGCGGACTCCGCCGCGGGATGCCGAACCGGCTCCTGTACCTATTTTACTCCCGACCCTACAGGAGAAGGAGTGTGGCATATGGAATATCCGATGAAACATAACCGGTTGTTCTCCTTCATCGGAAAAGGACAATGGAAAGGGCCGACCCGATCAGTACGACATAAAGGATGTTCATCTTCCTCGCCAATGCGACGGCGACGGCGGTCCCGATCAGAAAACCGGCGTAGGGACGCGCCCCCAGCCGGTATCGGGCGGAAGATCGCGGACATCTCGCAGAACGAGGTTGTGGATATCCACGTCGGCCACGAATACCGGGCTGCGCCGGACATTGATGCCGAAGAGGTCGGCCGGGTTCGCCCGACCGCTCGGCGTTTCCACGCGAAGAAAGATCATCCTCTTTACCATGCCATTGCCGTCCCCGTGGTTCTCCATTCCGTCGGCGGTTCCGGGGTGCATGGCGGAGTGTCCGCCTTCCAGATGCCGAAAGGGATGAAAGATCCAGTCTCCGATCATGGCGAAGGTATGGTGGCGTTTATAGAGCCGCCACTCTCCACCGGTGTCTGCGATCATCCCCTGCATCACGTAGTCCTTGGGCATGAAGTAGACAAGGATCCCTCCCGGCGTCCCTCCCATGTGCGCCTTGATCTCGGGCATCTCCAGGACGGACCCCATCCTGTGGTCGAGGATCATCCGGTCATCCGGCAGGATCGCCAGCGCGGAGACGGACCCGTCGGACCAGAGAGGAAGGTGGCTAACGGTATAGGTCCGAAGCGCGAAGGCGCCGCCCACCGTCCCCGCGAACAGGATCAGGAGCAACAGCGCGGCCCGGATCGCCGGATTGCGAATCGGCAGCAGCGATCCGACGGAGGCCTCCGCCCCTCTCGGCAGAAACATCCCGGTGCGGTCCACGTACCGCCGGTACTCTTCTCCGAACTGTCCCAGCATGCGCCGCTCCTCGTCGTTCGCAAGGAGGAAATACAGGGTCGCCATGACGGCCCACAGCGCGACCACCAGGAACCGGGGCCACAAGATGGAGAGGCCGATCCCCGCCAGGCCCAGCCCGAGGTACTGGGGATGCCGGATCCGGGAGTATAAACCCCCGAGGGCGACCCCCCTCCCGGCGAACTTGTGGTAGTACACCTGGCCTGCGCAGAGGAGGAACACGGCGCCCCCGATCACGAATAAGACCGAGCCCGCCACCCGGATGATTTTCAGGAACACGTCGGGGGGGGAAACCATATGGGGCAGAAAGAAAGCCGTCAGCCAACGGGTCATCGGACTTTGGGCCAGCGAAAAGAGAAACGGGTTGAAGGCCGCGTAGAAGAATCCGGCGGCCGGGCTGATCATGATCAGGATCTCGAGCCCGATCACGAAGTAGAGCACGATCACGCCGCGCAAGACGGTCTTTGGCTGCCTCATCGGATGGAACGCCCTCCTTCGTAATAACAAACGACACGGTTCTTATAGCGAACCATTTACCGGATCCGCAGAAGCCGACGGTCTCGGCTCATGCCCGAAAAACCGGGCTGCCAGGGAAGAGAGCCTACCCGTAACATCCTCGAAAATCGTATAGAAAATCGGCACGTAGATCAGTGTCAGGAACGTGGAAACCATCAAGCCCCCGATGGCGACCACCGCCAGGGGGGAGAGGCGTTCCAGGCCGATCGCCCGTTCCATCGCGATCGGCAACATTCCGACGGCCGTGCCGAAGGCGGTCATCAGGATCGGCCGTGTTCGAACCCGGACGCTTCCCCGGAGCGCTTCGAGAGTGGAGTCCCCTTTTCTCCGGGCGGTGTCGATGAAGTCGATCAGCAGGATCGAATTTTTCACGACGATGCCGGCCAACAGGATCATTCCCATGAAAGCTGGCGTGGATTGGTGCTTGCCGACGAGCAGCATGGACCAGATCGCGCCGATCAGCGCCAGCGGAATGGCGGTCATGATCGTCAGGGGATGGACGAACGAACGGAACGCCGGCACGAGGGAGAAGTACAGCAGCACCATCCCGATCATCAGCGCCGATGTGAGGGCAGCGAACGACTCCGCCCCCTGCTTCGCATCTCCCTCCTGGGAGAGGACATAGCCGGGAGGAAGCTTGAGCCCGGCAAGCGCCTTGCCCACGTTTGCCATGATATGGGAGACTGCCGCCTTCTCCCGGTAACCGAATACATCGATCGTGTTCTGCATGTTCTGGCGGGTGAGAAGCATGGGCACGTAGGAGGTGGTGACGCTTCCCAAGGCGGCAAGGGGGACTTTCCCCAACGGCGTGCGCACCGTCATCGTCGACATGCCTGCGATGCTGTCCCGTCCGGACGCCTCGAATCTTGCGCGGATGAGGAAGCCGTCCTCCCCGGCGATCCGGAAGATGGAAGCGGCCCCGCCCTGGACCGACGCCTGCACCTGGGCGGCGATCTCCCGTGGCGAGATGCCGTACACGGCGCACTTCTCCCGGCTGGGGCTGAAGTTCACCTCTTTCTTGTCGGCGGTCCAGGAAAGGGAGACCGACGTGAGCCCCCTGACATTCATGAGCCGGTGTTGGATTTCCCGGCCGATGCCAAATAGCACTTGCGGATCGGGGCCGCTCACCATGACGTCCACCGTGGATCGGATCGACGAGAGGGGGGTGGCTCCGTAGTCGAAGACATCCACCGACTTCATCCCGGGGATGCCGAGAAATTTCCTCCGCATATCGCTCTCGATCTCCCACATGGACTGTTTCCTGTGGAAGCGGTCGACCAGGTTGACGGTGATGTTCCCCTGCTGGGGGTTTTTGCCGCTGCCGAAGGAAACCACCGACGGTTCCGAACCGAGGGTGGAGCTGATGAGCACGACCCCCTCCTCCCGCCGGATGATCTCCTCCATCTTGGCGAGGATGGCGTCGGCCTGTGAGAGAGAAGAGTTGCTGTCCGCCTCGAAGTTGATCTTGACGATGCCGGTGTCCATGGGGGACATGACCTCCTCGCCGACCAGCGGTTTGACGAACTTGCCGCTGACGGCGAGGATGACGAAGGCGAGGATGACGAAGACAAGACGATGCCGCAGGGCAAAATCCAGGGAGTTGACAAAGAAATCGCGGATGGCGTTGACGAACCGGTCGCTCCCTTTCCTGACCCAGGCCTCGAACCGGTTTTCCCGGGTGTTCCTTTTGAGAATGTACGGCGCCAGGATCGGAATGATGGTCACCGATACGACATAGGACGCGATCAGGGCGATCGTCAGCGAAAGCGAAAGGGGCCGGAGCACGGTCTGGACGTACCCGCCGATGAAGATGATCGGCACCAGCACCACCACCGTGGCGTAGGTGCCGGAGAAGATGGCGAGCATCACCTCCTCGGTGCCGCCCGCCACCAGTTCAGTCAGATCCTTTTTCGATTCGTGGTAATGCCGTTCGATGTTCTCGATCACAACGATGGCGTCGTCCAGGAGCATCCCCACCGCCAGAATGACGCCGGTCAAGGTCACCATATGAAACTCGAAGCCGAACAGCCACATGAAGGCGAAGGTGATGAGATAGGTAAACGGAATGGAGATGGCGCAGAGAAACATCGTCCTGAAGTTGCCGAGGAACAGGAAGATGACGATCATGGTGATGACGATCGCCTCCCGCAGCGCCCCGAGCATGTTTTCCACGCTCCGATCGATCAGGTCCTTCTGGGTGTAGCTCACGGCGAAGCGGATGAACGGATACTCCCGGGCCAGGCGGGGGATGTCGGACTCGGCGGACCGGATGGTTTCCAGGATATGGCCGTTCTGGGCGCGCAGGATGTTGATCCCGATCGCCTCCTCGCCGTTGCCGTGGTAGGCCGACTGGGGCTCCTGCACTCCGGCCCGTATCCCGCCCACGTCCCTCAAGTGGACCGTCCCGCCCTCCTTCCGGGCGATCACAAGCTCGTTCAATTCTTCCGGTTTCCGGACCTCGCCGGCGGTCTTGAACAGATACTGGCCTTCTTTCCGGATGATCAACCCCTGGGGGATGTTCTGATTCTGGGCCACCAACGCTCCGAGGACGTCTCCCATGCTCACGCCGAAGCGATCGAGCCGGTCCGGATCGATGGAGACGTCCACCTCCGGCTGGTTGGCGCCGAAGACCTCCACGTTGGCCACGTCCGGCAGCCGCAGCAGCTCCTCCTTGATCGGGTTGTCGGCCAATTCGCGGATCTTGCGCAGGTCCGCAGGGTACCCCGGCGCGGGGGTGAGGGAGAGGGTCATGGTCGGTTGGGTCGCCTGGCTGATCTTGAAGATCTGCGGCGGCCGGATCCCCTGGGGAAGCCGGGCGGTCACCTTGCTCAGGGCGTTGGCGACGTCGGTTGCGGCGGCGTCGAGCCCCTTGTCGTACTCGAATTCGGCGGTGACGACCGACACCTCGTCCTTGGAGGTGGAGGTGACCCGCCGGACCATGTCGATGGTGGAGAGCTCCTTTTCGATCGTCCGGGTGATGTCCGATTCCATATCGTTGGCCGCGGCCCCCGGCATGACCGTGATCACGCTGATCTGGGGACGGTCGGTGTCGGGGAAGAGATTGAAGGGCATCCGGCGGTATCCGATGATCCCGACCATTGCAAGGAGGAGAACCACGGAAAGGACAAGATGCGGCTTCTTGATGTACCTTTCCACGAAACTCATGATTTCCCTCCCGCCGGAATGCCGGGTTTCCCCGCTTCTGCCGGCGTAACCTTGCTCCCCTCCCCCAGAGTGAGCAGCTTGTTCTCCTGCGCCACCGCCACCTGGTCGCCGGCATGAACCTCCCCGCTCACCGCCGTCCTGCCGCTCCCCGCGCCGAGGATCCGGACCGGGAGAGGGTGAACGACGCCCTCCCTGACCAGGTAAACCGACGCCCCCCGGGGACCCGTAACCACCGCCTGCTCCGGCACGATGAGCCCCTTGACCCGGCGGATCACCAGATCCATGCCCACCGTCGCACCCGAGGGGAGGTGAAAGGGAGAGGCGCCGGTCAGCACTTCCACCGTCGCCAGCATGTTCTTCCCCAGCGCGGGGTATACCCGGTTGACGGCAGCCTCGATGCGCAGGTCGCCGTTTCGCAGGTAGACCGGGGTTCCCGGGTGGATCAAGGCCAGCTCCTCCTGGGGCACCTGGGCCAACACCTTGTACGGGGATCGCTTCTCGATGGTCAGAATCGGTTTTCCCGGCACCGCGAGGTCTCCCGGCTCGCTCCAGCGCCTGGAAATCACCCCGTCGAACGGTGCGGTGAGGCGGGCGTACCCCGCCTGCGTCCTGGCCATGGCGGTGTTCATGGCAAGACCTTTCAGGCTCTCCTCGTAGGCATCCGCGGCCGCCTTGGCGCTGTCCCTAGCCGCGCGCGAGCGATCCAGCGCCTCCTGGGAAATGGCACCGGCTTTCTGCAATGTCGCGTCACGCTCGTAGATGGACTTCTGCGTCTCGTAGACGCTTTGCGCCCCGGCCAGCTTCTGGCGGGTGGACAGGACTTCGGCGTTCACCGCGACGATCCGGTCGGCAAGCTCCCGGTCGTCGATCGTGACGAGCACCTCGCCCTGGCGCACGACGTCTCCCTCCCGCCCGGCGATGGTCAGGATGTTTCCCGAGATGCGTGACGAGATGTCACTCCTGGTGAAGGGAACGATGGTCCCCAGGTAATGCACGGTGACCTCCAGGTCGCCTTCGGTCACCGGCGCGACTTCCACGGCGGGTGGGGGAAGCTGCGGCTTCGCCAACCCGGCGATCCCTCTTTGCTTCATCGCTACGAGCGCGATTCCTCCGCCGACCAGGATTGCCGCGATCAACACGAAGATGGCGATGCGTTTCATTTCAGGTATTCCTCCAAAGTGCCGGTAGCCCTGCGGTAGGCGACCACGGCCGCGTTATAGTCGTACAGCGCCTGGGTGTAGTTGGCCGCGGCCGTGATATCGGCCGCCTGGGCAAGGAGCAGGTCCGCCATCGTTCCGGCGCCGCTTCCGTATTTCAACCGTTCGATGCGGAACGACTCGTCGGCCTGGGACACGGCTTTTTGCGCCGTGTCGATCCGGTTCCCGCTGTCCGTCAGCGAGGCGAGCGCGGATTGGATGTCGAGCCGGATCCGGGAGTCGACGGCCTGAAGCCTCTCCTTCGTTTTTTCCTTCCCGATCCGGTCACGGGCCAGATCGGCCCGGATAGACTTGTCGAAAAGGGGAATGTTCAGGTTGATCCCGACGGACCAGTTCGCCTCCTGGTACCAGGGTTGGTACCCGATCTGGTCGATGTACCCGGTCGACGCCGAGAGCGAAGGGAGGAGTTTCCCGAACGTGATTCTCTCCACCGCAGCCGCCTCATCCACGCCCTTGGCCGCCAGCAGATACTCGGGCCTTCGGGAGTGGGCTTCCGCAATGCCGGACGGGAAATCGGCGCGGACCGACGGACGGGAAAGGAAGTCGGAAAGGACAAGCGGGGCCATGCTTTCTCCGAGTTTCTCGCCCATAAGGAAACGAAGCGTCGCTTCAAGAATCGACAAGCTCTCCTCCAGAGTGAGGAGCCGTTGTCGTTCGTTTGCAAGCTGTACTTCCACTTTCAGCAGGTCCACCGTGGCCGCCCTGCCCACTTTCACCAGAAGCCGGACGTTTTGATCCTGCTCCTCCAAAGCGGCAACCGAAGCGCGTTCCGAATCCCTGTATGCCGTAAGCTGCAGGATCTTGTTGTACGTGTTGACGGTGTCGGCGATCAGATCGTTCCTCGTCAGACCGGCGGCATGTTCCTGGATCTCCTTCCGGATCTTCGCCAGTTCGATCCCCTTTGCGATCTGGCCGCCCTGATACAGCGGCACGCTCAGGGTCGCCCCCCACGATGCGAAGGTATCGCCGAACTGGGGGGCGATCGTCGCGGATTGTGCGGGGATATACGGGAGCGCGTCCTGGCGGAAAACCTGGCTCGCATCGAAGGAGAGCCGAGGAAAGCGGCGGCCCTCCGCACTATCCACACCCCGCTCGGAGGCGCTCACGGCGAGCCGGGCTTCCCTGAACGAGGGATTGTCCGCAAGAGCTGTTTGAAGGCACTCCTTGAGAGTCTGCCCGCCGCCGCGAGCCGGCGCCGCCAGCACGGCCAAGATCATCAAACCGAGGATTCCGGGAAAAGCGTTCACTTTCGGCATCGCCACCTCTTTCCAAGCACGAGAAATCGCGGAGACAGGACCGGCCGCGCCGCCTTTGGAGGTTAATTGCAGCCCACTGTGGCGTTCCCCGAACTTCTCCGCATCATGGTGTTTTGTATCAGGTCGAGCAACTTTTGCTGCTGTCGGCGGTCCAGCACCGCCTTCTGCTGAAGGATGTGCGCGGTCACCATCCTTGCCAGCTCCTCCTGAAGTCGGCTGATCTCGGCCAGGACGGCATTGATGGATGAAGTATCGGGATGATCGGCGCGTAACAGGCGGATGAGATGGTTCCGCTTCGCAGAGATTTCCTGCCGTTTTCCATCGACCTGCTCAAGAAACAGTGTCCAGTTCTCCCGCAGGATCTTTTTCTGACCTGCCTCCAGGGAAAGCTCCTCGAACATGAACCGGTCCATGGGCGTTTTCCCTCCGGAAGGGGAAGCCCAGTAACCGCGCTTCTGGTGATAGCAAACTCCGGCGGCGACAAGAACGGAGAGGTTGAAGGCCAGGGATACCGCCAATGCGATCTTTACGAAACGGGTCCTCATCGCCTGTCACCCATCACCGAGAGATACCCGTGTCCTAAAGACCCGGGTGGAGACGCCTCGAAGGCATCCAGCGACAGCGATGCCATGACGGTTTCCCCCTCGGGGCGACGGTGCGGAACAAGGGAATTCGTCAGCACATCGCCGGATACGGCACCCGCAGCAATCGCCAGCACGACGGCGGCGGCTCCGGCGAATCGGACGAGTAGCGGAACCAGGGAGAAGGTTTTTGCCGACCGGGCCTCGACCTTTTCCATCACAGCGGCCGAAAAACCTTGCGGTGCGGAAAACCGCTGTGCGCCGGCAAACAGGCCGTGTACTCCCGCCAGTTCCTGGTAGTCCGCAGCGCACCGTTGGCACCCGGCAAGATGTGATTCGAGCTTACTCGCTTGACGCGCCCGAAGCTCGCCATCGATATACGGGGAAAGCCGTTTCCTGACGGAAAAACATCTCATGGCTTCTCTCCTGCCTTCTTAAACGTTTCTAAGCCGGTTTTGTTCCGTGAAATCCTGATCATCCTGCCCATTTCTTCCCTCCCCCGTGAAATCCGAGATTTCACGGTGCCAACGGAAACATCGAGGGCAACGGCAATCTCTTCATACGAAAGTCCCTCCACCTCCTTCAGCACGAGCGGAACCCGCAGTTTCGCGGAAAGGCGGTTCAGCGTTTTTTGCAGGGAAAGGAGCGCCTCTTTCGTTTCATAGCCGGATTCGGGAGAGGGGATCTGCGAGGGAGCCGCATCCAGAAAATCGGTGCCGTCGGCGACAAACAAGCCCGTTCTTAAGGAGGTTTTCCGTCTCTGGTCGAGGCAGGTGTTGACCGCGATCCGGTACAGCCAGGTATAGAAGGAGGCGGCCGGCGTAAAGCCCTGAAGTCCTTGGAATGCCTTTACAAAAGTATCTTGGGCGGCGTCATCGGCATCTTGGGGGTTTTCCAGCAGGTACCGACAGAGGGTGTAAATCCTGTCCTTGTATTTTAGAAGCAGCACCTCGAATGCCGAGGCATCGCCCTTTTTGAAATCTTCTACGCAGTCCGAATCATCCATTTGCAGCCAAGTAGTCCATCCTTCCAACCAAACTCGCGTACGGAGCGAGAAGTAGCCCCGACATGGCGGAGATTCTATTCAAAATCCGTCAACCCTTGTTCCACATCGGATCTTCCATGAACCGCCTCCGGAGCCGTTCCTCCGGATCCTGCTCCAGGTATTCCTGCTCCGAGAAGCAATAGCGGTAAGACTCCACGTACTCCAGAATCACCCGATTGGCCTCGATCACTCGGTAGATCGCTTCCGTATCCTCGTTGATCCCGCCATCGGGGTGATGCCGTTTCGCCAGTTCCCGATAGCGGGTCTTGATTTCATCGAGGGTGGCGTGTTCGCCGAGTCCGAAGGTACGTATCGCAGACATCAATTTCTTGTGCGTCATTTTTCTTTCCTCACTGCTCCGATCCTCCCCGCCCCATCTCTCGACACCTTCGGCCCCAGTCGGTCCAAGACCTCTTCCAACTCCGCCCACGTCGTACTCCGCCCCAAGCTGAACCGGACCGCGCCAATCCCTTCTCCCGGCGGCACCCCCATGGCGGCCAGGACGGGGGAAAGGGTCACCGAGCCGGCGTGGCACGCCGAGCCGGTCGATGCGGCGACCCCGGGAAGCATCGCGAGGATCTCCGCGCCGACCTGGCCCACGAAGTTGACGTTGAGGGTGTTGGGAAGCCGTTCCGTCGGATGGCCGTTGAGCGTCACCTTCTCTCCGAAGATCCCACGGATCCCTTCCAGGAACCGGTCGCGCAATGCCTGGACCCGGGGCATCCCGATCCAACCCCTCGCCGCATCGCACGCCGCGCCCAGGGCCACGGCCAGAAGGACATTCTCCGTCCCCGCCCGCCGTCCCGCCTCATGTCCCGCGCCGTGGACGAAGGATTCGATCCTTGTCCCCTCCCGCAGGTAGAGCGCTCCGATTCCTTTCGGGGCGTACACCTTGTGGCCGGCCACCGAGAGGAGGTCCACGCCCAACTCCTCGACGTCGTCGGAAACTTTCCCCACGGTCTGCGCCGCGTCCGTGTGGAACGGGATGCCAGCCTCCCGGGCGATGGCGGAGATCTCGGGGATCGGCTCGATCGTTCCCACCTCATTGTTGGCGTGCATGACAGTGATCAGAATTGTCCTCGGGGTGATCGCTTTCCGGACATCCGCCGGATCGATCCTCCCGTACCGGTCGACCGGCAGGACGGTGACCTTGGCCCCGAGCGTTTCCAGGAACCGGCACGGGTTGATCGTGGCCGGATGCTCCACGGCCGTCGTGATGATGTGGTCTCCCCGGTCCCGGTTGGCGAAGAAGACCCCCTTGATGGCATGGTTGTTCGATTCGCTCCCGCCGCTGGTGAAAACCACCTCGGTCGGATCGCAGCCAATGAGTCCCGCAACCTGACCCCGGGCTTTCTCCACCGCGTCCTTCGCGGGCATCCCGGCCCAATGAAGGGAGGACGGACTGCCGTAGTGGTCGGACAGGAACGGCCGCATGGCCTCGACGGCTTCCGGACAGCTCGGCGTGCTGGCGTTGAAATCGAGATAGATCCGACGGCTCACCGGCTACCTCCTTGCATATCCCGCCGAGCGAGCGTTTCCGACATCCGGAAGGCGACGACCGAACCGGAGAGGAAGGTCAAGACCCCCACCGCCACGATGGCCCAGACCACGCCGAATAGATCGGCCAGG
>Ga0214471_10003715_pt1 | contig 11813 bp, 15 predicted proteins | sample RVTome_5_FD_207665 | JGI IMG/M metagenome (GOLD analysis project Ga0214471, IMG submission 207665) | Soil microbial communities from uranium-contaminated site in the Upper Colorado River Basin, Wyoming, United States - RVT142D155 | ecosystem: Environmental > Terrestrial > Soil > Contaminated >... | reverse complement strand
CCGCATCCACCGCCATCGCTATCATGGAGTCCTCGCTCCGAACGCCGGACTTCGACCCCAGGTGGTCGCCCTGAGGGGGAGCGGGTCCGGCGAAACCTCCCCACTCGCCGAGGACGAAGCGGAGCCACCTGAAGCCACTCCTCCCTCCCCCGCCGAGCCCTCCCCCTCCTCTCGCCGCTCGGCCCGGATCCGATGGGCCCAGCTCCTCGCCCGTATCTATGAGGTGCTGCCGCTCCTGTGCCCAAGCTGTGGTGGCCAGATGCGGATCCTCGCCTTCCTCACCGATCCACCCGTCGTCCACTCCATCCTCGTCCACCTGGACCTGCCCCACCGTCCGCCTCCCCTGGCTCCCGCCCGGGGACCCCCGCAGGGCGACTTCCTCTTCGACCAGTCTCCCGGGGCCGATCTCACCGAGCCCGACCCGGTGGCCGAACTCGATCTCGACCAGTCGGGACCAGAGTTCGACTTCGACCAGTCGCTTCCGGACCCGCCCGACGACTGACCCCCCGGCGGACACCTCCCATCTCCACAGAGGCTCCTGGCAAACCGCCGGTCAAGCCGCCGGCTCGTGCCTCCTCGCCCATTCAAGCATCGCGATGGGCGCTTCACGCATGCTCCCTGACAACTCCACCTGCCCCCGGGCGAGAGCACGTCCTCACCGGGCTTTACCGGGCTCCCGGCCCCACCAGCCCCCGCCCCAGCCCCTTCTTGTCTGATCGGCAACGCCCGGTCTACCTTGCCCTTCGGACCAGGAGGGCCTTTGAACTTCCTATTCCTTGATGTAACGGTCTTGACATCGTACGGTGGTTACACCATCGTGGATGGCCCGCGCGCCATACCACGAGCGGGAAACCTGTTGGGGAGTGCGATGCGAGCCGGACGAACCTTGCCCCTCCTGGCGGCCTTCGCGGCCATCTACGTCATCTGGGGGTCCACCTTCCTGGCCATCAAGGTCGTGGTGGGCTACCTGCCCCCTCTCCTCATGGCCGGCGTGCGCAGCCTCGTGGCGGGGGTGATCCTCCTCGCCTGGGCGCGCCTCCGGGGAACGCCTCGGCCGAGCCCGACGCAGTGGCGCGATGGCGTAGCGGCCGGAGCGCTCATGTTCCTGCTGGGGCACGGCACACTGTTCTGGGCCTCGCAACACATGGCGTCAGGGCTGGCCGCGGTCCTGGAGTCCACGGCCCCCATCTGGATCGCGGCCTTCGACGCGGCCAGCCGCTCCGGCAGTGCCCCCGGCCTCACCACCGTGACCGGCCTGGCCCTGGGGTTCGGGGGGGTGGTGTGGCTGAACCTGCCAGGCACCGGCGCCGACCTGGCGCCGGTGGTTTCCGGCGTCGTTCTCCTGGGCGCGGCGGCGTGGGCCCTCGCTTCGATCTGGTATCGGGGCGCCCGCAGGCCCGACTCGGCGCTCCAAGCCGCGGCGCTCCCCCTCGTGGGAGGAGGGGCGCTCCTCCTGATCGTCTCGGCGGCGTTGGGAGAGCCCGCCCGCGTGGCTCCCGGAGCCATCAACACGACCACGGTCCTGGCCATGGCCTACCTCATTGTCTTCGGGTCCGTGGTGGCGTTCTCGGCGTACCTCTGGCTCCTCAAGGTGGTCTCGGCCGCGAGCGTCTCCAGCTACGCCTACGTCAATCCGGTCGTCGCCCTCCTCCTGGGAGGGCTCCTGGGAGGTGAGAGCCTGGCGCCCGGCACGCTAGGGCCCGTGGGAATGATCCTGGCGGCCGTCGTGCTCATCGTCGCGGGCGAGGCGCGCCGGGCCAGACGCGCCCCCGCGCTCCGGGCCAGGAGCCCCGCCCCCTTCAATGCTCCCCGCGAGGATGTGGTGGCATGAACGACGAGGATTCCTCCATCACCAACCACGGAGACTGGACACCATGATCGTACGCTTCTGGCGCGGACGGACCCTGGCCGGTGACGCCGACGCCTACACGGACTACATGCACGAGACGGGCATCAAGGCCCAGCGGGCCACGCCCGGCAACCTGGCGTCGTCCATCCTGCGGCGCGACGAAGGAACCGAGGTCCATTTCGCGGTCCTGTCCCTGTGGGAGTCCTGGGACGCCATACGCGCGTTCGCGGGCGACGCCATCGAGACGGCGGTCTACTTTCCCGAGGACCGCAAGTACCTCCTGGTTCTCGAGCCCACGGTGGTGCACTGGGAGGTGCCGGTCTGGGAGGCCGCCGAGGCGCTGGTCACCCATGATCGACGCACCTCAGCGTAGGAAGCGCACGACCTCGCGAGCCCATGACTCGGGGTCCTCCAGGTGCACCGCATGCCCGGCTCCCGGAACGACCACCCTCGTCGCCTGCGGCATCAGCCCCGCCATGCGCTCCCCGATCCGCGTGAACTTCTCGTCCAGCTCGCCGGTCAGAATCAGCGCGGGCACGTCGACGGACCCGAGGGCCTCCCAGAAGGACGGCTGGCACCCCAGCCCGAGCCCGCGCAGGCAGCGCGCCAGCCCTTCGGGCGATGCCTCCAGCCGACGCAGGCGCTCGCCTTCCCGGATCCCGGCGGGAAGGCGCGCCTGGCTGGCGAAGAGGGGCAGGGCCGTCCAGCGCGCGACGAAGTCCTCCACGCCACCCGCCTCGATCGTGGCGGCCAGCGCCTCGTCCCCGGCCCGGCGCCCGCGGCGCTCGCCCTCATCCTCCAGCCCCGGAGAGGCGCTCTCCAGGACGAGGGCCGCCACACGCTCCGGCGCCAACACCGCCCCGCCCAACGCCACCCTCCCTCCCATGGAGTAACCGACCCACACCGCCCGCCCGACACCGGCGTGGTCCAGTACCTCCACCAGGTCCCGGACCATCTCCTCCAGGGCGAAGCGAGCTGGCGTCGCTCCCACGGAGCTGCGCCCGTGGCCCAGGAGGTCCACCGCCAGCACGCGCCGCCGCCGGGCCAGCGCAAGGAGTGGAGCTTCCCTCCAGGCCTCCACGGACCCCGTGAAGCCGTGGAGGAGCAGAGCCGTCGTCTCCGTCGCGTCGCCGCCGCCCGCCTCGACGACCCGCAGGACCAACCCGTCCCGGAGCTCGACGCTCACCACCTGCGGATGGCCACTCCGTCCCGCACGTCGTAGAACGCCAGATCCCGGCCGAGCCGCGTCTTGGTCACCCAGATGATCTGGCCGGTGTGCATGGAGAAGTGCTCCACGGCGTGGTACGCGGCCTCCATGAAGGTCACGTCGTGCCCCTGGACCGTGAGGCGCTCCGGGAGGCGGGCGGGGTCGAAGGCCCGCAGGACCGCGGCGGCCCGGCTCACCACCCGCCCCAGGCTCGCGTCCAGTTCCTCGGCGGACAAGTGGTCGCGTCGGTCGAACTCCTCCTGGCGGCGGCGCGTGTCCGGCTGCTCGCCCACGCCGCTTACGACCCACTGGCCCAGATTCCCGGCCAGGTGCAGGCACAGGTTCCCCACGCTGTTGGAGGCCTCGTTGGGTCTCCACCACACGTCGTCGGGGGAGAGCTGGCGCAGGCAAGCCTGGATGCGTGGGAAGAGCTCCCTCTCGAGGAAGCGGGCCGACAGTTCCAGGAACAGCCCCCCGCCGTCCGCTCCGGCGGGCGTGGAGTCCGGGGTCACTCCAGGATCTCGATGGCGTCCGGCGCGTTGGGGACGACGCAGAGGAACTCGAAGGGCTCGTCCCCCTGGGCCCGGTACCAGTGGGGCGTGCCCGCGGGGATGTAGACGACGTCCCCCTGCTTCACCTCCATCTCGTCGTCCCCGATGCCGATGCGGGCGCTGCCCCGGAGCACGTACTGCTCGTGCTCCACCGTGTTGGTGTGGCGCGGCATGCCCCCACCGGGCTCCATGATGAAGCGTCGCATGGCGAAGTTGGGGCCTTCGTCGGGACCGATGAGGACCTGGCGGCGCGTGCCGCTGCCGGCGGAAACCGCTTCCGTCGGTACGCTCTCGGACGATCGGACCGGCATCTGGGCTCTCCTCTCCCGGGTGGTGTCCGGCGGCGCGAAGGCACCGCCCCCGCATGTCGACACCTCGGCGCGGCCGGCGTTCCAGGAGCCAACGGGCCGGTGCCTCGGGCATTGCCTTACAGGGTGATCGTGGATTCTCCCCACAGACCGCCCACGACCCCCGCCGCTAGCGTACGAATGATGAAAAACCCCGTTGTGCTGATGCGGATAGGAGCGGAATGGACGACTCGCGCTTCGCGGTCACGCTGACCCGGGAAAGCGACTTCAACTTCTCGGTGGACTTCGGCGTCGACGGCGTCGGGCCCCTGACGCTGGACGAGCCCCCTCCCCTGGGAGAGAGCGCGGGCCCCAACGCCAGTCGGGTTCTGGCCGCCGCGGTCGCCCACTGCCTCAGCGCGAGCCTCCTGTTCTGCCTAGGGAAGGCGCGGGTGGAGTTGGGCTCCGTCCGCACGCGGGTGGAGGGCACCACGGCCCGGAACGAGAAGGGGCGCCTCCGCATCACCCACCTGGCCGTTCGCATCGAGCCCGACGCGGCTCCCGAGGACATCCCCCGCATGCAGCGCTGCCTGGAGCTCTTCGAGGACTTCTGCATCGTCACGGAGAGCGTCAGGGGCGGCATCGACGTCCACGTGGACGTGGCTCTCCCCGCCGCCCCCTCTCACACCGAATCGTGAACACCCTCTAGAGGAGATCCTCATGGCCGGAATCGTCGGCTACGGCGCCTACATCCCCCGTAACCGGATCCGCACCGAGACCATCGCCGAGCAGTGGGGCAAGGACCCGGAGACCATCAAGGGCGGGCTCCTCCTCCAGGAGAAGTCCGTGCCGGGCCTGGACGAAGACACCATCACCATCTCCGTGGCGGCCGGGCGGGCGGCCCTGGACCGGGCGGCCATCGACCCCCGTAGGGTGGGCGCCCTCTACATCGGCTCCGAGTCCCATCCCTACGCCGTGAAGCCCAGCGGCACGGTGGTCATCGAGGCCCTGGACATCGGGCCCGAGGTGCACGTGGCGGACTTCGAGTTCGCCTGCAAGGCGGGCACCGAGGCCATGTTCGTGGCTCTGGGGCTCGTGGAGTCCGGACGCGTCGAGTATGCCATGGGGATCGGCGCCGACACCTCCCAGGGGGCGCCGGGCGACGCCCTCGAGTACTCGGCGTCCGCGGGCGGCTCGGCCTTCATCTTCGGACGGGAAGACCTCCTGGCCGACGTGGTGGACACCGCGAGCTACACCACGGACACGCCTGACTTCTGGCGCCGCGAAGGCGAGTTCTACCCCCGGCATGGCGGGCGCTTCACGGGAGAGCCCGCCTACTTCAAGCACGTGCTCTCGGCCAGCCACATGATCCTGGAGCGGACGGGTCTCAAGGCCGGGGACTTCCGCTACGCCATCTTCCACATGCCCAACGGGAAGTTTCCCCTCCGGGTCGGAAAGACGCTGGGCTTCACCCGGGAGCAACTCGCCCCCGGCTGGGTGGTGCCCACCATGGGCAACACCTACTCGGGCTCGTCCCCGACGGGGCTCGCCGCGGCCCTGGACGTGAGCGATCCGGACGACCTGATCCTCATCACGTCCTTCGGATCCGGCGCCGGGAGCGACTCCTTCGTGCTGCGGGTCACGGATCTTCTTCCCGAGCGAAAGGGGCTCGCCCCCACGGTAGCCTCCCTGCTGGAGGGACCGCGCCGGTACCTCACCTACGGCGAATACGCGAAGTACCGCGAGAAGATCAAGATGAACCTGTGACGCGGACCGGACACGACCCACGGGCTCGTGAGATGCTGAACTCCAGGAGGTAACGGATGCGGGACGTTGCGATCGTAGGTGCGGGGATGACCCAGTTCGGCGAGCTGTGGTCCTCCAGCTTGCGGGACCTCTTCACCGAGGCCGCCCTGGGCGCCATGCGCAGCGCCGGAGTGGACACGCTGGACGCCGTGTACGTGGGCAACATGTCCGGCGGCCAGTTCGTGGGGCAGGAGCACGTGGGCCCCCTCATGGTGGATGCCCTGGGCGTGGCCGGAGTGCCCTCCACGCGCGTGGAGTCCGCGTGCGCCTCGGGCGGCGCGGCCCTGCGCATGGGCTTCCTGGACGTGGCGTCAGGGCAGAGCGACGTGGTGCTGGTGGCCGGCGTGGAGAAGATGAGCGATGGCGCCGACGTCACCACCGTGCTGGCCACGGCCTCGGACCAGGAGACCGAGGTGTACCATGGGATCACGTTCCCCGGGCTGTATGCCATGATCGCCCGGGCCCACATGGCGAGCCGCGGCTCCACGGAGGAGGATCTCCACTGGGTGTCGGTCAAGAACCACCGCCACGGGGCGATGAACCCCCGAGCCCAGTTCCCGAAGGCCGTCACCCTGGACGAGGTGGCCAACTCCTCGCCCGTGGCCGATCCGTTGCGCCTGCTCCACTGCTCCCCGGTGAGCGACGGTGGAGCGGCCGTCATCCTCATGCCCCTGGAGCAGGCGAGGAGGATCACCGACCGCCCGGTCCAGATCCTGGGCACCGGCATGGCCACCGCTTCCCTGGCCCTGGCCGATCGCCGGGACCCGGCGGTCCTGGACGCCGTGGGCCAATCGGCGCGGAAGGCCTTCACCATGGCCGGCATCGAGCCCGCCGACGTCGATCTGGCCGAGGTCCACGACTGCTTCGCGATCGCCGAGATCTGCTGTCTCGAGGCCATGTGCCTCACCGACGGCTGCTCGGCGGCGGACGCCGCGCGCTCCGGGTTCAGCGCCCTGGGGGGCAGGCGCCCCATCAACACCAGCGGCGGCCTCAAGTCCAAGGGGCATCCGGTGGGCGCCACCGGCGTGGCCCAGGTCATCGAGATCTTCGAGCAGCTAAGGGGGGAAGCCGGCGACCGCCAGGTGCGGGACGCCCACATCGGCGTCACCCAGAACATGGGCGGCACCGGCGCCAGCTCCGTCGTCCACGTCTTCCGGAGGGTGTGACCGTGCCCAGCCCCAGGTATTGGAGAGAGATCCCGGCCCGCTACCGCCTCGAAGGCGGTCGCTGCACCGCGTGTGGCAAGGCCCTCTATCCCGCGCGCAAGGTGTGCCCCGCGTGCCGGGGCACCGACATGGAGCCCATCAACCTGTCCCGGCGAGGGACGGTGGTCACGTCCACGGTGATTCGCGTGCCCCCTGACGACTTCGTCTCCGAGGCGCCCTACGCCGTGGCCATCGTGGAGACCCCCGAAGGGGCCCGCCTCATGGCCCAGGTGGCGGACTGCGCTCCGGAGGACGTCCACATCGGGATGGACGTGACGCTGGAGTTCCGGAAGATCCGGAGGGAGGGCGTCTCCGGCATCCTCTGTTACGGATACAAGGCCGTTCCGGTGGAAGCGGCCGTGCCACGGTAATGTCCCGCGGGGAGGCCGACATGCCCGAGATCGACGTCAGGGCCCGGATCAGCGACGAGCACTACCGGGCCTACGAGGCCGAAGCCAAGCGCCGGGGCGTCCCGGTCAAGACGCTCATCGAGCAGACCGTGAACTGTCTCCTGGAGGAGCTGGAGCAGGAGGAGAAGGACTGCCGGGAGGCGGTCATCCCGAGCTGAGGTCGCCGTCCGGGTCCGGGCCGGGCAGGATCGTCCGCCAGACGGACCGCCACGCCCCCGCTTCGCGAACCATGACCTGGACCTCGCGACCCTCCTCCTGGAGGCGGTGTCCGCCGTACTCGTAGTCGATACGGAACCGGTAGCTGGCCACGGCCGTGTCCGCCACGACATCCACGCGCAGGTCCTCCGTGCCGAAGTCGTGGACGCGGGCGTCCCGGCAGAAGTCCCGATAGCTCCGCACCGCGGCCTCGGCGCCCTCCACCCGGCCCTCGAAGCCCGGAAGGACCGTGACCATCCGAGGATGCAGGTAGGTTGCCACGTCGTCGGGGCGACCCTCCAGCCACGCGGCGTTCATGGCTTCGATGACTCCGCCCACCTCCTCCGTGTCGCCTCCGCGGCCTTCGCTCATCCCGACTCCCTCGTCAGATCCACCGTCGTACGCGGCTCCGGTACTCGTCGTAGGCACTACCGAACCGCTCCTCCAGCATCCGCTCCTCGCGGAGGATATACCCGTTGCGGACCGCCCACGCGAACGCCGGCACCGCCAGGAACGGCGTCGCCGAAGCCAGGACGACGCCCGCGCCCCCGAGGATCAGGAGTCCGGCCAGGTACATGGGGTTCCGGGTCACGCCGTACACCCCGTCCACCACCAGCGCCGACGGTTCACCCAGGGCCTTCACTGTGGTCCCCTCCCGCGCGAACCGCCGGGAAGCCGAGGTGTGGAGGAGGATCCCCAGAAGCACCGGGATCGCGCCGAGGAGGTTGGCCGGGCGCGGCAAGACGGAGGGCCCGGGGGCCAGAACCGCCAGCGCCCCCATGCCCCACAGGCTGGCCAGGAAGAGGGCCGGTGGGCTCATGGGGCCCTATCCCGGAGGCAGCGCCCGGTCGCGCCCTTGCTGTCGCGGGGCCCGTTCCACCCCTTCTCCCCGGTCCGCCTGAAGGAAGGCGCCGCCGGTCTTGACCGCCGCATCGAGGACCTCCAGCAGCTCGTTCAGGCCCCAGGTGCTTCGCTCAAGAGGCCGCAGGTAGCGGCCCCGACACTCGAAGTAGCCGGCGGCGCCGGCCAGCACCCCGACGCCCAGCGCGGGCCAGGCCAGCATGCCGCCGGCCAGGCCGAGCAGGAGACCTCCCCCCAGCCCGGCCGCCGAGCCCACCACGGACGAGGCGCCCGTGAGGAGGCTACCCCACCAGAAGGCGGGCTCGGGGTCCGTGTCCACCCGCCCCCGTACCGTGATCCAGCACTCCTCTCCCTCCTCGGAGCGGGCGGCCCGTAGCGTGACGGACAGCCTCGGGATGCGATCCTCCGCCAGGAGTACCCTCCGGCTGTAGGAGTCAGGCGTGCTGATGGAGTCCGGAGCGTCGAACACCAGCACTCCGTCCGTGAGGGGGTCCTCCCCCAGGGTCCCCCTCAGGCGAAGGCGATACGGCTCGCCGGGAAGCAGGAGCTGGAGGATGCGGTACACCTCCGCCACCGGAGCGCGAATGCGGCCCGTGGCCTCCAGAGTGGAGGGGGGCGAGCCGAAGAAGCGGGCGGCGCAGCGCTCGATGAAGTCCGGCGGAAGCCCTTGCCCCTCGGCGCGGTCTTCCAGGAGCTCCGCCACCGCCGTGGTCAGGAACTCCTCGTCGATGCCGACCTCACGAGCGGCCGCCAGAACCTCCCCGATGGGAAAGTGATGGCCGGCCGGGAATCCCGACGGGCCGGGAGGCGCGTGCAGGCTGCGGGAACGCTCCTCGATCCTGCGGGACGCCTCCACCTGGAGTTCGGCGGCCCTCTTCCAGAGCCGGGCGGCCTCCTCCTCGGAGACGAATGCCAGGCGTTCGTCGTTCATATTCCTCCCCTCCCGTCGTCCGCTCCTCGTGCCTCCCCCGCGGCTCAGCGAATGTGGCAGCCGGCACACACCTGGAGGATCTCCCCCAGGACCAGCGCGCGCTGGTCCCAGTCCTCGGCGCTCCGGGCCCGCGCGGTGAGGCCGTCGAACCGGTCCCGGTCCATCAGGACGCGGTCCCGGTCCCCCACGGCCTCGATGACCTCGGGGCCGAACGACCTGCCGTCGGGCAGAGCGTCCACGCCCACGGACCACGCCGGCTCGGAGGGCCCGAGCAGCCCTTCCCACAGTCTGTTCACCGACCAGCCAAGGCGCTGAGCGTGGCGGTCGATCCCCTCTCCCTCGGGGATGGTCCGCCGGGCAAAGCGCTGACCCAGGTCGACCCCCGAGGCCTGGTGGCAACTGCCGCAGTCGACCACCAGGACCGGCGCGAGCCGCAGGGCCTCCTCAAGCGACTGGCTCTCCTCGATGGCCCGGGCCCGTCCCCTCAGGTCCGCGAGCCTGGGCCCCGCGCCTTCGGGCAGTCCCGCCACGTCGCCCCGCTCCCGCACCGCCATGGCGGCCGCCCGTAGGGCACCCAGGTCGCCCATGACGGCAGCCTCGCGGGCGTCCCGGATCGCCTCGAAGTGCACGTACATCTCCGTGGCGATGGGACTGGGCGGAGGCGGGCCGGACTGACAGCCGGTCAGGAGGGCACACGAAACGGCCAGGGCCGCGAGGGGCGGGAGCCCCGGGCCGGCGCCGCGGTCGAAAACATCCATGAGGCGACCCTTCCGAGAGGGTTCGGGGTGTCCTTGACATTGTAGGCGGGACACGACGCGCGACGCCAGTGCCTCACGCGGGCCTGTTACTCCACCGCCATGGCCCTCACCGGATCCACGGAGGCCGCGCGCCTGGCGGGTACCCACGTGGCGCCGACCGCCACCAGCAGGAGGCACGCGGCCACCCCCACATACGTGGACGGTTCCGAGGGGCTCACCTGGAAGAGGAACGCCTCCACCAACCGTCCGGCCATGGCCGCCAGTGCGAGGCCCACACCGATGCCTACCAGGGAGGGCTCGAGGCCCTGCCGGAGCACCAGGCCCACGACCTGTCCGCGCCCGGCCCCCACCGCCATGCGGATGCCGATCTCCGGCGCCCGCCTGGAGACCGAGAAGGAGGTCACGCCGTAGATGCCAACCGCCCCCAGGAGGAGGGCCAGGATGGCGAAGCCTCCCAGCAGCGACAGGATCAGGTGGGGACCCACCACGTAGCGGGCGGCCAATTCGTCTCCGCGGGCCGCGCCGTAGACCGGCACGTCCTCATGGAGTCGGGCGATCACCTCCCGCACCCGCGGAACGATGTCCGCGCCGCCCCCCTCCGTCCGGAGCGCGAGCATCATGGCCTCACCCCGGAAGGAGGTGGAGCCCTGCTCGAAGGGCCGGTACATCATGGGGCTGCTGTCCTCGGCGGGCCCGCGGTTGCGCGTGTCCGACACCACGCCCACGACCCGCACCCAGTTCCACTCTCCCTCGTCGCTGCGGCCGTCCAGGCCCGTGTTGATGAGCCGCCCCAGGGGATCCCCGCCCCGGAAAACCTGCCGGGCCAGGGTCTCGCTGATGACGGCGACTCGCTCCGTGGACGGCGTGTCGGTGTCCAGAAAGCCCCGTCCCGCGACGATCCGGAGGCCCAGGGCGGCGAAGTAGGAGGTCGTGACCATCTGCCACTGGACGCTCGGAAGATCGGCCTCGATCATGGCCTGGACGCGGAGCCCCGCTCCGGGCCCCATCGCCAGAGGGCTCGTCTGGGCCCAGCCGGCGGCCGTCACGCCTTCGATGGCCATCAGACCGTCCTGGACCCCGTGGTAGAACGCCACCCTCTCGGGCACGCTCATGTCCCGTGCTCCGGGCAGCGACGCCCACAGGGTCACCAACCCGTCAGGCTCGAAGCCCAGGTCCACGCCGCGGAGTTGCCACACGCTCCGGAGCACCAGGGACGCGGTCAGGACCAGCACGGTGGCCAACGCCACCTCCATCCCCACGAGAGCCGAGCGCGCGCGCCGCCCGCCGACCCCACCCCCGTCCCCACCCGACCGAGTGGACATGGCCCCCACCGGACTCGTCCCCGAGGCGATCCAGGCGGGCAGCGCACCGAACAGGAGGGCCGTGACGACCGCCACCCCGGTCGTGTAGACCAGCACCATCCCGTCCACGGACACCTCCCCTCCCCTGGGGATGATGCCAGGCAGCGTGGCGCCCAACAGGCGGACGCCCAACAGGGCGAGCCCCACGCCCAACACACCGCCCAGCGCCGCGAGGACCGCGCTCTCCGCCAGGACGTGGCCCACGATTCCAGCCCGCCCCGCACCCAGGGCCCGGCGCACGGCCAGCTCCCTCCGGCGCCCGGTCGCCCTCACCAGGAGCAGGTTGGCCACGTTGGCGCATGCGATGAGGAGAACCAGCCCCACCGCCGCCAGCAGCAGCAGGAGGGTCGGCCGCACCGATCCCACGGTCTGTTCGTGGAGCGGTACCAGCA
>Ga0214471_10003712_pt1 | contig 11816 bp, 7 predicted proteins | sample RVTome_5_FD_207665 | JGI IMG/M metagenome (GOLD analysis project Ga0214471, IMG submission 207665) | Soil microbial communities from uranium-contaminated site in the Upper Colorado River Basin, Wyoming, United States - RVT142D155 | ecosystem: Environmental > Terrestrial > Soil > Contaminated >... | reverse complement strand
CAGATAAGCGCCAGCAAAGACGGCTCTTTCTACGACCTCGACACATTCACGGCAAACGGGCTGACCACCTTGGGGCACCGAGCGCGGGCCGTCGTGTTCGGAGACCTGCATTCCGCAAAACTTGACGGCAGCCAGAATCTAAGGATCAGCCTCGGAGCCGGGTCTAAGTCTGTCCTGTCGGTCCTGAAACCCGAGTTGGCGATCCTGCACGACATCCACGATCAAGAGATTGCCAGCCACCATAACGTCAACGACTGCGGAAAAGACTACGAACTGGCCGTCCGGGGCAGGACGGAGCTTGAGGGAGAAATTCGCAAATCGCTCGATATCCTCAATCGGCTGAGTGGACGGGATGGTCTGAGGGTTCTGGTCATAGAGTCAAATCATGACCTGGCGCTCGAACGCTACATCCGAGAAGGGCGCTATCGAAAGCACGGGCTCAACATGTCATTTGGCCTGAAGCTGGATGCCGCCTACACAGCGTGGCGCGGGAGGGTCGGAGAGGCTCTTGACGCGAAGTTGTCCCTCCCAAAGTTCTCGGTCCTCGAATACGCAATCCGGGACATGCAGCCAAAGGGTCTGGAGCATGTCTCGTGGGTCTATGATGGCACTAGCTACCTGGTCGACGGCATCGAGGTGGGCCACCACGGATTCCGAGGCTGCAACGGGGCGAAAGGCACCGTCCCAGGATTCGCCAACATAGGCCGACGTATTTCGATCGGAGACAAGCATAGCCCGGAGATCCTTGACGGGGTCTATACCGCCGGGGTCATGGAGCTTCAGCACGGATACAACAAAGGTCCGAGCGGGTGGGGAGTGGCGCACATCGTCCAATACCCCAACGGCAAGAGAACCCTAATCACCCTACAAAATGGAAAATGGAGAGCATAAAAAAGCAGTCGCGGTTCCGGACGCCTACTTCACGGAGTCTGTGATTCGCCTCGCGCTCATGAACTTCGAGATTGAGCTTCAGCGTCGCGCGTTCGAAGGAGAGCGACAGTTAGAGTTAGAGTTCGATTTCGATCGGAGGGATAACCCCTGAAACCACAAAGGCCCGGGCTTTTACGCCCGGGCCTTTTGTTTTCTGACTCTGTCGGCGCCTCGGGTGAGAAGCAGACCGAGTCAATAATGATTCGATCAGGGCATCGGGTCGGTAGTCACATACCAACCCGTAAATGGGATAACTGTCGACGCACCCGTAGGAAACTGAGTTAGCCCCCACTGGGTCCCCGATACCCCACTTCCAAAGCTGGAGATCGCCGATAAGGTCGTGCCCGATAGGAACAAAAATGCTGCGTCCGTGGTCCCGGCTGGGAAGACTATGGACGACCCCGTCGAAAAGTCTCCGGCATTGTTCAGAGTCTCTGCTGAAACCGTGAAGGGAAGCCCTCCGAAACGCGCCAACCCGGAGGAGGTTATGTAAGTCGGGGTAAACACGAGACGAGTGTTGACCCAGACAAGGTCTCCCATGCGTCGATACACTCCGAACTGGGTCGAGTAAGCGACCGACAGATCCCCGGGCGTCTCGAACGAGAAGGTCGGCGTGAAGGATCCCGACTGCACCGAAAGCCCCGGGGAGAGAGCTGCTACGATGGCCGCTTGAAGGTCTGAGATTTGAGACGGGGAAATACCCGCAACCGCGAGTGCCGAAATCAACTCCTGTTGTCCTTCGGCGAGCTTTTTGAGTGCCGTCGGGACGCCGTCCCCTAAAAAGATGCGTCTAGCCATAGCGTCAGGCCCCCAGAGATTGGATAGCCGCCACCATGGCAGCCCACGCGGCGGATGATTCAGACTGCACCGCAGACACCGTTTCGATCATCTCGATCTGGTTGTCTTGGAGCTTTTGTAGCGATCTCGGATTCCCGTCTCCTAAGTCAATTCTTTGCATGCCTAAAAATAGTCTGAAGGTAGGTCGACGGCAACCGCCAAAAAGACCCGGATTTTACGCCCGGTGATCAGGAGAACGTGTCGGCGAATAGGATGAATCCCACGGAGGCGGAGATATTCGCGTCGTTCGAGGACACGTTAACGACCTCGAACCGAAAATCAGTTCCGGCGGGCAATACTCTCGGGGTCGCCGGATCGCGGGACACGACGGAGGTTCCGTTTGATTGTAGGGAAAAAATCTGACGGGCTATCCACGGAGAGTTAGCGGCCTGGTCTCGGGTTTTTATGACCACTTCAACGTTGGTAGTGGAAGCTCCGCCGGGGCGGTTCAGGGATAGAAAAACGTCGATGGGAACCGCTCGAAACCCCGCGGGGACCGTGTAGATTCCGGACATCGACAGCCCGTCCCGGGCCTCCATGAATCCGAGAACCGGTCCGGCGGACGCTACTCGCAGCGTGATGGAGCCCGCGTTGGACCCGTCGGACCCCGCCGTAACGGCCACGAACAGGTTAATTCGATAGAAAGAATTCGAGAGCGCCACTGGCGACGTCCCATTCATGACGACGACCTCCGAGATCGGAGAAAGGTCGGCGGCTGTCCCGGTTACTCTGACTGACCTGGCGCCGGTCCCGGCGGCGGTGTCCGCGGCGCTGCTCGACAGAACTTCAAGCGACTGGGCAGACGTCGGGAACGGGTATAGACCCCCGAATTGCCAGACGTCTTCGGGCACGGACCCGGTGTCGACGTCGGTATTGTGGCCCTGGACCGTAAACCGCGAAACTCCCGGTATGAGGCCGAGGGTCGCGAGCGCGCGAAAATCTCGGGGGATTCGCAAGGACTGGACCTCGGTCTCGATCGATTGTAGTCCCAGCCCGAGCTTCTTCAGGGCCGTAGGGACCCCGTCACCTAAAAGAGGAATTGACATGGCAAAAATATAGCCCGGGTTTTTAGGCCCGGGCTATCGTCCGTCACGAGGTAGAAGGCTAACTTATACGGCTCTGCGAATCAGGTCATTGGCGATCTGTCCGGCGCCGGGTCTCGCCTGGCGGGCCGGCGGGGGCGGTGACAGATTCGCGGAACGAACCGGGGCGACGCCCGGGGGAGCAACAAGCCCGGCGGCCAAACTCTGCGGTGTTGCCGGGGCCGGGCCGGCAGGAACGGCTGGGAGGGATCCGCCACCGGCAGGAGCGCCGCCCTCTCCGCCGAGAGATTGGAACGGCTGGGCCAGCGTTTGAATCTGGCCGGACGCATCCGCTTCTGCAAGCTGCTGTTCGGTGATTTGTCCCTCGTTGTAAACCACGAGGGCATCGCTTGAGGGGGCGAAAAATCGCTTGAGGGGGCCGATTTGCGGGAGAACGCTGTCGAGATACTGGCCTAGATTCTCGGCGCCTTCTCCGAGCGCCGAAAGGGGCGCGAAGGCGGCCGGTAGCTGGCCCGACGCGATCGCCTGGATGTCCGGGTTGCTGCTGAGAGTCTGGAAAAGCTCCTCTTCCTGTTGGGCGGCCTCCGGGGATACCTCCGCGCTGGCCGCGTCCGTAGCGGTGGTGTCGGCGACTGGGGCCGGGGCCGGAGTCGCGGATTGCAAGGAGGCCGACGCGGGAGTCGCGGCGGCCGGTTTAAGAGTCACATTAAGGGCCATAAATCATTCTCCCAGTAGGGATTTAGCGGCCGACACTGTGAGGTCGACCAGTTTCTTCGAGCCGATAGATTCGACCCATGCATCGAAGGCATCCTGCGCGGCATCGTTCGCCTCGGTCAGATTTTCTTCAGGTGGTTGTTCTGTGTCCGTTGCCATATCAGCGTCTTTCTCTCATAACTACGTCGCCGAGGTCAAGCTCTTTTTGCTGTGCGCCCGGACTTTTCTTCTCCGGGGCGAGGGAGTCCACCGCCAGACGCATGGCCTTGGAGTAGCTTACGCCGAGGTCGCTGGGCCGCCCGCCAAGACGCTCGTAAAGTTCCTTCTCAAAATACCAGAGAATCGCCTGCTTGTCTGCGTTGCGGATGGGGTCTTGTCCGCGGGATTCCAGGACCGTGTCGACCTCGGCGAAAATGTTCCGCCACCAAGCCCGCTCTCCGGGACTGCGTGGGGCATCGTAGGCCCCCCCGGCGGCCTTCACCAACGCGCCGACGGACAGATCCAGACTCGTGCGGGAAGACTTTGTCCCCTTGGAGAACTGGCTCTCTATGACCGCCTCCTGCTCCCGTGCCCAGTCGATAAGTTTTGAGTCGGATAGCTTGCCTTGCGTGCGGCCCTCAGAATCGAGAGTCGTCCGCAGTCTCTCCAAATTCTTCTTGACCCTTTCCGGACGGGGCACGCCGTAGGACCCATTGTGCCGATTCATCGTCCGCGAGAACCATAGGTCCATCGTGAACGGGTCGAAGTTACCGTGAAGATTCTGGAAAAACGCAGCCCCGACCTTCGGACCGAAAACCGCAGATCCGTTGACGACCGTGTCGGCCAGCTCGTCGGAAAACTTGAACCCCTGGGCCTGGAGGTCTCTCACGGTAAATTCCCGAAGGAGAAACTCCCGCGCACTGGTCGGTCCGAGATCCGAATACAGCGACTCCAACTGACGCAACCCGGCGTTTATCTGGGGAGCCCGTGCGCCGCCCCAACTACTCCCCACGTCGAATTTTCCGGTCCGGCGTCGCTCGTCGTAGAGCTTAACTGCCCGTTCGGCGTTCTGGATGACCTTCTGGCCGTTTGAAGTTATGGCGAGCATTCCCAGGAAGAAGGTAAGCTCCTCCGGATTCGTTTTAAGTTCCGGAAATTTCTCCGACGCGGTGTCGATCGCTTTCTGAACCTCCGAAGCATACCAGTCCCGACCAGAGGTTTCCCCGCTCAGGTTCGACTCGGCCCATACGATCTCGTCTGCGATGGACTCGGCCATCGCCCGTTTCGCCTTGTCATTTCTCGTAGTCTCGTCGAAACGGAAGCCCTGTTCCCTCGCAAGTTTCCGAGTCCGGTCAGCAAGTTTCCTTCCGATATCCGTGGCACCCTCGGGAGTCACTCCCAGGGCGGCAATCGGCCTGTCGGCGGATATGATGCCGGCGGTCGAAAATCGCACTGCATCAACGCCCCGGCTGGCGGGTTGCTCCGGTATGTCGAAACCCAGTTCTGCCGTTCCTTCGTCAGCCTGCCGGCGCCGGCGCGGCGCGAAGGCGGTAGTCGTCTCTCTCGCCCCCGGAGCATTCTCGGCGAGTCCTTCCGGGGCCAGTTCCGCGCGGCCTTCCGCGAGGGTGCCCTTGGTCTCGGTAACCGGGACGTCGACGAACGTAGCGATGACATCGCGACCGTCCGGCGTAACCACGCGGAAACCGTCGAACCCCGCGTCGATCAGGTTTTGATCAGCGGACTCGCGATTGACTTCCTTCCAGTATCCCAGGGCATCCGCGTTTGCGTCGTAAATCTTTGAGCCGTCGATCGTGGCCTTGTAAATCCCGGCCGGGCTCGTAAAGATCGCCCGATCCTGCCCGAGAGGGGACCCCTCGGCGAACAGGTAGGTCTTCGGGAGTCCGCGGGTATCCCGGGGGGTGGCGGCTCCTTTGCCAAAGAACGTCGGGCTCAACTCTTTCAATCCCGACCGTCCACTGAGGTGGACCGCCTGAATGGTTCCCCCAACGGCGTTGTCGAGAGCGGACGGCTGACTCGGCCGGTTCGATAGGTCGAGACCCACCGAGAAAAAGGTTCCGTCGGGGAGTTCCGTGAAACCGGAGTCCGGTCTCGTGTCGAAAACTGTCACGCCGGTCGCCGGGGCGTCCGGAGATCCGTCAGCGAACTTAAGTCCGTCCGGAGTCAGGACGCTTTCTTGTCCGTATTTTCGCCCCAAGTCAAGCGCGACTTCCGGAGTGATCCCGGTAACGAAGTAGCTATTTTCTGGCCGGCCGTAGTTCCCGCGAACCGGCTGGAAGTCAAATCCGGCTTCACGCAGATCCTTTTCAAGGCCGCGGTTCTTCAGGCGGTTCTCGAAGGCCGTGAGCGGTTTCGCGTCCGGGTTCTCGGCCGTCAGAAGAGCCCATCCGGACCGGTCCAGAAGGCCGGGGACACCCTCTTTCGTGAGATCCGTCAATGCCGCTTCGGGGCGCTGGCGCTCAGGTGAAAACGCCGCCGTCGTCTTGGTGGCGGGCTTTCCGCTCCACTCTTCAAAGCTGGGGATGTCCGTCAGGATCTTGTCTTCCGGGCGAAGGATGCCGTGCGACCAGGCCGTGTCAGACGGGTAGGCGATCGACGCGAGTTGCCGAGTGCCGAGATCGTAATATCCGTTCCACAACCCCGGGACAACGCTGCCGTCAGCCGACTGGATTTCGACTGGCCGTTGATCGGTCTCTTTGACCGCTTCCATACGCTCCGGAGTGAAAACCTCCGGATATTTGGCTCGGACCTCGTCCGGTGTCCGCGCCGGTGTCCCGGCATCCGGGGCGGCGGGGCGGGCGGGCTTGAATCCGGCCTGCACGAGCTTGGTCGACGGGGGAGAAATCTTCACGTCGCTACGAACGCGAACCGGACCGGTGACGTTTGCGAGATTGATTCTCTCGGTGACTTCGATCAGATTGCGAATGTCGACCCCGCTTCGCGCCAAGCTATCGCGGAGCGGATTGAGTTCCGCGATGTCGACGCCGAAGTCCGTGTAAAAATTCTTGCCCGGCTTGCTTGTGACGCTGGGGAGAATCGGTCGAATGTTGGCCTCCGCCAAACGGCGAGCCTCCACGTTGGCCGGGACTCCAGATAGGGTCACTCCCTTTCTTGCGGTCGTGACGGGTGGCGCGAGGCCCATCAGCATGTTGATGAACTGCGCTCGGGTGTCGTCGAGGGCTACCGGTCGGTAGCTCGGATTGACGGGAGGAAGCTCGGCGGTATAGTTTGCCGGGACCTTTACCGCGTTTCCGTTACCGGCGTATCCGTTTGACTGGTTACGAGTATATGTCTGGATGTCGCTGATCAGATCGGTCCAGGCAGCTTCGGTGAGTTTGCCCCCGGCAACTTCGTATGGAAGCGAAGCCTCCACCTTGTTCTTTGTGGCATCCTTGGCGAGAAGATGCGCATTGGCGAGGATCTTGTCAACCGATTTGGCTACGATCTGGACGTTGTCGCCGGAACGGACCTCGAATCGGTCCGGGATGAAAAGCTTCTGAAAAGCCGACCTAACGGCGGAGGGGAGCGCGCCGAGCATCTCGGCGACGTATCCGGCCTCTTGTTCCGCGCGACGCTGCTTGCGGCCGGCGCCGACATCGGCCGTCTTGACCGACCGGTGAGTGATCTCGACCGGGGACGGGCTTGTCCCGCCCTGCGCCAAAACGGCTCCAACCGTGATGAAGGCAGACTTCTGCTCCGGGGTATATGCGGGATTACGATCTACTGCCGCTGAGGCGTCCGCATTGGACTTCGCTACCTCCGGGGTCGTGAATCGATTCTGGTCAGCGCGAGTGACACGGATATTCGGAGCCTGCGCACCCGTAGCCGGAGCAGGAGCACCAGTTGCGGCCGCCGTAGCGGGGGTCCGGGGAGCGGCGGGGGTCGGCGTAGCCCCAGGCGGGACGACGGGCTGGATCTTCACCGCAGAGAGGTCTACGGCGGACACTGGACCGAGCTGCGGGGCGGCACCCTCGCGGGTTTCGCGGACAGCGTTTTCCAAAAGCAGACCAAGACCGACATCGGGGCGGGCACCAAGGTCCGTCCGGCGTTCAGTCCGGAAGCCGGCATGGTCTTCGAGGAACTTGCCCACCGTCTGGTAAATAGCCCGAACGACGGGGGCGGGGGTCCCGAGCTGCTGGACGGGGACCGCGTTAAGGATGGCGGACGTGTTCTCGGCGAGAATCTCATCAAGAAGCTCCTGACGAGAAATCTTGCGGCCAAGATCCCGCTCATAATCTTTTCGGAACGAGTCCAATTCCTCGGGCGAATATCTGTTTACGACTTCGCCGTGTAGCTTCGAACGATCCGCATCCGGCAGGAGAGAAACCAGCAAGTGACCGCCCTCGTGATTGAGAGCGGACCCGTCCGAGTTGAGAAAAATCGACTTTTTATTGCCCTCGCGAACCGTGAACACGCCCTGCGCACCGGCTTCGCCTTCGAGGGTGTCAAAAACTTCGCTTTCCGTGAGCTTGGACTTTTTGCGCTCTTCCGCCAAGGCGAGGACGGTCTGTCCGAATTCGCGGGCTGGAAGAACGTAGATTTCGGCCTCGCCGCGGGTCGCTTCTCTGAAGATGTTGATCGCTCGTCGGGCCGTATCCGGAAGACGCTGAGTCGCCAGATCGTGCATTTGGTCGAAGGTCGCGTTCGTTCCATACCCCGGAGACTGGACCTGAGGCAGGGGCTGGCTATGGGGTTTGAGCACTTGCCCAGCGACGTCGAAATACGGAACGACTTTCGCCCCTACGGCGGCAGTTCCGCCCGCCGCGGCACCGAGCCCGACCTGGGCGCCGAGTAGCTGGCCAAGTTCTTGATCGCTGTCGGCCCCGACAAAGTTGAGGATGGAAAATCCGAGCGCGAATGGGTCCCCGGCAAGCCCAAGAGCGCCGCGAGCACCGGTGGCGGCCCCGCGCGTCAGAGTGTTGTCAACCGCCGCGGCGGCCGCCCGCCAGAGCGGCCCTTTCGGCACGTTCCCGCGGAGTTTTTCAGCGGTCAGGATGAGGGATTGTCCGATTTTCTTGGCGGCGGCGGGACCCGCCAACGCCAGAGCGGCGGACGCGAGTCCGCCGGTTGCAGCTACGTCCGCACCGGTGGCGGCGGCATACGCAGCAATCGCCCGGCCAGAGGACGGGAGCTTAGCCGATACCCGGCTCAAGAAATCGACTCCGCGACCGGCCGCGGCAAGAGTTGCGGCGGTTCCGAGCCGACCAGCCTTCGCGACGCGCTCGTAAGCCTTGTCGGCTACCGCAGCGATTTTGTCACCTGCCAAGAACATTGAGTAAATCCGGCCCCTCGCACTGTTTGCGGCTACCCTCGTTATTACTTTCCCGCCTTTGCCGATTAGAGCGATTTGTCCAGCGATACGAACCGCTTTAATAGCCGCGCCAAAGGGGATATAATTCGTGAGGTCGGCCAAAGTCGCGTTGACCTCCACGGCGGCCGCGTCGTCCTCGGTCAGCGCCATTTCGGTGCCCGTTGCTTGCTGCACCGCAGCCTTCCCCCGGGCGGCGTCGTGCAATGCTGACTGCCATGCTGACTGATTGTAAAGCTCGCGAGTCCATTCCTCGTCCGTAGAAGGCTCCCCCGAGAAAAACTCGACGATGTTCCGTCGAGCGTCGTCGGTGAGTTTGGCAAGCTGTTCTCCGGCGAAGATTGACCCCTGGAGGACCCGCTCCCCGCGACCTGCGGCGATGTCCTGCGCAATCTGCTCTCCGCTCTTGTATATCTCGCCCGGGACCTGAAGGGCTCCACTGCCGAAGGACTTAATGGCGCGGCCGATGCTGAAAGGGCGTTGACGGATCGTCTTGAACGTGTCAACGACGCGCTGCTTTAGGATCGGGTCGTTCTCGATTTCGACCTCGTTCTTGTTGAAGAAACTAACGAGGGCGTCATCCTGAAAATCGAAATACTCGGCGAGTGCTTGAGGAGTCGAGGTAGCGACGAGTTGTATGTCTGGTCCGGGGGCTTTGGCACGGGCTGCTGGGACTGCTCCGTAGCTCGAAACGTCCAGGAACGACGTGGGTTCAGCCGGGGCCGGAGAATCGGCTTGAGGAGAGCCGGTATAACTTGAAACGTTGAGGAAATCAGTTGAGGAGGGCATCAGCGACGAAGTTTTGACCAGTAATTACTGTTCGGCAGGGCGCGGTTGTCAACCCGAACAAACGGAAATCTTGAATCTCCATACGCCCGATTGTTTTCGACAGCTCCGAGCGGTAGCTCTTCGACGTCCTGTTGGGCCTCCGCTTGCTTTCTTGGAACGAAGTCGGCCGGGTTCTCCATCGCCTGGATCCACTCGTCTGACGACAGGGCTCCCGAGTTTATTTCGACTCCGCTCGTGGCGGCATCTTCGATCAGGATCGGGTTAGACTCGACGTATCGGTCCCACAAAGAATCGACCTGTCCGCGATCCTGCGGCCCGATAAGTCGGTTGTAGAAGGCGGCTTTCTCCTTCGCCCGGTTTACCGTTCCTTCCATGAACGTAAGTAGGCGGGCGTTTGTCGCATCGTCCTGGGCAGCCCCGGGGACGGCCTGCTCATATAGCCGCATTTCGAAATTCGAGACTTGCCCCGGAAATGACCGGCGGACCTGTCCGACGAATGCCATAGTTTGCGCCTGGATAGATCGGCGCTTCGCCGAATCTTGTGATCCGAGCCAGGCCGCTATTTGGTCGATCTGCTTGATTCCGGGAGCGCCGTAGACAAATCCCGTATCGACGCCAACCAGGAGCGATCTAACAGACTTCACCGTGTCCAGGGTATCGTCCGCAGCGATCGCCGAGTCGTCTAAGGTTTTGAGGAACGGGGCGTTTCGGGCGCGAACTGTCTCGGCCCTCACACCGCCCTGAGCCTCTCCGATCTCGGTTGCCTTCTGGCCCGCAGATTTGACCGTTCCGTCCTCGTTGAACGGAGAGATGTTCAAGGACTGCAAGACCTCGTTTTGGGTCGCGATTTCATCCGGGGAAACGCCCACCGCGCCGAACTGGTGGAGTTCCCGTAGCTGCGAAGTTTTGTCGGCGATCTGAAGGTCTAGGTCTTGGGCCGCCTGGCCGGTTGACTGCTGGCGCAGAGTCAATAACGTCTGCAATTCCTGCTGAGCCTGGGCCGTCGCCCGGAGGTCCCGGGGAGTGACGGACTTGAGGGCCGCCTCCGCCTGACGGGCGGCTGTTTCGGCCCCCGCGAGTCCGGTCCGAACCGCAAAAGGCTGACCCTGGTTTGCGAGTATGTTCGCCGTTTCGGCGGCGCTGCGAGCGGTCCCGATTTCGACCGGGGCGAGTTCAACGGCGCCGCGCGCCTGAATGCGGGCGAGTTCGACCTGGGAGGGAGCAAGTTCTTCTCCCCCGGCCGCTAGAATTCTTGCCGTCCGGGCGCCAGTAACACCGGTCCCCGCCTCGATTAGGGCCTGCTCTTCAGCGACCGGAGCGCGCGCTACCGCGCCGCGGGCCTGGATGCGGGCGAGTTCGACCTGGGAGGGGGCGAGTTCCTCTTGTCCGGCCGCCAAGATGCCCGCCGCTCCAACTTTAGAGGCTTCGGCAGCCTGTAGACCGGACCGAATCTTCGCCGTGTCCTTGGCGAGTTGAAGATCGCCGGTCAGCTTTGCAACCTTCTTGTTTGACTGCTCAAGCTTTTTGACGTATTCCGGATCCTGGGTGTCGAGTTGTGACCGCTCCTGCTGAGACCGAAAAAGGTCTCCTTCGATGGCATCAACCTGGGCATTCGCCTCCCGGGCCAGATAATTCGGATCCTTCAGAATCTCGAATCCCTGACGAGATGCTTCGCCGGCGCGGCGGGCCTCTTGCGTGGCCGCCTCAGCCTGCGTAATTTCTGCGCGGGTAACCTTCGGCCGAAGCTGTAGCTCTCGGACGATGTTCGACCCAGTCTGGAATCCCTGGGCCAGAGCGGATTGAACCTCGGCTGGGCGGAACGAAAAGTCCGCAAGATTGACCGCGCCGGGGCCTTGGGCCACGACGGAGAGGCGGTTGGAGGGTCTGGACGACGGAAGTGCCATGGAAACGTTAGCTGCTGCGGACGTAGCGATTGAGTGCCGGGTTCCAAATGAGACCTGCGGATGATTGCTGTCCCGCCGATAGCCCGAACGCGGGAAGCGTAGTCGAGGCCGAGGGGGTAGCCGAAAGAGTCCCGGACGGGGTCCGGGTCGTGGTCGGACGCGTTGCAATGCCGGACACGGCGCCGGTGATACCGCCGACGAGACCCGCCGCTATCTGTGCGTTAGCCTGCGCTCGTTGCGCATCGATGGCTCCGCGCTGCAACGCCACTTGATTTGCCTGATTCACATTTCCGA